>Ga0310123_10002499_pt1 | contig 14653 bp, 11 predicted proteins | sample CB6_AW_1057_MG_FD_203505 | JGI IMG/M metagenome (GOLD analysis project Ga0310123, IMG submission 203505) | Marine microbial communities from Western Arctic Ocean, Canada - CB6_AW_1057 | ecosystem: Environmental > Aquatic > Marine > Oceanic | place: Canada: Western Arctic Ocean | collected... | reverse complement strand
GATAGGCCAGCGCTACGGGTAAATTGTCTGCGAGTGAAACCGCCGACGAGGTGATCCGCCCGATCTCCCGATCGTCGACGGCATGCACCGGGCTCCCGGCGTTCGGAGCCGAGCCGGAAGAGAGTTTCAGGCGGCACAGTTGACGATTGACGTGTCCCAGCGCATCCAGCCGGGCAATCGGTTCCTGACCAAGATAACAACCCTTGGTGAACGAGATCGCTTGTTTGGTGCGGCCGACCTCTTGGGCGATGTTCTTGTCGGTGACGTCGATGCCGTAGTGCGGCATGCCAGCTTCAATGCGGAGCGCCTCGTAATCCGTTCGGCCCGCCGGCATGATTTTGATTTCCGTCAGCCTGTTCTGAATCTCGTCGAGACGCTGCCGCTTTACGGAGATCAGAAACCCCGGAACATTGAGAAAGTCGACTCGGCGGACTGCGGCCGCGATGGTATTGATCTCAGAAACCAAATGGCTGTACAGCGACAGCGAATCGGCGTCAATGCCGAGCGTGCTCAACTTGCTGGCTGCTTGTGGTCCGCTCAGCAGCAGATCGGCGGACTCGTCTGTCCGGCCCTTCAGTTCGACGTCATCGGTGATGAGGTAGCGCTGCAGGTGAGAAAGCAATGCGGATTCTGCGTTCGGCACGCTGTCGATCCAAATTGAATCGTCACCAACGAAGACAAAGATATGCCCCAGCACCCGGCCCTGGATGTTGGTGACCAACGCTTCGCATCCCTGCCCCGGTCGCAGGGCTTTGACGTCGTTGGTGCAGAAATTGTGCAAAAATTTGGCGCGGTCGTCGCCACTGATTTCAATCTGTGTGCGGTCACTCAGGTCGAACATCGCGGCCGTTGTTTGTGCCGCCGTGTATTCCGCTCTTGGATCGCCGAAATCGGCCTTCAGGTCCATCCTCGATTCCCTTTTTCTGGTTTCCATTTCCTGATTCCACAAGTTCCAGCTTGGGAACCAGCAATCATTCAACGGCGGCCGGCGGTTAGCTGAAGGTTGTCGACACACAGCCGCCCGGTGGCGCCGTTGAGACCGATACGGACAACAATCTCGCGAGTCTTGGCAGGAACCACCAGGGTCTTGGTCACTCGCTGCCAAGCCTGTATCCCGGTCCAAGGTCCGAAGATGCTGTGCCCAATCGGCCGGCGGATTGAATCGTAGTAGTGTACAACCAGGGCTGGTTTTTCGTACCGTCTCAATCCGGCCACAGTCTTCTCAAGCTTGACCGACAGACTGATCTTAAGCGCGCCGATCTTGCTGCCGTCGAGCGCCATCCCCTGCAGGGCTTGTGCCGTACGGCCGGCTTCGGAACTGGTGAAGCAGATGTAACGGCTGCCATCGGGCGCGTCGTCGGTACCGAGCGTCGTCTGCCGTTGATAGTGCCAGTGATCGGCCTGCTGGTCGTCGTTGGCATCGATCTCGAAGCTGCCGTTGACGATCTGCGGATTCAGGGGATCCGGCTTCACCTGCCGCTGTGATTCGGAGATGCCCGTCATCGGCACGAACAGCGTTGGCAAAAGTTGCGTGCGCTGGAGTTTTCCGGCTTGCTTCTCGAATAGATGAAAAACTTGCTGGAATCGCTGGCCCAGCGGAATGAGCAGTTTTCCTCCGTCTTTGAGCTGATCGATCAGCGGCTGCGGCACGTCTTCGGGAGAGCAAGTGACGATGATCTTGTCGAATGGTGCGTGTTCGGGCCAGCCTTGGAAACCGTCGCCCATTTTCAATTTGACATTCTTGTAGCCAAGCCGCCGCAGCCGTCTCTGCGCTAATCGCCCCAGACGTTCCACGATCTCGATCGTGTAAACTTCCTGGCAGAGCCGGGACAGGACTGCTGCCTGGTATCCGCTGCCGGTTCCGATTTCCAACACCTTATCGTTCGGCTGCGGGTCGATGATTTCGGTCATGTAGGCGACGATGTAGGGGGGCGAGATTGTTTGCTTAGAGCCGATGGGATAGGCGCCGTCGAAATACGCCATCGGCCGCAAGCTGGCACGCAGAAACTCGTGCCGCGGGACGCTCCGCATCGAGTCGAGCACCCGCTTGTTGGTAATGCCCTCACTGACGATGTATTGCTCGACCATCCGCAGACGCAACTCTCGATATAGGTCCCGTTTCTGGGCGTCAACCATGCCGGCCCACATTACCCATACCGCTGCCAATACTGCCCAGATCACGATCCGCCCGATCGATTTGCAACTCACCGCCTCTTCCTCCTTGGGCTGCCTGCATTCTGTGCCGCACAGGCCCGCTCAAAAACTCCGCCAATCACTCAGGCACTATTTTACTCAGATTGACTCCGAGCATCTTGGGGAAATCCGTAGTATTTTGGAGTTTTCAGCAGAATTTGTGCGTCGAAATACGGCTCGAAGAGTGCGTTTTTCTGAGGCATCGCAGGGCGAAAAATGATGAGGATTTGAGGGGAAGCAGAAGAAATGCTTCGGTCGCGAGAGTCCGAGCCCGGCGGATCATTTCCCACCCTGCCGCTTTCAATTCGCCAGGCCCCGTATGAGATCGCTGAGGATCGGCACGTTCACATCGAAAAAGTGCAGCACGACTACCAGGCCGACAGCCACCAGCACAAGAAAAATCGCCTTTTGTGGAATGCCACCACGTTTTCCGCGGTTGAGTTCCTCGGAGCGATTGGCAAATCGTTTGTGCTTGGCCCGGCATTCCATGCTGCAGTAGTTACCTTGCGAAGTTTGCACTTTACATTCGGAGCAGTAGGGAACTCCACATTGTCGACAGCGTCCGACGGCTGCGACCTCAGAATGCCGAATGCAGTAGGACTCGCTTTCGAGGAACATGCCGTCTCCGCACGATCCTTGACGCCTGTTGGGCCACCGCCAATCTCATTTCAACGCAATCAGCCGACAAACTCCTGGCGACAAATCGTCCGGTGCCGGCGCCAAGAGCAGCTTGATTAATTAGAGTCTATTATCTCGTAAACCACAAACCATTTCGTCGGAATCTGAACGACGTTAGAAGCTAACCCCCCCGGTGGCATAGTTTGTGAGTGAACCTCGTCGATTCTAGGAACAGCCAGAGACGCAATCCAGTAGGCGCCCATTTTGCGCAACGCTGGCGCAGACGCCGTGTGGTGTTGGTCTGTTGCGGACGTCTATGCGGCGATCGATCAGATTGTCTTGGAAGGAGGGCTTGCCGTGAGGGTGGTGTGTAAGATCCTGAACGTGAGCCGGTCGGGATTTTACGCCTGGCGGGACGAAACCGAAACGCAGCGCGAACGGGAAAATCTCGCGCTTGTGCCATTGGTGTGCGAGGTGTTCTGGCGGCATAAGCGACGTTACGGCGTGCGGCGGATCGCCGAGGAGCTGAAGGACTGGGGAAGTCCGTGCGGCGTAGCGCGAGTCGCGAAACTACTGAAAAACCAGGGGTTGCGGGCGATTTAATCGAAATCATTCAAACCAAAGACGACCGACAGCCGGCACACTTTGGGGTGCTCTCCGAACTTGCTGTTGAACCGCGCGGGGCCGACGAGGATCAACGAAGTGTGGGTCGCAGATATCACGTATATTCCTTTGAGGGAGACAGGCTTCGGTTACCTGGCGTTGTTGATGGATCTGTTCTCTCGGCGGATCGTGGGTTGGTGTTTTCTGGAAGAGATGGCCGAGCGGCTGGTGCTTGGAACCCTGAGGGAAGCGATTCGCGACCGCCAGCCGGGGCCGGGATTGATCCATCACAGCGACCGCGGCGGGCAGTACGCCGGCGGTCAGTTTCGAGGCGTCTTGCGCCGGGCCGGCAGGCGACAAAGCATGAGCCGTGCGCAGAACTGCTACGACAACGCGTTTTCAGAATTGTGCTTTGGAACAATCAAGACCGAACTGGAAATGGCCGACTATGAAAACAGATTCCATGCACGTTAGGAGCTGTTCGAGTACATCTGTTACTACAACCAAGATCGAAAACATTCATCGCTGGGCTACGTCACCCCAGCAGAATTCGGAACCCAATAAACCGCCCAGAATTAAGACACAACACTGTCCAGAAAAGTGGAGCACCTCAGCCTTCGTCCAGACCACCGAGATAGGCGACCACCCGCTGCCGCGGCCCGCGCTGGGTGCGGACCGATTCGACCAATGACCAGTGGACCTGCCGCTTGCCATCGAGGGTGCGATAGTGAGGACGAAGAAACATGAGTGTGTTGTATGCTCTGAAAAGACGTCGTCGAGACCAGACCTTTCCACGACAACACCAATCACGTCCCAACACCCCCACCGACAACCACCAGTCAACGACTTACGTCAAATTCACACCGAAAATAATTTCACAATTGTCGGTATTGATCTCTAGCTGACGAACTTGGGTTAGGAAAGCCCCGCTCTATCCGACTGAGCTACGGGGGCATTGCAGCCGTTGCGGGCAGTGCGATACCGGCCGCCTGGTCCTATCTTCCTGATGGCTGAACCTTCAAGAACCAATTGTCGACGTGCTTCCCGAAACCGTCCGCGGGAGCTTTGTGAAATCATCAAGCTGCGACGGATCGATCCGTGGAACCCCAACAGCGGTCGTTCGTTGAAACGCGTCTGAGACGAACCGGAGTACCGGATGGCTCCCCAACTTTATTTGACGACATCTTTCATTATTTTTCCGGCGTCTTTTTTCTAATTTGCTTCAATGTCTCGACCAGCCTGCCTGGATCATCGCTTGATAGCGAATCAGGACGGAATTTGAGCAATGGTACGATATCTTTTCGGCTGCCGCTGGTCCCGTTCAAATGCAGTTTGACCTTCTGCTGGCGGACTCGTCGAACCAGTGTCTTGTCTGTCAACCAGCGGGGCCACAACCGGATCGTACCGACATCGGCCTGCGCGAATGCTTCGATCGATTCGGGATTCGGGATCAAGCCGAGTTGGCTCGCACCGGGTAACAGTTCGCGGAACAGCCGGGCCTGTTCGACACTGCGAACACCGACGATTGTACGTTTTGGTTCGCCGTATTTTTTGACTTCAGCAGTCACCTGGACAGCATAGTCGCGTCCCTGTTCTTTAAGATCGAGCAAAACACCGATTTTTCCTTTCGAAGCTTCCAACACTTCCCGCAAAGTTGGAATCCGCTCGTTTTTGTACTTCGGATCGAACCAGCTTCCAGCGTCGAGCTGTTTGAGCTCGACCAGCGTTTTTTCACCAACTGGTCCCTTGCCGTTGGTTGTACGCTCCAGGGTCGCGTCGTGCAGGATGAAGAGTTGCCCGTCTTTCGAGCGGCGGACATCTACCTCCGTCGCCGTCGCGCCAGTTTCGATGGCCCGACGCAGACTGGCCAGCGTGCATTCGGGACGATCGGCACTCGAACCACGGTGAGCAACCATCTGTTGAACGTTCCGCGCGGCCTCGCTGAGTCCACGCTGGCCGGCCACGGCGACGGACGTCGGCAGCGACGAAATGATTACCAGAAAAAAACCGACGCGGACTATTCCTGCTCGATTCATCAAATTGTCTCCCAGAAAACCTGTTGGATGATCATGGCTTCGGATTTCTGAACCAGCAAACTGGATTACTTTAAATTTGCCAGAAACTCGATCAGGTCGCGGATAACCAGCGGTGACAGACGACTCATCAGGTCGCCGGGCATTACCGATTTTCCGTTCTTGCGAACCTCGATCTCCGACTTCGAAACAGTCACGGTTTCGCCATTGGCCGCAATCAACTCGAGCCGGGTGTTGTCTTCAGCTTTCAGAATCCCAGTTAAGATATTGCCGTTGTTTGTGATCACGACCACCGATTCATAACCTTTGGCAATCGCCCGATCGGGTGCGACCAACGCTTCCGCCAGGTATTCGCGCGATTGTTGGGCTCCAATCCTTGTCAAATCGGGACCGACAACACCACCTGTGCCGTTGATCTTGTGACAGCGTCGGCATTGTGTTTTGACGCGGTTGTCAAACTGAGTCCGGCCTCGTTCCGCATCCCCACCGTGCAATAGCGGTTGCACACGCGTCCGTATGCTGCTTCGTTGAAAGGATGCCATATAAGCCGAACTTTTCCGCACGAGAACCGGATCACGTCGATCCAACGCGGCCATGATGACGTCGAGCTGTAACGGCGGCGGCACCATGTTGCGGATCAACCTATCCAGCCACTCTGTCAGTATTCGATCGACCGCGGGATGATCCATCATACCGAGAGTCGCAAGCGCCCGCTGGCGTTCGATGACGGATTCTCCCTGGAGAGCCTTGGTCAATTCGTCCAACGCCCTCGGTGGATCGATCTTCGTCAGCATGCGCGCGGCTTCCGCACGAAGCCGCGGTTCCTGGGTGGCCAGTGCGGATTTGATCGCTTCATCTCGTTTTGCGTTTTCACGATTGGCCAGTACGCGAATCGCTTCAAGACGAATTGCGGTTGTTCTTGTGTCGTCGGTTATCCACTCGAGGTATTTCGTTTCGACGCCGGGGATATTCAGCAAGCCAGCCAGTCGCATTGCCTCTAGCTGGACTTGACCTGTGGAATCCTGAATAAGTTCGGTCAAATCAATTGCAATCGACTTGACAATTGGGGCGACGTCACGTTTTGCCAGCGGCCGATGTGAACCGGTGACGCGATCGCGCGGCGGAGGGTCTGCCCAAACCGCCAGTGCCTTGACCGCCTCCACGCGCATGGCCTGGCTCTGATTCGGGCGTGCCGCGAAATGTATCAGGGCAACCGCATTCGACTCGTCGGCGAGTCGAAAATTCGCGTTGATCACACGGCGGACGAGCGGTTCCTGTCCGCTTACGCTTTCGATCAGGCCGGCTAACGAGGGCATCGCCGGGTCAATCGGCAAGTCGTGGATTGCGCGCGCCGCTTCGGTCACCAAAGCCTGATCGTCATCCGCAAGGAACGTAGCGATTCTCGCGTCCGTGAAACGACGCAACGCCAGCAAAATCGCCAGACGCACGGCGCGATCCGAATCGTCGACATACGCCATAAGTGCGTCTGCATCGCCAATCGCATGTAGACAATATACGCCGGCATGACGAAGAAAGAGGTCTTCATCGTTGTTTTCGCGAAGCATATTGATGACCGGGACGATTGCTTCGCGATGCTGAAGGTCGCCGAGCGCCATCGCGGCAAAGAAGCGGACCCTTGGGTTGTGATCGGCAAGAAGGATTTGAAGGTGTTCCGCAGAGGCGGAATGGCGTCCCTCGCCGAGCACCTTTGCCGCTTGAGCGCGCAACTCATCTTCGGGGTCGTCAAGTAAAGTTGCGACATGCGTCAACACGGTTCCATCCTTCCGCCCCATGATGCCCAAGCTCCAAACGGCGTGAAGACGTGCAAGCTGGTTTGAATCAGCCGCGACGACTTGCTTCAGTACGTCAATGGATTTAGTCCCACCCTCAGCCAGCGTGAACTGCGCCGCCCGCCGAACATGCTGGTTCGGATGGTGCAGTAACCGGGCCAATTCTTTGTCACTTCTTTGTTCAAATCCTTCTTGAAAAAGATGCATCGCTTGCTTGATCGCGGGGTCGTTTCTCCGACTCGGATCGAAGAGTGTATAAATGCGGCCCATACCAGTGCCGCTGCTGCCATTGATCCAGTCAGAAATATACATCTTGCTATCGTAGCCAAAGTCTACATCCGTAGGCAGGATATTTGAGAGGAACGGATGAGAATCGGCAACTTTGAAGCTCGCGCCTGCGGGTTGGACGCTGAAGGAAAGGATGCCGCTGGCTTCTTTGCGATCGACAACGTCGCAGAGGAAAAAGTGATCCTTGTAGCGATTGGGGAGTCCGGTGCCCGGATAAAAGGCGAGCCCCGACGGTCCCGAGGAAAGGTGCTCGATTGCCGGTAGGACCCACGCAGCTTGCTCGTCGTGTTGCGTTTGCCACAACTTGTCCATGTTCCACGGACCGAGACTGAAATCCCCTTCGATCGTTTCGTAAGCCATGCGCCAGCCGGCTTCGCCGCCTTTGACGACATAGATGAGCCGCGACTTGTCACCGGCATCCGCGTTGTTGTCGCAGGTAAATAGATTGCCGTACTGGTCGAACGCCAATTCCTGCGGGTTGCGGAATCCGCGTGCAAATTCTTCCAGCTCGGAACCGTCCGGGTTACATCGAAATATCGCGCCACTGCCTGGGTTGTGCAGCGTCTTGCCTTCTGGAGTTTCAATATGGTATCCCCGGTCGCCAACGGAAAAATAGAGTTTGCCGTCCGGCCCCCAAGTCAGGCCGTGCAAGTCGTGAGCCAGTGATGCGCAAACTCCGAACCCATCATGGAGAACCATTTTTTCGTCCGCGATGCCGTCGTCATCTGTATCGGCCAGCAGCCAAAGTTTGGGAATGCACGTGTAATACACCTTGCCGTCACGAACGAGCAAGCCGCTTCCAATTCCGTCGAGTGGATCATTATACCCTTCGGAAAACAGAGTCACTTGGTCGGCCCGTCCATCGCCGTCGGTGTCTGCAAGGCGGCGTATCCGCTCCGAATACTTTGTGTGTGCATCCATTCCCCCTTTGGTCTTGTGCTGCCATTTCTTGTACATCTTCAGGCGGTCGGCAGTGGTCTGGCTTGCCAAGTCGTCCAGCAACCAGAAGCCGCGGCCCGCGTAGCCTAGATCGACCTCGCGGTCGTAGCGAAACGTCTCGGCCACGAACACCCGTCCTTGTTCATCGAGCGCAATGCTGGCTGGATTGGCGACCATCGGCTCGGCGGCGAACAATTCGACAATCAAGCCATCAGGAACCTGAAATCCGGCGATAGCCCTCTCGGCAGCCTGACTTGCCAGCCCTACTTCATCAAGCAGGGCCAATGCCCGGGCTTCACTCAGATACTCAACCGGTGTGGACGGCCAGAAAACCCGACTACCGTCCGGTGAAAACCATATGTAAACAACGGGATGGAGAGCCGGGAACCGCTCTCGCGGCTTGCCTGTGGCCGTGTCCCACAAGACAACCGTGCCATTGATGGCCGCGGAAGCCAACCTGGCGCCGTCGAATGAAAACGCAATAGCGAGAACCCGGCTGCCGCCGCTCGCAATCGTCAGCCGTTTCTCGCCGGTCAGAGTGTTCCACAGCCTGATCGTGTTATCCTGGCTCACGGAAGCCAATGAGATTCCGTCGGGCGAAAAAAGCATGCCGCGAATCGGCCCAGCGTCAATGGCGGATAAACTGCCTAGCTCATGACCGTTCTCAAGATCCCAAAATCGAATCATTCCGTTGCTATCTGCCGATGCCAACTCCCTTCTCTTAAGGTGGAAGGCAATCGCCGTAATCGGGCCACCGTGTCCCGAAAGCGATGCAAGTTGTTGGCCGGACGAAACTTCCCACAACCTTACTGTTTGGTCTTCACTTCCAGACGCCAGCATTTTGCCGTCACGGGAGAATGCGACCGACGTGATTGAGCCTGTGTGACCCGTCAGCGATTGCATCTCTAGGCCGTGCTGTACGCTCCATGTCTTGATCGTTTTGTCCTCGCTGCCCGTGGCCAACAACCCGCCGGAGGGCGAAAACGCCAATGTGCGAATGGCGCCGTCATGGCCCTTAAGTGCAGCCACTCTTTCTTGTCCGCGAAACACCAGCACTTCATCGTTTTGGTATCCCCACGCTGCCGTTTCCCGATCAGGAGAAAACGCCGCAGGGTGAACGGAAAAGCCAAGGTCGTAAGGCGAAATCGGTTCAACAGGTTTGCTGTGCGCGTACTGCTCCGCGAGATCATAATGGGACTGTGGCGTGTCGTCCGGCTGTGATGGACCGGCAAAAAACCAAAGTCCAATCGCCGCACTTGCCAACGCCGCGATGATGACCAAGGCCCACTTTTTTCTCGCTGAACCGATGCGTCCAGATGAATTCACCGGACAACCACATCGGGGACACGCACCTTCACCCGTCTGGATCACAGACTGACAATCAGGACAGTTGTGCTCTCGCGTGCCTTCTGGGGATTCCATATCGTAACTCCGTGGTCCGCGAGGGAAGTGATCCGGACGCTGCGGGCGTGCGGGTCACTCGTTTTGGCGCGACTAATGGCCGATGCAGTATAGGTGATGCTCGGTCCGCAGATAGATGCGACCGCCACAAATCACCGGGGTGGCGAATCCGCCGTCGCCCAAATGGTTTTCGGCAACCGACTCGAATTGCTTGCCGGCCTTAAACACGAACACCGTCCCCTCTTCATTTGGCAAATAAACGAGATCACCCGCCAGCACCGGCGATGCACTGATGTTGCCTCCCAACCGCTCTTTCCACAGTTCCTTTCCCGTTTCGGTCGATAGGCATGTGACCAGCCCAATGTCTTGTACGACCACCAGCCGATCTTCGACGACCAACGGCGAGGGAACGTTCGCGGTGGCATTGCTCGTCCAGGTGATATGAGTGTTTGTGACGTCGTCGCGACCATCGGCGCCTATACTCATCGTGCCGCCCGCCGTGGTCGCTGCACCGGCCGTGGCAAACACAGAGTTTTTCGACCAGGCGATTGTACCAATCGTGCTGCTTGCCATTCCGCTGCAGAACCACAGCACTTCGCCGTTCTCCGGATCGTAACTGGTGACCGAGTTCTGTCCGCTGAGCAGCAGTTGAGGACGCCCCGCCAGCATAGCGATGACCGGCGTTGCGTAACTGCCGCCCGATCCACGTGGTACCTGCCAAACGGTCTCACCGGAACGGCGGTCGAGTGCCGTGAGGTAACTCGGTCCGAGATTGTCACTGGCAACAATAACCAGCGACTTGTAGATCGCTGGCGACGAGGCATAACCGTGCTCGGAATCAAAAGGCGCAACGAGCTTCTGCCATAGGATATTGCCGTCCAGATCGGTGGCTGTTAGCCACAGCCCACCCTGCACCACAAACGGGACGAATACTCGCCCGCCGTCGCATGCCGCGGTCGAGGAAGCATGCGAATTCTTGATGTTTTTGTGCACAAATCCGCCGCGGTGAAATTCCGTATTCCACAGCCGCTCACCCGTCTCTCGGCTGAAACAGAGCAGCGATTGAATTTGTTCGAGTTCGTCCGCAGTGGGAACAAAAATGCGGTCAGAGCAAACGATCGGCGAGGCATATCCGCGGCCTTGGACTTCGGCTTTCCAAATGATGTTCTCGTTTTCGGCCCATTTCACGGGTGGTGGATCACCGAGGGCCTTGTTGTCGCGCTCGGTCCCGCGCCACCAAGGCCAATCTCCCTTGGCCACAGCAACATCTGCACTACGGCTGCCGCCTTGCCTCGGCAGCCAACCCCCCCGGGACGCTAAAATCGCAAACACCACGGCTGCCAGGCACACCACGGCTGCCACGATCGTTTTCCTCTGTCTTACGCCCAGCCGCTGTCCACAGTGCGGACACACAAAAGCACGCTTGGAAACGGGCTTGTCACAATGAGGACATGGATTCAGACGTGTCTTGGTTTTCATGATCTTGATTTACGATGAATGAAAAAATGAAAACCTGGGCCGGAGAACACTCACAAAATATGAAAAACGTCGCGCAGATTTTCGCAGAATTCTGACTTGCTGCCGTCTACGGTACCAGTTGTGCTACGAAGGGTGCAATCTCCTCAGTACCACATTTTACGCGGCGACTCGCGTAGTTTCAGGCGCCTTGACCAGGAAGTATTCCTCACCGGGACAAAGCACGTTGCGGGCGTGGATCAGCAAGTATGGTCCGCGAATCAGACCGTCGCGGCGCATCCCAAAACGCTGCGAGCGATGTTCCCAAACGATAGCCCAAATTATTCATGAGGTGTTCGCTTGTATGCGCGACATTTTGGACAAGATAGTCGCAACGCCTTTTCACATCTTTGCTTGCGCGAGTTGAGGATCGCCTCATGAATAATCCGGGATAGGCCCCTTCTCGGTGTTCTTGATGTGACACTTGACCCACGGCTGGCGGTTGATCTGATCAGGGAATGTCGGCACAGATTGTCGATCCGCTTGGGGCAGTCACCAACTACCGTCAACTGTACAAGAAGCCAGACCCACGTGTTTCGCGGCATTTCGAGCACGAACGGCAGTTCGCACTTTTCTAACCCAAGTTCGTCAGCGAGAGACCAATACCGACAATTGTGAAAGTTTTTTCGGTGTGAATTTGACGTAAGGAACAGTCCCGAAACAAAATTCGTATTTCCAGGATCTGAGGATTATTGCATAGTTCCGTCTGGTTGGGATCTCTGGAGGGAGCCAGGGACGGTTATTCTGAAGAATTGGAACGGCAGATGTCCCGGTTATACGACTCTTTGAGCGAGGACGATTGCATCCTGCCCGCTGGGGGTGATCTGGAACTCATCCCATGATTCCCGTTCCTGTTCGCGGGGAGTGTAGTCAGATGATACCACGACTTCAACGCCCGGTTTGTATCGCCGACACCGCCCACCGGCTTTGACTTCAACGCCGCCGCGCCCGTAAGGGGTGACAGTTTCAACTTCGGCGAACTCTTCAAAACCTTGCTCGCCGATGACAACCAGAATGTCGCCGGCTTGGATGTCGTGAGCGGGCTTGCAACTCCGCTTGGGTGTGGTGGCTGTGGCGGTTCTGGACCGAACTTCTTTACAATCTCGGCGAATCCCAAATTGAGTAGAAGTCGCAATTATTCCGGAGCGTCGTCTACCCGGACTGGTCCTTCGTCGCTCAGCTTCTCCGCTGTGGGAATGGGGGGTTCAGGAATGTCGATCATACCTCACCCCTTTCCGTCCCGAACAGCCAAGAATGAACGAAATTCGTAACGGAGACAAGTCGGTTGTTGTCGATTTGCTCGCGGTAAATGTCATCGATGCTTCCGTCCGCGTGGCCCATGATGAGCCGCACGGCGGGGAAGTCGAGCGTGGCATCGGCAACGGTTCGGAATGTGTGCTGAAGAGCGTAAAACGAGACCCCTTTTCGCTTCAACTTGAGATGGCGGAGCAGCTTTCCGAATTCAAGACCGATGGAATCGATCGGTGTGTGTTTCGGCCCGGAATCTGTCCGCTCCTTAAGAACTGCTCGTACCCAGCGGTTGCCGTACTTGGTGACGAACGCGATATCGGCGTCGGCTTTGGTTGCATGTGCGGGCCGTTCGGCCAGCGCTTCCCGCAACGCTTTGATTGTTACCGGCCAGAGCGGGCAGCGCCGTTCGACTCCCGTCTTTGGGCGCGGGTAGCTGATCCGACCACCGTCGAGGTCGATTGCGGACAGCGGCAGAGACCCGCAGTCGGCGTTACCGAATCCCGCATTGATGGCCAGCAGAACCATCGCCCGAAGTTGTGGTGAAGCCACATCAAGCAGGGCGAGAATCTCCGATGCATCGAAGAGCTTTGGCCCGCTGGCGGCGCGATGCTTGCGTATGACCGTCTTTGACGGTTTCTTAAATTCGGTGCCGTAATGCACCGCCTTGTCGATCAAGCGATTGTCGATCGCGTACTTGAAAACTGTTTTTGTCCGCACGACCTCGCTGCCGAGCCGCACCGGTCCCCAATTCTTACGCATTCCAGCAATCAAGGTCTCGAAATCATTGGGCCGCAGGTCGTCGACAAGCCGCGATTTGCTGAACGTTGCAATCAACCTGTCGGTCACAGCGCGATACGCCCGGAATGTCAACGGCGTTATTTTGCCTCTCTCCAGATTTCGCAGTTTGCTTGTCAGGAACCGATTGCAAAGGCCCTTAACTGTCAGACCCTCGCCGCCGGTCGGACTCGGTGTGCGTCCAGCGTGAAGATCGTTGGCCTGTGTCTTGTACAACGCCAGCGCCGCCTCCCAGCCGTCGTCCGGTAGTCGTTCCATCTTGCCTTTGACGACTCGACCCCAGTGACCGAAATAGTGAATCTTGCCCCGAATCTTTTTCTGCCAGCAGCCATTGTTGGCCGGACCGAGTGGGAAGTCTTTGTAGGGCTTCGGCGGTCGGTCGATGGCAGCTTTCCGGGAAGGTGATTTTTGGGTAGACTTGCCCGTCATGGCATCGACTCCTTAGCTTAGGGGTTCAGTCGGTGTCGCCTCCGGCGGTGATGACCCGCCGGGGGCAAATTTTCACTATTTGGTAGTATAAAAGGTAGTAAACTAAAAATAAATCCAGTTGCCAGGATTCCCTAAAATAGCACAATACAACGGTAAATAAGCCTGTTGCCCCCGTAGCTCAGTCGGATAGAGCGGGGCTTTCCTAAAGCTCAGGTCGCAGGTTCGAATCCTGCCGGGGGTACTTGACTGTGGAGCATGCATGGGCCGTACTCTGGACGGTGACCGCAGCCCCATCGATCGGTTCCATGATCGCGGATTCTAGGCTTTGTCTTAAAAGGATAATTCGACATCATATCGTAGGTACTATTGGATAAACGCCATTTTCAACATGCAGCCAAAGTTCTTGACGGTCTTTTCAAAACGGGAGAAGATTCTCCTGATTTCCTTGAGCCAACCGATAAGACTCTCAACGATGTTTTATTGGCGGTATGCCTCACGGTAGAATTCCACAGGTCGTGAGTCGCGGTCTTCGTTTTCCTTTGACGGAATGACCGGGGAGATGCCTAGTTCCGAGAGGTACTCATCGATCCAGTCAGCGCGGCATCCTTTGTCGCCGTCCAGAACAATTGGCCAGGCGATGCTCGCCGTCCACATTCGGTCGATGGGAGTCTACGCCTTTGAGAACGGTATCCAATACCGTGGATTCGTGCTTGTATTAGTCGAGCGAACACCTCATGAATAATCCGGGTTAGCGTGCCGTCGGAATTCCATTGATCGAACAATCTCCAGACGGTTTGC
>Ga0310123_10002498_pt1 | contig 14653 bp, 9 predicted proteins | sample CB6_AW_1057_MG_FD_203505 | JGI IMG/M metagenome (GOLD analysis project Ga0310123, IMG submission 203505) | Marine microbial communities from Western Arctic Ocean, Canada - CB6_AW_1057 | ecosystem: Environmental > Aquatic > Marine > Oceanic | place: Canada: Western Arctic Ocean | collected... | reverse complement strand
GCTGCTCGATAGTAAGAACGTCGTTGTCAGTCGCCATGGATCACCTCCTTCTTGGGGTTGCCATCGCGAGCAGCGCGCACAAAGAAAGCCCTCGGTGACGAGGGCCTCGTCAGCCGTTAGTTGCCTGCCTATTTTTGCAGGCCACATCTTTGGGGCACCTTGGCGGCTGAAAAACAAAGCCAGGTTGCCGAGCGCTTACGCGCTGCTCGTGATGCTTTAGGTTGTACGCCCCACATTGTAACGCGACAAAACCAGTTGTCAAGCGCCATCAGCCATAATGAACCGCCAGCCAGATCGTGGGCTCATCCGGCGTTGTCCATTCGACTCTGTGTCGCTTGTGGGCTGGGATGGTTATGTGATCGCCGGGCACCATGTGGATGGGCTGTTCATCAGAGTCAAAATGCAACTTGGCTTCGCCCCTCAAGACAACCACCCATTCGCTGTCGTCATGGTCGTACCAGAACCCTTCGGGACTCGCGTGACCGTGTGACACGATTCTCTCGACCCGAACTGGATCCGCGTCAAGAATTGAACTAAACAGCTCGTCGGGTAAGTCGGCAGGAATCTCGGAGAACAGGTTGGCGATGTTCATTTGATCGACTTGCTTGTGAAATGGAACTCAAAATAAACCGCCCTACTCCTCGTCAGGGGCCGACTCGATCACATCTTTTAATATCCCCAAAAGTTCACGGCGATGCTGACCCGTGGCCGTGTGGACAATCACGGCTCGATTCCGGCCAGCACTCTCAACCTTTCTAATGCCGTAACCGAGGCCATGCAGCCGTCGCCGAGTCTGAGACGCGCTCAATGTGACATACAGCCTTTGGCCTTTAGATCCAACCACCGTTGAGCCTTATCGTCGGAGAATGGCAAACGCATAGTTACGGTCGAGCCCGGGTGCATTGTAAGCCAAGTGAATCCACAATACGGCCAGTTCTTCGAGTGAACGTGCCACAGATAGTGGTCCGGCATCTACCGCCTCGAATCCGACGTCGGAAACTAGCTGTATCACCGTCGCCTTGCCGTCTCCGTCATCGCCGGCCACAAACATCACGGCGGGGTGAGATCCGATAACCGGCTCGGCCATGTTCTCTGTTCCGGTCTGGTTGAACGCCTTAAATACCCTCGCACCCTTGGCCCACGAAGCAATCTGCGCAGCGCCAGACGAACCGCTCGGAACATCCAAACCCGACAGGTCCGGTTTCAGTGGGTTGGTGCAGTCGATGATCACCTTGCCCGACAAATCGCCCGCAGCGTTGATTGCATCTTGTGCCGCTCGCCACGGTGTGGCAAGTACAACGATGTCACCGAAAGAAGATGCGCTTGCAACAGTGCCAACCTGGAATCCTTCTGCTACAAGCTGTGTCGATTTGTTGCCGTTGGGATTTCTGACGCCAAAGAATATGTCGTGGTCTTTCCTCTTCCAGGCATGGGCCAGCGTCGTGCCGACTCTTCCGGCACCGATGATTGCGATGTTCATAGCCCCCCCCAATATCGCATGTCAGTGTCACCTTTTCCTGACCAACGCATTTACCCACTGATCATTTCGCTCAGGACGAACGTCATCAGAAATCCAGACGCGAACGACATGCAAACCTAGGTGACCGGCAAGACACGAATCCAGGCTCTCCGCCGTGAAGTCTGTAAAACGTCGGTCGCCGTGCAAACGTTCTTCTTCACCCAGCTTGAATGACATGAAGCAGACACCACCAGGCCGTAGGGCGAGTTGGATTCGCTCCAACACATCGTACAAATCGGACCGAGGTACGTGCAACAGTGCTGCGCAGGCCCAGACCCCGTGGAAGCCGTCGGCTTCCGCATAAGGTCATGTTCTACGATGGGTTTGATTCCCCGTTGTCGCACCTGATCTTTTCGGCGACCGAAATATTTCTGCAACCCAGCATGTTTGAACCGTGCGGACCGACACAATTGGCGGCTATGCGCTATGGGGCTGTGCCAGTAGTACGTGCGGTGGGCGGGCTCGACGACACTGTCGTTGACGAAGGCGAGCGGTCGCGAGGCGGTGAGGCCACAGGGTTTAAATTCAAGGAGTTGGTTGAACCAACTCAGATGGTGGACGAAGCGGCTGCTTCAGACGAATTCCTCAAAGCCATGGAACGCGCCATCAACTTGAAAATTGCGAATCAGGATCGTTGGAATCAACTTATCGCCAACGGAATGAATCGCGACTCATCCTGGACGATTCCGGCGATGCAATATGCCCGCCTCTATGACGCGGCCCTCGCCAACAATCTCCAGCGCTGGTGTGAACCAGCATCCCAGTTTTGAACAGCGTCCTAGAAGCTCTGGGAGGTTGACCACCTGGAATTGGCTCGCATACGTCGGTGCAGCCGGGCTCGCGACCTTGGCGTAGCGGTACCAGCCCAGCGCACAGGAGGGCGTGACGAGGGGCATGTCCTCAGTCATTGGACCACACACAATCTAGCATGCCAACTCTTGCGGCTAGGTGAGGCGCCGCTGCGCGCGGGCGAAGTCGCTCGACGGGAGTTTCGCTACTTATTCATGCAGTTGGATATATTGGCCATGCGCAGCTGCTGGGTTTGGCACCCTACGTGGCACGGTATCCGTTGTACGTTATTTGATAATATGTAAAATATGGAAAAGTACGCGACACCGAGTGGTTCAGACGTGTGCGCGTAAGTGACTGCCGGGAAAGGTGTTTTGCTTTTGGCGAAGCGGCTTGAGGCTCAAAGTCGCAACGGACTTTTAATCCGTAGGTCCAGGGTTCGAATCCCTGCAGCCTCACTTGTGGCAACGACGTACGACGATCACCAAAAAACGTTGTAGCGTGCCACAACCCAGAACGGTTACCCAGCCTCAAGGCACGATCGTGGCCTTCAGGCACCGCATGGCCATGGCCGACTGCGTCGCTTCAACAATGCCTTCCTCATTGAATGGAAAAGTTGTTTGGACCAGCTCCCAGGGATAGCGATCGGCTGCCCGGTGCATCATGTCGATGCCCAGAGGTATGTCATTGGCCGTGAAGGCCCAGCTTCCGAGGATCGTGATGTCTTTCGTGCAGATCCGATGCCAGTTAGTGTCGATAGATCCGGCGTCGGTGAACTGGCCCATCTCGACATAGGTCCCACCGTCGCGCAGCATTTCTATGCCTTCCGGGCCGGCGGCCGGATGGCCGCTGCATTCGATCACCAGGTCCGCGCCGAAGCCGCCCACGATGTGGCGCACAGCTTCGATCCGCGCCTGGGGGCTGGTGAATTGATCGATAGACACGGTGGCGTCGGCCCCCAATGCGCGGCAGATCTGCAGGCGCGGCTCCTCCGGGGCGCCGACCACGATGGTGCGCCCCGCACCCATCTCCTGTGCGGCCACGAGTCCCAGTACGCCGATCGGTCCCGAACCTTGGATGACGACGGTGTCGCCGACGTGAAACCCGTCGGCCGCCACTGCGCGGTTCAAAGCGCGGATGCAGCAGGCCAACGGTTCGGTCAGCGACCCATGCATGGCGGTCATGTCGTCGGGCAAACGATAGATCTTGGTCGCCGGGAACATCTCCAGATCGACATAGACCATCTCGGCCCATCCGCCCCACAGGTGTGGCGGTTTCTGGAAGGGAATGTACCGGCCGTAATACGTGGGATTGAGGCACTTGTTGGCGTGCTTCGGGTAATGCACGCAGTAATAACATTGGCCGCAAGGCATCAGCGGGGGTAGCATCACCTTGTCACCCGCCGCCAGGGGTTGCTCCATGAAATCCGTCTCCAGAGCGGGACCGATCTCGTCGATGACACCTGCCAGCTCGTGGCCCAGCGTCAAAGGCCACGGCAGCGGTTTCGGCCAGTGGCCGCGGAGGATGTGAAGATCCGTTCCGCAGACACCGCAGGCATCAACGCGGATCAATGCCGCATGGTCGCGGATCTGGGGTCGCGGGACGCTGTGGATCGTGGGCTTGGCGTCCGGACCGTCAAACGTCGAAACACGGATTGTAGACATGAAATGTCACCAAGTCGCCTTAGTGGACCTTGTCTGACATCCGAATTGACAGCTCTGTACCCAGTGCTTCGGCATATTGATGTCAGCTCAGTTCATCGATTGGTCGCACGCCGGAATCCAGCAGGTATTGCGGCCGCCCGTTTAAATCGGTCACGGTCGCTGACTGAATGTCGATGCCCAAGTGGTGATAGAGCGTGGCGAAAATCTCCTGGAAGCTGACCGGGCGCTCCGTGACGTACTCGCCATACCTGTTGGTGGCGCCCAGCACCTGGCCGGTTGCCATGCCGCCGCCCGCCATCATGGCGCAAGTGACCTGGGCCCAATGGTCCCGGCTGTTCTTCTCGTTGATCTTGGGCGTTCGCCCGAATTCGCCCCACACGATGACGGTGACTTCCCGGTCGAGCCCACGCTCGTGCAGATCGGTGACCAGTGCCGCCAGCCCCTGGTCCAGCAGCGGGAAATCCTCGCGCGAACGGGGGAAGTTCCCTCTGCCCAGACCGTGCCAGTCCCAGCGGCTGTAATTCAACGAGACAATGCGTGCACCCGCCTCAATCAGGCGCCGCGCCACGAGGAAATTCCGCACCATCTTGGGTGCGCCGTCCAGCTGGAACTTCGGGGAGTTCTCGCCGTACCGCTCGACGACTTTCGGATCTTCCTGCGACAGGTCGAGCGCATCGATCAGACGAGAGGATGTCAGGATGCTCATCGCTTGCTGGTTGTAGTGGTCGACGCCCTCGAGGCCGCCGCTGGTGTCGATTTTACGTCGCAACCGGTCCAACGATCGGAGGAGCGAGCTGCGGTCCAACAACCGCTCGAGGGTGATGCCGTTCAGAACCATGTCATCGTTCGCGCCAGTCGTGCTGCGTCCGCGAGGTACGAGACTGATCGGTGCGTGCCTCGGACCCAGGAAGCCGCCATTACCCGGATCGCCCCAGAAGTTGGAATTGTCGGTGTGGTACATCAGCGAGACATTCGAAGGTATACCCGTTTTGACCGGCCCTAGAATCTTCGAGACATAAGCGCCGGCCGCCGGCCAGCCACCCGAAGGTGCCTGCTCGTCGTGCCTGCGCCCCGTCATGCACTGGTAGGATTCGTGCAGTCCCTCGGACCCGACGATCGACCGCACCGGAATGAACTTGTCCATCATCGTCGCCATCCGCGGAAACAGCTCACAGATCTCGATGCCCGGGACGTTGGTCTTAATCGGCATGAATTCGCCGCTGATCTCCCGGGGCGCGTCCGGTTTCAGGTCCCACATATCGATGTGCGAGGGGCCACCGGGCAGGAAAATGTTGATCAGCCCCCGATGCGATGAGCCGATACCGGCCTGCGCCTCCAGGGCCAGCAGCTGGGACAGCGACAGCCCTCCCATAGCCAGGCCACCAATCTTGAGGAAGTTGCGGCGTGAACTCCTGTCACAATACTCTCGTCTCGGCGAGTGCGATCGGCCCAGCAAAAGCATGACAGAAAAACTCCCAGACTGGTATTCTCGCCGGTCCCGGCACGGGGTCCATCAGGTCGACTTGCCGGCGATTCCACAATCGGCTCTTCAGCGTAAATTATATCGATCCGCCGGCGGTTTCACAATAGGCTATTATTGCAAATATAGTATATAGTAACTGCTTAGCCGAATGCAGGCGCTTGCTGTTCTGGGTCTATGGTCTATGGTCCAGGGAGACGACAGCTTCCGCTCCATTCCATAGACCACAGACCAGATCATAGACCCCCGACCAGACCATAGACCATAGACCAAAATATCGAATCGCCGCCGCAGTCGGCTAAAGTGTTGGGAACATTATGAATCGATCCTGTTGTCTGAGCATGGCTATCGTGGCTGTCTTTCTTTGCGTCCTTCCCGCGGCCGGCGCGAACAAGCTGCCTTCGTCGCCACAGTTGTTTGTCGACCTGCACCGCGTCGAGAATGGGCATCCCACCGGACGTTGGAAACGGATGGACAACATTCACCGCACGTTTCACCAGGCGAAGGTACATCCGCACCCCGTGCTGACACTCAAAGCCCCCTGGGAACACCAGGGATTCACCACCTCGACGATCTACGACCAGCAAGAAAAAGTCTTCAAGATGTGGTATCACACGACCACCATTCCCGGTCACGGCGTCATGTGTTATGCCGAGTCGGATGACGGAATCGAGTGGCGACGGCCAAAGCTGGGATTATTCGAGTACGAAGGCAGCAAGGCCAACAACATTGTCATGACAAACGAACCGCACGAAGGCAAGGACCACTTCGGAACCGTGTTAAAGGATCCGATGGACAAGGATCCCACGCGCCGCTACAAGGCCATGGGCTGGTCCAGCTACGACTGGGATGGGCCGATGTCGGGCATCTACACGGCGGTGTCACCAGATGAACTGCCACCTGATGACCAGCCGCGACTGCCGCCGCTGGGAATTGCCACCGGCGAAGCGGCCGTTGATCGAGTGTCGCGGGATCGGTGAGTGGAACCGGTTCTGCACCTGGAACGGCGGCTCGCCGCCCATTCGCGTGGGCGACCAGTTGTACATCTACATCCGCGGCGCGGCACGGCGACACGGCCCTTACGAGGGCCCCGACAACACCAAGGCGCCGATCGACATCGGCCTGGCCACGCTTCGCGTGGACGGCTTTGCGTCCCTGGGCGCCAGCTTCGACGGGGGCGAGTTTATTACCACCCAGTGGGAGATCGACGGCGGCCAGTTGGTGCTCAACGCCAAGAGTGACTACGGCGAGATCCGCGTGGAGTTGCTGGATGACGAGGAACAGCCACTGGCGGGATACTCGCTAGAGGACTGCGTCCCTGTCACGGCGGATGGCACCGATCTGCCGGTGCAATGGAAGGATCACTCGGACCTTTCCGGGGCCCTGGGCCAGACCGTGCGATTACGGTTCCAGCTGAAAAACGCGCGGCTGTACTCGTACCGCCGCGCCGCCACGGATTAGAGGCGAATTCAAAGCGTCGAGAAATCTAGATGGAAAGCGCCACTGCCTGACCCCAACACCTTGTGGGTCCGCCTTGCCATCCGTGGGCCTAATTCTTTATTCCTCGAAGTCCAGGTGCACAACCGTTCCGTCGTCGAACAGACACAGGACTCGATCGCCGCCTGCCGTGGAAATCGTCTCGGTCTTCATGCATCCGGCAGCTTCCGCGGTGGTCTCGCCGAGCGGGCGCAGGGCGGTGTCCAGTGCGAGGATGCCGCGGTCGGTGGCCAGGATGATGCGCGGCGACTTGTCCGGTCCGCGCGCGACGGTCACGTCGCGCAGCTCGGACGCCGCGACGGTCTTGGCCACGACCTTGCCCTGCTCGCTGACGATCAACACGGCACCAAACCGCGTGGCTAGCAGAATCTCGTCTCGCCCATCGTCGTCCACATCCAGCAGTGACCAACCCACAATCGGTGAAATCGGCAGCGAAAACGTTCCCCGCAAACCGCCGGCGATCAGTGTGGCGTCACCACCGGTTGACTTGCCGTGCTGATCGGTGACCTCCAGCATCATGAGTCCTGATTCTCCGATCACCAGCATCCGTGTGTACCGCTCTTGCACTGGCGTGGGCCACGGGATGATCGCCAGCGTAGGGCCACCCGCCCCGTCGGCGGTGGCGATCGCCTCGCGGCTGCGCCCGTCGTTGAGCGACACCAGCCCCCAGACGTTGTCTCGCAAAATGAAATCGTCGACCCCGTCACCGGTGAAATCCCGGCAGCGCGCCGGTGCGCCGTCCAGGTAAAACCCGGGCCGAGGATCGAACCCGCCCACGAGCTGACCGTTACGGTCGTACAGCCGAAACTGGTGGTAGGTGCCCACCAGCAGGCCCGCTTCACCGTTTTCATAGCGCAGCGCGCCGATCGAGTTCGGCGCGGACCGGCGCGGCTCTTCGGCCAGAATGTCAACGCGGAACCGCCGCACCCCGTCCGCCCCGTACGCGCTGACGGCATGATCGTGCGTGGCACAGATCACTTCCAGCACTCCGTCGTCGTCCAGGTCCTCACAGATCAGGCCCGTCACAGGCGCGTCCAACACGTGTTTCCAACGCGGTGTGCCACCCCAGTCGAGTACGGCCAGCTCGTTTTGGTCCGTGGCGACTACCAGCTCTTGCTGGCTGTCGTCTTCCAGGTCGGCCACCACCGTGTGCGTGTAACGGATCTCCGGCTGGTCGGATCGAAACACCACGTCCTGCCAGAACGGGCGGTTGAACAGGTGCCGGTTGTGCCCGGTGACATTCCACGCCTGCTGGTGCCAATGATCCATCATAAACCGCCCGTAGTTGGGGTTAGGTTCTTCTTTGGAATGCTCGACACGAAAGTAGCGAGCCACCTGGTCGATCGGGCCGATCGTCTGCAGTCCCAGCGACGCGGCATATCCGTATTGATAATGCACCCACTCCTTTTCCCTTCCCACGGACGCCTCGACCGTGTGTGACTCCTGGTCGAAGCCCCCCGAGCTGTAGCGGACTCGGATCGATTCTCCCTCGGCTTGATTACCAATACCGTCGATACGGGCGACGCGCTCCGGGCGGCCCAGGTCCCAGGTCACCGTGCCGTCGCTGTTTTTCTCTGGCTGTACGCCCAGGATCGGTCGATATCCGGTCTTCAATCCGGTCGCCCGCCTGGGCGTCATGCTGAGGCGCAGCGGAAGATCAGCCGCAGCCACCGAACCCGTCTCGTCCTGCATCTGTGGAGACTGGGACTGGTCCCACACGTCGGACAGGGCGGCGCGCAGCCGGGTGGCGTCGTCCGGTCCGATGGAACCGTCCGGCGCAATAGCGATGGTGTGCCCGTTCACATCGAGTCGACCGGCGGCATCCAGCGCCACGGCAGTCGGGGAAACGAAGAACCGCTCTGCGTCAATCTGGATCGAACCGAGCCGCGTCGGTTCGTCCGGGGTCCCGCATCCGACCAACGCCAACTGCTCACCACCATTGTCGGACCCTTTCACCACCATCACCCCGGGACTGGCGAGCCGAACCTCGTACCGCTTATCTTCCTCCCGGCTAGCGACGTAGAACATATTCATGAAAGAGACTCGCTGGCCCGCCCGTCCCACCAGGTTCTTGGTCTGTGTCAGCTGGTAGGGGCCTGCGCGGGAGAGCGCCTGGCTGGAGACGGAACCCGGGTTGGCCATCACCAGCTGAAACCGCGCGCTGTCGGTGTTGGCCACCCACCGGTTTCCCTGGATCGCCGGCACATTGGGATTCCACCATTGATTGACGATCGTCATCGGTCCTGACCTGGTCAAGCGGCACAAGTCGATCACCACGAAATACTTTCCGCGCCGCCAGAAAAGGTTTCGATCCCAGTCGACGCCGCGGTAGTTGCTCAAACGACTGCAGGTCATGCCGACCAGCGGCCCATCGTGGCGAGCGACCAGTTCGGCGGCGCACGGTGTGGACGAATCGTATTCGGCCGACTCGACCATGATGCTGTTCTGGTAAAAGCGCCCCGAGCGGGGCGTGCGGTTGTCAGCGCTGTCGGCGCTGGTCAGATGCACCTGGCCGGCCTGGCGGAATGTGCGAATGCTATTGGACTGTCCCGGCGCGTTGGAGGAATCCCAGCCGTTCAGCACCAGCATGGTGTCGGTCGACTTCACGCCGTCGGTCATGCCGATCACGTGAAAAGTCTGGTCGTAGTCCAGCGGCGTGTACCAACCGCCCGTGTTACGGTGCGCATGTTCCCAATCGGTGGGGCTGGCCCGCAGCAGTTTGGTGCCGATCAGGAAATCCGGTTCCGCCGGTGCCAGTTCGTCCGGCGTGACCCACTTGGGGCCGTGCATGGTAAACGCCCAACTGATCAGCGTCGCGCCGTCGGGCCCCAGCGTCTTGTACCGTCCGTCGTCAAAGACGAATGCGGCCAGAGCGGCGGGACCCGTCCCATCGCCCGCGTAAAAATAACGCTTGATGACATCGGTGGCAGTCCCGGAGTCGAAAAACGTCATGTCTCCCTCGGCCAGCGCGTAACGCGGCGTGCTCCCCAGCGCAAGCCACGTCTCCAGGCCCATGTCCTTCTGGCCATCGGTGAAGGAGGTCGACAGGTAGTTCAAAAACGTCCTGGATAAGTGCCGCTGCTGCTCGAGCAGCTGCCGCGCGGCCGGATTGGGGTTGCCGTTTTTCAACAGGTAGTTATTGACTACATAGAACCCGTGCACTCCGGCGGCCTGATGCGCACCAAAGACCCAACTGCGTCCCTGGGCGTTCCAGTAAGGTTTTTCGTCAAGCACATTCTGGATCCAGGCGAGCAGCCAGTTGTCCATCTTGAGGTTTTCTTCGTCGCTGAGCGCCGCCGTGTCCACCACGTCCAGCGCGCGAACGGCGCTCTCCGTCCCGTAGTCACCCGCCACGGGCGCTCGGTCATTTTTCAGGTAGTGTTCCAGTTGCTGGCGGACTGCCGCGAATTGATCCAGCGAACCGGTCAGGCTGTACGCCTCCACCGCGTGGGAAAGGCGGTAGGTCCCAGCAAACGCGTCGCCGTAGGAATCCGCGGCGGCATTGGCGCTGGACTGGTCCTGCCCGTCGATCACGACCTGGAACAGCCGCGGCACGATGAGACTCTTTTGATCGTTCACCTCGGGCAGGAGTTCGACGAACCGGTCGACCGCCGCCGCCACACCCGCCACGTCGCTGCCCGCCAGCACGATAGCGTTGGCCTTCGTCCCGAATGGGTTGGCGACGGTCCGCACCACGAAACCGTTCGCACCCGGCCATCGGCACGTTGCGTAGACGTAAAAATTCCCCCCCAGCTGGACCAGCGCCCGGTTCGTGTTCAGGTTCCCCAGCAGGATCAGGTTCTGCCGTTTCCACTCGGGGGCGATCGTGAATTGCCCGGCCAGCACCTGCTGGTCGGTCCGCGCAGGCAGTTCGAGGCTGGTCGCGCGCTGGACCGCCTGCTGGATCCTGGCGGCGAGCGCTTGATACGCGGCGTCGTCCGCGGGATAGACGATGACGGCGTTAGATTGACCTTGTTCGACGAGCGTGGTCTGGTCCGTAACACCGACGCGCGGAAGCATCGCTGGCTCTTGATTTGCGGATGGTTCGGTGGCTGGTGGCGTTTTGTCAGCAGCCAGTTGGGCCAGCTGATCGCTCGTGGCCGCGGTACCGTTGGGTCCCCCGCCGAAATTCTCGCGAATCTGCTCAGCGGTGAGCTGGCGGTCGTAGAGTCGCACGAGGCTGATGTCGCCCGGAAAGATACGACCATCGGACTCGCCAAGGGCGCCCTTGAGGATGCCCCAGCGGCTCATGTCGGTGGTGCGCTCGTATCGCGCGCCGGTGGTGCTGCGGGCGGTGCGGACGGCCGCACCGTCGGCATAGATCGTCATCTGCTGCTGCGCGTTATTCCAGACGACGGCCACATGAGTGTACGGCCCGTCGCGACCGCGAACCGGCAGATCGACCGCGTCCAGACCCGGCTTGCGGTCCGTTTTGCGGTTGCTTCCCGTCACGTAGATGTCGAGCTTCGCGTCGGTACCCCCGGGTCCATTAGCCTCATTCAACAGGAGCACGAATTGCTGCGATCCGTCACCGGACCCGACCCCGCAGATTTGGATCTCGTTGTGTGGATCCTTGTTGTAGTGGGCGGTGCGGCGCAGCCAGATTTCAAACGTCCAGTCGTCCAGGTGCGCCACGGGACCGCCCCGCGCGCCAGGGAATCTTCCCCATGCCTGGCCGGGCACGCTCGCCTGGTAACACACAGGTGGCCCGGCTTTCAACCTGGGCGAGGCCGCCTGACCGGCGCCAGGAATCAGTACGCCACCGGCCGAACCGAGGTTGGTCCACTCGCCGGCATCGGCGCCCGGATTGTGGGCCGCGTTGAACTCGGCCACGGGCCCCGGCACGACGGCCCGCGCGGGTCCAATCGAACCAATAAGTAACGCGACGACAAGCAGCCCGATCATTCTTGTTTGGCGAACCATATGTGTTGTCTCCCTACGCTATCGGTAATCGGGGGATTTCGTGCCTCGCCGCAGAGTTATTTTATGTGATGCAGCGTACGGAATATAACCCCCCCGGCAACTTGATCGAAAGCACCGTCGATGGCTATAATAGTAGTTGCTGGGGTGTCCCTGGCTGGGGTGTCCCTTTGTCCGACTTTCGCACCATCCGACGGCGAAGCTCGGACGGGTACACGCGCTGTCGACGGAAGGTCCTCGCGGCTTTTGCCACTCTATCTTTTTCCCTCATGAACCGGTACCGCCATCTTCGGTTTGCTGCTGTCGCCTGGTCGGCTGTTCTCTGCCTGTTGCCGTGTCGCATGGCGTGGTCGGCCGAGGACGGAGACGACCAGAGAAACGACTCGCAAGAGCATTGGGCGTTGGTTCCGCCTGCCCGTCCGGCGGTGCCCGAGGTCCGGTCCGCCCATGGGACTGCCAGCCCGATCGACGCGTTTGTTGCCGCTCGATTGGAAAAGGAGGGACTCGAGCCGTCACCGCGGGCTGACAAGCTGACGCTGCTGCGGCGAGTTACGCTCGACCTGACAGGTTTGCCGCCCACTCCCGATCAAATCGAGGCATTCCTGGCCGATGATTCACCGGACGCTTACCTGCGGCTCGTCGATCGGCTGCTGAGTTCGCCGCGCTACGGCGAGCGGATGGCGGTCACCTGGCTCGATGTGGCCCGTTACGCCGACACGAACGGTTACCAGCAGGATATGCCGCGCACGCAGTGGAACTGGCGGGACTGGGTGATCGACGCGTACAACCGTAACATGCCCTTCGACCAGTTCACGATCGAACAGCTCGCGGGCGATCTGCTCGACGAGCCGACGGCCGAGCAACTGATTGCCACCGGCTTCAATCGCAATCACCTGATCACAATCGAAACCGGGGTGATCGATGAAGAATATCGCGTGGAATACGTGATGGACCGCGTGGTGACGACGGGAACAGTTTGGCTGGGCGCGACCCTGGTCTGTGCCCGTTGCCATGACCACAAGTACGATCCTATTTCCCAGCGGGACTTTTACCGGTTCTTCGCCTTCTTCAACAACGTGCCGGAAAAAGGGTTCAGGGGCTTCGATCCCAGCCTGGCGACGCCCAATGCACAGCAGGCCGCCCGGCTGGCGGAATTGGACGATCAGATCGCGGCGGCGACCGAGGCAGCCGAGGACCAGCCGACCGATGAGCAGCAGCAATTGCTCGCCCAACTGGAACAATCGAAAAAAGAGTTATCGGAACAAATACCACAGACATTGATCATGCGCGAGATGCCTGAGCCGCGGCAGGCGTTCATTTTGGATCGCGGGCTCTACGACCAGCCGCGCGATCTCGTCCAGCCGGATGTGCCGCAGGCGTTACCACCTCTTCCAGCAGGTGGTCAGGTGAATCGCCTGAAATTGGCCAGATGGTTGGTCAGCGGCGACAACCCGCTCACCGCGCGGGTGACGGTCAATCGATTGTGGCACCAGCTTTTTGGTGCCGGTATCGTGCTGACGACCGAGGACTTTGGCACGCAGGGATCGCCGCCGACGCACCCCAGGTTGCTTGACTGGCTGGCCGTCGAGTTCATGGACAGCGGCTGGGATGTAAAACAGATGCTGCGGCAGCTGGTCACTTCCGCCACCTATTGTCAGGACTCCCGAATCACGCCGCAATTACTACAGCGCGACCCCCAAAACCGTTTGCTCGCGCGGGGACCGAGATTCCGCATGGATGCCGAAATGGTGCGCGATCAGGCCCTCGCGGTAAGCGGGCTGCTGGTGGAGCAGCTTGGTGGTGAACCGGTCTATCCCTACCAACCGGACGGGGTCTGGCTCGAGTTGAACAATCGCGAGGAGTTCACCCGGCCCTATCCGGAATCCGAAGACGACGGGCTCTATCGCCGCAGCATTTATTGGTTCTGGAAGCGAACGAATCCACCCCCGTCGCTGGCAGCACTGGACGCCCCCGACCGCGAATATTGTGTCACGCGCCGCTCGCGGACCAACACGCCGCTGCAGGCCCTGGTGCTGCTGCACGACACGCAGTTCGTGGAGGCGGCACGGCACTTGGGCGCGCGGATGTTGCGGGAGGGCGGCGCCGACGTTGAGTCCCGGCTGCGCTACGGTTTCCTGCTCACCCTCACGCGGCAGCCATCGCGGCAGGAGCTGGACGTGATGGGCGATCTGCTGGCGGCGCAGCTGGCCGAGTTCCGCCAGGACCCGAGCGCCGCCCGGGCGCTGTTGGACGTCGGAAAGTCGCCGCCTGATGCGACACTTGATGTGACCGAACACGCGGCGTGGACGACCATCGCACGTATGATGTTGAATCTGGATGATGCCATCACCAAGTACTAGTCCGAACCCGATTCGCGAAGCGCAACTGATCGAGACACGCCGGCAGCTTTTCCAGCGGACGGCGGCATCGGTCGGGGCGTTGGGGCTCGCCTCGCTGCTGCGCGGCGAGGCATTCGCGCGAGTTGCGCAGCCACGGGATTCTCGCAGCGCGCATTTTGCGCCTCAAGCAAAACGGGTGATCTACTTATTCCAGTCCGGGGCGCCGTCCCAGATAGACCTGTTTGATTACAAACCCGGCCTGGCGAGCATGCACGGCACCGAGCTGCCCGATTCGGTTCGCGGCAACCAGCGTCTGACGGGCATGACGTCGGGTCAGGAGTCGTTTCCCGTCACCAAACCGATCGCGCCCTTTCGGCCGTACGGAAGAAATCGCGTGTGGCTGAGTACGATGCTCCCCTGGACGGGACGCATCGTGGACGACATC
>Ga0310123_10002496_pt1 | contig 14658 bp, 11 predicted proteins | sample CB6_AW_1057_MG_FD_203505 | JGI IMG/M metagenome (GOLD analysis project Ga0310123, IMG submission 203505) | Marine microbial communities from Western Arctic Ocean, Canada - CB6_AW_1057 | ecosystem: Environmental > Aquatic > Marine > Oceanic | place: Canada: Western Arctic Ocean | collected... | reverse complement strand
TACTTCTTACCTCGTGGCATCGAATGCCCTCCTTCAAATTGTGTCCAATTCACCGGATTATCACTTCGGATCTGGACTCGGTTGAAGGGGGCAGGCCAAGGCGGCTCTGCGGTTACCCCGCTTATTATTCCTTTTGGCATTTTTTCCGCCCAAACTACTTTACGAATTCACATCAGACCGTTAGTTTGGTAGCTTACCCGGCCGGCGTTGGCCCCGTGAACCGACGATTCAGTTGATCGTCGGAAAAATCAACCTGTTCGTGGTTGATGAGTCTGAGAATAATATCTCGCGGCACGTTTTGGCTAGGCGGCCAATAAGGCGGCGTGTCGCGTCTCGTAGCGGCGTTTCTATAGGAGGAGCGAGTCTGATGAATACCAAGACTCGTCTGGCGGTAGGGGTCTGTGCGCTGGGATTGCTCTTAGCGCAAGGAGGATCGATTTGGGCACAAGGGGAAGAAGCCGCCGGCGATGCGGCCGCGGAGTCCGCGGCGCTTTGGACAACCGACGTTGCGGTGGATACCCTCTGGGTTTTAGTCGCCGCCTTCCTGGTGTTTTTTATGAACGCCGGTTTCGGTTGTGTGGAAGCCGGTTTCTGTCGCGCCAAGAGCGCGGTCAACATTTTGGGGAAGAATTTTGTCGTGTTCGGCATTTCGTCGCTGGCATTTTTCTTTTTCGGTTGGACAATCATGTTCAGCGATGGAGGTGCGGCGAATCAGTATATGGGCACTACGGGGTGGATGCTGCAGGGGGCGGACAACAGTCCCGCCACCGACGCATATCAGGGAGTCTATTCGTCGATCGCCTGGGCCGGCATTCCCCTTTATGCGAAGTTCTTCTTCCAACTCGTGTTCGCTGGCACGGCGGCCACGATCGTTTCAGGCTGTGTCGCCGAGCGGATCCACTATAAGTCGTACATGGTGTTTACGGTGTTTTTGGTTGCCCTGAGCTACCCGATCACGGGCCATTGGATCTGGGGCGGCGGCTGGCTGCAGGAATTAGGAATGTGGGATTTCGCCGGCTCGACCGTCGTGCACTGTGTTGGCGGCTGGGCAGGTCTGGCCGGCATTTTGCTTTTAGGGCCACGGATTGGCAAATACCGCGACGGGAAACCACGCGCGATACCTGGGCATAGCATGGCGCTCGCTTTCTTGGGCGGCATGATCTTGTGGCTCGGTTGGTTTGGCTTTAACCCCGGTAGTACGATGGGGATATCAGGTGAGGGAGCTAAAGTGGTAGCCCACCTTGTTGTCACGACCAACATGGCATGCGCCAGCGGACTGCTTGTCGCGACGTTGCTTGCCTGGGGGATGCTGGGTAAACCAGATTTCAGCATGACTATCAACGGTGCCCTGGCTGGACTCGTCGCCATAACGGCTCCTTGCGCTTTCGTGTCGGCGACCTCCGCCGTAATTATTGGTGCCGTGGCCGGTGCGTTGGTCGTCTTGAGTGTGCTTTGTTTTGATCGATTGCAAATTGACGATCCGGTCGGCGCGCTTTCGGTCCACTTGACCAATGGGATCTGGGGAACCCTCTCGGTAGGCCTTTTTGCTCAGATGTCCGCTCCCGGGGGTATTGACCGGGAGGGTCTTTTTTACGGCGGGGGCTTCACGCTCTTGGGATATCAGTTGGTCGGGGTGCTCGCCGTGGGCGCGTTCACACTCGTCGGCTCACTAATCGCCTGGACGGTCATCAAGGCAGCGGTGGGACTTCGTGTCGATTCGGATGCGGAAAGAAGGGGACTGGACCTCAGTGAAATGGGGATGGAGGCGTACGCACCCGATATGGTGGACTAGTTCGTGTTGACATACAGTGACTACTCGATTCAACGAATATTCTCCATAATCTGATTTGATAGCCGCTCGCCGCGGCGAGCGGTTTGAAGCGGCCTTAACCGCTGGCTTTCGCCCGCGGCTATCACAAGGGAGCAATGTCATGAAAAAAGTCGAAGCGATCATCCGGCATTTCAAGTTAGAGGATATAAAGAATGCCCTGAGTGAACAAGGAATCGCGGGCATGACCGTCACCGAGGTGCGTGGCTTTGGGCGTCAGAAAGGACACACCGAAACGTATCGCGGTACGGAATACGCCATTGATTTCGTGCCCAAAGTGAAGATGGAAGTGGTGGTCGGTGATGACAAGCTGCAACTTGTGGTTGACACCATCATCAAGGCTGCCCAAACTGGCCAAATCGGCGATGGTAAAATCTTCGTGGTCGAGCTCGCGGACGCGATTCGTATTCGAACCGGAGAAACTGGCGCCGATGCCATGTAGTTTCCGGCACTCAAATTGCGGACGACGGATGAAATTGAACCGCGAATTGCACGAATAGACACGAATAAACTCCTTCGGTATCGTGTCCATGGTGATGGTCCTGCACAGTCCGTTCGCGCGAAACATGCCTTGATTATTCGTGTGATTCGTATCATTCGTGGTCGAATCCTTCAATCTGCCATGCCCTCTGCGTATTCGGTAGTAGTGACGACTCGCACTTTGCCAGGGGCAGGCCTCTGAAGACCGCTTGAACGTTATGCCCACCGGCCCCCATCTCAGCGTACGTATTCTGTCTGCCCGCGAGAAACTGGCGGAAGGCCGCAAAACACTTCAATTGCAGCACGTCGGCGGTCTGTCGGGCGCTCAGGTCTGTTCTCGACTGACGGCCCTATTGGACTCCGTTATCATCGACCTCTACAACGGCATCCTCGACGAGCTGGGTCCCGATACGGCGGACATGTTGCGCAACCAAATTGCGTTGGTGCCCCACGGCGGGTACGGTCGGCGTCATGTCGCCCCCTACTCGGACGTCGATCTGATGGTGCTCTGCGCGAGAGGTCGCGGCGACCGGGTTATGAGATTCGCCAAACGTCTGACTCAGGACATCTTTGACGTCGGGCTCGACTTTGGCCACAGCGTGCGGACCGTCGCTGAGGCCTGCCAACTGGCGAAAACCGATGTGACGATATGCACCTCGCTCATTGAATCGCGCCTGCTGGCCGGCCAACAAACTCTTTTCCACGATTTTTCCGCAAGATTTCAACAGCAGACACAGCGTCTGTTTAAGAAATTGTACGTGGAATTCAGAAACGCGCGGCGAGACGAACGACACCAATTCGGTGAAACCGTCTATTTGCTCAGGCCCAATATTAAACGGTCACGCGGCGGACTCCGCGATTTGCATTTGCTGCGTTGGATTGCTTTCGCCCGTTTTGGCGCCGCAGACCCGGCCGAACTCCAGCGACTCGGAGCCTTATCCCGAGAGGACGGACGCCGACTGCGTAACGCAACCGAATTTCTCATGCAGCTGAGAAACGAGCTTCATTTTCACGCAGGACAAGTACGCGACGTATTGGACAAGCCAGAGCAGGTTCGCATTGCCGAGTTGCACCAATACCGGGGGACCGAGGGCCTGCTGCCGGTCGAGCAATTTATGAGGGAGTATTTCCGGCATACAAGTCAGGTCCGCTATCTCGTGTCACGTTTTATGGAAAGCGTCGAACCGAGCCCACCAGTGGCGCAAATGTTCGCACCGCTCCTCAGCCATCAAATTGAAGGGGACTATCGGGTCGGCCGCAAGGAAATCAGCGCGACCGCGCGTGGGATCGAGAAGCTGCGCACGAACTTGGACGAAGTGTTGCGCCTGGCCGATCTGGCGAACCTTTATGATAAACGCATTGCGGACCGGACATGGGCGGCGGTCTATCGGGCGGCGTCCAACTACTCGGCGGAAATCTCCGAGCCCGTGACGCATCGGTTTCTGTCGTTGCTCGGACAGCCGCCGCGGCTGGGTGGATTGTTGCGACGTTTGCACGACATGCGGGCGCTGGAAAAAATCTTGCCGGCCTATTCGCACGCGCGCGGCCTGTTGCAATTCAATGAGTACCACAAGTACACGGTCGACGAGCATTGTTTGCGCGCCGTCGAGGCCGCCACCGAGTTTGCGGATCAAAAAGGATCGTTGGGGCAGGCCTACCGAGAGATTGAAAATAAACACATCCTTCATTTGGCGCTTTTGATCCACGATCTCGGCAAAGGCCGGGAAGAGGATCACTCGGAAGCCGGGCGGCGCATCGCCGAGGAAACGGCGGACCGTTTGCAGCTTGCAAAACACGATACCGAAGTGTTGGTCTTTCTCGTCCATAAACATCTACAGATGTCGCATTTGGCCTTTCGCCGCGATCTGAGCGACGAGCAATTGGTCGTCCGATTTGCCGTCGAGGTCGGTTCGCCCGAAGTGCTTCGAATGCTGTTCGTACTCACTTGTGCGGATCTCGCCGCGGTGGGGCCGGGAGTGCTTAACCCTTGGAAGATCGAAGTCTTGGCCGAGTTGTACGCTCGCGCCATGCATCAGCTTGCGGCGCAAACAGGATTCGCCGACGACAAGGTGATCGAAACAAAACGTGCCGAAGTGGCGGCCGAGCTTCGGCGGCTGCCTAACTCGCAGTGGGCCGAGGAGCAGATTGCCGCTCTGCCGCCGAGTCTGATTCTGGGATTGAAGCCGACTTTGCTCGCCGAAACACTCGTAAAACTTCAACCGCTGCAACAGCAGCAGGCCGTGGCTTGGGGCCACTACGCGCCGCAGCGCGATACCATCGAATACTTAGTCGGTCTTCGCTGCGACGTCCAGCAGCCGGTCTTCTATCGGCTCTCCGGCGCGCTTTCGAGCAAAGGCCTGAAGATTCTCTCGGCCGACGTTATTCCACTCTCGGACGATCTCATGTTAGACCGTTTTATTGTCGAGGACCCCGACTATGCGGGCGAGCCTCCGGCCGAGCGAATCGAGAGCGTGAGTCAAACATTGGTTGCTTCGCTTTCTGATGCAAGCCGGCCCAAGTTTCGACAACGGTGGGCGGAGCGGAACGACGATTCTGAAAAATCGTTGACGCTGTTGCCAACGGAGGTCCGTGTTGACAATTCCACCGCGGACGAGTTCACCATCCTCGACGTTTTCACGTTCGATCGGACCGGGCTCTTATACACCATCGCGCGCACCTTGCATGAACTGGGCGTTTCGATTCGTGTGGCCAAAATCGGCACCTATCTCGATCAGGTAGTCGACGTCTTTTATGTTACTGATTTTTCGGGAGCAAAAATCTACGACGAAGAGCGGCTGGAAACTATTCGAAGCAAACTGCTAGAAACGATCGAATCCGATCTGGAAGTATGAACGCGGTCATGGTTGGCCCGTCGATGTTGGACTGTCACGTTCCGAATCTTCCGTCCGTGGCTGCTGACCAGGACTCGCCTTAAGAGCCAGCATCGCCTGCCGCCATTGCGCCGCGAACGATTCGAGCGGCAGAGCGGTAAGTTTTTCGAATCGCTCGCGCGGTGACTGCGTGGCTGCATCGAGAGAAACATACCGACCGAGCGCCTCGCTGCCGATTATTCGTTGCTCGAAAGCAAGATAGTGTGCCAGGCCCCAGCAGTAGAGATACTGCCGAGACTCCGTACCCTCGGGCTGATCGTGCAGCACAAGAAACGCCTCCTGATCCGCGGCAAGCAGGTCCGAGAGTCGAAGCGGGGATGCGCTTTGCAAATCGTCTTGAAGCCGTGCCAGCCGCTCACGGTTGGGCGCATCGACACGCAGGACATCGTCCTCCAGCAATCCCCCTTCGAATACTTGGGCCAGGCCCTCGTTGAGCCAGCGCGGAACGTCGAAATGAACGTCGTCATAGACTTCATTTTCGAGGTAGGCATGAAAGGCCTCGTGAACCAACCGCCGCAGCGTACGATCGATCACCTGGTCTTGAAGCGTCGCGTTTCGCCGCTCGGCACTGCTGAGACGCCGCAGGATGGCCTTCCGCTGTTCATCCCATTTCTGGGCGGTGGCCACTTCGATTTTTCGCCGCGCCGTCGCGGTCAAGCCTTGCGACTGCAAGTCGTTGCGAAGCGTTTCCAGCCGTTGGTGCTGATACCGGTCGATGTCGTCCAGCTCGGCCAACAAGGCATCTCGTTCGCGTTGCCAGGCGGCCATCTGTCGCGCGAGCAATTGGAGATCGCTGCCGGCGGTGATCCGATTTACACGGACGTCGTAAAAGGCCGGATTCTGGATTCGCAACCCTTGCGCCCGCAGCAACGCGTAATATTCATCGCGGCTGCCATAGATTTCAAACCGCAGAAGCGAAGCAGGCTTCGACAGGCGGGGCGGGACAACTTGCCGAAACGCGCGGAATACTTGTTCCAGATGGACGACAAAAAACCGGGCAGTCTTTTCGTCGGTGGTCGTCGTCAGAGAAAACCAAGGGCCCTCATATTGCCAACGTGGCGACGTGTTATCCGACACGTCCTCTAATTCGACACGACGCATCTGCTGGGCTTCAATCTGGGAATGCGACTTGAAACGGTCGATCCGTTGTTGCAACTGCTCTCGCTCCGCGGGATCGAGCCGTTGCTGGCGTACGACCGCCGAGCGCTCGATCGGTCGCACCACCAGGTACATCGGCTTGCCAGGCGGTCGGCGGACCTCAAGGAATTCGATCGTTCTGGAACTGCTGTCGTCGAGAATCAGACCTCGATAGACGTGTCCCTCCTGGGTCGTTACGGTTTCGAGCGTCCATTTCGCGACATCGGCCGGCGACGACGGCACGGGCTGGGTATGCCCCGAATGCGTGGCACCAACCACAACGGCTGCGCAGACGGCGAACGTCATTGTGAGGAATCGAGTCATCATTTGCCGTAACTGTTCACCGAAATGAGAAGCCTGAAACGAGTAGTTTTCACCACGGAGGCACGGAGAACACGGAGAAACAACGAAAGACGAAGAAAAGAACCGCAGATAAACGCAGATAATCATGAAATCCATTGGATTTTGGATCGTCTTACCATCGATGCGAATCGTTAGTGATTTATTAAATTCTGTGCAATCAGCGTTTATCTGCGTCCATCTGCGGTTCCTCTTTGTAGTACTCGTCTCTGTGTTCTCAGTGCCTCCGTGGTGCATTCTAGTTGTTGGATGCGAGTTGTCTGTGTTTGAAAAGATTGATGTTTTCGAGTACGCCTTATAGGGGGGCCCCGGAAGTGTTTGATAAGGAGCCTCTTTTCGAATAGTCGAACGGTTTGAGAGTCAAGGGTCGAGAGACAAGAGTCGAGAGCCACGCGGATTGCGGGATAGCGCATGATGTCACTTGCCTCTTGACCCTAGTATCTTGTCCCTCGACCCTCTTCCTACCACAACCGGTGGCCCGATTTCTAGTCAAAATGTTGTGATTTTTGTAGCGGGTAGCACCGCCGATTTTCCGGAGTAGGCGTTGCCGCAGGGTTCAACGGGTTCAGAAAATCGTCGGTGTCGCGATAGCGACAAGAGGATCGAGCTCGGTGGTTCGAGGGCGTAAATGATCTCGGAGTGTCGGTCCTGTGCAGGTTATGGGATTCGCATCGCCTCCGGCGGAGTCTCATTCGTCGCCGATTTCAACGTTTGATGGCACTATGGATGGCACTATGATGGACGACATGAGTTTAGAGACGTTGCTGTCCGAAGATTCAGCCGTCAAATGATTTACGTCGACGAGTGCCGTTAAACGAAGCGTTTTCGGACGATTGTTCGTCTCGCAGCATCCCTAACCTGCATGCGTAGCAAACGGTAAACTGTGTACATCTCATTCCAGTCATTCCAGGCCGCTAGAATTGATGCGTTGGACGGGCTACGTACATGTAATATGTTTGCATGCCACCGCAACTTTTTTACATACCGTATCCACTCACTGCTTGTCATAATTCCATTCAGAAACTGAAACAAGCGAAAGGTCGAAGAGCCGCATTGTTCGATCTACATTGCAAAGAGAGTCGGCTTTCCTCCGCTAAAACCAGCTTCGATCCAGAACCGTGAGTGGAGCTCGCCGATTTGGTTTACTTCGCCGGAGAAGTCGGACGTTAAGTGAACAAGACCATAACAAGATCATGAGGAACAAGGCCATAAAAGACAAGATCAGCGTGATCAGCAGGACATTTTTGTTGTCACTCCTGTTCGTGTTTGCCATGTTAGTGTTTGCTTCCAGAACGGCCGAGGCCCGAAACCCGTATCCCGACTCATTGAAGAAATGGGTAGACGCTGGCAAGTTTATGAAATTCGAAGGCCTCGATGTCTTTGTACATTCGTCGGGCAAGGCACCTGTCGAGGGACATGGGGTGCTGATCGTGCACGGCTTTTCCGGATCTTCCCGGGACTTTTCTAAGGTGGTGCCCCCCCGTAGCGAAGAAGACCAAAGTCGTTGTTGCCGACATGCTGGGCTTTGGTCAAAGCGACAAGCCTAAAAAAGGAACCTTCAAGGACAATTTTTCGTTGGTGAGACAGGCCAACCTGTATGAGGCCGTGGCGAAAGCCGAGGGGCTGAAGGAAGTCGTGTTGGTCGCCCGCGATATGGGCCAGACCGTCGGCCTGGAGCTCATGACACGACACGACGAAGGAAAGCTGTTCTTCAAGATTCGGCATGCGATCCTGTTGGACGGCTCCACGTTGGTCGACATGGTAAAACTGGTGCCGCTGCAAGAGGAACTGCTCAAGATGCCGGACAAAGCCCTGACCGAGCACCTCGATTTCAAGAAGTTCGCCGAGGGATGTAGAAGCTCGTACGGTAAGGGGAATGCAACCGACGAGATCGTTAACTGTCAGACAGCACAAGTGTTTGCCAAGGATGGCGATCTAGTTATCTCGCAAACACTTCGCTACCTGGACGAGCGACGCGAATTCTACGACCGCTGGGTCGGCACACTGACTCATTTCCGCACAGCACCATTGAGCGTTTATTGGGGCGTGCAGGATCCGGTCGCTGTGATCGCGATGGCGGACCGGATCAAAGCGTGGAATCCGACCACGGACGTCTACAAGATCCAGTCGTCTGGACATTGGCCGTCGATTGAGGTTCCGGACATCATCTCCGACGCAATCCTCGCTCGACTGCCGCTTTATTGGTAACCAAAGTGAAAGTGGAACTGGCTCAATGGTTGAGAACACCGTCGTACGGATTCGGAAGCAGCTAGTTGACAGATGTTTCCCGCTTTGTACGATGCCGAGGTCACCCCCATGAGGCGAGCGTCCGGCAGGTGTATTGTGATTAACTTTCTAGCAATGAATCAGTATTGATCAGTTGGCAATCTTACCCAATCTACGTTTGCAAATCGGAGGACAAAATGATTACTTTGCGCATTGTAGTACCAGCATTGTTGATTGCGATAATCTCCTTCGTTAGTGGTGCAGAAGCACAACTGACGGTAGAAGCACTTAAGGAAACCACCAAACTCGCTAGCCTCAAGGGATGGATCGATCAGGGTAAGTTCATTAAAGCCAATGAATACAAAATCTTTCTTGTCGACAAGGGCAAGGCAGATCAAAAAGGCCATGGTGTCTTCATCGTGCACGGTTTTCCCGGCTCGTCCTGGGATTGGTCAGGCCGCTGGCTCCGGCTCAATGAGCAACTCGGGCACGGTGGGCGGGACCGGACGGGCCTGACCAGGAGAAAGGCTCGGGCCGTGGACCGCTTCACCAGTTTCTTGACCCCAGAGATTGGATACCGGGACGACTGAGGAAACTTGGCTGCAGACTTGTGTCTGCAGCGCAGGAAGGAAAGCCAGCGCGTATACGCCTCGAGCGTAACATCGACATCCCCCCTGCGCGCAGGTTGACTTAAGTGAAGAAAAGCTCCACATCAGTCATTTTCGGGCACCTCATTGTCTAACTTTAACGATTATGCCGGTTTTGTCGGCTAGCTTATCCTGTGGCGGTGTTCACGCCGCCGGTAGAAACGGAAGTTGCGAATCTGCGTCGGACACATCGACCGAACGCACTTAGTGGCCCTTGATTCATGCCTTCGATTGCCCCCGCCGACGCTAAAAGGGCGCGCTGGCAGTCGTTTTAGGCGTTGAGCTTTACCGAAGCATCGTCGGCGACGTGGACCCAGACGTGAACGTGCGGCGAGCCGCGGAAGTACCAGACGAACGACGGGCCCTCCAGACGCCAGTTGTCCCACACGTGGTCGTCGCCGATGTCGCCCTCTTGATAAAAGGCCAGCGAGCAGGCGTTCAATCCTCCCTGAGCTTGGAGGCAGGCCACCACCTCGTCGCGGTCCGCCTGTCGATACGGCTCGATGAGTTTGTGCAAAACCTTCTGCGTGTGCTCCCGCTGGTCCGGCGCCAGCTCGGCCACGGGAATGCCCGGGTAACTCACATCGGCGCCACGGAAGCCGACGCTGCCCTCTCGCTGGGGCCTGTTTTGGACCAATGCCATCTCACGCTGCTTGCCGTCGAGCATCTCGTAAAGCTGGTTGGCCACGACGGCCTGTGGCCAGAATACGTTGCCCGGATGGTTGGCCTTCTCATTGAATCCGTCCGCGGCATGACCATAAAAAATCGGGCCGCCGAAAGCGACATGATCGGCCGAGTTGCCGTCGCAACGCAATGTCATGTGCCGGCCGGTTAAGACAAATTCAAATTGGTCGCTGCCGGGCTGTCCGAAGATCGCCACGCTCTGGTCCTCGCCCCAGCCGCCCGCATCGTCTTCCATTTGCTGGTCAAACCGGTCGTGCCAGTCGGGCTGAATCATTCCTTGAAACACCTGGCGAATCATGGCCTGCTGATCGTCGGTAAAGAATCCGCCGTTGATCGTCTCGGGCGTAATGTTCCAGTTGGTGGCTACCCGAGTACGCAACAATCCTTTCTGCGGATCGATATAGTCCCAGGGCATGCAGACAACCTGCCGGCAGCCACGACGGCACCGGTCGTCTTGAGAAAGTCGCGCCGACCGACCGGCCCACTTTGCCAACGTGACTGGGCCGGCTTGCAGCATGGGCAATTTGTCGTGGATTGCTTGGACATGGGTCGTGCCTTTCACTTAAGAATTGCTCTCAGGAGGCGACGAGCAGTATCAGAATTCCACTCAGAAGCAAGAACTCAAATGTACTCACGGCAAACGCCATTCGAGACGCAATGTCATACCGATTTCAACGTACGGCAATTATGGATGCAATAAATGCAACCGGTACACTCGAAATGATAACGCTCGGACCGAGCCAAGTGAGGGGATGGCCTCAGCAGAATGTTATGGCAAGGCCAAAGCCCACAAACGGCATGCCACTCAGCACAAGGGCAAAGATTCCGGACATCGCAATTTACCTCCGTTCGTCAATTTGTCTGTTTGCAATAAAGGGAAACGAGTACCTTCACTAGCTCATGGTTCTCGTTCTTTTCGCAGTATGGCCTGCGTTGTAATTTGCAAGTTGCTCTATTAGACCGGAAACTCACGAAAAGTGCAAATAGCTGCAAGTTACAGCTATTGGGAGACAACTCACGGTGGCCGTTGGCAGCCGGGGCAAAAAAAAGTCGAGCGCTGAGCTTGCACCATCCGCACCACGTTTCTGTGAATGCAACGAGGGCACGACTGCCCCTGGCGATCATAGACGCGATGCTTGTTCTGATAGCTGCCCGGCTGATTTAGCGCCGTACGATAGGTGCCGTCGCCGAGTGTCGATCCCTCGCAGCGGATGGCCTCTTCGAACACCGCAACGATGGCATGGGCGATCGCGGTCCATCGGCTGTCGAACAATTTGTCGCAGGGCCAGGCGGGATGTACGCGAGCCACATGCAAGATTTCCGATGCGTACAGGTTGCCGATGCCGGCGACACATCGCTGATCGAGTAGTGCCACCTTGACGGCCCGCTGACTGGCCGAGAGCCGCTGCTTCAACAGATCCTTGGTAATCTGCAGCGCATCGGGCCCCACATGATCGGGCCCCAACATCCGATCATAGGCAGCGCGTGAGTAAAGTGTCACACTGCCGAGCCCGCGACGATCCCAGTAGATCAACTCGCTCGCCGAGCCGCCATGCAGCTTGAGGCGAAACCGCAGATGTTTGTAGCTGGGTGGATCAGCGATCAGAACTAAGCCGGTCATCCTGGGCTCGAACACCAGAGAATCGTCGGTGTCCAGGTGCAGCACCAAGCGTTTGCCGACACGGCCCACATCGCGGATATGCCGGCCGGTCACACGGCGTCGCAACGTGGCGATCGTCGGCGCAATGCGGATCGGCTTGCACGAGCAAACGACTCGTTCCGCGGCGGTGATGCGTGCGCCGATGACACCCAAAACGCCACGGCGCATCGTTTCAACTTCTGGAAGTTCTGGCATGGTGTCGCATCTTATCGAAACAGCGGCCAACGTCCAAGGACGCGGCAGCATAGGCAGTAGGGAACACCCTCTGTGGCGTTCCGTTGGGTCGGGGTGGAACGCGTCTACCCTGAGTTCGGAACGCCGCGGAGGACGGTCCCTACGGTCTTCAGTGAACCGCGGGGGTTGACCCTCTTTCGGGCAGCATTGACAATCGAACGTACTATGAGCAACTCCGATTCCAGCAGCCCTGATCCAACCAACACAGCCACGAGCCAAGTGCCCGACGCGGCGGGTCGCTTTGGTTCGTTTGGTGGTCGGTACGTGCCGGAAACATTGATCCGGGCATTGGACCAGCTCGACGAAGAGTATCAAAAGGCGTGCGCCGACGCGAAGTTTCAGGCCGAATTCGAGTCGCTGCTGGCGAACTACGTGGGCCGGCCCTCGCCTCTCTATTTCGCCCGTCGCCTGACCGAGCACTGTGGCGGGGCTCAGATTTGGCTCAAACGCGAAGACTTGAACCACACCGGTGCGCACAAGATCAATAACACGTTGGGTCAGGGATTGCTGACACGGCGGATGGGTAAGCGGCGCGTCATCGCCGAGACCGGGGCCGGCCAACATGGTGTGGCGACCGCCACGGCGTGTGCCCATTTTGGACTCGACTGTGTCGTTTACATGGGCGAAGAGGACATCCGGCGTCAGCAGCCCAACGTGCAAAGCATGCTTCTGCTGGGAGCGGAAGTGCGGCCGGTAGGTAGCGGGTCGCGGACGCTACGCGACGCGATCAATGAAGCCATGCGCGACTGGATGGCCAGCGTCGAGACAACGCATTACATTCTGGGATCGGTCGTCGGGCCGCACCCCTTTCCGCGGATCGTGCGAGATTTTCAGTCGGTGATCGGCCGTGAAACAATCGAGCAGAGTAAGCAGGCGATCGGTCGGTTGCCTGATTGTGTTGTGGCGTGCGTGGGCGGCGGAAGCAACGCAGCCGGTATGTTTTATCCGCTGATCGATCACGCGGACGTTGAGCTGGTGGGCGTCGAAGCAGGTGGACGCTCGGACGCGCCGGGTGACCATGCGTCGCCGCTTTCGTTCGGTCGGCCGGGCGTGCTGCATGGCAGCCTTAGTTACGTCATGCAGGACGACGACGGCCAGACCTGTCCGGTCCACTCGATTTCGGCCGGGCTCGACTATCCCGGCGTCGGGCCGGAGCACAGCTATTGGAAATCAACAGGACGTGTGAGCTATGTGCATTGCGGGGATCGCGACGCACTGGCCGCCTTCGACAAGGTCGCCGAGTTGGAAGGCATTTTGCCGGCGCTGGAAAGTTCGCACGCGGTTGCCCGGGCCATGACGATCGCTCGCGATCGGTCGCCGGATGAGGTCGTGGTGGTTTGTCTCTCGGGACGCGGAGATAAGGACAGCGCGGAGATTGCGCGAATTAAGAGCGGAGAGACTCCCTGGGGATCCGCAGAAAATTAATTGATCAATTTTTGTATTTCAAAATCCGAAAACCGAATATCGAAATCCGAAACAAATTCAAAATAAGAAAATCGAATATCCAAAACAAATCAGTTTGGGCCTTTCTCTAAGGTATGAGCAGGCCTTCAGGCGTTTTTGTCATTTGGAATTTGGTGATTTGGATTTGTTTCGGATTTCGGACCCATTGAAACGTACAAGTTATTTTTGAACACTGACTAACACTTATGTCTTCGATTGATCAACTATTTACCAAGTTGCGCGACGAGGGTCGGAAGGCGCTGATGCCCTTTATCACGGCCGGCGATCCCGATTTGGACTTCACCGAGCAGCTTCTCCGCGAGCTCGACCGGCGTGGGTGCCATTTGTGCGAATTGGGGATCCCCTACAGCGACCCGATTGCCGACGGACCGGTGATCCAGGCATCGTACACACGGGCACTCGGCCGTGGGCGGCGGCTGGCACAGATTTTGGAAACGGTCGAGCGTGTCACGCCCAAGGTCCAAGCGCCGCTCGTTACGATGGTTAGCTACGCGATCGTGTATCGACATGGCCTGGCGCGCTATGTCGACAAGGCCAGGGCTGCCGGGGTTGCGGGGGCGATCGTGCCCGACTTGCCTGTCGAAGAGGCGGGAGAACTGGCCAAAATCTGTCGCGATGCGGATTTCAGTCTCATCCAGTTAGTCACCCCCACCACGCCACGTGAACGGGCCGTTCGGATCGCCGAAACTTCGTCGGGGTTTCTGTACTACGTTAGCGTGGCGGGCATCACGGGCGAGCGGACCGAGCTTCCGCCGGAACTGGTCGAAAACGTTGGCTGGCTGCGGGAGCAAACGACGTTACCACTCTGTGTCGGTTTCGGCATCAGTCGTCCGAAACATGTGAAGATGCTCGCACCGGTTGCCGACGGAATCATCGTCGGTTCGGCGATCGTTCGCCAGATTGCCGATGCCGAGTGCCGGTCGCGCGATGCCGTACTCGACGGCGTAGGGCAGTACGTCTCGCAGCTGCTTACGGCACTGAAGTAGAGAGGGTGGCGGGGTCGGAGCCTGGGCGACGGCCCCGAAATGCCAGCCGTCGGGGCCGTCG
>Ga0310123_10002494_pt1 | contig 14663 bp, 8 predicted proteins | sample CB6_AW_1057_MG_FD_203505 | JGI IMG/M metagenome (GOLD analysis project Ga0310123, IMG submission 203505) | Marine microbial communities from Western Arctic Ocean, Canada - CB6_AW_1057 | ecosystem: Environmental > Aquatic > Marine > Oceanic | place: Canada: Western Arctic Ocean | collected... | reverse complement strand
CTCTGATACCGTGACCCGCCTGCCCGCAGGTCCTGGAATCCTCCGGCAGACCTCCCGTCAGTTTCCACCGAGCCCCACGCCATGGCTTCCGACACTCCCGACGGCCAGAACACACCCTCTTCATCCGGTTCTGCCGACACCTCAGCGGGCGGCTCGACGACACCCACCTGGAAGGCACCGCCCAAGACCTGGGGCGGCAGGCTGCTGGCGATCGGACCGGCGATCGTCGTCAGTGGCTCGGTGATCGGTTCGGGCGAACTGATCAACGTCCCGATTCAGGCGGCCACGTTCGGCTTCGTACTCTTCTGGGCCGTGATCCTCAGCTGCATCATCAAATACTTCCTGCAGGTGGAACTGGGCCGGCACTGCCTGGTGCACAACCGCACCACCATCCAGGCACTCAACGCGTGTCCGGGACCGAAGATCCGAGGCACCAGCTGGATCGGCATCGCCTACCTGATCGGTTACACACTCTCGGCCATCACCGTTGGCGGCATCATGGCCTCGACCGCCGGCCTGTTCAGCAGCGTCTTTCCGTTGGCTACCGAGCCGGTCGCGGCCGCGGCACCGAGCAGTTGGTCGGAGATCGACTGGTCGAGCATCGGCATGAACACCATCGACTTGTCCACGATGCTCTGGGGCTTGGTCATCTCAGCGATCGTGGGTGGCATCCTCTGGTTCAGCCTCTACGGCGTCCTCGAAAAACTGATCGCGATGCTGGTCTGTGGCTTTAGCCTCTCAGTCGTCGTTGCACTGTTCCTGCTGATCTTCAGTCCCAATCCCGAATATCCCCTTCACTTCAGCGATGTCATGAGCGGAATGACATTCTCGCTGGGGGACGTGGGCATGCGTGAGGCGGCACTGTTCGCTGTGATCAGCCTGCTGGGTGCATTGGGTACGACAGCGAACGAGATGTTCATGTACCCGTATTGGATTCTCGAAAAGGGCTATGCCGACAATGTTGGCCGCGACACCGACGACGGCTGGCTTGAGCGGGCTCGCGGCTGGATTCGCGTGCTGCAGGTCGACGCCGGCGTCGCTACTCTGCTGGCCACTGTTATCACGGCGGCCTACTTCCTGGTCGGCTGCGCTATCCTCCATGAGAAGGGCGAAGTGCCCTCGGGTATGAAGGTCGTCGAACAGCTCTCGCAGATCTACACCGAGACCTATGGCAAGTGGTCCTACGGAGTCTTTATGTTTGGAGGCTTCTGCACGCTCTTCTCAACGATCGTCGTCGTCGTTGCCGCTTCGGGAAGAATGTGGACAGACTTGCTCTCAAGCATGGGAATGATCAAGTACGAGGACCCTCGGGAACGACGCAAGTACAACCGCATCTTTCAAAACCTGTATCTGGGTGCGTTCCTGCTGCTGACCATCTTTGCCGCGACGACCGGCATCGACCCAGCAAAGCTCGTTATCCAAGGCCAGTACATCAACGGCCTCGTCAACACGCCGCTGTTGATGTTCGGAATCCTGTTCCTGGCCTTCTTCAGCACCGACAAGCGGCTGCGAATGGGAATTGTGTCGGCCGTGTTGCTGGTCGTCACGGCACTTGCGATCTACGCATGCGTGCTGACCGAGGTCCTCAACAAGATCTTCCCAGGCCTGATCGGCGGTGGCGGCGACTAGGCATCATCACCAACCGCGCTGATACCGCGTGTTGTATTTCCTGTGCAGAGCGTCGCGGACGCCGACGGGGCGACCCGTTGTCGGCACGGGAACCACCGTGCTCCCCTGGCCGGTATAAAGATCCATATCCTTGCACCAGCCGACCGTCTCGAGCACCAGCCGCCGAGTCCAGCCCGCCGGAACCGCAACCTCGGCCGCTTCAAACTCGAAGTGAATCTCCTCGCCGGGCCCGAAGATCGCCACCGCGTCATCGGCCACCCCCACCAGCTCCTCGACCCTCCCGAACCGGGTATAGAAACCCGCCGGGTCGATGATCTCCGGATGTGCCGCCCGGGTCGCGTAGTCGAAGTGAGGCCGGAACTGCTCACGCAACTGCCGCACCATGAACCCGCTCTCACGCAACTCGGCACCGGCCAGCTTCAGCTCACGCCTGGTCAACTGCGGGCACTCCTCGTGCCGCACCACCGTCAACCGGTCCCAGTACACCTCCAGGTTCGTCCTCAGCCGCAACGCCCGGGTCCCCTCGGGCAACTTCTCCGTGGGCAATTTCAGGGCCATCTGTCGAGGCATCCCGCCGGGGTAGCCGAATTGCCCGGCCAACTCGACCCAGTTCCCGTCCGCATCCCGAGCCTCCAGCGTCGGAGGCTCGAACGGGGCCTTGGCCTGCCAGGCCGAAAACGCCGTCTGCGAATACGGGAACTCGACCCAGCCATCGGCCAGCAGCACCGGCTGGCCCGGCCCCCGATCCAGCGGCTCGGCAAACTCCATCACCAGCACGTGCTCACCGGCCAGCCGGCCCAGGAATCGATCGTCCAGTCGCCCCACGTCGGCCGCCCGGTGATCGACACGTCGCACCCGACCCGTCACATCCTCGCCCCGCTCATTGGTCACTCGACTCGGAGCCTGCTCATCGCGATAGGTGATCGGCTTGCCACTGGGATCGGGCAACGCCGTGGCCAGGCGTTCGTCGAGCACCATCTTCCAGCCCGGTGGCAGATCCCAGGCGACCAGACCCACCCGGTCCAGGTAGGTCAGCTCGGGCATCGGCTCGGTCAGTTTCAGCCGAAACCTCCCCTCGACCGGCCGCAGCAGGCCCTCGGGAAGCAGGAAGTTCTCGGTCGGATCCGAAGGCGCATACGTGCCCGGTTCGACCAGGTAGCCCAAACCGCCCACCGCCAGCAGGTCGCTGACAAACCGATAGCACTCGCCGTCCCAGGCGAACAGCACCGGGCAACTGGTCGGCATCAGGTCGACCTCCTCGATCACGTGTCGAGTCCCGGCCGCCACCTCAAGCTCCCCCTGCGTCACTCCTTCGGACCAGACGATCTTGACGAAGTCGGCCCGCTCGAGACCGCCCAGTCCCAGGGCCACCGGCTGCAGGCTCTGGCCGGACCCCGAATCGGCCGGCAGCGAATCGGCACGCAGCGTGCGGCCGGCGGCCCGGACCAGCACGATGTTACCCAGCCCCGAGGCGTTGGAGCGTTCGCGGTTGCGGCCCTTCTTCCGTCCCGAAAGCGCGATCGTGACGAAGGGATGGCGTCCACTTCCGGCCGTCCAGGCCACAGGTCCGCCATCGACAACCGTGCCGACGATCGCCGGGCCACGGGCGTCATCAAGCACGACCGGGGTCCACGCACCCAGAGCGTCATGTTCGCCCGAATCGGCCAACTCGATCAGCTTCGCGTCCTTCACATCTGAGGGCAGCTTCCAGGCCGACCAGCCGCTGGTCCCGACCAGCAACTCGACCCGCCCGTCGCCAGTGACATCTGCCAGGGCGATCCGAGGCGACTCTTCGCCGATCGCACCCTCGACGTCTCCAAAACCCAGCAGCATCTTGTCCCAGGTCCCGTCCGGCTTCCGCGTCCAGCGGACCACCGAGGCAGAATCCACGGCGTAGAGTTCGACCTGGCCGTCGGCATTCGCATCGCCGGCCACCGCCGCGGCCGTTGCCGCACCGCCCAGCTCGCCGAGTTTCTTGTCGGCGTGGTACCTCCACGCCCGGTCGTTGTACAGCAGCACGTTGCCCGAGTGCTTGCCGCCGGGCTGGCCCAGGGGCCCCAACAGCAGGATGTCCAGGTCGCGGTCGCCATCGAAGTCGGCGACGACGGCCGATGCCGAGACGGCTCCCGAACGATCCACGCCCACCCGGGTACTGATGTCCTCGAAGGTGCCGTCGCGGTTGTTGTTGAGCAACTGGGCGGGCTGGTCGCGATGGATCAGCAACAGGTCCAGGTCGGCGTCGTGATCGAGATCCAGGCAGACGCCGGCGACCGTCTCACCCTGGCTCCCCGCCACCTTCGACCTGGCCGTGATGTCCTCCCACTGACCCGCCTTCACCTGCCGCCACAACTGGTTGGGACCCTTCCGGCACAGGTAGACATCCAGCAACCCGTCGTTGTCGAAGTCGCCCCACAGCGGAGCGGTCACGTCGGAGATCTTGGCCAGGGGGTGGTCCTGGGCGAGGGTGAAGCCGTCGAGACCCTTGCCGGATCCGGCTCCGAGCATCACCAGGTTCCCGCTGGTGGTGACCACGAACAGGTCCTGGTGCCCGTCGGCATTGATGTCGCAGGTCGTCAGCCCCGCTCCGGCGGATACCTTGGCCGAAGCGGCCGCGGGGATCGCCGCGGGGGGATCGAACAGCGGACCGTCGGGCCGCTGGGCCGTCCGGGTCTCACCGTCGGCAAGCCCCACCCGGATCGCCATCGCCTTGGGACCCATCAGCGTGTACTTGTAGGCGAAGGAGACCGAGAGCGGGTGCTCGTTGAGCAGCTTGAACTCGTCCATGTGCCGCATCGCGTCTTCGAACCGGCCATCGACCTGACGCAGCAGGTCGAAACAGCGGTAGTGGGCCGACTGGAAGTACGGCTCCAGTTCCAGGGCCTTCTGGTGCAGCTCGACCGCACGGACCGGCTCGTCCTCCTCGAGGCAGCGGGCCATGAAGTAGGCCGAGTGGGCGTCCAGCGGGTCCTGCTCGACGGCTCGCTCGAACTGGATCCTGGCCTGAGAAATGCGGGTGGCGTGGAACAGCGATACACCCAGGCAGTAGGTCGCCACGGCATGATCGGGATCCTCGGCAACAACCTGCTCGAGAATCGAAACCGCCGCGGCACCCTTTTGGGTGTGATTGAGAACGGCGATGCCCAGGTTGACCTTCGCGTCGAGCCAGTCGGGGTGAGCGTCGACCAACGCCTGGAAGACCTCCATCGCCTTCTGGTACTTGTACTGCTCCATCAGGCCCACGCCGCGGTTGTTCTCGGCAATCAACTCGGGCGTCACCCGGAACAGCTCGTCGGGCTTGCCCTTGCCGACCGCACCGGATCCGCCGGATCCGCCGGATCCGCCCGCGGGCGGATCGTCGGGACAACCGACCAGGGTGACCAGCAACAACAGCGGCAGCAGCACGACCGCCAGGTGATTCAGGCGATCCTGCACAGGACGGCTCTGCAAAGGTCGGACGTCGGTCATGAGTTCTCTCCCGTCGTGGGATTCGGGGGGATTCCCGATCGCCGTCGGCCCTGTTCAATCCGCTCGCGGATCGAGTCACCATTCAGAGGGTGTTCGCCGGCGGGCGGCAGCCAGGACCGCTCGAGGTAGGTGTGGACTTCGCTGCGGAGATGACTCCGCATGTCGTGACCGATCCGCCGCTGACGTTCGGCTCGCAAACCAGCCAGGTCGATCGGAGCCACCACCACCCTTTCGCCGGGTCCCGCATCGGCAGAAGCCAGGATCCGGCCGTCGTAATCGACCACCATGCTGCCCCCCGGCCAACTGAACGGCGGGTAGTGCTCCAGCGACGCGCCCTGGTTGCAGGCAACCACGAAAGCGGTGTTCTCTACCGCGCGGGCCCGGTTGAACAGCGTCCACCAGTCCATCGGCGGCGTGGCACCCCAGGGATCCATGTAGGCCGAGACGCGGATCAGCACCTCGGCCCCACCAAACACCAGCTGCCGGATCGTCTCGGGGAACAGCCAGTCGTAACAGATCGCCACGCCCAGCTTCCCCAGTTCGGTGTCGACCACCGGGAAGGGATCGTCGCTGTAGCCGTCCAGGTCGTGCGGGCTGGCATGCAGCTCCCAGGGAATCCACGGGTTGACCTTGCGGTACTTCGAGAGCACTCCGCCGGAGCCGACCAGGCAGGTGGTGTTGAACAGCACGTCCGGCCACGCCGGGTCCGACTCGATGAATGTCCCGGTCTGGATCAGGCAGCCGTACTTGGCCGCCAGGGCCTGGTAGCGGTCGGTGTGCTCGTTGGGGAGTTCAACGGCGAGCCGGTTCTTGAGCATCTCGACCGAGTCGTAGATCGGTGCGGCATGAGCAAACTCGGGAAAAACCAGCAGCCGCACGTCGTGAAACGGTTCGTAACCAACGATCGTCCCCTCGGCGATCGCACACATCCGCCGGGTCCGCTCGGCGATCTCGTCCCGATCCTTCGGACAGGGAAAATCGGTCTGGCAGCAGGCGGCGTAGTAGCGATCGGACATGGCGTGAGTTGACCGTGGGATCTGCTCGACGTTGATACGACAGTCGAACCTGTTGTGCCAGCAGAATACCGGGCCTTTCCACAGGTTGGGGTCAGGCAGAGGGCGATCAGATGATCAGGCGGACGCCGCCGAGAGTCGCCTGGTCGTACTTGAACTTCTCACCGTGCGACCCGATGAACATCAGGTTCTTGGGGATCTTCCACTCGACCGAGAGTCGGTCGATCAGGGCCGGACTGAATGTCCCCTCCATCTTGACGAACTCCAGGTCGATCTCGGGGTAGGCCTCGTCAAGCACCTGCAGGTCATGCTCGATCTTGTCGGGAATCGTCGAGATGTCCTCGGCCACGGTCACCACCTTGATCCGCTTTGTCTGTTCATTGTCGCGGACGTATTCGACGGCTCGCCTGAGGTTGTCGACCATGTCGCCTCGGGTAAAGAAGACGACCTGCTGCGAGTTGATCTGGTCGATCTTCTTCTCGATCCCCTTCGAGATGCGTCCGAAGAACTGCAGCACCCACCGGCTGTGGTACTGCACGATACCCAGCACCGACTTCAGCAGCCCGACCCGCCAGAGCATGACCATCACGACGGCGAGCGCCGGGATGAAGTAGTAGAGAAAGACCATGAAGTAGTCGGGCTGATCGATGGCGATTCCGATCGCCGCGGCGGCCACCGCGGTGGTGGCGATCACCACGAAGACCCAGGGAGCCCGTTCGGGGCGAGGCAATCGCTGGCGACGCACCTTCAACAGGATGTTGCCCACCGCGAAGAGCACCATCACCGCCAGGAACGACAGGGTGTAGACACCGGCGAGGGCTTCGAGTGCTCCGCCGGTGACCAGCAGCACCGAGACGGCCAGCAGGAAGAAGGCGATCACGATGCGATGCGTCGTGCCGAACTTCTTGTTCTTCTTCAACAGGAACTGGGGCAGGCAGCGGTCCAGCGTCATGCGGTGCACCAGGCCGGTGATTCCGATGTAGCTCGTCAACACCGCTCCGCTCAAGACCAGTGCAGCGTCGATGGAGATCAGGAACTTCAGCCAGCCACCGGCGGTCAGGTCACCCAGGTGAGCCAGCAGGTGGTCCTTGTGGAAGCCGACCTCGTCGACGGGCAACACCGCCAGTGTCAAAAGCGCCATGGCGGGATTGAGAATCGAGACGGCGATCCACATGTTCCGCAGCGTCTTGGGGAAGACCCCAGGTTGTTGCTCCTCGACAAAGTTGGCCGAACTCTCGAAACCGGAAATCCCCAGCATCGCGGCACAGAACCCGAAGAACAGGGCCACCAACAGGCTCGACTCGGTCAGCACCGCCAACCCACGCTCCCCACCATCGCCGGACTCGGACGTCTCGGCCTGGACCAGCACCTCCAGGCCGCCGGTCCCGATCCGGAACCGGTGCTCATCGCCCTCGACCCGTGCCACCCCCTCGCCGTCCCACTCGACCCCCTTCTCCTCGAAGTACACCTTCAGCGATTTCGGCAACGTGCCGCTGCCCAGTTGCGTCTCGATGTCGCTGATGACCTCGTTCTTTTGCTCCTTCGTCCGGGCCTTCGAATCGAGCATCTTGCCCGAGATGATCATCTGCCGCTGGATGGGGGCCTGCAGGTCGAAGTTCTCAGCGAGGTGTGCGTCGTGGGTCAGGAACCAGACGAGCCCGGCGATGAGCAGCAGGGCGAGCGTGGCCAGGTGCGTGAGGAAGATCGCGATCGCCACCTTGGCACTCTCGGTGATCCCCACGATCGTCAGCACCATGAAGACTGCCAGCAGCCCGATCGTGACGGAGATCTCGGGCAGCCCGGGCAACACCGAACCCACGTAGTGCACGGCTTCGATGGCGGAGATGACCGCGGTGGCCATGTAGGAGAGCAGCGTCAGGCAGGCGGCGACCGAAGCCCGCGACTTGCTGGTGGTGTTCAGCAACGCGTTGTAGGCGCCGCCGTTGAGCGGTAAGGCACCGACCACCTCGGCGTAGATCTTGCGGAACAGGAACAGCACCGCCGCGACGATCAGCAGCGAGAACGGCGAAAGATGCGCGGCGGCCATCGTGGCCAAGGCCGAGACGTACAGGCAACTGGAGGTGATGTCGTTGCCGCAGATGGCCGTCGCGGCCAACTGACCCAGCTTTTTGTGGCCGCCTGAAGACTCGGAACTCGCCATGTCCTGCCCGAAACTCCCGCGACGCACCGCCGTGTCGTGCCGAATAAACCCAGTACCGAGTTGGCCTTTGCGACTAGCCTACAGACACCACCGCGGATTTCACAACAGCGAGCGCCGGGACTGGCTTCGAAGGTGCCTGTCTCCGACGGTGAGCCACAAACAGCCCCCAGCAATCCGCACGACGGCCTTGACCCATGGTGCGGCGAAATGGTACCGAGGCAATCGTAATGACGACTCGATCCCGCCCTATTTCCGACCAATCCAACCAATCCGACCACCCAACTCCCAGCGTCTCGCCCAGCACCACCGTCGGCCGCCGCGAGCTGCTGCGAGCGAGTCTCGGGGGGTTGACCCTGCCGGCACTGCTCGCCTCTCGAGCCGCCGCCGGAGCATCACCGGGTGGTGACCGCACGGCGGTGATCCTGGTCTGGTTGCAGGGTGGAGCCAGTCACCTGGAGACCTACGACCCCAAGCCGCTCTCGGGATCGGCCTACCGAGGCCCCTACGACCCGATCGCCACGCGGGTGCCCGGCATGGACATCTGCGAACTGCTACCGCACCACGCGCGGGTGGCCAAGAAGTTCAGCCTGCTGAGATCGATGGTGCACACCGGCTTCTGCCACCAGCAGGGGACGCAACAACTGCTCACCGGACACCCGGTCCGCATCCTGAAGCAGAAACCCGATCACCCCGACCTGTTCTCGATCGTCCACCGACTGAGACAGGCACCGCAGGGTGGGCTGCCCAACTACGTCGGAGTCAACCCGGTGCCGTACGCGGGAGCCGCCTACCTGGGGCCGGCCTACGAGCCATTCTCGGTCAGCGGAGATCCCAACAGCGGCAGCTTCGCCGTGCCCAATATCGGGCTCAGTGACAAGCAGAAGCTGGCACGGATCAGAGAACGGATCGGGTTGCGCCGGAGCCTCGATCGGCTCAGCCGAGACGCCGACCTGTACCAGCGGATGAGGGCGCTCGATGAATTCGAAACGCAGGCACTGGACGTGCTGACCGGGCCGGCCGCCAAGGAAGCCTTCGACATCAGCAAGGAATCGGCAGCCACCAGGGACGATTACGGCCGCAACCGCTGGGGCCAGCAGGCGCTGTTGGCCAGGCGGCTGGTCGAATCGGGAGTCGACCTGGTGACGACGACCTTCAACGGGTCGCTGTGTGGACGGGTCGGCAACTGGGACGACCACGCCGTCAACCACAACGTCTTCGAAGGACTCAAACACCGCTGCCCGTTCTACGACCAGGCGGTGGCGGCGCTGATCGAGGACCTGTTCGATCGAGGCCTCGATCGACGCGTGATGGTGGTCGTGACCGGAGAATTCGGGCGAACGCCCAAGATCTCGCACGTCGCCAGCTCGGGCAAGGGCGTCGCCAGTGCCCCCAAGGGAACCGTGCAGCCGGGCCGAGACCATTGGCCTCGAGCCACCTCGATCCTGTTTGCCGGTGGCGGCATCGAACCGGGACAGGTGATCGGTTCGACCGACTCGCGGGGCGAGGACGGCAAGGACCAGATTGTCGGTCGAGACGATTTCCTGGCGACGATCTATCATCACCTCGGAGTCGACGCCGACCACCTGGCGTTGGCCGACTTCGCCGGACGACCGATTCCCGTGCTCCGCAACGGCACGCCGATTCAGGGATTGACCGGCCGCAGCAGTTGAACTGGCCCCGGGCGTGTGGTGGCGTCTGACGCCGAGAGGTCCGGTGGTACGGACTGTACGACGTCTGTGGCGCATACATCGCCAACCACGCTAAACCGCACCCCGGCTGGCAACAATCTTGTTGAGACTCCCTCGCGCGTGTGTGAGCATGAAATGATCATGCTGACCATCTGCAGTGATCCCCTGCCACGCACCGACCTGACCTACGCGGCGTTTCGGGCCAGTTTCCACGAAACACTCGAACGCCTCGTCCTGGCCAGGCAGTTCGACAGCGACCCCTGGCAGAACTTCGGGTTCCTGACTCGGGTGCCGTTCCTGAAATCCGTCCCCCCCCAGGTCCAACTCGACCTGCTCTCAGAGACCTGGCACCGACACGTCTGCTCCGAAACTCATGTCGCGTCGCTGGTCGACGAGGCGGTGATCTTTGCCGCATGCGAGACCGGGGCACGGATGGCACGAGTCAACTCTGACGAGTTCACCGAGGTGCTCGAACAGGGACCCCAGCGACTGATCCGTGGCGTGCACGACGGGCTGGCCGAGGCGATGAAACAGCTGCACATGGCGCTCGACTGCGAAGGCGACTTCCTGGTCATCTCGCAGTTCGAAGACCTGCCTCCGGATGAAGCCCGGCGACTCAAGAACGAACTCTGCCTCGAGCAGGAACGGCTCGATGAGCTGTTCGAAGTGCTGGGCCGCTGGAAAGTCACCCCGGGGTTCGCCCAACGGCTCGAAGGACTCCTCTCGAGCCAGGAAGTCCGCCTCGCGGTCCAGGTCGTCTTCGACTGATCGACTCTCGCCATCAACACCGCACGTCCTATGGCACGCAAGAAAACGGTCAAGAAGAAGACGGCCACGCGGAAGAAGACTGTCAAGAAGGCCTCGCTCGGCCGACCACGGATCGCGGGCACGGCCGAACTCGACATGGAGTTCCGAGGCGACTTCGGGGCCCGACAGATCTTTCAGTTCCTCGACGTGCAGACCTTCAAGGAACTCGAAGCGCTCAGCCCCCAGCAGATCACCGATCGAGTGATCACGCCCCTGGTGCAGGCCGTCGAGCGGATTCGCAAGCAGCTGGCGATGGCCAACCGGCACCTCTCCGGTGACCAGAAGTTTGCACGGTCGTTCCAGGCGGAATTGGCCAAGGTGGCCAAGCTGTCGAAACGCTGATCGGGCGTCGGTCCGAATTGACCGGCGTCGAGGTGGACCGCTAGTCTGAGGTTTATCGGGTCCATCTCGACCAACCCCGACCCGGCCGCTTCCTTTCGCAGGTGTTGCATGCGGATCCCCGCGCACATCATTCCGCTGCTCGCCCTGGCCACAGCCCTGCCCGGGCTGCTCACCCCTTCGGCCGTCGCGGCACCCCCCGCCGCGTCGATCTACGAGACCGACATCCAGCCGCTGCTGGTGGCCCGCTGTGGACGCTGTCACGCCAATGGCAAGAGGAAGGGGAAGCTCGACCTGGGCAGCCTGGCCGGCATCCAGCGTGGCAGCGAATCAGGCGCGGTGGTCGTGCCCGGGAAGCCGAAAAAGAGCCTGCTGGTCGAAGTGCTCTCCGAAGGCAGCATGCCGCCGGATGGCAAGAACCGACCGACCAAGGCCGAGGTGGCCCGGATCACCGATTGGGTTCGCCAAGGGGCCAGGACCCGCTACGGAGCCTTCAACGTCAAGGCAATGCTGACCCAGGAAGACGTGCTGCCAATCCTGTTCACTCGCTGTGTCGTCTGCCACGGCGGCCGCCAGCAAAAGGGTGGCCTCGATCTTCGGACCCGCCAGTCCATGCTCAAGGGAGGCAAGTCGGGGCCCGCCATCGTGCCGGGCAAGCCCGACGCGAGCCTGCTGGTCAAGAAGATCCATGACCGCGACATGCCGCCACCGAGACTGCTGGTCGATTTCGGGATCCGGCCGGTCGAAGCAGGCGAATTCGAGGCGATCCGCGGGTGGATCGCTGCGGGTGCACCGCGGATAGACGTCACGCCCGACGTTGCCACGTCGCAGAACGACCCGCTGGTCAGTAACGAGGACCGTGCCTTCTGGTCGTTCCGTACACCGGTCAAACCCGCAGTCCCCCGGCTCAACGACAAGACACTCGCCGCGGATGTCGCCAACCCGATCGATGCCTTCCTGCTCAGGGCACTCGAAGCGAAATCGCTGAAGTACTCAGCCCTAGCTGACCGCCTGACACTGGTGCGTCGCGTCGCGTTTGACCTGACCGGGCTGCCGCCGACGTGGAAGGAAGTCGAGACCTACCTGGGTGACAAGCAGCCGGGTGCCTACTCGCGGATGGTCGATCGCTACCTGGCCAGCAGCCACTACGGCGAACGCTGGGGCCGCTACTGGCTCGACCTGGCCGGCTACGCCGATTCCGAAGGCAAACGCTCGGCTGACCCGATCCGGCCCCACTCGTGGCGCTACCGCGACTACGTGATCCGAGCCTTCAACGCCGACAAGCCCTACGATCGCTTCCTGCTCGAACAGATCGCCGGCGACGAACTGGCCGATTACGCCAGTGCGAAGACGATCACTCCGCAGCTGCGAGACAACCTGGTGGCGACGGGTTTCCTGAGACAGGCACCCGATGGCACCGGCAGCGACATCGTCAACACGGTGGTCGAGCGGTTCGAGGTGGTCATCGACGAGATCGACGTGCTCGGCTCGGCCGTATTCGGACTGACCATCAAGTGTGCTCAGTGCCACAGCCACAAGTACGACCCGATCCCGCAGCGAGACTATTACCGGATGGTCGCCGTCTTCCAGGGTGCCTACGACGTCTACGACTGGCTCAAGCCCTCCTTCGTCCCGGGCCAGACCAAGAGCAAGTCGGTCGGCCGCGTGCTGCCTTACCTGACCTCCACCGAGCAGCAACAGCACAAGGTGGCTCGAGCGGACGTTGAGAAGCAGATCGCCGCGGCCAAGAAGGCCCTGGCCGACCGCCAGGCAGCCCTGCAAAAGCAGCACGCCGAAAAGCGACTGGCCGGTTTGCCCGAGGCCATCCGCGGCGACCTCCGCAAGATGCTCGCCACCCCCAAGGGCCAGCGAGACGCGGTACAGAAGTACCTGGCCGGCAAGTTCGAAAAACGACTCACGATCACCCCCGCGGCACTCAAGAAACAAAACGCCGAGTTCAAGAAACTCACCACCACCACCAACGACAAGGTCAAGTCGTTGCAGGCCGAGATGCCTGCCGAGCCACGGATCCGGGCGTTGTGGGATCGGGGCGAGCCGTCTCCGACCTGGCTGTTCCGACGCGGCCAGTACAACAAGCCGGGTCACCGGGTTGGGCCGGGTGTGCCCAGCGTCCTGACCGACGGCAGGACACCGTTTGCCGCCAAGCCGCCCTGGCCGGGTGCCCGCTCAACCGGCCGCCGCCTGGCGTTGGCACGCTGGCTGGTCGATCCCGACCACCCGCTGACGGCCCGCGTGATGGTCAACCGCATCTGGTTCCACCACTTTGGCCGAGGGTTGGTCGAAACGCTCTCGAACTTCGGCAATACCGGCACCCGTCCCTCTCATCCCCAACTGCTCGACTGGCTGGCTCGAACGCTGATCGAGGAGAAGTGGAGCATCAAGCAGATGCACCGGGTGATGATGAACTCTCGGGCCTACCGCCAGTTCTCGGCCATCCGTCCGGCGGCCGAAGAGGTCGACCCCGAGAACCGGCTGTTGTGGCGGATGCCTTTGAAGCGGATGGACGCCGAGGTGATTCGGGACAGCATCCTGGCCGTCGCCGGCCGGCTGCACGATTCGCCATTCGGACCGCCCGATCCCGTCGACGTCCGCCCCGACGGCCTGGTCACCTCGCGAGAATCCAGCGACGGCTGGCGACGATCCGTCTACATCCGTCACCGCCGCAAGCACATGCCGACGATTCTCGAGACTTTCGACCTGCCGCAGATGATCCCCAACTGCGTCGAGCGTCCCGATTCGACCGTCGCCAGCCAGGCACTGCACCTCTTCAACGACACCATGATCCGCAGCCTCGCCGACTCGTTCGCCGAGCGAGTCGCTCGCGAAGCGGGCAAGCAGCCGTACAAGCAGATCGAGCGGAGCTACCAGTTGGCGATGGGTCGTATGCCCAGTGATGCCGAACGAGAAGTCGGGCTGGCGGCCCTGGCAGAACTGACCCGGCTGTGGCGGCAGAAGCCCGGCACGACCGATGAGACCAGCAAGAAGGTCCCGGCGGCCCAACGTGCACTCTCGACCTACTGTCATACCCTGCTCAACTCAGCCGGATTCCTCTTCATCGACTGACATCCCCAAACACCCGGGGTCATGCCCCCTTCCCACAAACTCCCCCGCCCGTCCAATCGGCGTTTTCCCGGTGAGCCACTCATGACCAACCCCATCGCCCGACGCGACTTCTTCGGCAGTGCCGCCGACGGACTCTACGGCACCGCACTGGCCTACCTGTTTGGCCGAGAACTCTACGGCGGCTCGGGCCTGCTGGCCGCCGACTCGCAGGCCTCTGCGCCGCCGCGGCTCTACGACCTGACCCCCAAGCGGCCTCACGCCCGCCCCCGTGCCAAGGCGATCATCCAGTTGTTCATGCAGGGTGGCCCCAGCCAGGTCGACCTCTTTGACCCCAAGCCCAAGCTCACCAGGCACCACGGTCAATCGGTCTTCAAGGACCTGGCCGCCGACGTCTCGAGTCCCCAGGCGGCCGGGGGATTGATGCGGAGTCCCTGGAAGTTTGCCCAGTACGGCGAGAGCGGGACCTGGGTCAGCGAG
>Ga0310123_10002493_pt1 | contig 14666 bp, 18 predicted proteins | sample CB6_AW_1057_MG_FD_203505 | JGI IMG/M metagenome (GOLD analysis project Ga0310123, IMG submission 203505) | Marine microbial communities from Western Arctic Ocean, Canada - CB6_AW_1057 | ecosystem: Environmental > Aquatic > Marine > Oceanic | place: Canada: Western Arctic Ocean | collected... | reverse complement strand
GGTCGAGCTGTCAAATGACATAGTCGTGGATGTGAGCGCTATGGGTCAACTGATTGGAACTGACGCGTCAGTTCCGGTCGCTGCCAGCTACCCACCGCATGCTATTACCGAGCGGTTCAACTTTCTAACAGCATTTCCTCTGGCACGTTCACTCACCGCTACGACAGGTGGTGTTAACGGGCGCATGGCTCAGCCCTTGGTGGAAACTAGCGCGGACAGCTGGGCTGAGTCGAACATTGACCTGCTGACCAGCGACGGTGAAGTCGAATTGGATGAGGCTCAGGGTGACGTGCCTGGGCCAGTCGTTATTGGGCTTGCTGTCACGGCACCGGTTGATACGACACTTGAGCCAGTCGATTCAGAGGTGGACATTAACGGAACCGCGACGGAGACACGCGTTGCGGTCATAGGTGATTCGGATTTCGCTTCAAACTTTGCCCTAGGAATACAAGGCAATCGAGACTTTTTCCTCAACACGGTGAATTGGCTTGCTCAACAGGAAAATCTTGTCGCGATTCGTCCGCGACAGCCTGAGGATCGGCGCATCACGCTTACGGCCAATCAGCAGCGGCGGATCTTCTGGCTATCGCTGGTGTTTTTGCCCGGTCTTGTTCTAGGTACCGGCATTTACTCCTGGTGGCAGCGACGGTTGTAATTAGACAAGATGCGTTCCACCTTGCTGCTCTTGACCTTGGCTGCCACGTTCGCAGCCTACGCCTACTTCATCGAAGCCGATCGTCCCTCACGCGTTGAAGCCGAAAACGTTAAGGACCGAGTATTCAACATGGAATCGGTTGACCTCATAGAACTCGAAGTCACAGCATTTGGGGATCGGACCGTGCTCCGTAGGACCGACGGCATGTGGAACATCATCGAGCCAGTCCGAACGAAAGCTGACGGGATTGAGGTCTCGGGTATCACCACCGGCGTGTCATCACTTGAGATCGAGCGAGTGGTCCAAGATATTGCAGACGATTTGGGCCGATTTGGTTTAGCGGATCCAACGGTCGAAATCGCGTTTAAAGCCGAGGGGGAGGACAGGCTCACTCGACTCCTCCTCGGGAATCAAACTTCTACCGGTGGCCATCTCTACGCGATGCGCTCAGATGATCCCCGAGTGTTCCTAGTTGACGCCTACTTTCAAAGCAGTTTTGATCTTACAACTTTCGATCTCCGCGATAAGGCGATTGTAGAGTTCGACCGCGATGACGTCGACCGCCTCAGTCTTACGACGCCAACTCATACCGTGACGCTGGTCCTCGCTGACGGCGTCTGGCGCCTGGAAGAACCCTGGAAGATACGAGCTACATCGAACACAGTCAATGCCCTCTTGACGAAACTCGACACTGCGCGCATGCAAGCTGTGGTCGAGACAGACGGCGCTAACCTCGACGCCTATGGCCTTGCCGCACCGCTTATTAGTACGGTCATCGGCACCGGATCGGCAGGTGCAACCTTGTTGGTAGGAACGAAGACTGATGATGGCAACTCCTACGCACGAGACGCAACTCGCTCACTAATCTTTACCGTCGAAAACTCTTTGGTGGATGATCTTATGCGGTCACCTGAAGACTACCGACAGGTAGAACTGTTTACCTTTAATCCAACAACTGCCACTCGGCTGGAAATTGAGAAACCTGAAGCCCGGCTGGTGATAACAAAGAGCGAGGTGACCCCATTCGTGTGGCAAAGGCTCGAACCATTTCCCGGTGAGGTCGACCAGGGGACTGTCTCTAATCTATTAACAGGTCTGGCCAGTTTCCGTGCTGAGCGCTTCACCACTTTCGTCGAGAACACAGGTCTCGATGCGCCAATTGCAACTGTGACCATGTTCGATGGAGAACGGGAGGAACGTGTCGCCTTCGGACGAAGCGCTGATGTGATCTACGCATTAGCTAACCAAGATGCAGTCGCGTCGACCATTGAAACAGCCGTCTTTGAAGATGTCATGACCGCCGTGGCCACACTGATCAACAACAACGAAAGCATTCCGTAGATAGGCTGGCTCATCGATGCTTGGAAAGGATGGCACGCGCCGCATCCAAGAGTTTAGAGGACGCGCCCGTAAGCCCACCGCCCTGCGCTAGGTCTGACTTCCCTCCCCCACGCCCTCCAAAACGATCGGTTAGTCGACTGAGAATTGTTCGCGCATCAAGGTCTACATCGGCCGAGCGGGCCACAACGACCAGCGCCGGCAGCGCCGACGAAAACAGGACTACCACGCGATGCGGCTCAGCAATCAGCGCGTTAACCAGCATTCTGAGCGCCCCGGCCTCCGATACTTCCACAGCCGCAACGATTGATGACCAGTCGGCCATCTCTTCAGCGTTAGCGGCCAGCGCAGCAGCTTCGTAAACGCTCAACCGTGCTTCCGCCGTACGGAGCGCGCGGTGTAGACCCTTCACGGTGTGTTGCAGCGTGGCAATCTGGTCTGGTATGTTGGATTCATTTCCGGAAAATAATTGAGCACTGGCAGCTAACATGACCCCTCTGGCGCGGAATTCCTTGAGAGCTCTTCCGCCACACAAAAAGGAAACTCTAAGTCCGTTCCGGAACCGTTCAGTCCCTGTGATAGCGATAAGCCCAATAGTTCCGGTGCGATCCACATGAGTTCCCCCACATGCCGAAAGGTCCACTCCGTCGATTTCGATTAGTCTCAAATCACCGGACCGAACAGGCTCCTTACGCAACGGCAGGGCGGAAACTTCAGAGCCCGTGGCAAATCTGATCCTCACCGGATGGTTCCGCCACACCGTCTCGTTGGCATCCAATTCAGCCTCTGCCACCGCTTCGACCGGAAGGTGACGGTCGAGATCAATTGTTGACACCCCCTGACCCAGGTGAAATCCGACCGTTCTTGCGCTGTGACGTTGGTCGAACACAGCTGACAAAACGTGTTGGCCTGAATGCTGCTGCATATGGTCAAAGCGTCTGGGCCAATCGACTATTCCGGTCACCACCTGGCTTTCCTCTAGCACACCGGTAATAACGTGACCAATTCGTCCCGCGTCGAGCTCTCGCACGTCGACAACGCGCGCGCTACCCAAGACACCCGTGTCATGGGGTTGCCCGCCTGAGCTCGGATAGAACGCCGTCTTATCGAGCTCGACAATTGACTGTGAAGCGCTGGACTCGACAGCAACTACCAGTGCCTCGAAAGTGGTCTTCGTGGGTTCGGTGTAGTAGATCCGTTCAGTCATGCATTTGATCCCGGAGCTAAGGCTGGGTCGGGTAGACCGACCTCGCGGAAGCCTCGAGCGCGCAGGAGACAACTACCACAGGTTTTGCACGGCTGCCCATCAAGCTTCGGGTCGTAGCAACTATGGGTAAGCCCATAATCCAGATTCAACGCGATCCCTTGACGGATGATATTGGCCTTCGATAGTTGGATGAGCGGTGCATGCACAGTAAACACTTCCCCTTCAACACCAGCTTTTGTAGCCACTGCCGCTAAACGCTCAAAAGCATGAATGAAGACTTGCCGACAGTCAGGATATCCAGAATAGTCAACCGCGTTGACACCGATGACCAGATCGCGAGCGCCAATCGCTTCGGCCCACGCCAGGGCAAGAGAGAGAAGCACGCTATTTCTGGCTGGCACGTAGGTCGATGGAATACCCGAAGTGGATTGATCGTCAGGCTTTGCCGTCGCGTTTGATTTCGGAATCTGACCGTTACCGGTCAACGAAGAACCCCCAAACGCCGCTAGGTCAACAGTAAGTTCGCGGTGTTGATCTACGCGAAGAGCACGTGCGACCACTCGCGCGGCCGACAATTCCTGCTCATGCTGCTGCCCATATCGCACAGTTAGCGCGTGCAGGCTGAATCCCTGCTGCTGGATCATCGCAGCCGCCGTGTAAGAATCTAGGCCTCCGCTCAACAACACAATAGCATTCATCGTGTATCGTCAGACTCCCCGAGCATCAGCGCCCCAAATATATTTGTGCACCTGCAGTTGAACGCGTATTTGAAGTCCGTCAGCTAAGACCCACTTGGCAAGTGTCTCTGGAGCCAACACCCCATGCACCGGAGACATTAAAACAGCGGCGCAGCGGGCTACTAGGTCGCGCTCAACAACCGCATCACGCGCGAATTCGTAATCTATTCGATCCCGCAAGACGAACTTCATTTGATCGTGATCCGTTAACCATCGCAGATTGTTCCAGTCGTGTTGTTCGGCCTCACCACTACCCGGACACTTCACATCCATGATTTTAACGACGGCTGATGGCACGCGGTCTAATGGGACGTGACCACCGGTTTCAACTAGTACTTCCCATCCCTTACGGAGTAAACAGTCGATCAACGCATATACGTCGTCCTGTAACAGCGGTTCACCCCCGGTAAGCTCTACGAGGCGACACGAATACAATTCGATGTCTGACACGATTTCATCTACTGACATCTTCCGGCCCTCAAAAAAGGCGTAGGACGTATCGCACCAAGTGCAGCGTAAGTCACATCCTGTGAGACGAACGAATACGCAGGGTCGACCGGCATGCGTCGACTCACCCTGAATTGACTGGAAAATCTCGTTAACGGTTAGCACACTACGTAGAAGCTTACAGCGAATCGGGTCCCGGACTAGACCCAGCGGTCCTGACTATTGTAAGTTGAAAGCCCACTCTGGGTCCGCATAATGGCGTGGAATAGGAGTAGTAATGCACGACGTAACGATGTACTGGAAACCAGGCTGAACGACTTGCCGTAACGCCAGAAGTTTTCTGGAAGAACTCGGCGCTACAATTACCCTCCGCGATATCGAGCGTACCCCGCCCTCACCGGCGTTCTTGAAACGGCATGTCCACCACGAGGATTTCCTCGACTTTGTTAGCCGGCGGAGTCCTGTGTTCAAACGCCGCACTCTTCCGAAGTCGAAACGCGAGGCGATCGCTCTTATGACTGACAACCCAAAGCTCATTCGCCGCCCGGTGCTGGTCGTTGGATACCGTGTCACCTTCGGGTTCAACAAAGAGCGCTATACCGATCTCGTAAAGTCATCGCACTAAGCATCCGAAGCGCTGACGTTGCAACTCATCGCCCGGTTCGGGTCACGCCGAGACGAGGACATGCGTCTTTGATAGCACACCGCTCACACACCGGATAGACAGGCTTGCACACGTTCTGTCCCCACGTGACCAGGAATTGATTTACACGTGGCCACCACCGCCGAGGCACAACTTCATACAGCGCTTGTTCGGTCTGCTCGGGCGTCTTAGTATTCACCCAGCCAAGCCTGTTGGAAATCCGGTGAACATGAGTATCTACACAGATGTTGCTGGTGCTCTGGTAGGCCAATGTCAACACCAGGTTGGCAGTTTTGCGTCCAACACCTGGTAGGCTAAGTAACTCTTCCATCGTCGTCGGAACCTTGCCACCGTGTTGTGACAGAAGCAACCGGCTCGTGGTCTTCACGTGCTTGGCTTTATGGCGATAGAAACTCACAGGGTAAATCAATCGTTCGATCCGGCGCACGGATAATTGAGCAAGCGCAGTTGGGGTCGTCGCGACTTCAAATAGTCGGGTAGACGCGGCCAAAGTCACCGCGTCCTTCGTCTGGGCCGAAAGCATCGTCCCAACGAGGACCCGGAACGCCTCGTCCACATTACCGTCAGCGATTTTTTCCATCGCTGGCGTCTCCAGTTGTTGAATCGATTTTCTCAACTGGTGGAGTACGGACGCAACAGGTGATTGACGATGTAATTTGGATCGAGGCGCCGGATACACCTTACTCACAGCTTGGTGTCCGCCTGCACGACCGGGGTTAATGGCGGTTGGCCCTGAAGGACCGCCTCAACGTTTCGTGCGGCCAGGTCCGCCATTGCAACGCGTGTTTCGTGAGTCGCGCTACCCAAGTGAGGCACTAACACGATGTTCGAACGCTGCAACAATCCCGGATGCACCTCGGGCTCTCTTTCAAACACATCGAGCGCAACGCCGGCAATTAGGCGTTCTTCGAGAGCCCAGTTAAGCGCCTCCTCATCAACCACCGGCCCACGAGCTGTATTGATCAGATACGCCGAACGCTTCATGCGCGCCAGTGTTCGACGGTTGATCAAATGTCTGGTCTCAGGCGTCAGTGGGACGTGTAACGAAACGACATCTGAGGTGACCAAAAGTTCATCAAGCGGCATCTCACCCTTTGCGCTCGCTCCGGCTGTCTCTAGGGAACGACTCGCAAAGGCGACCTCCATTCCGAACGCTGGAGCTCGCGCCGCCACGGCGCGACCGATTCGGCCGGAACCGATGATTCCCAGCTGTTTACCGCTAAGCTCCATGCCAAGCATGAAATCGAGGGCCCAGCCCTTCCAGTCATTACGTCTGATCAGCCTATCTCCTTCAGCCATCCGCCGTGTGACCGATAAGATCATTCCCCAAGTCAGTTCGGCTACTGCTTCCGTTAGTACCCCTGGTGTATTCGTGACAGATATGCCTCGGCTCGCTGCTGCTGTTAGGTCGATGTTGTCGTAGCCGACGGCGACGTTCGCAATAATTTCGAGGTCGCAGTCAGCATCCATAACTGCTGCGTCAATACGATCAGTCGTCAGGCATAAGAGCGCACGCTTTCCAGACACGCGCTCCCGTAACTCTGCGGGCGTTAGATGGTCAGTCGCCAAGTCCACTTGACCGACAGTCTTAAGACGTGTCAACACCGAAGATGGGATGCGGCTTGTAACGAGTATCGAAGATGGCATTGCAGAACAGCGTAGCGCCAAAGCAGAACTAATGTCCGTAGGAATGGCAGAAGCCGCAATCAATGCAGTTTACTGCTGGCTCAATCAAGCAGGAATCTGAATCTTCGGCATCCTCCGACAGACGGAAGCGTTCATGGCTTGGATGCAACAGCGGCTGATTTGATTCTCTGACGAACGTCTTGACATTTAGTCGTTGGCCGATGGCGCGCCGCACCCGGTCGCGAATCTGGTCGCGCGTCAAGGGTTCGGACATCAGTGAACTCCTTACAAGTTAGCAACACTGAACATCATCGACAATGCCGACAACAGCGGCGTCGACCGGAGCCAGTCGGTTCTGCAATGCCTGACCGGCAGCTCGACCTTCCAATACAATCAGCACATTCTCCCCAACACCAGCACCAACTGAATCTATAGCTAGAATACTGAGACCGGTCAGCTCGTTGTCAAGGGTGACTGGCTGCACCAACAGCAACTTCGCACCTGTCAGCGCCTCGTGCTTCCTTGTGGAAACAACCGTGCCGATCACGCGGGCCATCTGCATAGAAGTTCGAGGTTGGCGACGTTGCCGTCAGCCGTCGTGTGACAGAGCCCAGTGGTCCACTATGCCAATCACATTAAGGTCGGTTGGTACTTGGTCTGGCAAAAACGGAAACGAAGCCTCACGGCCACGGACGACAAAGACTTCCTCGCCCACACCCGCGCCGACGGAGTCGACCGCCACTAAGACAGGCCCGGTCGACTTCTGATGTGGATCGATCGGCTGCACCAGAAGCAGCTTATGACCGGTCAGGTTCGGATCCTTCTGAGTAGCGATGACGTTACCGACTACCTTAGCAAGCTGCACTGGTCCTCGCTCCAACTAGCTCTTGGTTTCGACCGCATCAACGATCCCAACGATTGCTGCATCAACCGGGCAGTCTTTCAATCCAGCCGCCATACGTGCTGAACTACCGCTAACAATCAACACAGTTTCACCCGCGCCGGCATCAACAGTGTCAACTGCTATTAGATATCCTCCAACTTCGCTGCCACTAGGATCGATAGGCTTCGCGATAAGCAGTTTGTTGCTTACAAGACGCTCGTCCTTCCTCGTCGCAACAACCGTCCCAACGACCTTGGCGAGAATCATGAAAATTTTGACCGAATTATCGCGAAAGCGTTTGCCCAGATTCCACGCCTCGCGTCAAGGATCACTTGCCGCCCGACTTGCCAATCGGCAGCGAACCTTCGAGGTTCGAGTGAGGCCTGGGAATGACGTGGACCGAGACAAGCTCGCCAACCCGACGCGCAGCCACAGCACCTGCGTCCGTCGCCGCTTTTACAGCAGCTACGTCGCCGCGAACGATGGCGGTGACGTAGCCCGCACCAATCTTTTCCCAGCCGACCAACGTCACCTTTGCGGCCTTCACCATGGCATCTGCCGCTTCGATCATTGCCACCAGGCCCTTAGTTTCGATCATCCCTAGTGCTTCGCCCATGCTCTCCTCCCACGCGCCAACGCACGTCTTCGCTTAAAGCACCTGAGCGCGCGGCAAACCACTCTACTTCAGGGCTTTAACAGCATCCTCTATCAGTGCCGTCAGTTCGCTGTATGTTAATCGAATTTCGTCGCCTTTGACCACCTCATCGGTTGCCCGTCTCAAGCTTCTATCATCCACAAGACGTTCGTCCGGAGACGACGGTGCCTGGATGACCTGACAACTGATGTCATCGTCCTGCGTTTTCTCATCCGCGCAGATCGGAGCGGACGGACCGATTCCATAACTACCCCGCAGATTCTCCAACCGAGTCACTTCTTCGCGCGATAAAATCCGCTCATTGCCAAGCAGACGGGCCACAATGCTGATTCGCGCGAAATGTTCAATCGTTTCCATCCGGTAATACGCAGTGAACAACTCCTGAGCTATGGTCAGTGCGCCGTGGTTCGCCAATAATAAGCCGTCGTGCGCCGAAATGTACTTGCGTACAGCATCGGCGAGCTCTGACGTCGAGGGCGTCCCGTACTCCGCAATTGGAATGCTGCCGAGCGTTACGATAACCTCGGCCAACACTGCCCGGTCCAGTGGTATCCCCGCAACCGCAAAACCGGTAGCCGCTGGTGGATGGGCGTGCACCACAGCCTTGATCTCAGAACGATGCTCGTAAACCGCCAGGTGCATTAGCAGCTCTGACGAAGCCTTACGGTCGCCGGTAAGTTGGACACCCTGCAGGTCGGTCGTGACCATCATATCGGGCGTCATGAATCCTTTTGATACACCGGTTGGCGTCGTGAGGATGCGATCGTCGTCAAGCCGAACGCTAATGTTGCCGTCGTTGGAGGCTACGTAACCGCGCTCGTGGAGCCTCCTCCCCACCTCGACGATATCGGCCCGAATTCGTTCTTCCGGCTGGCTCGTCATGGACAAAGTTGTGACACTCCCAATCTTCGGTCGAAACTCATTACAACCGACTCAAAAACTAAAACGACGCTGGCAAGTCTTGGAACAAAAATATTCTATCTGGTCGCCCTGCCTGAGCACGACAGCCCGTGAACGAACAACGTAAGTACCGCACACCGGATCACGGACGAGTGGCACGCTCTTGTGCACCGTTCGACGCTTCTCCTGAGCACCTTCGACAACACCTGCGCAAAACTTCCAGATGGCCCTGAGCCCTACAACGATTAATAAAACCCGAAGAAACCAGCCAATCCACATCGGTATCACAAATGTCCGAATTTCGGTCGGTGCACCCTAGGATTAAGAACCAGTCGTGTCCACCTCGCCGGCGTGGCCCGAACGTAGACTCTCCAGTGCCTGCTGTGCTGCCCGACCCTCAGGGCTGTCAGGCGCAATTGCTATCACCCGTTCCCACGCCTCGGCCGCACCAGCTAGGTCCTGCTTACCAAAAGCGCGAACGATGCCAATGTTCAGTATCGTCTTGACGTGCTCAGGTTCGACCTTAAGTGAGTGCATGAATTGCTCAAGCGCACGGTCTGGCTGGTTTGTATAGTAATAGCTAACGCCCAGATCAGTGCTCACATTCACATCGTCTGGATTGAACACTAGGGACTCCTCATACCACTTAATGGCTTCCCGAAACCGATCTGCATCGAAGTAGAGGTTGGCAAGCACTGTCCGAGTCACAGCATCACGGGGATCACGTTCTGCTTCGGCGATAAGGTCCCTCACGCGTGCTTCATCCAGCGGAGGGGGGGTTGCACCTGCAGCGGTACCCGCGTCCTCGGTCTGGGTAACAACCGTTGGCGACGCTGAAGGTCCAGCCGGTTCCTGGCTACCTAGCACCCAACCAACAATCAATCCGAACAAAGTGCCCGAAGCAAGTAAGACGAGCGCTTCACGTTTCATCGACAGTCCATCCGGTATCCCACAGCCCAGCGCGTTCCAAGCCAATCATACTGCAGAGACAGGCCTAAACTTAACCTAGTCGCCGTTGCACCACCTCTGCAATTCTCTCAGCCCAGTGTCTAATTTCGGCCTGGTCGCGACCCTCGAGCATAATTCTCAACACCGGCTCGGTACCTGAATACCGTACGAGGAGGCGTCCCCTCTGATCGACCATACGCCGTTTAACCTCAGCGATGACTCCGGCAACATCCGGGATGGTTTCGAAGTTCGCCTTCTCGCGCACGCGTACGTTGACAAGAACCTGCGGATACACTGTTAATTCCTCGGCTAACGACTCAAGCTCGCGTCCGGTCGCCGCCATGGCCTGCAGGATCATTAGAGTTGTCAGGAGGCCATCACCAGTCGGAAGGATATCGGCAAAGATAATGTGACCCGATTGCTCCCCACCGAGGGCTAACCTTCGTTCCGTTAGCATCTCCATTACGTATTTGTCACCAACCGCACAGCGGACGAGGTCGATTCCCAATGCTTCCAAGGAGAGTTTTAATCCAATGTTGCTCATTTCGGTTGCAACGACCGCATCGCCGCGTAGTCGATTTTCGGACTGTAAATGTTTCGCACAGACAAACAACACTTTGTCACCATCGAGGATATGGCCACGACCATCAACAAAGATCGCGCGATCACCGTCACCATCAAGGGCGACCCCCATTCGGCATTCTCGCGCCTTTACGAATTGTGACAAGTGTTCGGGATGCGTTGCTCCGCATCCGTCGTTGATGTTACGTCCGTCCGGTTCGCACCCGGTCGTGATCACTTCGAAACCGAGTTCTCCTAACAAGCGCGGCACGACACCCACCGTAGCACCATTGGCGCAGTCTACGGCCAAGCGCATCGGCCCCAGACCAGTCGGGTCAGGTAACACTGATCGGACGTGCTGGAGATACAAACTAAGAAGATCTGATGCGACAACAGGGGCGCTACCTGCGCCGGGAGTAGACCAGGAATCGTCGAAGATGACCTTGGCCAGTAGCGTTTCGCGCTGGTCGTTGAGCTTGAAACCACCCGCCGAAAATATCTTAATCCCATTGTCTTCATAGGGATTGTGGGAAGCTGAAATTACGACTCCTGCATCGAATCCGCCTGAAGATGCCAGAAAAGCTACCGCGGGCGTCGGCGCAACACCGATGCTGGTAACACGGGCCCCTTCAGCAGCCGCACCAACGGCTAGCGCATGTTCAATCCATTGACTCGACTCGCGCGTATCCCGGCCGATAACTACCGACTTTGTCAGATGGTCCTTGCCTGAAGAACGCACCAGGGCTGCACCAATTCGGATAACCGTTGGCTCATCCAGTGGAAACTTTCCGGCAGCGCCGCGGATACCGTCGGTGCCAAACAAGCGCTGAGTCATGAAAAGGGGTGCTACAGTAAGGTTGCCCGGTCAACGAATCTCTATCTCAATGGCAGTTGGTTCAATACCATCCACAGTGAGCTCTGGACCTAGCTCGACTTGAACAGGCAGAGTGTAATTACCCGCGTCGAGACCAGCAAGATCAACCCAGGCATCAATTAGTTCGCCCCGAAACCCGTCGAGCGCCACCCGTGGTCCTTGAGCCCATACGATAACCATCGGAGCATCCTGGCTAACACGTAGACTGGCCGCCAGGTTCTTGAAAACTACCGTGACACGGCGACTTACCCGTCGCGGATCCGCCGGCCTAATTTCAACGGTCACTTTGGCCGGACTCGGCTCCGGGAGATACAACGCTCCGTCTGACACCCCCACTCCGACCAGAATTTCAATTGTTTCAGTCGCACCCGTAATCAACACTGGCTCGGTGATGACTTCCTCAAGCTCAGTCAGCTGGCTCATTGGCCCTACAACCTCCGCGCTCTTCGGCAGGGAAGAAACCTGGCCAACCACGTAGCCTGGGGCTGGGTTTCCCTCAATCACTGGCTCGATCGGAACGAAGCGTCGACCCGACCGATCGAGGACTAGTGGAATCGTGGATGGTGAGACTTGTGCCACCTCCACCCCAAACGGAACACGGACTTCGTCCGGCGATAAGTGAAAAAGTCGTCGCCCCGCCTGCGCTGAACCAAGGTCCACCACAGCGACTACATCGCTCGAATTCAAGCCACCGAGTAGTGCTGACGTGCCGCGTAACCGAACATCGACCGTACTCGGCACCTCCCCCACCAACGCAAAGCCTTCGGGAATATTTTGAAATTCTAGTGGTGCTCGTAATCCGCGTTCGACGAACGGCTCGCCCACTACAGCGAACCAAAGCAAAATTGCCAACCCTAAGGCCAAGAGTTTTAAGCCGAGGTAACGAAAGATTCTTATAGTCATTGAAGATTTGCGACCGGCCGCCATTCGGATTGCGAGCGCACCACGAGAGCCTGCAGCCGCGTTCGTAGTTCATCTGGCCTGAGATCTCTTTCGATCCGGCCACCGAGCGCAAGCGAAATCTGTCCTGTCTCCTCGGAAACGACAACCGCAACAGCGTCACTCTCCTCGGACACCCCTATCGCCGCACGATGCCGTGTACCAAGTTCTCGTCCGAGCCTTGGGTTGACCGTCAGGGGCAAAAAGCAGGCTGCAGCAGCAACCCGATCTTCCTGGATGACTACCGCGCCATCATGCAGCGGTGAAGTCGATTGGAAGACGCTAATTAGGAGATCGTAGGTCAGCGCTGCATCAAGCCGGATGCCACTTTCAATGTGGCTCCGCAAGCCGATAGCGCGCTCCAGCACTACAAGTGCGCCAACACGTTGCGCAGCCAATTGCGCCGCCGCGACGACGATCTCTTCGATGGCGTCATCATCGCCTTCATGCGCGAGACGCCGAAAGACCGGACCGCGTCCGAAGTGAGCTAGGGCTCGCCGTATGTCTGCCTGGAATAGCACGATTCCAGCGAACACTACATAGCCCGCCATGTTACGAATCAGCCAGCTCACCGCTTGCAATGGCGCCAAGTGGGAAGCGTAGAACAAAGCCACAATCAAAGTGATCCCTAGTGCCATCTGCGCGGCACGAGTACCTCGGATCAGTTTCAGGAATTCATAGATAAGAAAAGCAACGATCGCTATGTCGATAATGTCCCACAGGCTACCTGGCACGCGCCCCGCCAACGCTGACAGTGAGTCGATCATTGAATTAGCTCCTCACAGGGTTGACTTCACGCTTGATCGGTCGCGGTAACGCTGACACCTTCCCGATGCATCCGGATCGCGTCCGTGACACGCACAACGTCGACCATTGCGCGGACACTGTGTACTCGAACCACGTGGGCTCCCAACAATATACTCGCTGCTATAGCACCGGCCGTGCCCCAATCCCTCTCGGCCGGCGGGACGTTCCCAAGCACGGCCGTTAAGAAGGACTTCCTAGAAGGACCCACAAGAATCGGACGATCAAGTGAACGAAGTCGGTCGAGTTGGCTAAGCACAGCCATGCTGTGCTCGGCGCGCTTGGCGAAACCGAGTCCAGGGTCCACGATTACGTGTTCCCTGGTAATCCCTGCATCGCTAGCAGCTTCTAGACTCCACTCCAGTTCTGAGACAATTTCCTCGGTTGCCGCTTTGTAGCTGGCTTGGCTATACATATCGCTCGACCGGCCACGCGTATGTGCCAGGATTAGTCCAGCTCGTCGCGCCACTATTTCACCAGCTAGGTCCGGATCATACCTTAGTCCACTAACGTCATTGACTAGCGAAGCCCCACAATTCAGAGCAGTCCGCGCTACAACCGCCTTGTAGGTATCGACTGAGACGGGAACGTTAGTTTGGTTTACCAACGCCTCAATGACAGGCTCGACGCGACGCCGCTCTGTCTCCGCGTTAAGTGGCGTTGCACCCGGCCGAGTCGACTCCCCACCAACATCCAAGATATCGGCACCAGCATCAACCAAGGCAAGCCCTTTAGCAATCGCCGGGACAGGGTCAGCATGACCGTCGCCCGCAAATGAGTCCGGCGTCACGTTGACGACACCCATAATTAGTGTGCGGGGACCCAGACGAAGAACACCCTCGTGCGCTAGCGGAACATCGTAGGCTTTTCTCGGTATCAACGGCGCGTCTTTTGAAGAATTCAAGCCCGCTTCGGGGCACGCCGGTAACGTCACTCCTGCGGGAGTGGCTTGTTGAGCGGTGGCAGCGGCGGCACTACCGACTGCTGTTCCTCGGTCGCTTCCTCAGACGAAGAAGGCGGTTTACCCGACGCCCCTGGAGTCTCCTTCGGGTCATCCAGTGACTCCCCAGCCACCAAACGCCGGACCTGCGCACCCTCCAGCACTTCGCGCACGAGCAACTCCTCCGACATCTTGACTAACACGGCGCGATTCTCCTCGAGGAGGGAGCGTGAGCGCTTGTAGTTTTCCATGACAACCCGCTTGACCTCCTGGTCAATCCGGATCGCAGTCTCCTCACTATAGTCCTGGTGCTGCGCAATCTCGCGACCAAGAAAGATTTGTTCTTCCTTCTTGCCGAACGTCAACGGTCCCATCATGTCGCTCATGCCCCATTCGCAGATCATCTTGCGGGCAAGCTCGGTCACACGCTCGAGATCGTTGCCGGCCCCCGTGGTTATACTATCATTCGTAATTTCCTCAGCTATTCG
>Ga0310123_10002492_pt1 | contig 14671 bp, 14 predicted proteins | sample CB6_AW_1057_MG_FD_203505 | JGI IMG/M metagenome (GOLD analysis project Ga0310123, IMG submission 203505) | Marine microbial communities from Western Arctic Ocean, Canada - CB6_AW_1057 | ecosystem: Environmental > Aquatic > Marine > Oceanic | place: Canada: Western Arctic Ocean | collected... | reverse complement strand
ATCGCTGACCAATTCATGTTGCATGGGCGATTCGTGCGGCTTGAAGTCCATGCACGTGCCATGGTTTGAAATAGCCAGCAGATGCACACTCGCAGCCGTATTCAAGGCGCTGCTCCAGGTGTGGGCACTAAAACGAAGGTTTTTCGCTTCGATGAGCCTGATGACCTCACGGGCACCAGTGATTCCGTGACATCGTCCCGGATCGATCTGCACGACGTCCACTGCTTCGGCATCGATGAGACGGTTGTAGCTTTCGACATTCCATTCATCTTCGCCTGTGCCGATCGGCGTGGAGACTGCGGCCCGCAAGCGTCGATGCGACTCCAAGTCGCGAGGCAAGAGCGGCTGCTCAATCCACTTCAAGTGATACGGCTCAAGGTCTCGAAATCGCTGAATCGCCGTGGGCACATCCCAAATACCCCAAACGCCCGGTGTATCAACGACTAGCTCGATGTCGTCACCAATTACTGAGCGAATCCGTCGGACCAGATCGATATCGTCTTGGCGATTCAAACCAAACACGGCCTCGGGCCGCATGCCCCAGCCACCCTTCACAACGCGATAACCTTGCTCACGGAACGTCTGGAATTCGTTTTCCGTCCACGCAAGGTCTTCCATGTCGAAAATGATCGACGCTGCGGCAGAGACACGATCGTGCAGCTTTCCACCGATCAATTGGCACGCGGGCAAGCCCAACGCTTTGCCTTTCACATCCCAGAGGGCCATGTCCACAGCACTGACGGCAAATGCCGCGATGCCCTCGGAACCATACCACCAGATGTGGGCCAGCATTTTCCGCCAAAGCCGTTCGACGTCCAGAGCATCTTCGCCAATCAGCAGCGGTGCATAGCCTCGCTCAATCACTGTCTGGGTTGCCAGCGCCGATTCGGGCATCTGCGAGATCGATTCACCCCAGCCGACCAGACCGTCCTGCGTTTCCACCCGAGCCAAAGTGATGTAACGCAAAGTCCCTTTATAATGTGGCTCGGGATATTCCAGCGGATAAGCCGTGACCGACTTGATTTTCATACCGAGGTTCCCTTGAGCAGATTGCTTATGTCGCCGTGGAACAGATAGTCACGCGAAGACACCATCATCAAGAGTTTGCACGGATTGCCATCGACCGAACGGGAAGCATGAGGAACATTGGCATCAAAATAGACCGCGTCGCCTGTCCGCATGTAGATTTCCTCCTTACCATAGATCAACCGATATTCACCCTCAAGAACGTAGTTGAACTGATCACCAGGGTGCGATTTGAGCTCCATCGGTTTAGGCGGCGAAGCGATATCCACGATCAACGGCTCCATGAGTTTGCTTTTTCTTGTTGCCGCCAACATTTCATACCGAAATCCTCGAATGCCACGCAGCCGGCCCTTGGTTCCCCGACCAGCTCGACAAACGGCAATTGGAACGGTTCGTTCGTCTTCTTCAAAAAAAGTAGCGATCGGAACATTGAGCGCCGCTGCCAAACGTTCTAGCATTCCAATGGAAATCGAAATTCTGTGGTTTTCAGCACGAGATAACGTCGCTTCGCTGATCTGCGCCCGGGCGGCAAGGTCTCTGAGTGTGAGCCCTTGATCAAGTCGAAGCTCTCGCAGACGCTTGGCGACGCGAATTTCCGCTTTAGCGGGGTTTTCAGCAGAATTCTTAATGGTCGTCACGGTAGCCATGGCGTTGCTTGGCTCCTCCTCTTGTCTTTGTTAGATCGGGCCGCTGTCGGACCGGCGATTGTGCCTGATCTAAAAACTCATAGATAGCATAGATAGCAAGAAGCTTATTGCATGTCAAGCAATTGCTTGCTATATTCGCAATAAGCTCGAATTGCTTTGTCGTGTGGGTACCCGCGTTAGCGGCGAGAGAAAACAGACGATGACAACCCCATCCGGTGATCCGCTGCGAATCGGTTTTTTGCCGTTCTATGTGGATTACTACGAAAGCATTTGCGCTGAATTTCCTCGTGAAAAAAAGGCTTTGGCCCAGCGCTGCGCCAAGACGTTGTCCAGCTTTGGTGAAGTGGTCTGGGATGGCGAGCTCATAGGCGATACGACCCGAGCCGCATCGGTAGGCAAGATGCTCGCTGGAGAAAAGATCGATTGTGTCGTGGTGGTGACCACGATCGCGGTCTTTGGAGGCATCTGCTGGGAAGCCTTGCGACATTTGGACACGCCCCTATTGATCTGGAACGCCCAGCAGATTCGGAGCATCGACAAAAACTACTCGATGGTCGAAATCGTCCGCAACACCGGGCAAATCGGCACGCAAGCGCTCACAAATACTTTGCTTAGAGAAGGACGTCGGTACCGAGTTGTCACCGGCTATGAAAAAAGCAAACAAACGCAAACCGATCTGGCTCGGTTCTTCCGAGTTGTCTTGACCGTCTCGGCTATACGAAATGCCCGCTTGCTAGACGTCGGCGGTTGCGTTCCTCTGATGAGTGACATTGAGGTGGACGACAAGGATCTGGCCAAACATTTGGGTCCTCATGTGGTCCATGTCAAAACGGATACGCTTGTCCGTGCTTACGACCGGGTGCCCAAATCTCAAGTTGCAAACCACATTCGCCGACTCAAGCGATCGCATCGCGTTCGGGATATTACTTCCGATGAAATGGTGCGATCGGTACAGCTGTGCGAAGCATTTTCGGCATTGGTTGAAAAGCATCGAGCCGACGCAGGCACCCTCAACTGCCACGGAGCTTGTTGGCGGAATCCGAAAATTGGGATCACCGGCTGCTACAGCCTGGGTGTGCAAAACGCCGAGGGTCGTCCTTTTACCTGCACCGGTGACCTGCCGACGGCCGTGGCCATGCTGCTCCTGAAACGTCTCACGGGCACCGCCATGTACACTGAGGTCCAGGTGATGGACGAGCAGCGACGCGCAATTGTTATTGCCAACAGTGGAGAAGGTGAAGACGGTATTCGGCGTAAGCGCTACAAATCGACGATCGTGGGCAATACGAATTTCACCGGCGTCCATGGGCGAGGTGCTTCGTTTGCCTATCCGTTGGCTTCGGGCCCAGCAACGATTGTCAGCTTGACCCCCACACCCAAGGGCGACAAGCCGTATCGATTGATTGTAGCCGAAGGCCGCATTCTCGAAGATCGCCTGCCAGATACCGGTTCACTGGCCGGGTTCTTTCGGTTTGAGCAGGAGGATATATACGCTGCTTACACGCGCTGGCTGCAAGCAGGGCCAGTCCACCATGCGGCGACGACGCCCGGGCATTGGGTCGATGAACTGGCCGATGTGGCGGATCTATTGGATATTGAGTGCTGCAAGATTTAGGGGTTATCCGGTGTTGAAGGAAGTCTTACTACCCCAGGTTGAACTCAGCATGGAGAGCGTCACCGTTCTGCGATGGCTTGTTGAAGTGAACGATCGCGTGAAGGCAGACCAACCGATCCTGGAAGTCGAGACTCAAAAAGCCACGATCGACGTACCTTCGCCGACCGAGGGCTACATTCGCAAGTTGTGTGTCAACGCAAACGATGAGATTAGCGAAAAGGCGCTGCTGTGTCTCTTGACCGACTCGGCCGACGAACCGGTCACGCTCGGCGAAGACAACGAGCCCAGTACGGCTGCACGACCGACTGATCGCGGTGTTTCTTCGGAAACGGCGAGCGAATCGGGCCCTGATGCAAGTCCTAGTACAGCGCCTGACAAGGGCTCTGTACGTGCTGCGCCCGCTGCCCGACGCTTGGCAAAGGAATTGAATATTGATCTTCAATTGGTCACCGGGACCGGCCCGAACGGGCGCATCACGGTCGAAGATGTGCGGGCCGCCGCGTCTCCAACATCCAATGACGACTGGACACCGCTGCCTGCCACGCGAGTGGCACTGATTGCTCAAATGCAACGTTCTCTTGCAGAAATCCCTCAATTTCACGTTGCCAGACAGATCGACGTGATACCATTGGCAGTGAAAACGCCCAACGTGACGTTTACTCACCGGTTGATTCTTGCGGTGGGCAAAGCATTGGTCCAGCACCCGGCGCTACGGACCGTGATCAACAACGGCAAGACAAAAACTTTGCCGGTCAGCGTAGCGGTGGCTATGGACACGCCGCACGGACTCGTCGCGCCCGTACTGCGTCAAGCAGATCAAATGACACTTGAGCTAATATCCGAGTCGGTTCGAAAGTTGCGAGAGCGTGCCAAATCGAACGCACTGAAGCGTGCGGAATTGATCGACGGGCCATTTGCGATCACGAATCTTGGCATGTTGGGCGTTGATTTTTTTAGCCCCTTTGTTTTCCACGGTCAAACGGCCGTGTTGGCGGTCGGTCGAGCCACGCAAGACTCCGAACCGAAAACGGCCTGGTTTTCGCTGGCCGCGGACCATCGGGTAGTGGACGGCGCCGAGGCGGCTCGGTTTCTTCAAACATTGCAGCAGGAGATCGCCCGGCTATGAGGTTGCTGGAGCATCAAAGCAAACAATTGCTAGCCGATTTCGGCCTGCCGATGACGCAACCGGTGGTCGTGGACACGGTCGACGAGGCAGTCGAAGCTGTGCGAGACCTGGGGCGGAGCACCGTGCTCAAGGCGCAAGTCCCCTTTGGTGGTCGTGGCAAGGCCGGTGGTGTGAAGTTCGTGGAGAGGCCGGACCAGGTCCGTGATGCTGCGAACGAACTGTTTGCCTTGACGTTGCGAAACACGGCAGTTGAGCAGATTTCCATTGAACCGAAAATCTCTTTCGCGCGTGAAATGTATCTGGGCGTGACGTGGGATACGGCCGCCAAGTTGCCCGTCGCGCTGCTGAATCTCTCTGGCGGAGTCGATATCGAACAAGCAGATGACCAACAAGTGCAGCGATGTCTGTTTGACCCGTTCCGAGGCCTCAGCGCCTACCAGGGCCGTGAACTGGCTTGCTCGGCAGGCTTGACTGGCAAGACGATGATTGCGGTCGGCGAAATGTTTGCGAAGCTGGCCAAAGCGTTTTTAATGATCGACGCGGTAACCGTTGAGATCAATCCGCTGGTCGAAACCGACGACGCACAGCTCGTGGGCGTGGATGCACATATCGAAATCGAAGATGACGCCCTGTTTCGCCAGCGACATCATCTTGAAAATCTGGGTCTCGAAAAACTGGGCGAACTACCTTCGTCCGGATCGGCTCGGCCGGCGACGCAGCTGGAACGCGAAGCGCAGCGCATCGATTCGATGGATCATCGAGGCGTGGCGGGGCGCGTGGTGGAGTTCGACGGCGATTTGGCTCTGTTGATCGGCGGCGGAGGCGCCAGCCTGACCGTGTTCGATGCGATCCGTCGTCACAGCGGCCGGCCGGCCAATTATTGCGAAGTCGGCGGCAATCCGACCCAAGAAAAAGTTGCCGCGCTCGTCGAGCTGCTACTTTCAAAGCCTGGCGTACGCAAGTTGGCGGTCATCATGAACGTGGTCAATAACACCCGTGCCGATGTGATGGCCAAAGGCATGCTGCAAGGCATCCGGCAGGCGGGCCTCGATCCGGCCAAGGTGGTCAGCGTGTTTCGGATTCCTGGTTCTTGGGAGCAAGAGGCCCGCGAGATTCTTTCTAGCGCCGGCATCGAAGCCCTCGGCCGAGAGATTTCACTCGACAGGGCGGCTCAGTTGGCCGTCGAACGGATGAGCGAATATGTTGCTTGATCCCGACGCAGGAATTTTGGTCCAGGGCATCACCGGCCGCGAGGCTTCAGCCATGGTCTCGGACATGCTGGACTACGGCAGCCGGATCGTTGCTGGTGTGACACCAGGCAAAGGGGGTCAGGAAGTTCACGGGGTAAGAGTATTTGATACGGTACGTGACGCGGTAACCCAATGTCAGGTGACTATCAGCGTAGTCTCCGTGCCCGCGCCGGCCGCGCTCGATGCGACGCTCGAAGCAATGGCCCGCGGCATTCAGTTATGCTTGATTATGACCGAGCGGGTGCCGCGGCTCGACACGTGCAAAATCCTCCAGGTGGCCCGACAGCGCGGCTGCACGGTGATCGGACCCAACACGCTCGGATTGATTCGACCGGGCATTGCCAAGCTCGGTACGATCGGGGGCCGCCTCGACAATGTCAAGCGATCGTTCACGCCGGGCCGTGTGGCCATTCTTTCGCGTAGCGGTGGCATGACCACAGAGATCGCCAGTTTTCTGACCAGCCACGGCATCGGCCAGTGCTTGGCAGTTGGGGTCGGCGGCGATCCGATGGTCGGTTCCAACTTCACCGATCTGATCACACTACTCGAAGATGATCCGTCGACCGACGCAGTAGTAATCTACGGCGAGCCGGGCGGAACGGCCGAGGAACAACTTGCCGAACATCTCAAAGAGCATGGCACACGGCTGCGGATCAATGCTTTTTTGTCAGGCCGATTTGTCGACGACCTGGAAGGTGTCCGTTTCGGACATGCGGCCGTCATCGTCGAAGGGGGCCGCGGCTCGGTGCGTGGCAAAGCAGCCGCCCTGCGCGAGGCGGGCGTCTTCGTCGCTGAAACATTTGACGACATCCTCACAGGGTTAGCATCATGAGTGAATTCTGGAAAACACAGATCAGTCATGTTCAGCCGGACGAGATACTCGTTCGTGGCTATCCTATAGAGCAGTTAACCGAGGCGTATAGCTTTGGCGAGGTGGTCTATCTGCTGCTGACCGGTGAGTTGCCTTCAGGCAAGCAAGGCAAACTGGTTGAGGCGATTCTCGTCACGTCCTGCGATCATGGCTTGGCCTCGCCCAGTGTCGACGCGGTGCGATTCGTGGCGTCGAGCGGTGTTCCTCTTCAAACAGCCGTGGCCGCCGGCGTAAGCGCCATTGGCCAGTGGCACGGCGGGGCGATCGAACCATGTGCTCGAATGCTTCAGCAAGCAGTCAAGCAAGGCCAAGCGGCAGTGGAGCTGTTCGCCGAATTGCGAGCTGCCGGACAGCGATTGCCCGGCTTCGGCCACCGTGTTCATGCGTGTGACCCACGCGCCGTTGTTCTTCTTGATCTGGCTGACAAGTGGGGCCTGCTGGGTCCGCACACAACGCTGGCTCGCCAGCTCGAAGAGGCCAGTGAACCCGTCCTGGGCCGACACCTCAACATGAACGTCGACGGTGCCATTGCGGCGCTGATGTGCGACATGGAAATCGACCCGGCGTTGGGCAAGGCATTTTTCATCATCGGCCGCGCGCCAGGCTACGTGGCCCATGCCCATGAACAAGTAACGCAAGAGCGACCGTTCAAAGCAGCGGATCCAAGCGACATCACCTACACCGGCCCAGCCAAGCGGCCCGTACCCAAACGAACAGCGCCGCCGGGCGACGATTGAATCGAATAAAACAACAAAAATAGACCACGGAGTCACGGAGAACACAGAGAAGAACAACAATCACGAAAGTACGGACCACGAATGAAATGAATCAACACGAATTGAAAGACAGGATGAATATCAATCTGTCAACATTTTGCATTCACAAATTCCTCGTAGCCCTGATGATATGCGTTTTCGTTTATTCGTGTCTATTCGCATTATTCGTGGTTACTCCTTTCTCTGTGTTCTCCGTGACTCCGTGGTAAAAAATTTCTTGCTTCTCGAATCGAGGTAGGTTAACGATGAGTGATCGACAACTGAGCATGGCGCAGGCCATCAACGAAGCGATTCGCCATGAAATGCGGCGCAACCCGGAGATGATCCTCTTGGGCCAAGATATCGGCTCCTATGGCGGCACGTTTGGTGTCTATAAGGGGCTGCATGATGAGTTTGGCCCCGAGGTGGTACGTGACGGACCGTTGTGCGAAGCAGCGACCACCGGTTTTGGCATCGGCTTGGCGCTTTCAGGCATGCCGACGATTGTCGAGATCGAGTTCATCGATTTTATGACCTTGGCTTCCGATGCACTGGTCAATCAGGCCGCGAAGATGCGATATTTCTTCGGCGGTCAGGTACGTGTTCCCTTGGTGGTCCGCACACCGATCGTCAGTCGTTTAGGCTTAGGTGCACAGCACTCGCAGAGCCTTGAGTCATGGTTTATGCACGTGCCCGGCTTGCAGTTGGCCATTCCGTCCAATGCCGCCGATGCAAAAGGCTTGCTGCTGACTGCGATTCAAAGCGGTAACCCTACGCTCTTTGTCGAGCACGTTCGCCTCTACTCGGCGAAAATGCACGTAGACGAAGCGGACGAGCCGATCCCTTTCGGAAAGTTGCGCGTGGCACGATCGGGCCAGGATGTCACGGTCGTAACTTACAGCGGTATGGTGAAGCCATGCCTCGACGCCGCGGAGCAACTGGCCGAGCAAGGCATCGATTGCGAAGTGCTCGACCTTCGCACGCTCGCGCCGCTCGATCGAGCGGGCATCTGCGAATCAGTCAAAAAAACAGGCCGCTTGGTGATTGCCCACGAAGGCGTAAAAACGGGCGGCGTGGGGGCGGAAGTCGGTCAAAGTGTGATGGAAGGCGCGTTTGATTATTTGCAGGCACCCATCCAGCGAGTTGCGTCCAAAGACCTGCCCATTCCGACAGGTACGCTTCAAGACTTGGTGTTTCCCAGCTCTGAAGATGTGATAAGTGCGGCGAGAAAGGTAATGCAATAACATGATTACAAACCATGTCTATGAAGTCGGCGCGGCGCGGGCGGATATCACACCGCCGATCGGCATTCGTTTGGTTGGTTATGCCGTGCGTGAAGGCGTATCCCAAGCGGTTGATGAGCCGCTGACCGCCACTGTTTTGGTGATCCGCGCAGCGGAGCAGACCGTTGCCCTGATTTCACTCGATATTGTCATGATATCTGTCGAGGTAGCGGACCAGCTGCGTCAAGCCTGTGCCGAGGTGCTCGGCACTTCGATGGCTAGCGTGCTTGTGAACTGCAGCCACAGCCATTCGTCGCCTTGTATTCACGAGTATTCGTCCATTAACACACGAGAGCAGTTAGAACTTCAAAAGGCTTTTCGTCAACTTGTGTTGGATCAGTGCGTCGAGGCAATTCACAGAGCGGCTGCCGATCTGAAACTAGCCCGTATTGCAACAGGTTGGGGACAATGTGACGGCAATATTAATCGACGACAGAAGGGACCGGACGGAAATGTTTTGCTGGGTGAAGACCCGAACGGTCCGTGTGACCATAGCGTGGGCGTGATTCGCATCGATGATCTAGAGGGCCAGCCGATCGCGATAGTCTATCGGTACTCGTGCCATACGGTCACGTTGGGTCCCAAGACAAACGTTATCTCGCCCGACTTCATTGGCCCTGCAAGACAGCTCATCGAATCGAGCCTCCACTGCCCGTCGCTTTTTCTCCAAGGGTGTGCTGGTAACATAAATCCAGCTTCCGGGATTGGCCAGGACCATGAAGGAAAGGAGGACATGTTGCGTCTCGGTCACATGCTCGGCAGCGAAGTGTTGAAAGTAGCGCAGAATCTTCGTACCCATCGCAAACGAGGCAAACCGAAGCTGGTTCAATCGGTGGCGATGTACTGGCTTTATGAATACGAGCAGATTCCCTCCGGCAGTCAGGGGCGTATCCAATGTAGCGAACATCGGATGGAGCTACCTCTTGCGCCTTTTCCCGACTTGGATGAAGTGGAGCAAGAGCGCCAGCAATGGGCGGACAAGCTTGCCAAGGCTCGTAACTCGGGCGAGCGGGAGTGGAATATCAATCCGCTGCTTCATTTCGATGCTTGGGCTCAGCGGCGGCTGGAGGCAGCAGAGCGCTGTCCCAATCCACTTCGGATCAGTTTCCCCGTTCAGGTTATCGACATCGATGGACTTCAAATCGTGGCGTTGCCGTTTGAACCCATGGCGGAAACTGGCCTGGCGCTTCGGCAGCAGATTGGCGCGGATACATTCATAATCGGGTATAGCAACGGCACGATCAGTTACCTTCCGACACCGCAAATCAACACCGAAGGCGGAATGGAATCGAAGCTTGGCTACAAGTCGTATCTGCTGTCTTCGGAAGTTCCCGGCCAGTGGGAGCCGGCAATCCAGCAGAAAGTCTTACAACTGTCAGCAAAAACCAAGGACCTCGAACCATGCCAAACGATTTAGCTCTCGAAACGCTGCTCGACTGGTACGAGCGAATGTGTACTATTCGCTACTTCGAAGAGCACGCGATCAACAGTTTTCGAAAAGGCCTGTTTACCGGCAGTACCCATCCCTGTATCTGCCAAGAAGCGATTGCCGTAGCGGGTGCCGCAGCACTCGAGCCTACCGACCAGGTCTTCGCTACCTATCGCGGACACGGCCACGCTCTGGCGAAAGGCGTCGAAGCCCGATCTTTGATGGCCGAACTGCTTTGCAAGCGCACCGGCTGCTGCGGTGGACGCGGGGGCTCGATGCACTTGTGTGACGTCGAAAAGGATTTCTGGGGGACGAACGCGATTGTCGCAGCACACATTCCCATCGCCGCGGGCATGGCACTATCGAACAAGCTGCGTAAGAATGGCCGCGTCACGTCGGTCTACTTCGGCGACGGCGCAACGTGCGAGGGTGCCTTCTTTGAGACGCTCAATATGGCCACGCTGTGGAAAGTGCCTTTGATCTTAGTCTGCGAGAACAACGGCTTCGCCATCTCGGTGCCCACGAAGTTGGCCATTCCCGTCCAAGATATTGCGCAACGTGCCGAAGGCTTCGGCTTGCCCGGTTGCGTGGTCGACGGCAACGACCCGATCGCCGTCTATCATGCTGTGCGTAAGGCGGCCGACCATGCCCGCTCGGGCCAAGGCCCGACCCTGGTGGAATGCAAGACCGTTCGCTGGGAACGGCACAGCGCCATTTCCGCCGGCAAGTATGAAAACGAAGAAGAGGCCATGAAATGGAAAAAAGCCGATCCGATTCCGCGCTTTGAAAAAGTGCTATGTGAACGAGGAGCCGACGACCAGGCGCTCCAAGCTCGACAGCAACAGGCTCATACCACTGCCGACGAGGCGCTTGAGTTTGCCATCAACAGTGATCCGCCCAGCTCCGAAACTGTAGCCGACTACGTATTCGCATGAAAACCGTTCATACCGACCAAATTCGTGACGCGATTGCTCGCATGTTCCAGCGCGCCGCGGTCGAAATGACTGACGACGTGCAGGAGGCATTGCAATCGGGCGCACAGAATGAATTGGGCACGCTGGCCAAGAAAACGCTTTTACGCATCCTCGAAAACGCCGACGTGGCGAAGCAGCGTCAAATGCCCATGTGTCAGGACACGGGTCTGATCGTGGTCTTTGCCCGCGTTGGTCAGGACGTGCATATCACCGGCGGCGTACTCTCGGAAGCCATCAACGCGGGTGTAAGGCAAGGTTGCCAGGATGGTTATCTGCGTGCCTCGGTAACCGCCGATCCGCTCCAGCGGGGCAATACCCAAGACAACACTCCGGCCATCGTCCACGTCGAACTGGTCGAAGGCGACCAACTTCACTTACACCTACTGGCCAAGGGTGGCGGCGCTGAAAGCATGAGCCGTTTTCAGATGCTCACGCCTGCCCAAGGCCGCCAAGCCGTGGCAGATTTCGTCGTGGAAACGGCCGTGCAAGCCGGACCGAATGCTTGTCCACCGATGGTGATCGGCGTGGGAGTCGGCGGATCGTTCGAATATTCAGCCGTGTTGGCCAAGCGGTCGTTGTTGCGTCTCGTTGGACAAGCCAGCGATTTGCCGCACGTCGCCGAGCTCGAACGCGATATCCTTGACCGCATCAATCGTAGCGGTGTGGGTCCGCAGGGCTATGGTGGCGACACAACGGCCCTGGCCGTACATATCGAAACGGCCGCGTGCCATATCGCCAATCTACCGGTCAGCGTGAACATCGAATGCCACGCGCACCGACACCAAGCGGTTGTCTTGTAGCTGAGGAAATCCATACGCACCCAGGCAACCCACAGGAAACAAACGACCAGCACCCCGGCTGCTTCAAACAGATAAGGGTGCCGGAAAGTCGCTCTGGAAAGCAGCCGGGGTGCTGTTGTCCGTGGCTTACCCCACTACAATGAATACAATACCTGAGAACATGACTCGCCAAATCAGATTACCTCTGAATCAAGGAACTGCTCTGTCGCTCCATGCGGGCGACGAGGTGGAGCTGACCGGCTCGGTCATCACGGGCCGCGACCAAGCCTGCGGGCGGTTGTTTCGTTTGCTCAGCGAAGGTTCCTCACTGCCGGTCGACTTGACTAGTGAAATCATGTATTTCGTGGGTCCCACGCCGGCTCAACCCGGCGCGGTGATTGGATCGGCCGGCCCAACAACCAGCGGCCGAATGAACCCGTATCTGCCGGCTTTGTTGGCCCACGGCTTACGCGGCTTCATCGGAAAAGGCCACATTTCAGATCAAGTCAAGCAATCACTGGTGCAGCATAGGTGTGTCTATTTCGGAGCCGTTGGCGGCACCGGTGCGTTGCTTTCAGCAGCGATTGAGCAAGTCGAAGTCATCGCGTTCGAAGATCTACTTACCGAAGCCATACGTCGGCTGCAACTCAACCGGTTTCCTGCCGTCGTGCTGTGCGATGCACACGGCCAAAATCTTTACGCTCAAGCGATTGGAGAACAGTAATGCATTGTGTCGGTCTCGCGCTAAAACTCAAACCTGACACCTACGACGAATACAAACGTCGCCATGATGAGCTGTGGCCAGAGATGGCTCAAATGATGGCCAGCAATGGTGTCAGCTCGACCATCTATCGTTTCAACGAGTATCTGTTTGTGCATAGTGTGGCGGAAACAGCGGAAGCCTTTGATCGCTGCGATCAGGATCCCATAACCCCCCGTTGGAACAAGTATATGGCCGACGTGCTGGAAACCGACAATGATGGGAACCCCGTCGTTTATTCATTACCTCTCGCTTTTGCATTCGGACAATACAAATGAAAATCAAGCACATTGAAGCCATTCCGCTCGTTCGCCAGCTGGAAGAAACCTTTCAAGGCGGAACTTACAAGATCGTTAGCCGTAACACGATCGTCACGCGTGTCGAACTCGAAAACGGCACAGTCGGCGAAGTGTTCGGCGGTGATGAAATCGAGTACCAATTCGATGTGGTCCGTCTAGTCAACGAACACTATCGGCCGCTTCTGATCGGACAGGATGTGCGAGATGTCGAAAAGCACTGGCATCGCATGTGGCACACGCGCGTGGACCTGGGCAACCGTAGCATCCATACCCTTGATTTGGCGAAGCATTGCGCTCACATGCAGGCGATTGCGGCAGCCGATATGGCGATGTGGGATGCACTTGGCAAGAGCTTACAACAGCCAGTCTACAAACTGCTTGGTGGATACCGTGACCGCGTGCCGGTGATCGCCATTGGCGGATATATGAATGAAGGCAAGTCGTCAGACGATCTAGAGAAAGAGATCCGCCACTATCTGGACCAGGGCGTCTGCGGAATGAAATTGAAGGTCGGTCGCGCGTCGATCGAGGAGGAGATCGAGCGGACTCGCCTGGCTCGTCGTGTGGGTGGAGAGGCGTTCCATCTGTGCATCGACGCCAATCAGTCTTGGACTGTTGCAGAAGCGATGGCCTTCGCACGCGGCGCTCGTGATCTGAATCTTGCCTGGATGGAAGAGCCCGTCCGTTGGCACGACCAAATCGAAGGCAACGCCCGAGTGCGTTCGATTGGAATTCCCGTCAACGCCGGCCAGGGCGAGATCTCACGTCACGGTTGTCGTGACTTGGTGGTCCGCGGAGCCGTGGATATTCTGAACGTGGATGTAACGATCGCTGCCGGCGTAACCGAATGGCGACGAATCGCCGCGATGGCCGACTGTTTCGACGTGAAAATGGCCCATCACGAAGAACCCCAAGTTGCTTTGCACCTGCTCGCCGCCGTGCCTAATGGCCTCTGTGTCGAAATCTTCCCCAGCTATCAGCGCGATCCGATGTGGTTCGATCTGCCCGAACAACAACCGACGATCCAAAACGGCGAGATGCTTATCCCCGATTCCCCAGGATTTGGCATGCCACTGAAGCAGGACGTTATCGAAAAATGGCGAGCGAAGGAGGACTCTTCAGAATCCGTTCCTATTCGGTAACTTCCACACCATACAAAACAATGCCACATAGAAACCGCTGAGGAATAGAGGCGAAATGACTGGCCGTCAACATTGATCACTTTGGCTGACATCATATCGCTTAACACGTCTCGTATCGATGTGCCGGACAAAGTGCTTCGTGTACATCGTTGGGGATTTGGTCCAATTTGGGCCGGCTTCGATCACGATTGGCTGGGCGGCGGTCCCGGGTGGTGTGTCCCGATCGCACAAATGAAACGCCAATAATCCAAGCGGTGCCAGTCTTTTCAGCCAGGCTCTCGGATCGCTGCCTCCGGTGGGCAGGAACACGATCTGTTCTTGCTCTTCCCGAGAACAGTCGGATCCTCACAGCGCAATACACGGCTGATTCGTTTCAAAAAATCGATGTCGTTGGTCCCTTCAACGACAACCAGAACAGGTCGTCGTTTTCTAGCATGGTTTGTACCCATACATGTTCCTCATGAAAAAAGTTGCGGCGGCACAGACTCCACTCTGCACCGCCGCTCGGACAGGAAATCTTCCCAGTTGTCTGGCCTGACAACTGAATTCAATCGCAAAGAGCAAGGAATTCTCCGCTACAGCAGATTCTTCCTGTTTGGTTCCGGCACTGCCGGTTTAGCCCAAGTTCCCCAGTAAGACGTCAGACATACCTTATTTTCTAGGGTGGCGGGTGCAAAGTCGTCACTACATTTGAGTTTGGTTTATTCTCGGCAGC
>Ga0310123_10002491_pt1 | contig 14677 bp, 10 predicted proteins | sample CB6_AW_1057_MG_FD_203505 | JGI IMG/M metagenome (GOLD analysis project Ga0310123, IMG submission 203505) | Marine microbial communities from Western Arctic Ocean, Canada - CB6_AW_1057 | ecosystem: Environmental > Aquatic > Marine > Oceanic | place: Canada: Western Arctic Ocean | collected... | reverse complement strand
TGGCATCGGTGGGGGTGGAGGCATTGCTGTCGGCTCAGGCATGGCCAGGGGAGGTGGCATTTCCGGCATAGGTGGAGGAGGAGGCATTGCAGAAGGCTCCGGCATCGGTGGCGGCACTGGGGCTTGTTGTTCATCGGCAGGAGGCAATGGGGGTGGGGGAGGTGCCATGCCAGCAGGCGATGGTGGGGGAGGTACCTGCTTGGAGTCATCTTCTGAGTTCACCATAATCAACCACCGACGAATTGCTTTGAGAAAGAAATCACCTATAACGTATGCTGAAGAACGCATAGGTTTGGGGCATACGGGGGATTGTATTCGTCAAGAAATTTGGACAGGTTCGGCCCACTTCTTCAGGATGAGGAAGGTGGCTAGTCCCTCTGAAACATCTGCCTCTTCACCAGTAGTTAATTCCACAGTTTGATTACCGATTTCAGCAACGCAATCATCGATAATAGATCTAACTCGATGGTTGCGCTCTTCCATATCCCAAGGCACTGCTTCAGATAATGGCTTGAAAGCACTGTTAGAGTCGGGGTCTAAGCGTGACAACGGGAACTCGGTAACAAGCATCCCGGATTTGCCGTGCAAACTGGTGGGCCAGCGAATCACTCTTTTCACATCAATAGTGACGTTTTCGTCAGTTTCTCCAGCATTTCCCAACACAACAGCACCATCACCCCGGATTAACTCACGGAATACGCGGTCATGCTCCTTACCGGAGCGCGGCCCTCCGAATACTGGCTTCAGAATCCCTTGAGAAATGCCTGATTGGAGGTTTTCCCGACGAGTAGTATTCTGTGCCTTTTCGGCTACTTGGCGCAAAGTCGCCTTACCTATTCTAGAGACCTCTGAATCGGCAGCAGTTGAGCGAACATCAATGATAGCCTTCAACTCAGTCAAGGCCGCCCTACCATCGGCATCGTCAACAATAGCCCGGTCCAATCTCGATAGAACTGAATCAACTCCTCGTAAGAGCCGCCTACGCCATGCGCAATCAGCCCCCTTCAGAACCGCCTGCACATCAACACCCTCACCACGTATGTGGGAAACTAATTCGCGGCGAGCACTTGAGTCGAGGTGCCATATGTCTGGAGAACGGTAATGGAGATGGAATCCACGATGCCCACTGAAGGTGACTTGCAGGTGTTTTTCCTCAAATCCAAATTCAGATTCTAGGAAGTCGTTCCACAGACTCCAGGCTTGTTCTTGAATGTCGCTGATCATAGCTGGGAAATCGGCGCCGGACACCCCGGGTAGATGGTCACCATCAAGATCGAAGATTAGGTCAGCACCACGCCAGATTTTATCAGTCATCTTGCGCTGATTAGGGTCCTCGTAGTAGGCTGTGCTGTAGAAACATGATTTTGGCGATTTACGGGTGACATGGGCGAGCAACCCCTTTCCATCAACGAATCCACGGTGTCTTTCTGGAGGTCTGTCATCAAAACCGTCAAACATCCACTCGCGGGACCTTAGCCGAGGGGGTAGCCACATCTGCTCAACTGTGCGCGACTGGTAGTATTCACTGAATCTGAACGCATACTTTGCCCAACCAGACATGACAGACCCCCTACTGCCGGGAGCAGCCAGCCCTTCAAGAATGGGGGGAATCAGTGTATAGGAAGTCCGGGGTTCTCACTGGAGTCTGTTGAAGGTTCGGCGCCCGTGGACTTCTGGTAGCATTCCCAGCAAACATACTGGGCATCAATTACCATAGATTCGCCAAATGTCATCAACTCACCACAGTGGTCACAAATAGGACCGAGTTCACCCTTTGTGACTGCCAAGCGGGTCTGGTCAACCATGGTACTCATCCCATGGCTTTCGCCCCAGTCTATTAAGCACGCCGCACATGCAGTGAGCCCCTTCTTGCGAATTTGTCATATGCTCGACCTAGCACGCCGATTCGATGTCACAATCAGACATGGTCCGTATTAGAGTAGGTCACTCGCCAGACCCAGATGATGCGTTCATGTTTCATGCGTTGACCAATGGTCTGATCGATACCCCTGGATATACGTTTGAACATGTGCTGCTGGATATCGAGACTCTAAATCAAAAAGCCATGAATTGCGAGTATGAGGTAAGCGCTGTTAGCATACATGCTTTCCCTGATATTGCAGATAACTATAACCTGATGAACTGCGGTGCAAGCATGGGTGAGGGATATGGCCCAATGATAGTATCTGCAGAGCCATTATCAGAAGAGGAGGCTAAGGCATCTCGAATTGCAATTCCGGGAATGAAGACGTCCGCATATATGGCCCTGAAGTTGGCGTGGGGGGATGTAGAAGTGGATGTGGTCCCATTCGACGAAATCATCCCCCGTATTCTTGCTGGTGAGTATCGTTGTGGAGTAATCATCCACGAGGGTCAATTGACCTGGGCTGACCATGGCCTGAGTGTCATCTTGGATCTAGGTGTTTGGTGGAATAAGCGGACAGGGGGGCTGCCTCTACCACTCGGAGGCAACGTCGTGCGCAAAGATCTCGGTGACGACGTTTGTGAGAAGATTACAGAGTGGGTCAGGTTGAGTATCGCACAGTCAATTGCCGAGCCCGAAGCAGCGCTACAATTCGCGAAGAAGTGGGGCCGCGGTATTGATGACGAGACCAATAGAAAATTCGTCCAGATGTATGTGAATGATAGGACAATCGACTATCATGAGGAGGGTAGGGAGAGTGTACGTCGATTCCTGCGTGAGGGTCAGCATTGTGGTCTGATCAAATCTTCCTTTGATGTTGACGGTATGGTATTCATCGGTGCCTGAGTAGTACAATATATTCTATTAGTTGTGCTATAGGGAGTTGTTAAGTTGTGGTATTGCATAATACGGCAGAAATCATCATTTGTTTATAGAAATATGGTGCTGTGTTATTGGTTATCAGCTATTTGTCAAAATATCGCGATTCTAGTCGCACTACGTGCGATAGTGCTTTGAGGTACCTCGACATTCAAGTTTTGTGAGTCACACTCGTTTTGGGGTAGGCAAGGCCACGATGACGGCCTGCTTCATGTCTGTTCTATTCGCCCTCCTTTCTGTTGCTTCACCGCAAGTTATGGCTGGGTACGGATGGGCCGGAGGAGTAGAGAATCCTATTGGAGCTTCGATTGGAACCGCCGTTGCAGCCTCGCCTGATGGGTTGTATATTGCCAGCAGCCACCATGACTCTCTCGTAATTGTTGACGCACATCTTCGAGTAACTGTTTACTCTACCACCATTGGGGATGTCATAAGTGAACTGGAATTCAGCCATAATAGCCAATACCTGCTTGTGGGTCTTGAAAGTGTATTACCAAACTCTCCGGCACTAATCGTTGTGCGGGTCAGTGATTGGGAGCAATTGCATTTCTCTGAGGATGGTTCTAGCGTATCTTCTATTGCTTTGAATCACGATGACACCACCTATGCTATTCCAAACGAGAATGGTGGATTCACAGAATGGAGTATGGAGGATTCCACCGTTATACGCACTCATCCAGCTGGCCATTCTGGTACTGTTTCCTGTATTTCATATTCTAGCGACAGTAGCCGAATCCTCAGTGGAAGCAGTGATGGCGCAGTTATTGTCAGATGGCGTGGGAATAGTACGGTAATTGAGGAATGGTCCGCGCCTTCTGGGGTATCTAGTTGCGCATTTTCAGTTGACTCATCGTACATGGCTTGGGCTTCTGGCGACTCCCTTTGGGTACGACATCATTCAGAGGGCAACCCATTCCATAGCATACTCAATCTGAATGATGGCTCGATAGGCATAGTCGATATTCTCCAAATGCGATTCAACGGTGACGGTACCAAACTGGCAGTATTGACATCGGGATCAGTTCGCTCCATTGTTGTGTACGATGTAACCGCTGGAGATGCATCTTGGCCTGTAGAAGACAGAATCGTAACCAATCACATTGGTGTAGACTTGGCCATTACTCCAGATGGCTCTCTCATCGCTGTCGCCACAAAAACCACGCTACTGACATTCTATGCCAGTGTTCCTCCGCAGCCTTTGGGACAGGGAGGTGGAGTGGATACGGACCAAGATGGAGTACCAAATAGCATCGACTCTGATGATGATGGCGATGGGATACCGGATACCTACGATATCATCTGTGTCACAGCAAAAGATTGTCATCTTTACCCGAACGAGGAATCGATCCGCAGGATTAGCGTCCATGTAGAAGGGCAGGTTGTAACAGTTACTGATTCCATACACCTGAATTCTACCCAAAGCACAGCCATGCGCATCCTCGCGTCTGATTCCAATGTGCAGGACTTTGTTGTTGATGTAGTCGAAGCGAATCTGATGCAGAATATGTTGTGCTCGCAACATTCTGAACCAGATGTCATGGGAAGGTGGGTATCCGCGCTGACTATCGAGGGCCAGCCATTCTCTGCAGATTCCGTGCATTGTTTTCTCAGTGGTGGGTTGGAGGGGCGTACTACCCTTGACAGGACGACTTTAATTGAGATAACTTGGGCCATCCGGGGGCGTATTGCTAATCCAGTTGCTACACCCTACAACGTCAGTATCTCCGAAGGGATTCGGACACCCGACCATACTGTAGCGATGATAATCCCAGTATTCCCAGCACATGTTACCATCGAGGACAGTACAGGTTCTTCTCATGTGGTAGAGATTTGGCATCGCCGGGGAGGTGACATTAACGTTGAACTGCAACCTATGCCAGTTGCCGAACCAACACCGATTGAACTAGCGCTGGCTGCGGCGATTACCTACTGGTATGTCCTGGTTCTCTGCATTCTTGCAGTCGTTGCTCTATTCTTAGTGTTGATGCGAGGTAGGGGTAAGATAGACTTTGAACTCGACGATGAAGTTTATGATGAATATGACGGTGAGTATGACGATGCTGAGTATGTAGAGGACCGAGATGAGCATGAGTGGCCGGATGAATATGAGCAGTCTGCCGAGTCTCAACATCCTGCACCGAGAAGCAGGCCTACCCCCCCACGTGCTGTTCGTGATGATATTGAGCGCAAATCAATGAAACGTGGGCCGCCAAGGATGCCGCCTGATGAGAGAGTAACAAAACCTGTTCAGGAACCTGAACCCGAACCCACCAAGAACCCAGTGCGGCGTAGAGTTAGGAAGAAAAAGATGGTTGAACACACGCCACAGCGTCTCTCGGCTATCGATGAGTCAGTTGCTACACCAGAGGAGATGGAAATTGAAGATGCTCTAACGCAGTTCACCGAAAAGAAGACGACCACTAGGAGACGTCGAGTTGGGAAGTCGTAGTGACAGGTAGTCAAACGCTCAGCAATTGTTCCCAGTTCTGCACTCCACAAACCTCTCGGAGGAACATATCCAATCCTTGCATGGCAGATTCATCCAATTCATGGATGACTTCCCCGAAATACCGGTCCAAACGCTCAATGCTAAATCCACTACGACTAGATGTCCTCTCAAGCACCTTCTGCCTCCGAATAGGATCTTCGGCAAACCTCCGTGCTTGGCTCAACAGCATTTCATGCGCTCGCCTAACTACTTCGACTGGTGCGTCTCGGTGAACAGCAAACACGCCAAATACCATCGGCAATCCAGTCATCTCCCTCCAGGATTTACCTAAGTCCATTCTAATCAATTCCGGATGCCTAGCCGCCTCATCCAACGCTCTATCTCCAATTAGGAGAGCGCCGTCACATCTGTTGAGCATCTCTGATAAATCCGGCCCCATCTCAACAGGGCGAGGCTCAAATCCCATCTGGCCTAGTAACCACATTAGCAATCTGCGACTTGTAGATGAATCGGAGGGTAGTGCGATATCCCGCATCATCGACGGGTCTCTATCACCGAAAAGCATCACAGATCCGACTTCTCCCTCAGATGCAATGCCAAGGCCAGGTAGTAGGACAAGTTGGTCGGCATTATCTGCAAAATCTGCGGCGGGAATAGGTGCGGTGAGACAATCCTTGCGGAGTAGGTGCCCTGTCAGCCATGCTGGAGGAGCAGGCAATACCTTCCATTCATCTGGAATGTCATGATAGAGCGGGTCGCAGTTGACAAATGAAACACGACCGATTACACGATGCCAGTGTGATTTCATCTATGCACCTCAGGCCATTGGTAGTACGGATAGTGGTGGACGTGAGCCTCTGTCATCATCATCCTCAAACCGACGGAATCTGGTGTAGATGGTGTTCCGTTGCACCGGAATCCCTCCTATATCTCGGATTAGTGAGGCTAGATGCTGTCTGTCATCATCCAAGGCTGTGGTCGAGCCAGCCTCGTGCATTATCTCCTCATGCCCAACAGTTCCATCGATGTCATCGGCCCCACCACTCAGAGCCAATTCAGCAATATGGTCCCCCAGATTCATTCTGTAAGCCTTGATGTGTGGAATGTTGTCTAACATCAGACGACTGACGGCAATGGTTCGAAGAATTTCCACCCCCGTAGCCAACTGTGCCTCAGGCAATCTGGTCTTATCGGGGAGGAATGGATAGGCGATGAAGCACTGGAATCCTCCGCTACGGTCCTGTTGCTCGCGGAGTTGAATCATATGCTGCACACGATGTTCAATGCTCTCAACTGTGCCAAATAGCATTGTGCAGTTGGTGGGGAGCCCCACCTCGTGAGCAGTGGCATGAATCGCCAGATATTCCTTTGAGGATTCCTTTCCGCGACAAATGATGTCGCGTACATCATCATCGAGTATCTCTGCTCCACCGCCTGGTAGACTATCCAGTCCAGCATCTTTCAGCCGACGCAATGTATCTTTGATGGAGAGGTTGGAAATCTCAGCAATATGTTTGATCTCTACGGCGGTTAGTGCCTTGATGTGTAAATTAGGATAGGCGTCCTTGGTTGCCCTGAACAACGCTTCATAGTAATCGATATCCCAATCAGGATGCAATCCACCCACACTGTGTACCTCGTCGATATTGTCAGCCCACGGCTCAATGCGGGCAACATATTCCTCTACAGTAAGCGCATATGCGCCGTCGGAGTTCTTACTTCTCCTGAAGGCACAGAACCGACATGCAAGCGTGCAGACGTTGGTCTGGTTGACATGCAGGTTGCTATTGAAGTACACTTCATCGGCAAATCTACTGTGTTTGACCAGGTCTGCAAGTCTAGTCACGGCTGGTAAGTCAGTATTCTCAAACAGCCTGATGCCGTCTTGCAATGTGAGGCGCTCACCACGCACCAACTTCTGGCGAATCGTCTCTAATCCTGCTGGGACACCGAGTTCACTCGCCGCACTATTGGTTAGACGTTGTTGCCAATCGGAATGGGAACCGGCCACATCCATGGTTGAGGTCCGCGACTTCTCCATGACCATACCGTATGAGGCGAAAGGACTGTGCGATAAAACCCCTTTCTGCGAACAGGATGCTATTCTAACGGAAGTATCGACGTCGCAGGATTAGTTTCCTCAACTCATCGACCCAAAATACGGTAGAGCCGATGGCAAACAAAATGACCCAATCTAGTGGTTCCAATGGCACAACTGAAAGCAGCTCTCCTAACTGTATCCCAATGAACGGCACATTCATTTCGGCACCAGATACAATCAGGACAAGCAGAGAGGCACTAAGGGCAAATGAGATGGTGATTGCCTTGTTGTTGAAGAGACCCATGGCGAAGATGCTCCGATCCTTGCTTCGGCAGTTCAGCACATTGAAAAGTTGGAAGAAGATGAATAGAGTGAATGCGACTGTCTGAGCCTTGGCAAATCTCTGCTCGCTATCAGCCATCCAATTAGCTTCGGCTTCGGCATCACAATAGTCACTACCGTCGCTGAACCATTCCTCTTCGATAGTGCCATCCCACTCACTGCATGGCTCACCAGTAATGATACCACCACCAATGAAGTAAAAGGCTGCTGAGGTGCCAATTACCATTACGAGGCCGAGGAATACAATCAGCATCATGTCGTGAGCATTAGGTAGAGACTCGTCGATGGGTCTCGGGGGCCGGTCCATCACGTCACTATGTCGTCTCTCAATTCCTAGAGCGACCGCGGGTGGCCCATCCATCAAGATGTTGATGACTAGTAGTTGGGTGGCTGTAAGGGGTAAATCCCAGCCAAAAATGAAGGAGGAGGTAATGACCAATAATACAGCAGCAACATTGGTGGAGATTTGATATCGGACGAAATTGCGAATATTTTGATACAACTTCCTCCCCTCCTCCACCGCGGCCACGATATTGGAGAAGTTATCATCCTGAAGCACCATGTCAGAGGCATCTCGCGCGACATCGGTACCGGAGTTGCCCATCGCTATTCCGATATTGGCCTGGGATAGTGCTGGGGCATCATTGTCACCATCTCCAGTCATGGCAACCACATGCCCCATTGACTGTAGCCGCTCAACAATACGCAACTTCTGATCCGGTGTAACTCTGCTGAATACCTCAATATTTTGTAACCGTTCCTCCAATTCTTCGTCACTGCACTCTCGTAACTCCTTCCCACTCATGTGGACAGACTCTTCACTAACGATGCCAATTTCCCTACCTACCGCCATAGCAGTCATGCGTTGGTCACCAGTAATCATCATCACGCGAATACCTGCATGGTGACACTTCTCTATGGCTCCCTTCACTTCGGGGCGTGGAGGGTCCATGATGCCTACAAGGCCGAGGAAAATCAATTTCTGTTCTACCTCATTCTGCTCATCTATGTTGATGTCCTCTGGTAATTTACGAGATACTAGGGCCAGCACCCGCAACGCGCGCGAGGCAAACTGAAGATTGGCCTCGCTAATCAAGTCCTTGTGTCTTCCCTCAATGGGCACTAACTCCCCATCTTCATAGATATGCGTCAACAGTCCTACGAATGGACCCAGTGCACCCTTGGAGAACATCCAACGCTCTCCATCATACTCGTGAATGGTCGTCATGCGCTTACGAACTCTATCAAAAGTAAACTCACGGAATCTAGGGTGCCTGCGCCTAAATGAATCAACCGACTCGCGCAATTTCCAACCAAAAACAGCGCAAGCAGAATCGGTAGGGTCTCCAACCGCCACCCATTCACCCTCCTCCACTCTCACATTGGAGTTCTGACACAAGAGAGAGCAAGCGATGGCACGACGGAAGGCTGGGTCGGTATGCATCTCGGCCATCTGGTGCTCCAGCAGTTCCTCATCGTTGAGTTTCAGACAACCAAAGGAGGGGTCGAATCCGCTCCCCGTGACGGCATAGGATTCCCCGTTGATGAACAGGGCCCGCACCGTCATTTCATTGCGGGTTAGTGTGCCGGTCTTGTCGGTACAAATCACAGTCGTTGAGCCAAGTGTCTCTACAGCCTTCATTCGTCTGACAATGGCCTTTTGTCTTGCCATAAAGCGCATACCCATGGCTAGTGTGATGACGAGGATGATGGGTAGACCCTCAGGCACAATCGCCACGAAAATGGCCACTGCAATGAGGAATTGTTGCGACATTACCGTGTAAAGTTCCGATCCCCGCGAGCCAGTGAACCATGCGTCAAGAACGTGCAGCGAGAGAAGGAGGACCGCACTGGTAACTGCTACCCATCCTAGGAAGCGTCCAAGGGATTCCAATTTGATTTCAAGAGGGGTTTTTGGTGTCTTGACATCTGAAATTCCACTAGCGATTCCCCCCAATTCAGTATCCATCCCTGTCTTGACTACTATCGCGCGTGCGCGTCCAGACGAGCTAACCGTCCCCATGAATACCATATTGACTTGGTCTTGCAATATTGCATCCTCAACTGAAACACCAATGGATTTGTGGATTGCATTAGATTCGCCGGTGAGGCTCGACTCGTCAGCCCGATATTGATGCACAGAAAGCAATCGGCAGTCAGCAGGAACATTCAGTCCCTCGTCAAGGAATACAACATCACCAGGTACAAGGTCCTCGGTGCTCACCTTGTGCTCCGTACCGTCTCGAAGAGCGATTGTATGACTCACCAGTAGTCGCTTGAGCGATTCCATCGCTTGCTCAGCTCTAGATTCCTGCAAATATCCGAAAAATGCATTCAAAGTCAATGCAATGCAGATGAAAATAGGCGTACCAGGCTCACTGCGCTCAAAGAAGAAGGCAAGGAATGCAGCCACGAGGAGGAGATAGACCATTGGATCTCGAAATTGCTCGAGAAAGCGAATGAATGCTGGAGTAGGTGGTTTTGACACTAATCTATTCTTGCCGTGTTGCTCCTGCCTCTTCGATACTTCATCCGAGGACAGTCCATCTTCATGGCTCTCCAATCGCTCAAAAATCTCATCGATTTCCAGCGTATGCCATGGGACATACTCGGCAGATTCCGACACAGCATCCGCTGGCATACATCACTACTCCTTGACACGGCACCTATATGATTGTCCGTAAGGGACTCCATAGAACCCGGTCTCAGATGCTGATTCACATTACCGCATCATTCACAATCCCTCCACCTGTGGATTAACCATGGCGGACCGCGATGGACCTTACATCTCGGCGGATAAGACCCTGCCGGAACTGACTATCAGGGCGCTTGTGCTCGGGGTCATTCTTGGCGCTTTCATGACAGCAGCCAACACATATCTGGGATTGTACATCGGGATGACAGTTTCCGCATCCATTCCGGCTGCCGTTATGTCGATGCTCGCATTGCGTCTGTTCCGTTTCAAGGATGTGAACATTCTCGAGAACAACATCGTCCAGACCATGACATCAGCAGGTGAGAGCCTTGCTGCTGGAGTGATTTTCACCATGCCGGCTCTGTTAGTCATGGGCCATGAAATGGATTTGATGACTACATTCATCGTAGCAGTGCTCGGTGGTGTACTGGGTACCATATTCACCATCACACTCCGAAGAGTATTCATCGTCGAGGAGGCCTTACTATATCCAGAGGGTATAGCCTGTGAGGAAGTATTGATTGCCGGTGAAAAAGGCGGCTCATCCCTCATTGTCATCCTCTACGCACTCGGCCTCGGGGCGATATATGGATGGTTCGTCAAGGGATTCGAAATCACCCAAACAAAGGTGTACGGTGCAGTCGACATAATCGGTGATAGACTGTATCTAGCAGCTGACCTATCTTTGGCCCTTGTATCTGTTGGCTACATCGTCGGGCTCCGTATCGCTTCTTACATCTTCCTTGGAGCTGTGATAGGTGTGGTGCTAATCACACCCATCTACGGCCTTGTCCATGGATGGCCTTCTGGATTTGGTGTAGATGTGGCTCATGGATTTGAATCTCTATGGCTTTCACAAATCAGATTTGTCGGTGTGGGCTGTATGGTTGTAGGTGGAATATGGACACTCTGGTCGATGCGCAAAACAATTATCAAAGGCATTCTGAAGGTTCGCACTGCCGACCTAAGTGGCGGCGACGATGCAGTATTGCGCACCGAGCAAGACCTACCGATGAATAAAATGGCCATCGTGATAGTAGTGATTATTGTATTGACTTTCTTGTTTTACTACGCCAGATTGTATACTGAGGGGGCATCATTGCTTCAGGCCGGCATTCTTGCCATCGTTGGTTCACTATTCCTTGCCTTTACAGCCTTCTTCTTCTCGGCTGTTGCTGGCTATATCGCAGGGGTTGTCGGCTCAAGCAATTCCCCCGTAAGTGGGATGACTATCGCGACGCTCATGGCAACATCATTGATTGTGTGGATAGTTGGTGATTTGATTCTCGGTATGGAAACGGATGAACTGATGTACGCTACCCTGCTAATTGCCAGTATTGTTGCAGTCAACGCGGCTATCGCTGGTGACGTGATGCAGGACCTGAAAACTGGTCATCTGGTAGGGGCGACACCATGGCGTCAACAGATTGCAGAGATTATTGGCGTAATTGTAGGGGCTATCATTGCGCCATTGACACTACAAGTATTGAATGAAGTCTACCGCATAACCCCGACCTACTGTGCTGAGAATCCACATCCTGAGTTAGGCTGCACGAAAGTACTGGCCGCGCCACAAGCGGAGATTATCGGCACACTGATCGAAGGGATATTTGGTGGCAGTGTGAACTATCCGATGATTGTTCTTGGTGCGCTGATTGCGGTGTTGATTATCTGGAAGGGGCTGCCGGTTATGTCTGTGGCAATCGGGATGTACCTACCATTCTACCTGTCTGCAACAATCTTCCTCGGCGGCCTACTGAGTCACTTTGTCATCCGAGCAGCTCACCTTCGCATTGATGGTACGCTTTCTGGTGAGCCCAGTGACGAGGCAAAGGAAGCGGGTGCGAAGATATCGTCGAGGGGTCTGCTATTGTCCGCTGGCATGATTGCAGGTGAAGCAATCATGGGAGTGTTGATTGCACTACTGATTATCTCAGGAATTTCACCCGGTGGTGCTTGGGGTCTGCTGAAGATGCTAGGCCCAACTCTCTCCTTGGGCTTCTTTGCATGGTTCTTCTTCGTATTCACTTGGTTGGCGACCCGGACCATGCCCGAATCACCTAGTGGTAAGGGGAACCTCGTGCTAGACTGGATTGCTGTTGCTATCGACGGTGTTCGTCGATTCGTATCTTCCTTGAAGCCACCTGAGTCCTCTGAAGGTGCCTTGGAATGAACGCCGAGGCAGTTCGGGAACCCTCAAAGACCCTCCACCGAGGCAGGTATCTATTGACGACAGGGGTGTGAATCTTGGCGGAGCAAGGGATGGGGTTGGAACTGAACGAACTGCTCGACATGGCGAAGCGTTGTCGCCGCAACATCGTTGAGATGACCAGTGCGGCTAATGCCGGGCATCCGGGTGGCTCTCTCTCGGCAATAGACATTCTATGTGCATTGTATGGAACTCGTCTGAGGGTGGATGTAAGTAATCCACAATGGGCGGACCGCGACCGATTCATCATGAGTAAGGGTCATGCCAGCCCGGGTATGTATTCCATTCTGCACGAGAGGGGATTCCTCTCCTCTGAGGACATTATGACCTTCCGCGAACTTGGTAGCCCCTGTCAAGGTCATGTGGATATGAAATGGTGTCCAGGAGTGGATTTCTCCGCTGGAAGTCTCGGAATGGGCCTTTCTTTCGGGCTAGGTGTAGCACTCGCTGCAAGAATGCAGGGCAGCGAGCGCACCGCTTGGGTCATGTTGGGTGATGGAGAATTGCAAGAGGGACAGATCTGGGAGGGTGCGATGGCAGCCACCCACCTTGAAGTTGGTAATCTGAAAGTTTTCGTTGACAGGAATGGGATTCAAAATGATGATTTCGTCACTTCACAAATGCGTATTTTTGATGTTGCTGAGAAGTTCACCGCCTTCGGATGGACTGTCAAGGAAATTGATGGACATGATATGCAGCAAATCTGTGATGCAATTGCTTGGGCCGATTCAATTGATGACGGGCCTTGCTGTATCGTTGCTCATACTGTGAAGGGTAAGGGTGTATCCTTCATGGAGAATAATCCATCCTTCCATGGTATGGCAGCCAACCCAGAGGAACTTATTGTTGCAAGAGAGGAGTTATCATGAGCGGAATCAGCACTCCCGGTGCCTCGCGCGATGGGTATGGTGCTGCATTGTTGCGCCTTAGTGAGGATTCCCGTGTTGTCGTGTTGGAGGCCGACTTAGGCAAGTCAACCAAGTCATGCCATTTCAGAGACAAATTTCCTGAGCGAACGGTTTGTTTGGGGATTGCTGAGCAAAATATGATGCTTGTCGCCGCTGGAATGGCGACGAGTGGATACGTTCCGTTCGCCTCGACTTTTGCGATTTTCACAGAACGTGGGTTCGAACAGATACGCAATGGCATCGCCCGCCCTAATATCCCGGTGCACATCTGTGGCAGCCACGGTGGGATCCATACTGGAACAGATGGTAGCAGTGCACAATCCATCGAGGACCTCTCCATCTATCGTACACTTCCAAATTTGACAGTCATACATCCCTGTGATGATTACTCTGCAGAGGAGTTGACAGTTCAATTGCTAAATCACGCTCAGCCGTCATACACACGCACAGTTAGAAACAAAGTGCCCCGAACATATACTGCAGATTCTGTGACAAATCTGCGTATCGGCAAGGGCTCGGTTCTACGTGAGGGTGGGGATGTAGCGATCATTGCATGTGGAGTCATGGTACACGAGGCTGTGGTAGCGGCCGAAGTATTGTCTCAACAAGGCGTCGAAGCTACTGTGGTGGATATGCATACTCTGAAACCTCTGGATGAGGAACTCATAGCCAGCCTTGCCGCTAAATGTGGAGCATTCGTAACTGCTGAGGACCACTCCATCATAGGTGGTTTGGGAGGTGCAGTTGCTGAAGTACTGTCCTCAACTCACCCTGCCCCATTGGAGCGAATTGGTGTATCTGACAGATTCGGTGAATCTGGTGGTGCTGATGAGTTGCTAGAGATGCTCAGCATGAAATCTTCTGATATTAGCGGTGCAGCGGTGCGTAGTATCGCTAGAAAGTGAGTGGTGACTTACTAGAAGACCAAGTCGGCACAGCCTTGATGAGTGAGTGCGGGCTGAGGTTAGGTGGAGGGGATGAGTTGGAAGAGGTAGATGATAGGGTCAAGCAACTTCTCGACGGTGGGCTATCTGCCGAAGAGATTGCTGATGACCCGATGTTGGCTAGCCTCGCCGAGCGAATCTATGGCTCCGATTTTCTTGATGATATTGGCATCTCACGAGGCGCAACGAAGCGCGCACTCGTCGAGCAGTTGAGCGAAGATGACATTCTCATCGATGACATCCCTGATGGGGATTTGCCGCCACTTCCAATGCCTGGTGATATGCC
>Ga0310123_10002490_pt1 | contig 14682 bp, 10 predicted proteins | sample CB6_AW_1057_MG_FD_203505 | JGI IMG/M metagenome (GOLD analysis project Ga0310123, IMG submission 203505) | Marine microbial communities from Western Arctic Ocean, Canada - CB6_AW_1057 | ecosystem: Environmental > Aquatic > Marine > Oceanic | place: Canada: Western Arctic Ocean | collected... | reverse complement strand
TCCTCATGTTATGATGGTCTCCAGAACTTGTGAAGGTAGTCGTTCCCATTTTGCGCACGGTCGTTCAGGCAGAGGTCGCAATGAAACTTGTAACAACAAGCGTGCTGGTTGTTTCTATACTTGCGGGCACAGCCGATCAAGAAGGCTGTAGCCAGCAGGTGGTCCCCAGGGGTGTCTTGCGCGATGAAGCGTCAGGAGAGAAACTGACAAGGGACCAGCTGACGGGGGACAACACGACGGCTCCCGTCAAAACGGTTGCGCCGGACAGATCGGTTTTCAGTGATTCGTTGTATGGACCCGCCCTGGGCCTGGCCCTGCGTCTGCCGGGTGGTGAATCCTACGACGTGTTCCGCGGGATCGTGGCGCGGCTCGACGAGTCGGGCGACGCCTGCATGGTCTTCGACGCCGATACGATGCGGATGGCGGCCGGCTGGACCCGCGGCGGATTGTTGCTGAGCGGACCGCCTTTTACCGATTGGGTGTACCAGAAGCAACGGGTTCCCATCTTCAACGGAGAGTGCGTTTTCCAGGTTCGCAATGCACCCGGTTGGTCTGGCGACGATTCCTTGCGCGATCCACGTACGGGGAGTGGGGTACCACCACTGGGCCCGCTGCCGCGCCAGTGGGCGAAGTTCCGCGGTTGGTACCTGCGCGGCCAGCAGGTTGTTTTCTCGTATACGGTTGGCGGAGCTGCCGTGCTGGAGTCGCCCCGACTGGTGGCGGATCAGGATGTCCGTGTGCTCTGCCGCTGCTTTCAGATCCAAGGGGACGGCCGGGCGCGGCGGCTGGTGGTCGCGACGATCGACGCCTCAGCTGCGGATGTTTCCGATAACATTGCGGTCTTTGCCGGAACGGTTGCCTGCATCAACGGTGCTCCGGACGACACACGGTTCGAGATGGTCGATGACCAGCTGACCCTGGCACTACCCGCATTTCAGGGAATACAGCGTTTTCAACTCTTGCTCTGCAACTCCACACCCGCGAGCGAAACGTCGGCAATCATTGCACTTGCCGGATCCGCACCTGACCTGACACCGATGACGCAAGGTGGACCGACACGTTGGAACAGGGGGCCGATTGTTACCCGTGGCCAATTGGCGGAAGAGACCGACCAGGCCTATGTTGTGGACCGGCTGATGCTGCCCTACAACAATCCGTACGGTGGACAGATGCGTGTCGGGGGTTTTGATTTCTTTGCAGACGGTAAGTCGGCGGCGCTTTCGACCTGGAGCGGTGAAGTCTGGACCGTGTCCGGAATCAACGACACGCTGGAACGGCTGGTGTGGAAAAAATTTGCCGCCGGGCTGCAGCAACCACTGGGGCTGAAAATTGTCGACGGTGTGATCTATACGGTCGGCGACGACCAGATCACCCGTTTTCACGATTTCAACCAGGACGGAGAGGCTGACTTTTACGAGACGTTCAACAACGATTGGGATCTGACCAGCTGGTATTTTCAATTCTGCTTCGACCTGCACACGGATCGCGACGGCAATTTTTATTTTGGCATCAGTTCACCGGTCAGGATGGATGGCAACAGCTTTGAACGGATGGGACGGCAACACGGTTCGATTATCCGTGTCTCCCGGGATGGCAGCCGCCTGCAGCGATACGCGACGGGACTACGGGCACCCAATGGCATGGCGGTTGGCCCGGATGACCGGGTAACCTGTGGTGACAACGAAGGGACGTTCGTGCCCCGTTGTCCTATCCACTGGGTCGATCAGGACGAGTTCCTGGGCGTCGTCGACTCGGCAGCCCGGCGTGACGAGATGAAAACGACACCCACCGTGGCCGAATTCCGCGGAGATCGCCAGCAGCATCTTGACCCGTCCGAGATGCCTCTGCCGCTGGTCTGGTTGCCCATGAGCGTCGACAACTCGAACGGGGGCCAGGTGTGGGTGACCAGTCAACGCTGGGGACCGCTGCAGGGTGAAATGTTGCACATGACCTATGGTCAAAGTGCGTTGTACCTGGTGCTCAAGGAACAGAGGGGTTCGTTGATGCAGGGTGGTGTTGTCCGGTTTCCGCTACGGTTCACTTCCAGTACGATGCGCGCCAGGTTCAGTCCGCGTGACGGCCAGTTGTATGTTTCCGGGCTGCGTGGCCCACAGACCAATGCGGTCAAAAATGGCGGGTTCGACCGTGTTCGTTTCACCGGTCAACCGGTCTACATGCCGGTGGGGCTGAGTGCCAGGAAGAACGGTATCGTAATTACATTTTCCCAGCCGCTGGCGGAGAGACTGGCCGCTGACCCGGACAGCTACGCGGTGCAGGCCGCGGATATTCTCTGGACAAGTGCATACGGATCGCACGAATACCAGATCGGTCATCGCGACATGAAATCGCCTCCGCAAGGCTGGACGGAAATGGTCGTCAAGGACGCTCAGCTGATGCCGGACGGGAGGTCGGTCTTCGTCAAGATTGAAGGCATGCAGCCGGCACACCAGATGCAAATCGACGTCGACATTGAAGCGGCCGATGGCACGCCGCTGCGTACGACAATCTGGAACACAGTCCACGTCACGGAGTAGTGCCGCGGGAATTCGCTGGTAATACTGGTCATGACAAAACCAGGCTTGAATGGTCGCCGCCGGGACGACCTCCCTTTGCCAGGGGAGAGGTTGCAGTTGCGCCCCCGGGGGGCCTTTTTCCCGAGCAGAATCTCAGACGACGTGAGGTCCTAGTGGAGTTTCAATTGAGGAATTGTACGTTGGGTACTCCTGCCCGATACTGTTTGCTGTTGCTGCTGATGCTGTGCCTGGTTGCAACGGCGGTGGCCCAAAAGGAGCTGCGGCCGGGGCGGTTGAACAAGGCGGAACAGGCTACCTTACAGCCCGGACTGCAGCTTGTGCTGGAAACGCGAGACGGCGCACGCGATGTTCGCTCGGCTCGGCTCGCGGCACTGCTGGTCCTGCCGGACCAGCCTGTTTCACCGTTTTTGGCAGCCGGACCGTTCCGCGCTACGTTGCGTGGCTACTTGAAACTGCGTCTGCGGGGTGGCTTTCGTTTTGCGCTGCGTGGGAAAGGGACGGCAACGTTATTGATAAATGACGAGCCCGTGATCGTGGCAGCCCGCGGTGAGCTGAGCAGGGTCAAGCCGGTAGAAGTGGCGATGGTCAAGGGTTACAACCGGTTGGAAATCGACTACCGGTCACCGTTGGAAGGGCCGGCTCAACTGCGGTTGTATTGGAGCAGTGAAGAGTTTAGCTGGGAGCCGCTGCCTCCCAAGTTGTTGCTGCATGACGGTCGCGACACGCATTGGATTGGCGGACAAAAGCTTCGCAACGGCCGCCAGCTGTATGCGCAACAGAACTGTGCGAAATGCCACAGTTCGGCGGCCGACGTGGCCACCGATGGTGCGATGCCGGAATTGAGGCGGGACGCCCCTTTGCTGGCGGGCATAAGTCAGCGCTTGAACCCCGACTGGATTGCCGCCTGGGTCACCGGCCCCGACACGATGCGCAACAAGACCACCATGCCGAGTCTGCTCGGAGACCTCGACAGCCCCAGGTCGGTAGAACAGCTCCGGGACCTCCTTGCCTACCTGCAAGGCTTGCCGGCTGTGGATCAGGTCGTGTCGGCCGAACCGATGGAGGAACTGGTCGGCCAAGGCGAAAAGATGTTCGAGGACCTCGGCTGCATCGCCTGTCATCGATTCACACGGCCCGCGGCCGGGGATGAACCGTTCGACCGTGTCTCTTTGTATTTTGCCGGTGCCAAGTACCGGCCGTCGGCATTAGTTGCTTACTTGTCAAATCCACACGCGCAATATCAGTGGAGCCGGATGCCGGCAATTCCCTTGACGGCCGACGAGTGTCGGGCACTGGCCAGTTTTATCCTTGAGGCGGCGGAGGGTGAAGTGTCGTTGGAAGATGATCTTGCCCCGGGCGATGCCCAGCGGGGAGAGCGGCTGTTCAACTCGATCGGTTGTGCGAACTGTCACTCGGTGGTTGCCGGTCGTTTACCTGTCGGCACCAAACGATGGACCATCGAAAATCTGGAGCGCGGATGCCTGGTGCGGCAAGACTCCCGCCGGGTCGGAACACCGCGGTACGCGTTGGACGATGTGTCATTGGCGGCACTCGCCGAGTTCCTCTGTTCAGATGGTCAAAGTCTAAGTCGCACCGTTGCCGCAGAATTTTCACAGCGACAATGGAAATCCATGAATTGCAAGGCATGCCACGGGCGCGATGGACACAGTGCGCTGCTGCCCTATGTCTTGCTGGAAGATGGCGTCCAGGGTCGCGCGGCCGAACCAGTACCCGACCTGACCTGGGCCGGAGAGAAGTTGCGCCCCGCGTGGTCCCGGCAGCTTTTCGCCGGCCGGCTCGGCTATCGTCCCAGGCCACATTTTCGGATCCGCATGCCGCGTCTGCACGCGCGGGGTGACTGGATTTCAACGGGTCTTAGTCATGAGCACGGGTTTGACCTGGAGGAAAATCCCCGTCCACCGCACGACGAGGAGCTTGCAGCGATCGGTTCCGAGGTGGCCGCAAGCAGTACCGGGTTGGCCTGCCACCGTTGCCACGCCATCGGCGAGCGCCAGGCGACGGCACCGCTGGAAGTCCTTAGCACGAACCTCTGGTATGTCACCGAGCGGCTGCGCTACGGGTTTTACCACCGCTGGCTGCGGGATCCCCTGCGGATCGACCCCCAGACGAAGATGATCAAGTTCGCCCAGGACGGCCGGCGTACCGGTCTGGACACGTACTACGACGGTGACGCCCGCCAACAGTTCGAGGCAGTCTGGCACTACCTGGAGCAGCTCAACCGGGATATGCGGGAGAAGGAATAACGTTCCACGAGGTGTTCCTGCCGCCACTCAAAAAGGACGACCAGGATGACCCGCCGCGCTGCTGTTGATTTGTGTGCTGCAATCCTCCTCGAATCGCGCCCGCGCTGGATCCGTGAAAACAAGCAGCGGAACAACAAGCATGCACGTTGAATCAGGGGGCCCGCGGCGCAATCTCCAGGTCGTGAAACACAATTTCTTCCCGGCCCATCGAATTGGCACCCGCCAAGAGCGTGCCTTGACTGGAATAGATGGCGGAACCTCCGTTGGCGTCGCGATGCACCCAGGAGGCGCCAACCCGGTTGGCCGTGACAAACGGCGCGTTAATTTGTTTCGCGCGGTCCGAGATGATTTCACGTACCCAGGTCGGGTCCTTCGTCGCGATGTTGACCGGGTAGAAGACAACTTGGGGCTGCAGTAGCTTGGCACGCTGGATACAACGCGGAGCCATGGCGTCGGCACAAATAAAGCAGGTGGCCCGGACGCCGTCGATACTAAAAATTTCCGGACCAGTTCCAGGGTCGTAGCGAGCAAACTCGTTGCGGAATCCCAGGTCTTCGGGACTCTTGTGGAGCCATGTTTTTCGGTAGTGATAAAAATAACCTTCGCTGCCGACAAACACTTGAGTGATGTACCGCCGATCTCTATCCTTCTCTGAAAGCCCGAACGAGATGTAACAGTCCAGTTCCCTGGCCAGCCGTTCCATCCGGACAGTCGATTTACCTTCAGGTACCGGTTCTGCCAACTGGTCCAAGTTGTCCGTGTAGTCGCAGACGGTCCCTTCGTGGAACACGATCCACCGCGCACGGCCTGCGACCGCCTGCCGGGCAAGTCTTTCCATTTCATTCAGGTTGCGATCCACTTTTTCAGGAATTGCATCGAATTGAACGATCGCGACGCGGATGTTGCGGGTTTGTGACCAGGCTGTTTCAGCCGTCGAGGCAACGGTTGCGGTGAAGAGCAACGTCCAGACCAATAAGTTTGTATTGGTACCGCCAATGTTTGTGATGGTCATGTCACCCACTCCTAGGTGGTACTATCGATTGTAGTCGCAGTTCACCCGGGTTGCTGGTGAACCGGCTTGAACGATCCTGGCAGGTGTTCTTGGCACCTTTTACTGACTGCGCTCTTGTTTTCCGCTTGGGACGATTCCCAGGTTTTCGATGCGGCGGGTGCATTCCTCGATCAACCGTTCCAGGCTGCCTGCTTCGAGTACGGAGATGGACTCCTCATAAATGCCTGTGCCATACAACTCAGCTGGAGGCAAATAGGATGCTCCGCAGCCGTTGGCGACCGTTCCCACGATGATTGGCGTATCGGCAAACCGCTCACGAATGGAACGTTGCAACAGATTGTAGGGCTCACCTTGCATCGCCAGCCATATGGCGTCACCCAGACGCCACAGCACCACTTGAAACGGATAACTTTCTCCGGCGGGAAGGTTTTCGAGTCGCGCCAGCACGCGGGTTTTTCGCTCGACCAGGGCTCGCAAATCGGCTGCGGCTGGCTCCTCGCCCCGTTCCCGGGCCGCTTGTTCTTCGGATGCGAGTTTGGCTCGTTCCGCTTCGAGGTCGTCTGTTTTAGGCAGCCCGGCGCGGTAGTTCAAGTCGAGAAGCTCCCGGTCAACGCGCCATTTTTCACAGGACTTTTTACGATCGTTCGGTAAGGCGACGTGTTTCCAGGTCCCAATCGTCGCACCCGATACGACCGGTCCGGCGTACTGAAAGCGGGTATTCGGAGGTCCCAGGGAATGGAGGGCAGACAACACGGCGTGGCCGAGTTGCCGACCGTTTCGATCGGCCACGTCGACGTCGCCGACAAAACCATCACGCGGCCCCAGGTCACCCGCTGCGCCTTGAATGAATACACAAGGCGCTCCCGTTGCATGTTCGACGAGTTCCCGCATGGCCCCCGGAAAATCGGGGCTGATGAGTTGATTGTCCCAGGCCAACGACGTGGGATGGCAGGCGTAGTTGACGAGCGTGGCAAGTGTTTCTTTTCCGGTTCCCGTAACTCGTGCGACCAGAACCGTATCGTCCGCCGGGCCGGATGGATTGTAACCGCACAGGTACTGGTTGCTCTGTTCGTCGAAGAAATCGCGATGGCCCGCCAGATCGCAGCGCCCTGTTGCGTAAGTTATCGTCACGTCTTGCAGGTTGGTGATTGCCTGGTCAACGAGCACGGCAACGGTCTGGTGCACGGAATCGAGATAGGCCGGAATCAAATCGCCACCGGGCAAGGCAACTCGATCGCGGGACATCAGGCCGGCAGCGTGCGTGTGTGAATGCACGACCAGGACAACTTCACGTGCAATTCCCGTCTTGCGCTGGATTTCAGTTACCAGTTTATCGACTTCGGATGGTGCCAACAAACAGTGATCCAGTGCGATCAGGACTTGTTGAGTTGTTGGCGATGGATCACTGCTCGCTTGTTGAAACACGATAGCGGTTGCGGTCAAGGGGCGATGGACTCCCGCCGACCGATCATGCTTGGCCGCGCCCCACATGCGATGGTAGATCCCGACCGGGGGGGTGATATCACCGCGGGCGATGCCCAGGCGACAACTGCTCTGTGGCGAGTCCAGGTAGGTGGTCATCGTTGACTATTCCGTTTCGAGTTGATCCTCTGTCTCGGCAGTCCAGAAGATACCATTCGGGTTGATCAGCGCCCAGCAAACGGCCGCCAAAACATAGATCGCGGCAAAGAAGATCAGCACCAGGTTCCAGTTGTCGGTCCACTGCACAATCCAGGCCACCATGATCGGGCAGATTGCCGCACCCAGATTCCCCGTCATGTTCATGGCTCCGAAAATGGGAGCCACGTACTTCCCCGATTTTTCCATCGTTACCGTGTAGCCGCAAGATCCGCCAAGGGCGGCCGTAAAGGAACCGCACGAAATCAGCAACACCGCCGCCACGGCGTTCTCGACGAAATACGCGGCAGCGATGAAGTGTGCACATCCCAACATCGTGACGAAGGCGACCAGTTGTCGGCTCAGCCTCTTGCTGGCGGTGATGTTCCAGATCGCGTCCACCAGAAGTCCTCCCAGGATATTGCCGACAACCACCGCCAGTAGTGGTAGCGCCGTGAGAAAACCCGACGCGGCCGTGCTCACACCGCGCGTCTCCTTCAGGAAGGTCGGAAACCAGGTGGCGAAGAAGATGTATCCGGCGGCGCGAAAAAACTGCTGCCCGCAGATCATCCACATGTCGAAGCTGGCAACGACTTTGCTCCAAGGCACCGACAGCACAACCGCATCCTCTTGGCTGGCCGTGGTCCCTTGTCGGATGATGCGCAATTCCGTGTCGTTAACGGCGCTGTGTTTCTCCGGCTGGTCACGAAACCAATGATAGAACCACAGCGACCAAAGGGCACTCGGGACCGCACAGGCCACAAAGACCCACCGCCAACTGACCGCCGGAATGACGAGATGTTCTGAGGAATAACCACCCATTGCCAGTCCCGTTACCGCCGCCCCGATCGCACCGCCCACGGACATAAAGGTCCCCAGGGACCCGGTTGCAAATGCCCGTCGCGAGATCGGCAGCCAGCGGGAGATGGCGGCGGCTGAGCAAGGAAACACACCGGCCTGGGCGACACCAAACCCTGCCTGAAACAGCACCAGGGACCAGAACCCGAAGGCCATTCCCATGGCTGCGCATGCTATCGACCAGACAAACGCATACAGTGCCAGTGACCGCCGTACACCCCATTGGTGGGCGAACGATCCAGCAGGAATCTGTGCCAGGGCATAACCCCAAAAGAAGGCCGCCATGACCCAGCCCATGGACGTGCGTGGAATGTTTAACTCGCTGCTCACATCGTCGGCCGCCACTGCCAGGCAATTACGGCCGATATATGCAAACGTGGCGGCTGCACAGAGAATGACAAGCACGAGGTACCGTGTCCGGCTGGCGACCGCCGAGCCGACAACCGGGTGGTCCTCGTCTGCGGAGCTTGGGGACGGGTCGGTCATCGAAATTTTTCCAGCGGACGCTTTTTGGCCGCGCCCTCTACCAGGTTGAAACGACAGGCAATCCGAAGACCGCCGCACGATCGCCATGAATTCCCTCTGCCGGGGAGTGCTGCGCCATTGTGAAACCCACCGGACCACTACGCAAGGCGATCTCGCAGGCTTGCTGGGACACTGGTTTGACACCGGGCCGGGAGCAGGTTTTTTAGTGCCATTCCTTTTCAGTTTGAGAGGACGCTGATGGTGCAGCAGTTTTCGCGGGTTCAGGGTGCAGAAACTGCTTTAAATCATCAGCCTGGGGCATTATTGTATACCACCAGCTTGGTACAGTATCTGAGCCAAACTAGCCCGCCCATTCTGCCGACCAGGCAGACAAAGTACGCAGGAGAAAAAAAATGAAAATTCGCCTCTTGATCCGGGGAGTTATTCTGACATGGGCTGTCCTGGATTTTTCCATTTTACGGACCAGGATGGCCAATCAAGGTTCTCTTGACGCGACCTTCCTGCTCGCTTCCGAACAGGTGGTAGCGGCTTCCGTGACCGAACAGCAGGGCCAGTCTGTCCCGAAAGGAAATCCGGGTGGTGAGCAAGAGGGCAGGTGTGACCTGTCAGATATCGTCGGCCTGATCGCTCCTCGACCGGTTGTGGTGCGCGCGTTACGCTTGCTATCGGCAACTGCGAGGGGTCAAATGTTGTGTGTGCCGTGCTGAAGGAGAACGCCATGAGATCATCAGGTTTACTTGTCGCAGGGATACTCTCGCTGCAGCTTGGGACGGCAGCCTTGGTGGGTGCCCAAGCGGCCCCGTCCCTGTTCGTCCGTGTGGCGGTACTCGAGGCGGAAGAAAGTAGCGGGCCCTTCGATGTTTCCGTTCGGGTCCACATGATCCACCGCCCCCCCTGGAACCCCGCTTTTTCGGTGAACGCGGCCAACCTGTCCCGGGGAGAGATGTCGGAGTGGTTGGATCTTTCGGAAGTGCTGCCCGACGGCCAGGGCGACGCCACGGCTGGCGTTTCCATTGCGCAGGAAGGAAAGTCCCTGACCGGGCGGGTGCGGGTGCAGTTTGAACTGGCCCACAGCCAGCAAGCGACCGGGGCGGTGGCCTCCAGGGTCATGGAGGGTCCCGGAACCGGGTGGAAGTTGATTCTGCCTGAGCGAGGGGTGCCCGCTGCGGAAGTGCCGGCGCGAGTGAAGACGATCGTGGAAGTGGCCCAGGATCACCTGGAGGCCACCGGCGATTTTGGACTCAGTCGCGAGGAGCTGCCAAAGAAGTTCGTTACGGCGACGGCTTGCATCATGGGCCCGGACGGGGCCAATGACGAGGCTGCCAGGAAAGAGGTCCAGACGCTTTTGCGGCTGGGCTACAACACCCTCAGCCATGTGCCCTACGACGCGACGAAAAAGCTGGACATCCCCTACTGCCAGATGGCGGAACACCGACCGCCCAAGACCCTGGACGAGGCCGTCGCGATAGAACATTATCGCCCCGGGGCGAAAGCTTTTGCCGAAGCATTTGGTTCCACCGAGCGTCTGCGAATCTTTGCCGTGTCCGACGAGCCCCACTGGTATTTTCCAGGGCGGGCCGACGACCTCAACAACGACGCCGCCCTGCTGGAGCGGTTCCGGGACTACCTGCAGGAGAAAGGTCTTGTGCCCGCGGCCCTGGGCCAGGACTCCTGGGCGGACGTCAGGCTGGGAGGCTCAGCCGATCCGGAAGCCCCGCTGACGGCTCGTCGTCTCTGGTACCACTCGGTCCGCTTCGCCGGGTATGACGACAGTCGCAGGTACGGGGTGGCGGCACGGGCACTGCGCCGGACGTATGGGGACCAGTTGCTGGCCTTCACGAACTGGAACTCCCCGGGCATCTTCTATCTCAATGTCACGCAACGGTCCTCGCCAGGTCTTGATTTGTATGCCTCCCACGATTGGTTTGAATTTTCGCGCCTGGGCGGAGGAACCTGCCTCTGGATAGGGCCGGGCATGGAGGAGGGAGGAGGTCAGTACGGCTCCACGTTCCGAACCTGGTCCATGATGGTGAACCTGCTCCGCTGCGCTGCCCGGGAGGGGGCGGGCCGTTTCGGAGCGTACATTCACCACGGCGGCTCCATCGCCGAAGACCGCGGCCACGAGGTGGAACTGAGCATCATGGCGTTGGCCGCTTATGGCGGCAGTGCCTACAACTCGTGGATCTACGGGCCCAGTTACGTTTTCACCGAGTGGATGTGGTCAGAGAAGCTGGGACATTACGACGATCTGGCTGATGCCAACCGGCTGATCGGCAAAGCCGAAGATTTCTTGATCGACGGGGTTGGTCCTCCGACCGAAGTGGCCCTGCTGTGGCCCGTGACCAGTCAACTCTACGAGGTGAACCAGAACGGCTTTTGGAGTTACAACTCTGATTTTCTGGTGGAGTTGGAACACGTTTGGTTCGCACTGACGCGTCGTGGCATTCCGGTAGCATTTGTGGACGAGGTCATGGTCCAGCGAGGGGAGCTGGCCCCGTATCAGGTGCTTTACATGACCGGTCCGAACCTGGAACGGCAAACCGTCACGGCCATCCGGGACTGGGTGCGCCAGGGGGGGCGGCTTTGGACCTGCGCGGGGGCGGGAACACGGGACAAGTATGACCAGCCGCAGGACCTGCTGGACGAAGTTCTGGGAGTGAAGCAGCGGAGGATCGAAAGGGCCCCAGGAGACTACGCCGCCAAGAATGGTCTGAAGGACCTCGCGCCCCTGGCGGAGGTGCGGATGGAGCCCGCGGGAGGACTGGGTCGCGAGCCCTGGAAGGCCTACGGTTCCCGCGGACAGTTTCAAATGACAACGGGGCAGGTGAGGGGACGGTTTGAAGACGGTCAACCGGCGGTCATCCGGAATCGGTACGGGCAGGGGGAATCGCTCCATTTCGCCACCATGCCGGGATTGGCTTACGGCCGCGGCGCCCACCACGTCGACCGGGTTCCCAGCAGCGATTATCCTGCCCGCATTGCCGACCTGATCACGAACCTGGCCACCGACGCCGGCATTCGCGCGGCGGTCAGGACCGACCCGTCTTCTGTCGAAGCCGTCCTGATGCATTCGGACAAAGGCCGTGCGGTGACGTTGCTGAACTGGGGTGGCAAGCCATTGAAGCAGGTGCAGGTTACCCTTGCCGATGCACGGGACGCGCGCTCTGTGCGTTCAGCCCGCCTGGGAACTTTAAAGTTTCGCCGGGGCGACGACGGTTCCATTTCCCTGCAACTGCCAATGCCCCGGGTGGCTGACGTGCTGCTGGTGGAATAAACGCGAGACTTCAGGGAGAGAGAAAGAGTCCTCGTCGGTTTTGACAGCAAGTGGCAAGTCGGCCGCGGATGTCGTTCACCGGGAACCGCCGTTGCGGGCGACTGTTGGGAGTGAATGGAACTAGGCCGCTTGGCGAATCTCTGCTGAGAGGCCTGCTGCGTGCCTGCCTCACGGTCATTTTGCGACGAAACTCCTGGCACAGCGAAAACCGATGGTGGGACTTCGTTCGACCGGGCGTGCATAACTGCGATAGGAGCAGGTCAGATACTTTGCCCTATCCGCCCAGCAACCGCCACGAAGAACCCGGTAAAGTCCTTCCTCGGGACCGGTTGGGTTTTGCTCCGGCGCGCGTCCATAGTACTCTCTCCCGTACCGGTCCGAGCACCACTCCCAAACGCTACCCGCCATATCACAAAGTCCGAAGTCGTTCTCCGGAAACTGGCAGACCTTGCCGGGACCATCGATGCCGTCGAACCGCGCATGCTTCTCTTTGCAGGGTTCGTCATTTCCCCAGGGGAACTTCAGGCCCTCGGCCGGACCGCGCGCGGCATATTCCCACTCGGCCTCGGTGGGCAGCCGTTTGCCGGACCACTTGCAGTAGGCGGCGGCCTCCTGCCAGGAAATGTTAACGACCGGGTAGTCCTCTTTGCCGCCGGGCGGCTTGCCGTCGGGCCAGTAGTAGGGGGCTTCCCGTGCTGTTGATTTCAGGAACTCCGCGTACTGGCGATTCGTTACCTCGTGCTTGTCGATGAAAAACGAGTCGATTAAAAGTTGCCGCGTGGGACGTTCGTCTTTGAGCAGGGTCGGGAACCACTTCAACTCGTCGTCCGGCAGAGCGTGGGTGCGGCCGCGGAGAAAGTTGCCGCCGGGAATGAAAACCATGTCGGGATCAGCGGACCTGGCCGGGACCGTGAGTGCCAGCAAAAGAAGCATCCCCAGCACGCTCCGAGTGCCGGACGGGGGCGTGAACTTCGGCAAAATGATTTTTGTTGGCATGGTCACCAGGGATCGACTCCGGCCACGGATCGCCGTCTGACAGTACCCGCGGCTTTGAACTGTCAGGACTAGCTGTAAATCGTGGCAATCTCATCCGTGGGAATGTCGCCGGTGGCACCGAGTGGATCGACATAGACATACGGACGGCCCGAGGGAGTGTTTTTCACCTGCTTGGTCCAGTCGATACCGAGCGCCGAGTACATGGTCGCCACGACATTTTCGATGCGGGCCTGTTCCTTGTGGTCCCAGCCGGTTTCGAGACACACCTCACCGTCGACGTCGCTGCGTCCCAGAATCCGCCCGCCTTGCACGCCTGCGCCGGCGAACAGGCCCGGGAAGCACTTGTTGTAGTGGTCCCGTCCCGCCATGTTGTTCAAGCCGCCGGGTGTGCGTCCGAACTCGCCCATGGAAACGACAAGCGTCTCGTCGAGCAGTGTTTGTTGGGGGTCTGCGTTCGAAGGCAACACAGCGAGATCCTCCAACAAGGCTGCAAATGCCTGGTCATACTGGGCGCACTGGACGTAGTGATTTGATTTCTTGGAGCGATCCCAGATGTAAGTGTGATGATCCCAGCCCGGGTGGCAGATGTGAATGTAGCGGGTTCCGCCGTCCTGTTGCAGTACATTTCGAGCGAGGATGCAGGCGATCCCGAGGGGATTGTCTCCGTACCGCTCGCGATCCTCATCCGTCACGTTGAAGGCCTGCGGCCAGCGGGGGTCGGAAATGAGTTCGTAGGCCGCTCCATAAAAGTTTTCATAGCCAGCCACCTCGCGGCCATACCCGCTGAGGCGTGGTCTCTCAGCGTCCCGTAATCTCTGCAGCAGATTCCAGCGCTGTTCGAGCAGGCGGGCTGCCTCCAGGCCCAGATGATCTTCCTGGATTGCCGCTTCAGTATTGATGTCCACGACCGAAAATTGCGGCGGCAGGAAACCGGTCGCAAGCGCCCCGGCGGCCCCCTTTTCCAAGTTGAAAGACATGTAGAGTGGAAAGGTGTCGGCGGTACGTCGTTGCGATTCCATCTCGGAGGCAATCACCGAGCCGATCGACGGAATCTCCTTCGCGAAAGCCAGGTTGTTCTGACGTCCGGTTTGGACGTAATATTGGGCTCGGAAGTGGACCTCCTCGTGACTGCAGAACGAACGCAAGATGGCGATCTTGTCCATCTGCTTCTCGAGTCGCGGGAACAGCGAGTGCGGCAAATAGAGGCCAGGATACACCTCGCGAACGTCGAGGTCTTTCGGCATGCCGTGGCTCTCTTTGAAATCAAAGGATTCAATGTGGCTGATAGCGCCGCTGATCTCGAAGTAGATTACCTGTCGGGCGTTTCCACGCGGCTGAACAGTTTCACCCGCCGAGCAGGTGCGCAGCGGCCAGACACTGTCAATGGACGCGCCCAGCAGTCCAAGACCACCGAGACGCAACACGTCGCGCCGCGAGCCAAGTAAGTCACCTACTTTTTTGGGTTTCGACATCTTGAATCCTCCCCGCCGGGCAGCATCTTAACCAGTGGCGGGCACGACATGTCATGCCCCGACCACCATGCAAGATATTCCCGCCGGAGTTACGCTCGGGTACGCGACAGGTTGCGTCCCGAAAAAACGATCCTAGTAGTTAAAGAAAAAATCCACGCTGTTGATCAAC
>Ga0310123_10002488_pt1 | contig 14683 bp, 18 predicted proteins | sample CB6_AW_1057_MG_FD_203505 | JGI IMG/M metagenome (GOLD analysis project Ga0310123, IMG submission 203505) | Marine microbial communities from Western Arctic Ocean, Canada - CB6_AW_1057 | ecosystem: Environmental > Aquatic > Marine > Oceanic | place: Canada: Western Arctic Ocean | collected... | reverse complement strand
GGTTCTGGTACGAACTTCTTGCGAATGGGATTATAAAGCGCCAAACATTCATGGGTCTGCAAGAGCTGGTAAAAGTCAGAGTCTGATGACACAACAATGCAGTCGTCATCTTTATGTGTAACTGTTGCTAGCGCTGCAAGAACATCATCACATTCATAATACGGATGTCGTACCACATGAACAGGAAAATTTTCCTTTAGCATCTTGATTATCATGCGCTTTTGACGATGGAAATCATCCTTGTCATGATACACCCTCTGCGCTTTGTATTCTTTCATCATTGCTAGACGCTTGACAGGCTTGCCCTCTAGCACAAAATACACTCGATCTGGATTGAATTTATTAACAGCAGCTCTAAAACTTCTGAAAAATGTGTAGACAATGGGATTTTCGCCCTTTGCCCATCCTGAGCGTGCTCTATAGAGCATATTGTATCCATCAACCAATAGGACTTTCATTCTCACCTCTAAAAATTAGGTTCCGTTAAGATCAACATTTGCATAAGATCCATCAGGAAGTTGTACTTTTACTTTTGTTTCTGTTTCTGTTTCTTTAAAGACGCCTGGCACAGGCTTGCTGTCAGCCCCTACAAAAACATCAGCTGGCAAAGTCATAGTGTCTGATGAGAGGGGCGGGAAATCGCTGGGAGATTCTTTGTAATCGTATTTGCTTTGTGCAACTATTAACGCTGCATTGACAATCTCATCAATTGTTGATGTAGCGTTGTCATACATGTACTTTCTAACGCTAGATGCACTATCAAAATGACTAGCCCCTATAGCACTAAGGGCGTACGTGTCTGCCTTTGAAGAATCAGACTGCACTCTATACTCTACGGTTTCACCGTCTAAAGTCCGCCGAACTACCTGCTCAACAACACGAACAGGAAGCACGCGGTGGTGCTTGTCTGAGATCACAAATACTACTTGTCCTACTTCATACATTCATCCACCTCATACAATAAAGTATAACAGGTGGCCTTGTAAGTGTTCAGGACTTTTTACTTGTGGAAGCTCTTAAATCCGATTCCTGCGAAGAGGCCCGCGGAGGGTTGGTTCGGATTATGGGGAGACCCTGCTGAACTTGCATCGTCATATGACGGATCATACCCATATGCGGAGGAAACGGACTTTGTCTTAACAGCATTAGAAAAGTTTCGTACTTCACGATTATTCGCTAGCTGAGTCATGACAGCTGTTACCTCTTCTCGAATAATATCTCGAAGCTTTTGTAGCTCTTCGTTCTCTTCATCAATTTGAGTCTTAAGGTCAACAGACTCAGTAAGAAGCTTGTCATCATTTACGTCACTGAGACCGGAAAGAACTGCCAATCTATCTGCATTAAGTTTCATAGTTCATTACTCCCTACATGTTAAATATGTCGTTCAGTCAACCTTTTCCAAGTGCACAGAGAATTTTGAAGGGGTCTGTGACCAGTACTTGATACTCTTTTCAACGTTCTTCCTCTCATAGGGGGCTAAGTCCTTGTTAGTTAACTTATGATTCAACTTTTTCAAATTTCGCTTATTGATATTTTCGAAAGACCCTAAAAGTGGTTTACATTTTTTCATAGCCTTATGTTTATACATAGCTACTTTCCCACGGGCGCCAGTAGACAGGGGCCTGAAATCATCTGTAGTAAGTCCTTCGAATAAAAAAACAGCAAAGCTGTCAAAATCTTGATCAGCTATCACATACAAGTAATCTAGCGAGCCCTTTCGGACAAGGGTTTCGAAATCAGACTGTAAGCTTATCGCGCCAGACTTGTGTCTACTAGTCAGCTTGCACTCTAGCTCCTTATCAAGCTCTCCAATTATAATGTCAGGCTGGCCAGTTCGACCGTCCTCAAAAACACCCTTGTACTTCTTAGCTAATTCTTGCGCAAAGAACTTCTCCTGTGTTTGAGACATCACAATATTACGACGCCCAAGATTATCTAGCAAGTTCATATCATAGTCTTTATATAAACCAACGACTCCATCATGGAAGCCTTTCATTTTCAATAACGCACTCTTGGTCATTTCACTGTTGATATACGACATATTTTCCTCACGTAAAATTAACATTTGTGTCACAAACAATAATACAGCGTGCGTGGCAACTTTACAAACAAAGGAAGAAATATGTCATCTTTTTTGACTATAATCGCTGGAATACTACTGGGGGTAGCTGGCACAGGCATAGCAATGCTATGGCGTGCTTCAGAAAACGATTATTGCTCTTCAGTTTTGCCCGGGCAACGGTGGAAAGTAAAGGGTATTGGGATTATCACAGTCAAGGAAACCCTGTCAGGCGGAAAATACTATCATAAATTTGGTGCCGGCACAAATGTTGCATACATCACTGAAAGCGGTCATATAGGACATTGCGCCAAGCACGCAATTACCAAGCATGGGACACTCATTAGAAAAATGTCAGATATCACATTCATTAATGACGAGATCAAACAAGCTGGTAAAGATGGATTGATCACCTATGATCGTCGCGGGCGTATTGTGGGCACGTCAGCTAAAGAAACTATTAATGCAGAATTCTGTGATGTTGAAGAGATGAGCAATGTGTATCATCTAGTGCCCAGAAATAAGAGATAACTTACTCTTCTAAGTTGTTTCTCACATTATCTGTTATCTTCATGCCCTTGGGAATTGCTTGTTCCAGAGGCTCAAGGCCCAAAGCATTTCGAACCTCATCATATGTAATTGGATCTAGATTAGCTCTAAGAGTAGACATGTCTGCGTACTGATGTAAGTCCAGTTCTGTAACTGCCAAATCTTCACCTTCTGGGCCTGGTTCGAATTCTCCAGTGTCGCGTGATTCGAAAATAAAAATTACGCCGGGCATAGATTTGTCAACTGGGACACTGATGAATGGAATACTGGTTGTCAGGCCGTCGGATTCCTCTTCATAGCAAATTTCAGGCACCCACATCATCTGTTCTTTTGATTGCACTTGTATCCTCCGATTCCTTACACAATATGCTTAGTAAATCAAATATATCACTGTGCTTCTATCTTGTAATCGTCTACTTGTTTGATAGCATCGTCAACCATCTTCAAGTATTCTCTGCCTCTGGGTGTGCTACTAATTAGCTTGAAATTCTTTTCACCCTTGACAGGAACATCATGCATGATTGCTTCTTTGACACCATCTTGGAGCTTAGGCAAGCCCTCTTCTAGCTGATGCTGAATATCTTTCTTTGCTTCCATGAATACAACAGCTGATGCAGACTCAAGAAGCTCTTCTTCTGGTATCTCATCTTCAGGCTTCAGATTCTTTTCCTCTTTGACCTGTTCAATAAATTCTTCCTCGCCGACTAGTTTTTGAGCTGCCTCCTCTATATCAGCAGCAATAGTCTCTGCACCCTGAACTTCAAGGCCCAGTTTCTGTGCTTCTTCCAGCGCAATCCCAAAATCTTCAATATTAGTGGCAGACCCTAGCGCAGAAACGATAGCTAGCTGCTGTTCTGCGGATTCTAAGATTTCTTCGATATGCGCTTTCTTGCTGTCAATAAAAGCAGTCGACCGCTTTTCAAGCTCTTCTCGGAGCCCTGACTCATCTAAATAACTTTCGAAAGATTTTTCCACTTCATCTTTTGTCATGGGCTTCACTTTTTCTTCTTCTGCGTCCTCGATTCCCCATGGCGGACCCGGCTTATCAGTTTTCTTCTCTGTAAGAAGCGGACCCGCGGGCGCGTAGTGTGTTATAAAGAAAATATCGGCCATTTCTTTAGCAGTATTTTTTACCAATGATATGAGGCCACCCTTATCTTTTGATGTCGCGGATGCGGTGCTTTTCCTCGTAGAGCCTGAAGCACCTTTTGTGTCTTTCATGGAATCATATTGAACACCAGGGAGAAGACCCGCTAGCGGCAATCTGATGCCTGCATCATCAAGATAATTTAATGTTCCTGCTGGCGTCTTCGCAGCTGCTACACCCAATTTAGCCCCTAGCGACAAGCCGGGGGCTAGCATGAAAGCTAGCGGTGCTGCATGATTATCAAATGCTGCCTTGTTATTCGCTTCGATCGGATCCCACCCTTTCTGGATTTCTGCTTTTCTGGAATCGTATCCATCAAGGGCAGCCTTTTGTTTCGAAGGAGAAAACGTAACGAGCATGTCAAAATTTAATTTGAGAGCATTGAGGATATCCAGCCCAGTTAACTTTACGGCATTCACAACATCAGCAAAAGGCGCTATGAATGTTGAATAAAGTGTATCTTGCTCTTTTAGCAGTTCAGGTTCTTGCCTGCTTTCAGCAAGAACTTTTCGAATCCATTTTCTTGTCTGCTGCTCTTCTAACGATTGTGTGTCCATGTGGTTAACCCGCTGTTGCATGTACATATTTAGTAGTACAGATTAAATATATCCGTAGAGGCGTCAATGAAAATTGGATTAGTACCGGTAGCAGCAAAACCTTATCATGCGGGACATCATGCCCTAGTGACCAAAGCTGCAGGTGAAAACGAAAAGGTTATTTTATTCGTTTCTACTTCTGATAGAAAGCGCAAAGGTGAGTTCCCGGTTTCAGGCGGTGACATGGCTAGAATTTGGCGTGAAGAATTAGAAGGCATCATGCCCGGTAATGTTGAAATTCAATACGGCGGCTCTCCTGTTAAAAAAGTATATGAAGCGCTGGCAACGGCTAATGACTCAGAGTCTCCTGACACATACGTCGTCTACTCCGATCCTGCCGATACTGCACAAAACTACCCAGAGGCTAATCTCAAGAAATACTGTGGTGATCTTCGAGACAGCGGGCAATGCCTTCTTGCTGCAGAAGAAGATCCATCAGGATTTACACGCGGCGAGGGCACACCCAATATAAGTGGTACAAAGGTTCGAACTATGCTAGAAAAGGGCGATTTCGAAAATTTCAGCGCAGCGATGCCTCCCGGAGTTGACGGTCAGAAGATATTCGATATCCTGACAGGACAAGAAAAGCAGAACGAGTACCTACTGCGACACTACATTCGGACTATTTTAGGTTAAAACTTCCAAAAGTTACAAGTTCGTTCTCTGCTAGAGCATAATTAAACATGGAGGACCCCTCTCTATGCCCTGCCTTAGGCAACTTTCTTGCCTTACTTTAATTTGCAGTCTAGTCGTTACTACGGGATGTGGTAACACACTACCCGATGATGATGACAGCGCGACTGTTACTGTAACTGTAGATAATCCAACTGTACCGGAGCCGGACCCAATCACATGGGAAGATTGTGGTGGGTTACCCGGCGATCATCCATGTGATTTCACATTCTCTGATCAAGACGGAAACGACTGGAATTTATACGACCACTACGGAGATGTTTTACTTCTAGACTTCTCAACAATGTGGTGTTATTACTGTAAAGTATCTGCTGCTGAAGTTCAGCTGATGCAGGACACTTACGGACCAGAAGGCTTTACATGGGTTACTCTGTTAGTTGATGACGAAGCCGGAGGCGACGTCAGTTTAGATGAAGTTCAGTTGTGGGCAGAGACCTATAGTATCACAACTGCGCCAGTATTGGTAGCTGATAGAAGTATAATTGATACGACAGGTGAGGATGGCTATCCAGTTACTGGCTGGCCCATGTTTATTTTAGTCGACCGGGACATGACAATAGCTTGGGGACTCCGTGGGTGGAGCCAAGAGATGATTCTGGCAGCAATAGAGGATATTCTGGACCAGTGAGATGAACCTAAAAGCCGCGATCGCTGCACTGATACTATTTTCGCCCATAACGGGATGTAACTCAGAAAATTACTTGGTGCATGAGAGAGAAACGGTCGTAGTTCATGAAGTTTACTCAGAAGTTCCAGTCTACATAGAAACAGAAGTCCCCACCGACAATGAAGATGTCGAGATATGGGTTGACTCATTCACACAGCCACGATCAGTAGACGGAGTAGATATCCTCTGGGTCATTGATACATCCGGATCAATGCACCGCTACGAAGCAAATCTATTGGTTGGCATCGAAACAATGTTGAGCGCTCTTCCTCCATCTGGCTGGCGATTGGCAATGACTTCAAACTCTCCAGACAAAGCAGTGCTAGAATCACAATTTCCGCTAGTGCCAGGAGACGATATTGCTGATGCAGAAGCGATGTATTCAGCAATGGGAATCGGTCACAACGAAGAGGGTTTCGACGCGTCATACGAATACATCATGAATAATTCGTACGCATCGACTTGGATGAGATCAGACGCTGCACTTCTGGTTGTCTTTGTTTCTGACGAAGAAGAACAGAGTAACGATCACTTTTCTGTAGTACAAGATTTCATTGACTGGTACCAAACACTTCGTGGAGGGTCGGTGTATCTATCAAGCATTGTCAACGTTGAAGAGGTAGATTCAGACTGCGCGTGGAACGTCAATGTCAATGATATTGGTGATAGATACATGGAGGCAACCAATTACTTCGGTGGGATCATCGTTGATATCTGCAACGAAGATTGGTCAGCCGGCGTAACTGATGCCAGCGTGCAGATCGACCCATTTGAAGAGTGGACCTTGACTCATCCCGCCATTGAAGCTACTATCCGCGTGTTTATTGATGGACAACTCAATTGGGACTGGACATACGACTCTGCTTCCAACTCAGTCGCTTTTACAGTCATCCCAGGCGGTGGTCAACATGTCGAAATCGGGTACGTTATCGATGACACACCCGGAGATGACGATGACTCAGGCGATTCAGGTAATTAAAGTCCTCAGAATTAATTCTGGTGGTACCTTAAACATCCGTCCAACCGAATATATGTTTATCTAACGAGAGTGCTCTAGAACAGCTTCTCTGTACCTTCTATGGCCTATACTTTGCCAATGGCACATCGTAACGTGTATACCGACGTGCATATTGGAACTGATCCTCGGCATAGACTCGCATTAACTGCTTCCAGACATCTGCTGTTGCCTTGTAGAAATGATCGTTCTTGAAGAAGCCCTTGGCCTGCTTTTCAAGCAGTTTCTCGACCTTCCCCATCAACTCTTTCTTCCATTTCTCATCGAGTGTCTTGCTAGCGACGCGCGCTATCTCGTCTTTTTCCTGAGATGAGAAAGACTCACTGATCAATCGTCGGATTGACGGTTTAACATTGTTCTGTGCTCGTACAATCTGGTTGGCATTGTCTTGAAGGCGCTGTTTTTCGTTATAATAGCTTTCTAAAACTTTTACCTGACTGGATTTAGCAGCAAAAGGACCATTTTCTCCATTTGCACCCGCCGGCATAGCCACTCTATGTGCTGACTGTGTAGCACCCCCGCAAACGCACTTATCCTTGGGAATAAAATAAAGTGTGCCCTTAACCAAAAAAAGAACGCCGGCAGCGGTACCAATTCCAAGATCTCTCATGTCCGAATTCAATCTTTTCTGAAGCTCTTCTAATGCCATGGCAGGATCATCTATCTCGAGTGCATCCATAATGCTTTTCTTGCTTGGATCTGCTACGGGTTGCTGTAAATTTTTAAGAACAGCAGTTTCTTTGGCTCCGTTCCAGCTCAACTCAGAAGCCTTCATACCCACTTCAGACTTCAATAAATCTCCTGTGGGACTTCCCGCGTATGTGTTCTTGCCTAAGCGAATTGATTGTGTCATAGAATCTAATTCTTTAACATGCCACCCGGTGCCCCCGATAGATACATCATGTTCAGCATTAGCACCACCCATTTCACCGTCTCGAAACAAAAACGGCACAACAAATTCTCCGCGGCCAGTTTCAGAACCTTTTCCGCCGCCCTTAGCTGTATTGATATCAGCTAGGCCGGTCATAGAGCTTGGAACTTCTATGGATTCCGGTGGGGAATCTAAGCTAAACAAATCATTGCCAAGAGCTGTAGGGTCTGCAGAGTACAGTGCGTCTAAAACGTGGTCTATATACTTGGCAGCAAATGTTGATCCTGCCAACTCATAAAGAGAAAAATATAACTTTTGCATCTTATCAGGAGAAATAAGTACACCCTCAGGGGCCTCGCCACCTTCCCACTCTTCAGGATAGCCCAGCTTTTTCATCCAGTTTTTCCAGTCTGAGTCTTCAGCAAATATTGCGTCAATTTTTCTCTTATCACCCGATCCGCTTCTTTTCATGGGATCGAATGGCTTTTTGCCCATCTCGGCATCTAAGTGTGTTTTAAGCTCTTCAACTTCGTCTGGAGACAGCTGAAACTGGTCGTCGCCCAGCTTTATTAGTTCTTCCTTGATTAAGAGCTTGAGGAGTTCAATTTCTTTGTTCATAATCACCCCATGTATATCGGCAATGCATGTCTTAAGTATTCTCTTATGAGGCCTTCATTCTCGACAGGTTTTTCCATTCTGCGAGCCCTGCCAATAATTTGGTTGGCCATCGCGAAGGCTCCAGTGAGCTTGTAAAGTTTGCCGCTTCCAGGGGGATTCTCAAAGACGATACCCTCCATGTCCGAAGCGACGTTTTCGATGTCACCCAACTTTTCCATCTGCGCAGCAAGTAGATTACCGATCTCTTCAGCGTCGCCGCCGGCAGAGCCCTCTATAGCTGAGATTGAAGTCTGCAGTTCTTCTTTCATGCGCGCGATCTCTTTATCACTGCTTCCCGCCTGAAAAAATGACTGCAATCCTCTCATGACCTCGATGGCAAAATCGCTGATGACCCTCTCAACGGGTGCGACTGCCCTTGCGATCGCCTTTTTCGAATTCGTTTTTGTAGCTAGCGCGCTTATCTGTTTTGCTGTCTCCTTGTCGAGCCCTTGTTTCAGCTCTTTGAGACTCGGAGCATTTTCCTTTCCCAAAATTCGCTTGATCACGCCCTCTTGCTTGACAACTGTGACTTGTAGACTTCCCACTTCCCCCTGTCTTAGCTTCTCTTCCACGAAATCGCCGATTGTAGCATCATCCGACATCCCAAGCGCAGACAATCCTGCCTCAAGTGTTTCGACATGACCCCCCTCGGAGATATCTTGCAGCTCCACTATCTGTGGCCCAGACACTTTCCAGCCCTCAGCATCAAGCTCACCCTCGATGTCTTCGACAGCATCAACGAATTGTTTGAACGTTCCTTGAGTCTCAACAGCAGGTTCTTCTCCCTCGAAAGACTGAAGATTGTGTAACACTATATTATTCGCGCCGTACTGAATGATGTTTGGGTTATCCACATACATGATTTCAGCGTTTATGTAGTTGTTGCCTTCCGGTCCGAATACTGCTAGCTTATCCTCGTCAGACATCCTATCAAGAGCTCTCTGAATTGCCATAAAGCCATTCATGAAAGCATCTTCAGCAGGATGGTCCTTCCATTTTGAAGCAAACTCTTCCGGAGTCATTCCGCTGGTCTTGATATCGCCAGCATTGCGCGCAGTTCGAAGGTTTCCATCTTCTACATTGTAAGTGAAGAATAGGTTCTGGCCGTCGACTTTTTCAACGACTTCCATGTTAGCAGATGCTACGTCTTGTAGGATTTCTTTGATTTCACCGAATGTGAAATCTAGATTTTCGTGAAGGTGACTGAGATGTCCGGCGACTCCGCCCATGTGCATTCTCCTTTGCTTAACTAATTATAGTCTGCAAAGTGTAGATTTACAGGATTAGAGTTCGTTAATGATGAGTTCTTCTAGCTCTTCGTCAGATATTTCTGCTCCGGGCTCTTCTTCGGCTACTGGGTGCATGATCACATTTTCTTTATTCGCCGCTCTCAGATCTCGACGGAGGACCTTTAGAAGACCGTTATAATAGTCCCTAGAGTCTGTCCTTTTGACGCATCCGTTTCTCTGATGTGTAGCATCATCAATTCTCAGCTCGATATCAGCAACACACTCGTTTGATCCAAACGGGACCGAGTCGCCACCGAAGCACTGATGCTCGCCATTTTCATGCATTTCTCTGAGAATCATCTCTCTTAACTGTCTTTTATTCAATACTGACATTTTAACTCCCCAAAAGAGCGAAGTGCTGTCTAATCAAAGACTTGTCTGCGACTTCGCCCACCACAATCGGTAGTTCTTCTGAGCCCTGTTCTTTTGGTTTCTGCTTAGCGGTTGGCTTTTCAGTTCCAGAAGCAGCGGCGGCCTTTTCAGCAGGCTTCGATGCCTCTACATCCTTGTCTTTTCTCTTCGCCTGGATCTTTATGCCCACTGAAGAGGGATCCGGAGCTTTATCACCGTCGATTCCTGCTGTTAAAATCTGTGTCAAACCACTCATAAGAATATATAACACTTGCTTCTCACCTGCGTCCAAACCATCAAAATAATCAGATAGCTTCTTCTGAATAGCTTCATCTTTTGTTGACTTTCCGCTGCGCATCATATTCAGCATATTCACAATGTGCTCAATATCAGCATTAGCCACATCTTCGGCACTTGGGACGACTGCTTCTGCCTCTTCTTTTTCAGGTTTCTTACCTGTCGCCGCTAGCGCAGCAGCAGATGCTTCCTTATCTTCGGAATCCTCGTCATCGCCCTCGTCTATATCTTCAGAACTGTCTGCCGCGTCCAATGCTTTAGTTCTCTTCGACATGTCTTCTTGTTCTTCCCGCTCATCCTCGAGGAGCGGATACAAAAATTCATTAAAAGAAGCCTTAGTAGCTTCTCGAACTATTTCATCTAAATTGCGAAAGATGTTCTTATCAGACACTTCTACTTCCTTGTCCAGCGAACTCGATTTTGCCAGTCTTCCTTGAACTTGGCTGCTCGTTTTCTATTATCTGTTATGTCTTCTGCCTCAGCTAACTCTTTCTTTCTCTCGTCTCGCTTTTCTCGACGTTTGTCTAAGTCCTTAATGAACTTATCAAATTGAAATGTTTCGGGCTTTGCTTGTTTACTCATGTGTGTCCTCCACTACTACTGTATAACTATTAGGATCTTTAGCCTCTTTCACGCATGTGATCGTGATAAGCGCATCATTTTGTGCATAAAACTCAGTCTTCTTAGTTATTTTAGTATTTTCGTCAACTTCCCACACGACCTCAGTCTCGGTGCCAGGTATGGAAAACAAAATCGAATTTACATCGCCTAAAGATAGCATTGTGTTGGCAGATGAATGTGTGCACTCAAAGGAAACTTCCCATGTGTCGTCTGTCTGCTGAAACTTTACTGTTCTGCCAGAAATAATAGCATCGTCGGCGCCAAACACAGTACATTGCAAAAATGTGTCAGATGTCTTTTCTTCCGCTTCGAGATCGAGCATGTCTCTAAGATCATCACTCACGATCATATTGTCTGGGTTGGATGTTATCCTTCCCCACTCATTATCTTTTGAATTCATTTTAATCCTCTCTATAGTATGCGATATCAGCTCTTATCTGATCAACTTCCGCAGCATATTCTAAATCGAGCTCAGTCACATCGTTAACCTCATGGGTGTACACCTCAACAATAACATTTGGGTAGTCACCTGTTAATTTTGCGAAATGCCCGAATCCATTCTCAAATTCAATAACTTCCAAAAGAAAATTATGATATGTGTGGGGAGATGAAAACTCATATTCGCGCATAAGACGATTGGGATCAGTCACTCTGCGCCACTCAGTTTTTTTAGTTACCTGTATGGGTAAAGAATTGTCAGCAGGATCCGCTAAGCATGCAGGAGGTAGATCACGTGTAATCTTTATGGGTGCCTCATAGTCGAAGTATGACGCCATTACCTCTTTGAGTAAATCAGCCATGACTAACTCTGTCCACTAACAGCATCAATCTCAGCCTGATAGTCGCTCGTCTGCTGCAACGCTTTTTTCAAGATAGAAGATCTCTTTCCCTTATCCATGCTAGCCCATCTTTCTTGAGATCGCTCTATCATATCCGCCTCCGGCTGAACCAGTGCGATGAGAGCTTCAAAGCTACTTTCTAGATTCTTGCCGAGTTCTGCAGCATCTTCCGGGCTTAGCCCTATCTTTGCAGATACTCGTCCTATTTTCGAAGCCAGTTTATCGGAATTTCTTTCAGCGTCACCGGTTGCTTGATTTACAACAGTCTGCCAAAGCTCTTTTGGAATTCCTTGACTTTCAAGATGAGCCTCAAGTCGCTTTTTCGCTTCTCGCTGCACAGCCTGATATCCAGGGAGGACAAATGCAGACACGAAGAAGAATCGAAATGAATCTAGTTCCTTAACAGCGCCCGGCGCTTGCTGCAATTCTACGACATCCTGTTCATCTAGATAATCTTCTGCGCGCATAAGATCAATAAACTCATTCACAGCAAAATCCTGTAAGGTAGATACGTCATTCATACTCAACGTCACAGAAAAATACGTCATTCTCTTGAGTATCTTGTCAATATGCTGCCTTGCACCAGGTGCGCCTGAAAATCCAAATTCGTCAGCTATTTGTTCTAAAGTCTTGCCGTCGCCCGGACCCCCTTCTTCTGTGGGGGCCTCCTGTGTCATTTCTTCTGCAGCGGCTTCGAATTCTGGGAGTATCGTCATTCCCATCTCATCATACTCTGTTTCGGAATAGCCTCCTTCATCCCATGAGGCTTCTCGAAGTCTAGACTCGCCCTTCAGCTTTTCTTCTTCAGTTTCTTCGTCTTTTTCAGCGTCTAGAGGAGCTTTTTCTTCGTCATCTTCGTCGTCTAGCGGATTGTTTTTTGGATCAGGCTCATTTTGTTTTTCTACAGCAGAATCCACTAGACGATGCATCTCTTTATAGAAAAACTCAACTTGATCTTCTGGCACCAGCGATGCTAAAGACGATGAAGCGCGCTCGAGCTCTTTTACATTTGAAGGCTTGTAATCTTCATCTTCAATGGGGGGCTTTTCATCTGCCAACTGATGTGCCATCATCTCTGTTGGTTTAAGAGGCACATCAGGCGTCACAGTGACTTCAGGCTTCTCGTCATCTTCGTCGTCTTTGTCAGAGTCACCCAATTTCGGGCCAGGCTGATCATACATTCCGTAACGAACATCTTCGAATAGAAGATCTTCAATAATCAACCGGAGATTCTTTTTAGTTATGTGTTCCATGCGCTCCCGCTCCTGAATAACTTACAGCATTAAATATGCTACAGAAGACGCCAATTACTAGTTGATCTGTCCTAATGCATAACCGGTGCCGATTGTTATACCAATACCCAAAACTACTCCAATAACGATGCCAAACTCTGTCGTCTGATACCACGGGGCCGGCCTGAATTGCTTCTCCAAGAAATCGATCTGATCGTTCTTGATTATTAGCAGCTCTTGGTGCCTCAGCATAAGGGATTCATTTCGTGCACCGCAAAGGTCAATCTTAAGCTGTAATTCTGATCTCAATAGACCCAACTGACGATCTGTCTCTATCTTGCATGTCGCTTGAGTAAACTCTAAGTCTATCATCAGGCGTGCTGCTGCAGGTGTGTTAAAAAGAGTGCCAGTAAAGGGAGCAGGATCGCCCTTTTTGATTGTTACGACTTTCTCTTCTTCGGGTGGAGGAGGATCATCAGCCCAAGCGACTGTGGGCAAAAACACGGCTTGTGTCATGAACGCAATTAAAGTTAAATGTGCTACTGCTTGCTTTAACATAACATAATCCTACGATTGTTCTATCTAATCGTTAAGGATTCCTGCAAGTTTTTGCCATCTCTCAACAATGATTTCTCCACTATTTTGAGTTCGCACAGACTCTCCTTTAGCGAGATTTGCAGATTTTGATGTTGGGTTCCCACCTTTCGCAAACAACTTCTTCGACCATGTGTTTGCTCCAAACTCGCTGCCACCTGATCTTGCTGAGCCAGGTGGGGCATAATTCTTCATGTACTTCAGAAGCTGTTGACCCTTGATATCAAATCCCATATCATTCAACGCATTTAGAAGCTTCTGCTTTTCCTTAGAGTTGATCTTGTCAGGAATGAATCCATCTTCGAAACCCTCTTTGTCATCCAACTTAGCCTTATTAACTGCTTTCTTTTCCATGCCGGCATATTGCTCTGCGTCGGCCTCACCGCCGCCTTCGGCGAACTCATCACAGCCCTCGATGGAGAAATAGCCTGTCCCGTCACCAAAAGGTTGACAAATCGATGCACCAACATTTCTGCCGTCTGCTGACTTCTCTTTTTCAGGATCGAATGCGTCTGGGGGAGCGAACACGTAGACAGAATCGAAATCTGCATCTACCATTGCCTGTACAGCCGGTCCTTCCTTTGTTACATTGACAGAATCGCCAGAGACATCGACTTCTGGAGCATTATCATAGATTCTTTCAACTTCTGATTGGGCGACTCTGCGGCCTCCCGTATCAAATGCTTTTCTGTGTAAATTAGCGATCTTAGTTCGATCTGCAGGTTGGTAGATATACGCGCCAACGATTGCAAGGCCTGGATGTTTTATCTTCATCTCACCAAACTTTCCAATTCTGTCGATATTAGCAGATGATTCACCCGCTTGATCCGCTAGATATATGTTAGCTGCAGTCTCTTCGGCGCCTGCATCAGACTTAAGGAAATCCTCGAGATCATTCTCAACATCTTCCATAAACTGTTCAGACGCGAACCAGCGGAAGCCTAAAGTAAGTTCCGGATCATCAGTAACCCCAGTCCATTCATTCATGCTGAAGCCCTCGACCTCTTTTGACCATCCTCTTGCCTGAGCGAACCACGATGACGTCTCTGGAAATTTTAAGAATGCTTCAGCAGCACCGGTCGGGTCGCCGTCTGCCTTCTTCATGAGGTCAGTATACGTGCTCCAACTAAGAAGATCAGCCAGCTCCTTTCTATCACCATTTTCATTGACATGAAAATGCTCTTCAACGGCGCTTTCGAACGCGGC
>Ga0310123_10002487_pt1 | contig 14683 bp, 13 predicted proteins | sample CB6_AW_1057_MG_FD_203505 | JGI IMG/M metagenome (GOLD analysis project Ga0310123, IMG submission 203505) | Marine microbial communities from Western Arctic Ocean, Canada - CB6_AW_1057 | ecosystem: Environmental > Aquatic > Marine > Oceanic | place: Canada: Western Arctic Ocean | collected... | reverse complement strand
CATGCTGTCGGAAGCCACGGCCCTGCGACAGGCGATTTGGGCGGCTCGTGCCAAGGTCGCCGTCTTTTTGTCGTTCGTGCTGATTGCCGTCGTCATCGTCGGGTCGGCCATACATTTGATCGAAGGTGGACGTGTCGACTCCGAATGCCAACCGATTGCAACCGGATTCGACTCGATCCCGGGAAGCATGTACTGGGCCATCGTAACAATGACGACCGTCGGTTACGGAGACGACTCACCGACAACGGTGCCCGGAAAGGCTCTGGCGGCTTGCATGATGATCCTGGGTTACTGCATGATCATCGTGCCTACGGGTATCGTATCGTCCGAGCTGGCTCACGCCGGGAGCAAGGGTCTGACCACGCAAGTCTGCCCCGAATGCATGGCGGAAGGGCATGGCGCCGACGCCGTCCACTGCAAGTATTGTGGGGCCAAGTTGTAGCAATCTCAGGGTTAAAAGATACGACCGGGCTCCCTTGGGTACTCGATTGGCGACGCTTTGTTCTCGCCGAACGCAGTTTACGCGCGTATGTCGTTTGCGAGTCCGAACAAACCACCGAAAATGGCACTGTTCGGTCGGCTGGGCCGTAGTCGGTGGGCGCTGTGATCTGCGACTGAAAATGCCCGAGGCCACAAACGCCGATACTGTCATCCGATTGACGGCGCGACAAGAGTGTGCTTCGCGTCGGCCGTCGGTTGCCATGAATTGCTCCGGATTGAAAAATCGAACGCATCAGTGCTTCAGTCGGCAGCGCACTCGTCCGCAGGTTAGCATCCTGCGTTTTCGTGCGGCGGTGAAATCGACCGACGCATCGAAGCTGCACGGGTGGCCAAGTCAGAAAACGTTGGATTGATGCGCCGCGAAATCGGCCTGATTTGGCCCTGACCTACGGATCTGTGCCAGATTGCTCGGCACGAACGTTTTCCGGGACGCTCAACGAGCGTCCTGCCGGTTGGCACCTTTTTGAAGTCGAACCTCGGCTGAAGGAGATCGAACTGACCGAAGGCGGTCAAAAAATCGTTCGACCCACTTCCGATCCGGACGACCTGTTCATCGTAACCGACGTCAGTTTCGATCAGCTTTGCAGTCTGAGTCAAAGTTACATCTACGCGACGACGTCGGATCTGATCAACCGAGTCAAGAATCCATCGTTTGGAATTTTGTCAGTGCGCAGTCTCTCATTGCATCTGCACGCCCGGCTGACACAACCGCTCTTGAATTTCATCTTGGTTTTAATCGCCGTTCCGCTAATTGTTCGCAAAGAGAGCGCCGGACTCGTTGCAAATATGGCGGTCTGCACCGGCGTGCTGGGACTCATGTTCGGCATGACCCAGGTGTTTGTGTATCTGGGCCAAGTGAACTTGATGAGTCCGTCACTGGCCGGTTGGGCGCCGGCTATCATCGGCGGGACGCTGGCCACTTGGTTGTCGGGCCTCGTGCAGACTTAAACTCATCCAAACCTAACGCGGCGGAACCGCAACCAAACTCGAAGCACGAAATCCGAATGTTCAAAACGTGCGATCGGCGGTTTCTGTCTTTAGAAATTCGGATTTGTTTCGAATTTCGCACTTCGGATTTCGGGTTTCAAGCATGCGCGGCGGGTGGGTCATCTCGGGCGAAGACGATCTTGACCGTCTGTTAACCACTCGATATTGAAACGCGCGAGCACGATGTTCGAATAGTCGTCCGCCTCATAAAGGCAGAGAATCTGACGGTCTGTGGTGACGGTCAAATCGGAATACGCCGACGTACCGGCGTTGATCACTTTTGCAGCCGGCCAGCTTCGACATTCGTCGTAACTAATCCGCACAGTCAATGCGGTTCGTGCTGACGGGTTAGCGGGTGTCGCCAGCAAAACGCGGCCCTTGTGGAAGCGTCGCGAGTCCGTTAACCGAACGACGCTTCCCTGACACGAGGGTTCCGGCAGGCGGCGGTTGTACTTGACCGGCGACCACGTCTGCCCAGCGTTGGTGCTGAACGAGTAAGCCCGCTGTTTCTTCCCTTGCCGGCTCCGCCCGTTTAAGTAGAGAGAGCCGTCCTGAAGTTCGACGACTTCGCATTCGTCCGATGTGTTCGCCTCCAGCGAGCCACCCAGCTTCCACGTGGCACCGTGATCGTCGCTAGAAAAAACGAAGGAGAGCTGAATTTCCCCCAGCCGCTCGGCCAGGGCGGCCCAACAGGGAATCAACAACCGACCGTTGCTCAATTGGATGCCGTGTCCCGGTCCGGTGCCGACCCAATGCCACGCCGGGTTCATCGCCGTGCGAGTGATGTCCAACGGTTTCGACCAGGTCTTTCCATCGTCGGTGCTCTTTGTGACGAGGATTCTCCGATTGTCGCGGCAGAAGGTCAGCCAGATGGTTCCGCTGCTTCGATCGAGCACCAGACAGGGGTTGCCCATCGTGTGCTCACCGCCATCGGCGATGATCAGGTTTTCGGACCATGTGCGTCCGCCATTCAGGCTTCGCCTCAAGACAAGATCAATGTCGCCGTGGTCCGAGCAACTGTTCTTACGGGCTTCGGCCAAAGCCAGAACCGTTCCCTTGTCGGTTGTCAGGAGCGCCGGAATTCGGTAGCACTTGTAACCTCCCTGTTCCGCCTTGAAGAGCGACTGCTGCTCGAACGTTTGGTCGGCGGCAACGCCGGTTGCGGCTGAGTACACTAGACACAACAGGACAGCGGCCAATCTAGTCGCAAAGCAGGCTGGAAACTGCATGTTTTTCTCCTGAATGGCTGACACTCGGCACAGCCGCAGATTGAGGGAGGGCGAGGCTCCTGCCGAGCCGCTGGATTGGTGATATCTCCGGCTCAGCAGGAGCTTCGCCCTCCCGAAGAACCGCAACTCGTGACCGCTGGAAGTATATGCCATGCTGCGGGCATCGTCCCAGTATACCGAGGGGAGCGGGACGATGCCCGCTGATGCCAGTGATTGACGGCAATCCTATCTTTTCCCACATTCGTTAAGAAGTTATGATCCCCGACTTTTTGTAGCATAGCGTTCCGAATGCGTCAGGGTGACGCATTCGGAACGAACAGGATGTTTTCCATGCACGCCATCGGGATCATACCGGCCTAATCGGATCATCGTCGGCGAGTGCTACGGCGACGAGGCCTTCGACATACTTCAGGCCATGAACAACAGAGCCACTTGCTTGTCGGCTTCGAAGCGGTCACCACATGGTGGTCGGCTTAATGAAACGACGTCGTCTCATCAACTTGCGGTGTGCAATCCAGACTCCGTTTCTCTTTCCACAATCATGGCGACGGCGTTTCCTCCGCCCAAGCAGAGCGCCGCCAGACCACGTCGCAGACCGCGCTGCTTGAGCTGCGAAAGCAGCGTGACCAGCACCCGCGCTCCACTGGCACCGATGGGGTGTCCCAGCGCGATCGCGCCGCCGGCGACGTTCACCTGCTCCGGATCAAGATCGAGCTTTCGAAGACAGGCCAGCATTTGTGACGCGAAGGCCTCATTGATCTCATAGAGGTCGATGTCATCCTTGTTCAGACCGCTCTTTTGTAAAACACCACGAATTGCCGTCACCGGTGCGATAAACAAGTCTCGCGGCTGGGTCCCGCTGGTGTGCGCAGCGACAATGCGGGCTCGCCAGGGGGCCGGAGATTTGTCGGCGGTTTCGCGGTCGGCAACGACCAGCGCCGCCGCTCCGTCGCTGATCGTCGACGCGTTGCCGGCCGTCACGACGCCCGTTTTCTCAAACGCCGGCTTCAATCGGCCTAGAACTTCCAGATCGGTTTCGGGTCGCGGGCCTTCGTCTACGGTGACTAGAAGCTGTTCGCGCTTCCGCCGCACAGGCACCGGCACAATTTCGTCAGCGAACAAGCTGTCGGCAACGGCCCGCGCAGCGCGTTTTTGACTTTCGACGGCATAGCGGTCGAGATCGTCCCGGCTGAGCTCATGTTCGCGGGCGGTGTATTCGGCGTGTATCCCCATGTGGCAGTCGTCGAAGACACACCACAACCCGTCCCGCAACAGCGAATCGTCCAAAGTCACGTCACCCAGCTTCCAACCGCCTCGGGACCTGCGGGCCAGATGCGGCGCCCGTGTCATGTTCTCCATTCCGCCGGCCACAATTACTCGCGCTTCGCCCAATCGGACTACCTGAGATGCCATCATGACCGCTTTCAGCCCGGAACCGCAAACCTTGTTGATAGTCAGGGCAGCGACAGTCGGCGGCAGACCTGCCCCAAGGGCCGCCTGCCGGGCCGGGGCCTGACCGAGACCTGCCGAGATCACGTTGCCCAGAATGACTTCATCGACATCGCCCGGATCGATCCTCGCCCGCTGCAAAGCTTCCCGAATGACGATGGCGCCCAGTTCGGTGGCCGAGACCTCGCCAAACACGCCCAGAAACTTGCCGATTGGTGTACGGCAGCCTGCCAACAGATAACTCTCGGACATCGTACACCTCGCGGGCTAGGGTTTGCGGCGATCAAATTCCACTTTATTGTTCGCTTTGGCTGAAGCGAGTCAATGCGGTGAGTGGCGAGTTTAGAGTCTCACCTTGTCACATCTGCGCGCCGTGCGCATGTTGCGGAGAGCCAGAGCGGAGAGTCGAGAGCCAGAAAGATCGACATCGATAGATTCTGGCTCTCCGCTCTTGACTCTTGGCTGCGACCGATAGGTCGCGTTAGGACTCACCACATTCTTTGGTCTTTTGTCATTTCACGCCGGCCGGGATTTCAGAAATGATCGCCGCACATGTTGCGACGGATTCGTCAAGAGATGTCGGCGATTGCCTGTGAAAAATTGCCGTAACCCATTGAACCAACGGGTGATTCAAAACGCTGTCAGCCGGCCGCTGTCCATCGATTTCCCACAGATTCGTTGATGTCCCAGTGGGATCTGTGCCGAAAAGTAAGAATATGCGGACTCCTCGGTGCGCGCAGATTGTCGGATCATCGAATTAGGGAGATGGGTGGATGTTCCCCGTGCGGCCGGTCGTAGTTTTGTCGTTGACTTTGGCCCTGTTTTCGCACGCGACCGGCCAGTTCGCTGCGCAGGTCGATTCTTCAGGTCGAGCGGCAGACGATGCCGATTTCAAGGCCGGGCGGAATTATTTCGGTCTGCTGGGTCAAGTGTCGCGTCCCGGTGTTTACGAAATTCCAATGCCCTTTCCGTATCTGGTTGACGTGGTTCGTCAGGCAGGTGGATTGACCGACGCTGCATCCGGACATCTCTGGATCGTCCGCCGGGGTCCGGTTGGTTACCAGTCGTTCTACGCGACTCATTTGGAAACTCAACTGCAGCCCGGCGACGTGGTTGTCGCCAATCGGAAACCGCAGGTCCTCGTCATCCCCGAGCGGGAGTCTGCACCAGAACCGGCGCCGGGCTCCATCGTCAAAACTAAAGACGAACCAAAATCACCGGCGTTTGTGCAACTGTCGTTCGTCAACCTGGTCGAGCGCCCCGTCGTCGTCAAAATGAAGCGTCAAGACGCTACAGTGGCTGGCGTCGTTGCGCGTCTCGGTCAAACCCTGGAAGTCATCGACACTGTTCGGCTGATTCCATCGGAAGAATCACGCGGGGCGGCAAGCGACCCCCAGAAGCTGCTCGCGTCCGGTTCGGTGTTGATCTTCGACTCTGCGGTGATTCAGGCCGAACGAATTCCTCCGCTTCCGCCTGTGCGGACCGATGCAACAACAATCAAACAGAATCGAGTTCCGCCACCCCATGCACGGCCCGGTGAGAAACCGGCTAAAAAAAAGGTGGTCTATGACGGTGGTGAGATTCGCCAAACGACGGAATCCGTCTCTCCACAAGTGCCATCCGATTCAGCGCAGGAATCACGACTCACAGCCGGCAGGGAAACCGTCACCGTTTCGGAAGCGGAGCCAGAACGAACACCAGTTTTCACTCCGGCAGCAGCACTCAATTCGCTGGCGGAAAAGAACCAAACCGAAACCAAGTCTGCAAGGATTCCATCCACAAAAATCTCGACGACGACACCGGCCCCGGCGGGGGACCCCTTTGCACAGCCGCAAATCGATACCGCGGCTGATTCTCCCATCCTTCGAAACCGCGACGGGTCATCGATCGGCTGGTTGACGATTTTCCTCACGACGTTTTTGGTCTTGGCTGGGTGGCAAGTGTTGCAGATGATCTGGTCACTCGCACACCAGAAACGGACCTTGCAGATGGCCGCTGGACCAGCCGCGCAGATACCACAAAGTATTGAAGAACCGTTCGATGAACTCATCAACGACGAATTACCGGTCGCGGAAGAGCCGGTCCGATTTCCTCAGAGTTTGCAGTTCTACGGGCATCCTACCGGATCGACGAAACTCCGAATCGATGCGGCACACCAAACACCGCGGCCTCATTTTCATTCCGGACTGCCCGCAACAGCCGGCAACCAATCTGCAGGGCAAACGACGGCAGACACAGTTTCGGACAGGTCGTCGAATCAAACCGAATCGAATCAAACCGATCGGCCGGTCGAGCCGAGTCAGGCCCCGGAATCCCCATCGAACCCGGCACGGTCCACCGGATCTCAAGCTGGATTGCTGGATCGTGTGTTGTCTACGGTGCACGGAGCAACGCCGGAATGAGTATTGCACTGGACGTCGGAGTCTCGCAGATGCGGTCGCTGCGCCGCCGTCGGTTTCGGCTTGTGGGCCGCAACTGCCGTTCGTCTTACGCCGCTCTGCCCGACTCGCCGATCCGACGGCGCGTACTGGATGAAGGGCGAGTGCCCTATGCGGTCTGTGAAGACAGCTTGATCATGCTGGGCGATTTGGTCAGCGAGTTCGCATGGCTATTTCACGTTCCCAGTGTGCCCTTGCTGCCGGCCGGAGATGTTCCACACGATGATCCGCCGGCTCGTCAGGCCATCGCAGCGATCATCGACGCGCTCCTTCCCGAACCGCAAGCACCGAAAGAACACTGTTGCTTGTCGATTTCGGGTCTCCCAGACCGGCGTTCTCCTGCAGGTCACGAGAGCCTCGATTTTCTTACGCAGGTTGTTCGGCTACGCGGCTACGTACCCTCGATACTCAGTTCGACAAGGGCCGTTGTGCTCGCCGAACTCGTCGGAGAGGCGTTTTCGGGCATCGGGATGATTTTCGGGGCGGGAAGTTGCGAAATCGGCTTGGTGCATTGCGGTCTGGAAATCGCACGGTGCACCGTTCCTGTCGGCGGAAACTGGATCGACGAACAGATAGCCCGGCGCGACGCGAGTTACTTTTGGGACAGCGCGGGACACAAGTATCTCAACACCGATACCGCCACCGCGTGGAAGGAAGCGTTTGCTGGATCTTTACTGGAACCGGCCTCTGCACAGGAACGGGTGCTCTGCGAGTTGTATCAGGATCTCATCACACGCGCACTGACCGAAGCCTGCCAAACATTTTCCGCCGTACTAGAAGTCGCCGATGTCCCGCAGCCGGTCAGCGTCGTTTGTAGCGGCGGAGCGGCGAGCATTTCGGGATTCTGCGAGCTGCTGACCCGATCGATCCAGAAGACACCGCTGCCGGTGGCCGTCAAACAGGTCACGGTTGCCGGCGACAGTCGATACACCGTCGCCCGCGGCTGTCTGATTCACGCCGAGCTCTACTCGGAAACGCCGTCGCTGAACCGGGTGGCTTGATCCCTTCGGCGGATTTCACTTCAGTCGCTGCATGTAACGCAGAAAACTGACCTCGAGCCATTCGAGGTCCTCGTCAAACACTTCCTTGAAGTCCGCGACCTGCTGCTTCGAGGAATAGGACTTCAGCGGATCGCGCTCGGCGATTCGCTTGAGATACTTTGCATACTGGCTGGGACGAGTCTCGACCAGATAAGAACTCAAAGCCCACGCTTGGCTGTAAAAATTGCTCGTTGAACTCTGAAGCATCGAATCGCTGGCAACAAAATCCTCGAGTGAAACTGGCTTGCGGCGTTTTTCGGCGAAGTTTTGAAAATCGATATATCGGCCGCGATTGATGCGGGATTTCGACGTTGCACCGCTCGACGTGTTCCGGATGCTCGGTGCTTCAAAAACCGTTGCCAATCCCTCGACCACCCAGCGAGAATTGTCGCCGATGCGGGAATGAAGCCCTGTGTTGTACGCGACCTGATGCGTCGCTTCGTGAACCATGTTGTCTCGCAGGTTGTCCGGAATCGCCGCCAGCGATCGTCCGCTGGTCGATGCGCCCGGAGCGCCCGTTTCGTACAGCAGCACGCGATTCGACATCGGCAAGTAATATCCCAGCATGGCCGAATTGAGTCGCATTCCGTTTCGACTCAGATACGCGTGAAAACTCTTCCGGTTCTGAAAGATGATGGCGACCAGCGGAAACTCCGGCGAGGGAATGCGAAACCCCCGCGTGGAAAAGTAACCATGAAACGTGCGGTAGATGTCTTCGAAAATGGGGGCGTATTGCTTGGCCCGGCCGCGAGGCGCGCACACCAAATAGTGCTGTGTCCCGGCCACTTCGTACGTTTTTCCCAACTCACTGCGAAGGAGATCTCGCATTTCGGTTGCGCGGTGGGGACGAAATTGCGAGTCAATCCGCCGAAAACTCTTGACCGCACTCAAGTTCAGATGCTGCAAACGTCCGTCACGTTCCAGCAGCCAGCAGTCATTTCAGCCGAGTGTCAACACTCTGCCGCGATACGTTTCCTTGCCGACGTCGAATTCGAAAATTTTTCGTTGGCGGAAACAGCCGCCGCCGGCAGACAGAAAAAACTCAAAACAAAACACATCCCACTTAACAACCGCATCGGTCAGGGTCTCCAGAAAATGACGTGTCGTTGGAATCGATCGCGCTCGTCACTCCCGTCAGCGACTGCCTCGAACGTTTCACGGGATCAAACCGGTCTCCGCAGGTGATGACACAGAACAAAAGTCGGGCGGGTCTAACATTCCGTGAGATCCACGACTTCGAGTGACTTCCCTGTGAAAGTATAGGTCGACAAACCAACGACCCCGTCAAGTCGTTTCATGTTTCGCGACGTCACCGCTTCACGACATCATGGTCTCATCGATGCCGAATGCAGCTCCATTCCCGATGCGGTGTCTCATTTTTTACGGAGACATCAGCACGTTTGATTGTTCCGAAGAATGTGGTCTTGCCGATTTATCCGATCAATGTCGAGCGGTTTTCGTCAGCAGGGCAACGACGATCTCGGTCCGCAATGAATTCGTCTGACACACCAACATCGCAAGTATTGTGGTACGATGGGACGATCTTGAACAATGTTCGAGGATTCATCGTTCCACCGCATGCGAGGCCCGTGATGAGTAACGTCAGAGAGTTTGGTGCTGCCGGTGACGGACGGACCGACGATACCACGGCTATTCGACATGCCATTGCCGACGGCGATGGAGTCATCGATTTTCCGCGGGGAGACTATCGCATTACGCAAACACTGCTTGTCGATTTGGACCGAAAGGGCCGAACAAGTCTACGCGGCTCCGCAGGGGTGGCCAAGCTGTTGATGGAGGGACCGGGACCGGCGATTTTCCTCAAAGCCACGCATTCCAGCACAGCCGATCCGACTGGATTTCGGCCGGCCGAATGGCAAAACGAAAGGATGCCGACCGTGACCGGCATCGAAATCGAAGGGCGTCACGCCGAAGCGGACGGTCTGCGCATTGAAGGCGTGATGCAGCCCACGCTGACCGGCGTCCTCATCCGCCATGTGCGAACGGCGGTGCACGTCACCAAACGGGCCCGCAATCTGCTGATTGACCATTGTCATTTCTATCACAACACCGGAGCCGGCGTGCATCTTGACCATGTCAACTTGCACCAAACGATCATCTCCAACTCGCACATCAGCTACTGCCGGCTGGGGGGCATCCGCATCGAGGGCAGCGCGATCTACAACCTGCAGATTACCGGCAACGATATCGAGTACAACAACAACCGCGCACACAAGCTGCCCGATGCCGACGGCATCGCCACCGCCGAGATTTACATCGACGCCGGCCAGGGATCGGTGAAAGAAGCGACAATTTCCGGAAACACCATTCAGGCCACCTACAGCCCCAACGGGGCCAATATTCGCCTGATCGGTGCCGGACCCGAAGGCCAGCAGCGGACCGGAATGTGGGCCATCAGCGGCAACCTCATCGGCAGTCAGACGAACAACATCCATCTGACGTCCGTGGCCGGCGTCTCGATCAGCGGCAATTACATCTACAATGGCCGGAACCGCAATCTGCTGATCGAAAGCTGCCGAAACGTCGTGATTGGCTCGAACTGTTTCGGCCCCCGCACCAACGAACCGTGCAGCGGCATCCGCATTGTCGAGAGCGACGGTTGCAACATCTCCGGCGTGTTGGTGCAGGACGGAGAGCCGCCCAAACCGGCAGACCCGATCCTGGCGCCGACGGAGCGAAAGGGGCAGATCGAACTGATCCGTTGCCGGCGGATCAACGTTTCCGGCACGCAGGTGCTGGACGGCGAGCCGAACGGCATTTACCTTGAAGACACAAGTGATACTGTGATTACCGGCTGCACGGTATTGGACGGACGTGACGTCAAGCAGATGAAATCCGCCATCCGCTGGACGGGGAACGGTTCCGGCAACTTGATCGCAACCTCCCGCATCGGGTCCGGCACCGAAGGCAGCGTGATCGCCGAACAGCATGTGCGGCTGAGCGAAAACGTTCTCGACGAATAAGACCCTTGCAGAAACTTGTGTGGCAACTTGGCCTGCAAAACTTAAAACAACAAATATCGCGAACCAAATTCACATTTCGCGCTGAATCATGGTCTAAGAACACAAGGGAGGTCAAAATGAACGGAACAACTCGACGCGGTTTCGTGGCGGGAGGGATTGCCTCGCTCGTCACCTTGGGAAGAACGGTTGGTATCTCGGGTACTATCTCACAGCATCGCAAACCCAATTCCAGGAAGCCTGCTGCCATGCGCTGTCTCGACTACGGACTTTCGTTTCTGTGCAACCCGTCGCCGAAGAACTCTGTCCGTTTCTGGATCGAGAGCCGGACGACGATCATCGACGACCAGACCGGTCAATCGACCGATTTTTACCAGTGCGCCTCGTGCAAGAGCGAAAACACCTTCGGCCAGAAGGACCTGCTCTACCAGGACAATTACGATTTCATGCCGATTTTCGGCGGCCCGGAGGCCGAGGACCTGCTCATCTTTCGCCGCCCGGCCCAGTTGAGCGATCGGTATCGGCAAATCACCAAATCGGAACAGGTCTGGGGCAAGCCAATCCTGAAACTCCGAGAGGGAAAACGTACCACCGAACTGACAACCTGGGATGAAATCCGCGATGCCACGCGAGCGGCCATTCCCATTGTGACGCGCACCGAGATCAGCCATCCCGACACAAAACTACGGGCGATCATCGAATGTCCGGTCAAGACGATGAACATCAGCCTGGAGCGCAAAATGTATCAGGTCGATACCGGCCCGATCGCGCTGCCAGACCTCGGATCCCGTTTCGACCCGGCCATCGAAAGCCTGAGGCTGGCGTTTGTCGTCTTCAACGCTCCGCACTTTGCCGACTTTGTCATCGAGCAACCCACAGCGGTCGTCGAAGACGTCCAGGAGAAATGCAAGATCTACCACTATTCGAACCCGATCAGCCTGCCGGCCAAGAACACGGTCTTTGCCGTCGAACCGGCCGGCTGGCCGGCGTGAACCGAGACCGACGGCCCGAGGGGGCTTTGTTTCTATACCGCTCGCGGTTGGGTTTGATACATTTCATCGTAACCCGAAGCGTAAGCGAATACACACGTTAAGTCCTTCGCTTACGCTTCGGGTTACGATCAGTTGTGACAGCGCGTGGTATAAAGACCATCTGTTTCGGCTACCACAACGGATCGTTGCCGCAGAGTCGCCGCAGAAGCCCGATCTGGCCGGCGTGGCTCATTTCGTGCAGCGCACACCACTGAACGGCACCGAGTTTCGTGTTGAACATCGGATGCGGCTGGACGTCGGTCGATTCGTCGAAGATGGCTTCGGGCAAGCTTTGTAGCTCTTCAACCGTCTGCCGATGCACGCCGTCGAACACGCTGCGAATTTCTTCAGGCGTAGGGTACATCGCCGCATCGGGATTGGGCACCGATCCTTTTCCGAACAGTGCGAGGAAATCGTCGGAGATCAATTCCGCATCATCCGGTTTCTGCCCACGAACGCGCTGCAGCGCCAGCCGAGACTCGGCCATCGCCAAATGGCCCACCTGCCAGGCGACATGCGTGACTCCGTCGGCCGGCATCCGAAACCAGTCCGCGGACTTGATCGCATCGAGCAGTTTCGACGTATAACCGCGAACCTGACAGAGCTGACTGACGACGAGCTTCATCCGAGTCATGGCCCGGGCCTCCTTTCTTGCCATAGAACGTCGGGGCGGTGTTGTCGCCCGAACAACGAAATCGCACAGAACAAAAACACCGCGATCGACAACAGACGATTTTCGACGGTCGGCTCTCTACTGTTGCTTGCCTTTCGTCAACTCCAAGAAGGCCGTTTCGAGGTTGACTTCTTCCTCACGGAACAGGGTCAACCGGAAACCGGCATCCAACAATAAAGCTGGCAGAAAGCTGTAATCGTCTGTCTGTTTTTTTAATGTGGCCATGATTGTCCCGTTTTTCATCGTGAGCTGGCTGATCGCGTCGTGCTGTTCGATCAACTTGGCGGCATCATCGGGGTTTTCCTTGACGCGGATGTGCAGCACCAGCGCCTCACGGGCCTTACGCATCACGTCGTCAACATAACCATTGACGATCAGAACCCCCTTTTCAATCATGCCGACCCGCGTGCAGACGTCGGCCAACTCGGGCAGGATGTGGCTGGAAACGATGACCGTTTTTTTCATTTCCCCCAGTCGCCTCAGCAGGTTGCGAATTTCGATGCGGGCGCGCGGGTCGAGTCCGCTGGCCGGTTCATCGAGCAATAACACCTGCGGTTCGTGTAGGAGCACCCGCGCCAGACCGATTCGTTGCGTTTGACCACGCGAGAGTTGATTGACCATCGCGTCTCGCTTGAAGCCCATGTCGACCAGTTCGAGTTTCTCTTCGCAAACGCGGCGGCGGGCTGGTCCGTTAATCCGATAAGTAGCGGCGAAGAACTCCAGGTAATCAATGACCGTCATATCATCGTACACGCCGAAAAAGTCCGGCATGTAACCGACCACCCGACGGATTTCCCGCGGATGCGTATAGATCGACATGCCGCACACGTACGCCTCGCCGTAATCGGGATTCAGCAGCGTGGCGATCATCCGCATCGTGGTCGTCTTGCCGGAACCGTTGGGACCGATAAAACCGAAGACGTCGCCCTCTTCAAGTTTTAAATCGATCTGATTGACGGCTACTAGATCCCCGTAGCTCTTCGTGAGTTTCCGCGTTTCAATCACGATTGAATCCCATGTTCAACGGACAGTCATTGGTGATGTCGCGGCTCGCCGCCAGCCTCTCGTTCGTTCCGGATTCGGGTTTCGGCAGTCTCATGGGCGTCTCTTGACCGGCAGCACAATCCTGACGAACGCTGAGTGACGTGCCGGTTGAATGGCCGTTCCATCAATTTCCATGCGTGCGGCGGGTCGATCGATTCGCCCAAAGAGAATCGCGCAGTTCAAGTCGAGCAGCGGTGAAAAATCGAACGAACGCAGGGCATGGTTGTCGAGCCCGGTATAGCGCTTTCCACCTGCTCGACGATAGAAGGTGATCATTTTCAAGATCTGGGCCGGATCGCTCGCCGACGAATCATAGGCGGTCTGCTCCAGGCGGAAGTCAGTTCCGGTTCTATTTCCCACACGTTTCACGAATCTTTGCCGAGCCCCGGTCAGAAACCCCTCGAGTGTCCGCTGTCGAACGCTGGGATCGCTGAGTGACCACTGTTTATGGGGGGGCAGCGATGCGAGTTGACCGCTGCGCGGGATTGTTGCGGGATAATAGGCTCGTACCCCATAAGCCAGAACCCAGTCTTTAAGGGGTGCTCCCAAGCGATGAAGCAGCGTGCCTGACAACCGGCCTCCTTCGGCGCCGACCAAGTTGCTTTCCACAACCGCGTCGGCCTCGTGTCGATGTTCCGCGGTCAATGCCTTGGTCGACCAGATGCGAATCGGCAGATTGGAGACCTCTGCCGAAAACGGCGTCAATTTATAATCGATTCGGTCAAACTCGATTCCGCGCTCCCGGTACATCCCACCAAAACTATTTTCCGGCACGCCGTTCCAAGCAACCCGCATCGCTTGTGACCCGGTTCCGACGGCAGCGGGCACCGCTGTCTCGATCTGTTCGCCTTGCGACGCGGATGCGATGACGTCAAGCGGTTCGACCGAGATCCCGTAGCGGCGGTTCTCCGGACTGTAAAGCGTCAACCAGCTTTTCGTGCGCACCAATTGCGATCCCGAGAGGTTGGTGTGTGCGTCGATGTCGATCAGATCAATTTGGTTAATACGGACCCCGCTGCCGTTGGGACGTGACCGCATCGGCTTATTGTTGGTGCGGTCGGCAGCCCACGCGGCCAAACCGGCCGCTGTGGCAATCATCAGAGGAAATGTAATCCAAGTCAGCCGTGGTGAACGAAACAGGCGATGAACAAGAAAGTAATCGGCCGGACCGATGACCAGCGCAAAGAGCAGCAGCAAAGACATGACCGTCCATCGGGAAAACCGATCGACGTCGGAAAACTGTTCCTGCGTGGCGTTGAGTTGCGTCGACAGGTCGCTAATGCCGCTGTGCGTCAGTTGACGACTTTGTC
>Ga0310123_10002484_pt1 | contig 14687 bp, 18 predicted proteins | sample CB6_AW_1057_MG_FD_203505 | JGI IMG/M metagenome (GOLD analysis project Ga0310123, IMG submission 203505) | Marine microbial communities from Western Arctic Ocean, Canada - CB6_AW_1057 | ecosystem: Environmental > Aquatic > Marine > Oceanic | place: Canada: Western Arctic Ocean | collected... | reverse complement strand
GAGCTTAATATGCGGGACCATCCCCGTACATAAACTAGCAATCACACTTGTCAGAGCGTCGTTTCAATAGGCGACGACGGCTACTGGCCGGTTGGCAGCAAGTTTCTTGCGGGCAGGGCGCCGTCTCGCAACAGGCTGCCACTGGGGCTGCCTCGCAGCAACTGACAGGTGCCGCCGCGCAGCAGCTGACTGGCGTCGCCTCACAGCAACTGGGTGCCGCTTCACAGCAGACAGGCGCTGGTGCGCAGCTAACAGTCTGACAACGGGCTTGCTGCGCACAACACCTTCTGGCTTGGATGCGGTCTCGCAAACCAGCGTCGGCGGTATCAACAACCACCATGCTGGTTACGAGTGCTGCAAAAACAGAAAGTGCAACCATGGACAATCTGGACATCAAAAAACTCCCTTCAACGTTGTCGGATCCCTCAAACCTATACGAGGGCCTCCTCGCCTCGGCCACCTCGAAAATTCCGCGTCCCGACGAAGGCAGCCTCCCGTCAGGACAAAGACCATTTGAAACAATTGATTTTTAGGACCTTGATTTTCGGGACTAGGCCGGCAAAATCCACCGACATTATCCCACTGCTGCCCCCAGGCCGGTCATCCCAAAATTGTCAAACTTTAGGGGCAGGGAAAAATAGGTAGTTCAAACCGAATCGGGACGAATATAGCACTGGCGGGTGGGCTGTCAACCGCATGATCGGACTAGACGCCAGAGATGGAGAGATAGGGGGAACAGGAGAGATACGGAAACTCAATCCGCCGAGATTACGACAATTCGGCGACGACTTTCCGCAGCTGGTCACCGATTTCCGCAGCTGGTCACGACTTAGCCCGACTCGATCTCGACCCGCCGGACCAGTCGCGGCGCCGCCTGCTGCTACTGGACCCGCACTGTGTAGGTCTTGAGAACTCCTTTCCAAAAGTATTCCTCGACCCAGATCTTATCCTCGCCGTCGTAGGCGTCATCAGGCTCGGCACCGATGTACTCGTGGACCTTGGCTTCATCGAGCGTCTCTTCATTTTCTAAGGCGGCGTCGATGGCATCGTAGGCTGCTTGCGCCTTCGCGTGAGCCCTCCGGTCGACCATCAGGGCGATGATGCCGATCCCCAGTACAGCAAAGAGAACTCCTCGAATTGCCCACTTTGCTGACTGATCCTGTTTTTTACGTTTGGCGTTCATATTAAGCAGTTAATCTAGCCATCCATTCGAGCAATCGTTTCTTTGACGACTTGGACACATTCAATTAAATCGGGCGTTGGTTCTTCGGGGTGTGCTTCATGCTCAATGCTGAGGCCACCCTGAAAATCGACTTCGCGCAACGCCGTTAAGACTTCAGCAACGTTCAACGCGCCTCGTCCCACCACGACGTTCTTGCCAGCTTTATTGTCATTGTCTTTTAGGTGGATGCCGTGGTTGCGATTACCCATGGCACGAATTTGTTGAGCCGGATCCAGGTAGGTGTTAAACGGTTCCTGGGCACAGCGGATCAAATGCCCCGTATCCAGGCAGGTACCCACCATTGGATCAAGATCCTTTACGAAATGGAGAATGATTTCCGCGCGATGCCAAAGGTGCAGCTGGTCATTGCCTACGGGTCCGTGCGGATGAATCGCTATCGGGATCTTGTATTCCAGGACCAATCGATTGACGCTTTCAAAGCTATCCGGAGTCGGATCGGCACTGATCGCTTTGACACCCAAACGGGCGGCATGCTCAAAGTTCTTACGATTCGCATCGTGGTCATTGCCAAAGGCCAACACGCCGATCGAGATCGGGTTGAGATCATGATCGGCCAGCATGCTTTGCAGCTGCTTAAACTCATCCGCAGACGCGTCGATCGGAGAATGGCCGGGGTACAGTTCGATGTAGTTCAAACCTAACCCGGAAATCTCCTTAATTGCGGTAAGAACGTCGAATCGGTGGTAACAGTAGCTTTGCACACCGACTTTTAATCCACCAAATTCGTCGCTGGATTTTGCACAGGCGGGTTTGGTCATCAAGCCAGTCGCAATTGCCGTGGCGCTGGCGGCACTCTTTGCCAGAAAATCGCGTCGGGTGCTGATTGAACCTTCAACCGTCATGAGGATGGATTCCTTTTTTTGGTATTTCGTTTGTTTTGCGGTCAATCTCCGTTAAGTGTCCGCGAAGCCTGTTTTATAACGGATGCAACGTGGACTAACGAGGCGTGGTCGAACAGTTCGGCCAAAAATCCGCTGGCGCATTGTTTATTGTCGGCGACGCGGGCCGGTTAGCGGCTGAGCTACCGATCGCTCAACCGACCCGATCCAACACGGTTTGCAGAGTCTTTCGCAGAACATGGCCGCTGTTGACGAGCCCTTGCCGCTCTTTGGGCCAAAGCTCGATTTCCAATCGGTCCGCCACCCCCTGGCGACCCACCACGGTTGGCACGGAAAGAGCTACATCCCGGATGCCATAGCACCCGCTTTGCACCGTCGAAATCGGCAAGAGGCGTTGTTGGTCCAATGCGATCGAGTGGACAACTTCCGCGATGGCAATGCCGACGGCAAACCCGGCACCCCCTTTTCCGCGGATCACTTCCGCGCCCGAGCCCTTGGTCCTGGTGAACAACTCGTTGGCCAAATTGGGCGTCCATTTCGGATGCTTGTCCAAAGGCAAGGCCCCGATCGTGGCGCCGGACCAAATCGGCACCATGCTGTCGCCATGTTCGCCGAGTATCAGCGCAGATAGTTGCGTCGGTGCAACCCTCAGCTGTTGGGCAATAAGACTCCGGAAACGAATGGTATCCAACTGCGTCCCAAGACCGGTGATCTGATTGCACGGAAGATCCAACCGTCGATACGCCAAGTAGGTGAGAATGTCGACGGGATTGGATACCACGTGTACTATCGCGTCCGACTTGTGACCGGCCGCGCGGATCTGGTCCAAAATCGTCATAAACAATTCGACGTTGCGATTAATCAGTGCCAATCGACTCTCGTCCGGCTGACGGCGAAGACCAGCCGTAATGCAGATGATATCTGAATCGGGAATCTGTTCGTAACCGCCGCTGGTGATGATCTGGTTTGAGGTGCTTGGCCCCCCATGCAAAAGATCCAGCGCCTGTCCTGCCGCCGCGTCCGCATTGGCATCAATCAACGCAATTTCACGCACGACACCGCCAAATTGCAAAGCGTACGCCGCGCACGAACCAACCAAACCGCCGCCACCAATGATGGAAATTTTCATGCGTTAACCGTACGTGTGGCCAGTTCCGCCATCACTCGTTCAGTGATGGCTTGAATCAGCGCCTCTTGATTCACTTCTCCGCCGGTAGTCCGAGTCGGCTCGGATGGAGGAACTGGCGGAATCGCACGTTGCTCGACGTCGGCCTCCGCCCAACTATCCTTAAAAATTGAGTTGGCGCATACGTCGCAGTTTTCATAATCCGCTGTGTTTCGAGGATCTTCGAAACCCCAGGTCTTTTTCAGTTCCAGTAGTTCCTGCGTCTTGGGCCGGGAGATGTAGTGGACATTGCCAAGACTCTTGGCCAACATCAGCATGCGGCAATAAGCGTCAAGAATCTCGGTCCACCAGTAAGCTCGCTCGACATCTTCGCCGTAACTGACCGTGCCATGATTGGCGAGAATGATCACATTCGTCTTGTCCACGAATGGCAGGATTGTATCGGCAAATTCCTGTCCGCCAGGCGTTTCATATTTGGTTATCGGCACATCCCCCAAAAAGACTTCTACCTCCGGCAAAATGCATTGTGGAATTGGCTCGCGAGCAATCGCAAAAGCGGTCGCGTGGGGCGGATGACAGTGCACGACGCTCTTGACGCTTAGGCGCTGTTTGTAAATCTCAATGTGGAGCAGCGCCTCGCTCGAACGCTTCTTGCGCCCAGCGATCTGTTTACCCGTCATGTCAACCGTGCAGATGTCATCTGGCTTAAGAAAACCTTTCGAGTGCAAAGTAGGCGTGCAAAGCACCTCATTCTCGCCGGTACGCACAGTAATGTTTCCGTCGTTGGCCGCAGCGAATCCCTTATTGTAAAGTCGCCGACCAATCTCGCAGATATCTTGTTTGATTCGGTGAGTGTTTTGCATAATTGTCAGTTCTCAGTTGGGAAGGAAGGGGAAAAAGAAAAAGCAAGACAGGATCAACATGATTTACGTGATGAAGGGATACGGAGCATCTGCTAATCCTGTAAAACATGTTCATCCTGTCTAAAACAAAGTTTTCCGTTCGCCGATCTCACGTCCATGATCCACCATCCATAATCCATGATCCATAATCTCCAAACCACCATCACCCGCTCTCCACCACATCCAACGTCAACGTAACGTCATCCAATATCCCCGCGTTGTAGGCGTCAACCGGTTTTGATTCGGGTCGAAACGCCTGAGCTGCCTCCGCCCCTTCGCTGAGCATGATGCGACTTCCGACCGACGCACCGCGATCGTCGTACACCACCAGCGACTCACCCCGAGGTATCTCTTCACTTCGCAGCTGGTCCAAGGTCATCGGCACGGCCAGTTTGAGTCGAGCGCCGGTGAAACTTGGATGCAGTCGGTTCAACGTTACGGTTCCGATCACGTGAGCAATTCGCATATTATGGGCTCTTAATCGATTCGATAAACTGACGTAATTCGTTCATTGAGTGACGAGACGGTTGGATGACGAACAGGTTTGCCTCGAGTGATTGCCGGGCATCGCGGACGCTTCGAGAATCGACAACCCAGGCCGCTTTTAGCCAGGCCACGCGATTTGCGCGATGCACCACGACAGCCGGCTGCTCGGAAAACCAAACGACCTTCTGGTGTTTGCCGGTGTTGAACATCTGCAGCTCGTGAAGCAGCACATTCTCGTCGGCTTGAAACGGATGGACCGTCGCACCTGCTAGCTGGCCGATCTTCGCCAAAGTCTGGCGAAACAGCGGCGAATTGTCCGCGGATACCAAGATAACGCGTATGTGAATTGGATCGCTGGTACTCGTCTGCTCGCGAGCAAACTCGACGGCGATGCCACGTTGCCTGGTTTCGTCCCAGACGGATGGCGTCACGATTGCACCGTCGGTGAGGACCAATCGCCGGATGCCATCCAACCTTCTGTCCAACACCTGCATCGTCACCACTTCGTCGGAAATTTGTAGCGTCGATCCCTCGCAAGGGGATCCGCTGGCAGCGGAGGTCGAGCCGTGCTGTTGGTGGTCTATTCGTTGCAGAACAACGCGAACGATGCGTTCGATCAGCGCTGTTTGTTCGACATCGACTGAGGTCATCACTCATCTCGAATTCCAACAACGGTCCAGCGGACCGGTGTGTTTTCAGCTTGCAACAATTCACGTGCTCCGCGACCGTCACTGGTGATCATGACTTGATCGCCCGCACCCGCCCCGATACCGTCAACGGCGACTTGAGGAAAACCGTCAGGCGTTTTGCCATCGGCCATCTGCGGTTGCACCACCAACAGCTTGCTTCCTGCCATCGAATCATGTTTTGCCGTCGAAACAGCTGTACCAACGACCAACGCCATTTGCATGCTATTTCCCCAAAATGCAAAGGTCTTCGCCAATGGCTAACCGCCGTTGGCGTGTAAAAGTGAGGGGCGTGGTAACACCCTCGCCCGTTGGCGTCGCGATTGAATACGACAAATATCCTTCCCCTTCGACCCCCATTGAGCAGAACGACGGCCCGTTTACGGCCAGCAAAGTTGTATCCATGATGCGGCCCATTTTGGTAATGTTTTTCAAGTTGTTCGTGTGCAGGATGGCCGTGTGACGAAATCCGTGTTCAAAATGTTTCGCTTTGGCGATCGCATCATCGACACATGAACATCGCACGAAGGGTACGAATGGCATCATTTGCTCGACAGGTACGAATGGGTTTGTGCAATCCGTCTCGCCAAACACCATCATTGTGTCGGCAGGGATCTCGCGACCAGCGGCTCGGGCCAAGACAGCTGCATCCTGGCCAATGAAATCTTTGGCGGCGACATCGTGACGTCGCGCCCCCTCGCCAACTTGCGTGATGGCGACCGCGGTTAACCGATCGATCTCCGTTGCGTTCAAGCGAACCGCGCCGGCACGCTCCATCGCAGCCATTAAATCGTCAAAAATGCTGTCGACTGCAAATACTTCCTTTTCGGCAATGCACAGAAGATTGTTGTCGTAGGCTCCTCCGGCGATGATGCTGCGCGCGGCACGGTCTAAATCGGCCGTTTCGTCGACCACGACTGGTGGATTTCCAGGCCCAGCGACGACGGCGCGTTTGCCGGAATTCAATGCGGCTCGCGCGACAGCTGGCCCTCCCGTCACGCAGATGAGCGAAATGTCGCGGTGACTGAAAATCTCCTCAGCCGTCTCCAAAGTCGGCTCGGCAATGATGCACAGCAGATTATCGATCCCGACTTCGCGCGAGATGGCCTCGTTGTAGCGCCGTACACCCTCAGCGGCGATCCGCTTACCCCCAGGATGGGGATTGATCACCATGGAATTGCCAGCCGAGATCATGGAAATGGAATTGGAAGTTATCGTCGGCAACGAATGAGTCACTGGGGTGATGGCACCGATGACGCCAAACGGCGCGTATTCGACCAAGGCTATCCCGTCGTCACCCGAAAACGACTGCGTTTCCAGGAACTCGACTCCGGGCACAAGCTCGGCCACGCTGCGCTGCTTGTCGATCTTGTGCTCCAACCGACCAATCTTCGTCTCCTCCATCTCCATCGTGCCTAACTCGACACATTGATCGATGGAAATACGACGGATGATATCCGTAACCTGTTTGCGTACGGCTTTGGACCGGTTCTCCAGCTCCTCAAATGCCGATTTTGCAGCGGCCACGGCTCTGCTGACGTCGTTGAAAATGCCATGCTTTCCCTGGTAAGCGACGGGGGGGGCATCCCCGACTTCGGCGAGGACCTGTTGGACGACTTGACGGATTAAGGTTTCGCTAACCTGCATGCTAGTTCTCGTTGCGGATTATGGATTATGGATTATGGATTATGGATTATGGATTATGGATTATGGATTATGGATTATGGATTATGGATTATGGATTATGGATTATGGATTATGGATTATGGTTTATGGTTTATGGTTTATGGTTTATGGGTCCTTTTCGTCCTGTCGGCCGCAACACTATGGAACACGTCCACCGTTCACAGTTCACGGACCTCAATTCTCGATTTCCGGTTCAGTTGCATCAAAAACACAATGGTTCTCTACGTGAACCTTGTCGACGATACCAATGATCACGGTGTCGATCGGCATGTTTTTTGTTTCGGGGGTTAGCCGCGCGCTAGAGCCCTGTGTAATCAAAACGACTTGGCCAACTCCTGCTCCCAACGTGTCGACGGTAACGAACGTGCGACCTGTCGTCGTCAGCCGCTGGCGAGTTTCGTCGTCCAATCGATACGGTTCCACGACCAGCAGCTTTTGGCCGACCATCGAGTTGATTTTTTGCGTAGCGACGACGGCACCAGTGACTTTAGCCAGGAACATGTCAAGCAACCTTTCCGCTGAGCAGTACGTCCGTCTGCCGGGCGACGACCAATTCCTCGTTCGTGGGAAGGGTCCAAATCTGAGTTCGACTGCCGGCGGTGTGAATCGGCGTCTCGCCGCTGGCCGACTCGTTGGCCGTTGGGTCCAAGACAATGCCAAAACACTCCATATCCCGACAGACATCCGCGCGAATTCGTGTACCGTTTTCGCCGATGCCGCCGGTAAAAATAATGGCGTCCGCCCCTGCCAGCTCCACCAACATTCCGCCCAGGTGACGACGAATTTCGGTTACGTAGTGGTCCAAGGCCAACTGGCAATCCTGGTTGCCGGCGGCCGCTCCAGCTTCGAGATCACGAATATCACCGCTGGTTCCACTGAGTCCCAGCAATCCGCTGTGATTGGCCAACTCGTCAAGGATTTCTTCCAAGGACTGGCCGGTCTGTTCCATCAGCCACGGCAGTGCAAAAGGATCGAAGTCGCCGACACGGTTATTTTGCGGCAACCCGCTTTGGGGGCTCATTCCCATCGTGGTGGCAACGCTCTTTCCGGAGCGTATCGCGCAAAGGCTACTGGAACCGCCGAGATGGCAGGAGATCACACGCAGGTCTTCTCCACCTAACAACTCCACCGATCGTCCAGCGATATAGCGATGACTAGCGCCGTGATAGCCCCATCGCCGGATGTGATACTCATCCGCCCACCGCTTAGGAACCGCATACAATTTCGTCCGGGAGGGAATCGTCTCATGAAATCCCGGCTCGAACGCAGCCACCAACGGGATGTCCGGCAGCTGTTGGCCAATCGTACGCATGGCGACAACGTAGGCAGGATTGTGAGCCGGCGCTACGTGACACACTTCTTCCATTGCTAATAAAACTTCTTCGTTAACAAGCTGCACTCCGCCGAATCTGCCAGCGAAAACCGCCTTGAAGCCAATCGCGGCAATTTCCGTCGCACTCCGACAACAACCGTGCTTGGGATTTGTCAGTTGAGCGAAACATTGCGTGACTGCAGCCGCATGATCCGGGGCCTCCACTTCACACTCATTGCGGTAATCGCCGATCTCAACCCTGCAGTAACTGGTCGAGGAACCAATTCGGTCGACGCCGCCTCGGGCCAATTGGCGCTCGTCGGCCATGTCGAACAAACGATATTTGAAGCTGGTCGATCCCAAGTTAGCTACCAATATTTTGCGATTCGTTCCGTCCATGACTTTCTTCGGTTCTCAGTTCTCAGTTGGCAAAGAGGGGAAAAAGAAAAAGCAAGACAGGATCAACATGATCGACATGATGAAGGGAGGCGGGGCGTCTGCTAATCCTGTAAATCATGTTCATCCTGTCTAAAAACAGTGCTTAGTTTGCGGTTCCTAGTTCGCAGATTTCCATTCGCGCATGGCTCGAAGCAGGTGGCGACCGCCCGCATCCCGACCGAGAGCCGAGAACCGAGAACACTTTATTTCAAATAGGCTTCGACCAATCCGTCGGCGGGTCGCGGAATAATGTGGCTACTGATCAATTCGCCCGTTTGCGTGGCGGCGTTCGCTCCGGCTTCGACAGCAGCGCGAACACTGCCGACATCGCCCTGGACCACTGTGGTGACGTAACCACCTCCAATCGCGACTTTCTTCAATACTTTCACGTTAGCGGCCTTGGCCATGGCATCGGTGGCTTCGATCAATCCGACCAGGCCTTTTGTTTCAACTAGTCCAATGGCGCTTTGCATTTTCGTCCATTCCTCTGAATGAGTAAGTGTCATGATTACGGAACGACTCCGTGATCCAAGTGTTCCCGTTTATTTCGCAGCTTGGGTGGCTACCGGCAAAATTGATGCAAGGTCTTCATGCGGACGGGGGATGACTTGTACGCTGAGCACTTCGCCGATTCGACCCGCTGCATTGGCGCCGGCGTCAGTGGCGGCTTTAACCGCTGCCACATCACCAGTCACAAAGGCGGTGCAAATTGCCGAGCCGACTTTGTCCCATCCCATGAAATTCACGTTCGCGGCTTTCATCATCGCATCGGTCGCCTCAACCAAGGCAGTAAAGCCCTTGGTCTCGATCATCCCGAGCGCCTCTAATTGTTTAGCCATAAAAAGTTCTCCTTAAAGAGGGTTGGAATTGGTTGTTTGTTATTTGTTATTGGTTATTTTTCACTGTTCGTTAGCCGCTAGTAAGTTGCATAACCAATAACCAATGACCAATGGCCAATGACTAATGACACTTACAAGGTTCTTGCTTGAGTAATTCCACTCTGGTGGCGGCATCCAGGTTGCAGGCGTTTCCTTCGTCGGTATCGAGATGGACTTCCAATTTGATGCCCTGGTCGGGACGGACGATTAAATCTTCCATGACCATCGTGCAACCGGGTGAATGAATGCGAAGATTCATTAAGTCACCCTTCTGGACACCGTAACTCTTGGCTTCTTCTAAATTCATATGAACGTGGCGAGCCGCGCGAATCACGCCGTCGGCCAATTCCACGACCCCGTGAGGACCGACCAAAACACATCCCGGGGTATTGTCCGTGTCGCCACTCATCCGCACTGGAATTTCCAGTCCCAGCGAAATGGCGTCGGTAAAGGCGAGCTCGACCTGGCTGCGCGGTCGTGGCGGACCCAGTACCCGAACTGTGGGCAACATGCGGCGGCGGGGTCCCACCACCATCACTGTCTCCTGGGCTGCGTAGAAACCGTCTTGGTACAGTGGCTTGTCCGGCGTCAACGTGTGTCCGGGCCCGAACAACATCTCCACATGCTCGTCGGTCAAATGCACATGGCGGGCCGAGGTGCTAACGACCAAATGAGTCGGCTCAGCCGAGCGACTTCCGCGTGCACCCGCTGGGGCTCCCGACTGCGCCACCACGATCTCGCGAACAATCCGTTCGATCTGGGCTCGATCAATTTCCTGAATGGCAACCATCGACTAATACCAATAACAAATAACCAATAACTAACCGCCGAAGGCCGTTTTGCCGATATGCAACGTCACACCGGCACTAGTGATATTCTTCTTCCACTGGTCAGAGATTTCCGTATCGACCACGACGGCTTCCACTTCGCCCAGTCCGCACAACCTTGCCAGGCTCTGGCGTCCGAATTTTGTACTGTCCACAAGGATGATCGTTTCATCCGCACACGCCGTCATCGCACGCTCGGTTTCGACCAACAGGAGATTGCTGTTGAAATAGCCGCGCTCGCTGACACCCGCCACGCTGAGCACAGCGCGGCGAACGTTTAACGTCGTCAACATTTCATTGGCATAGGGGCCCAACGACACGCCCGTGCGCAAGTGGATGTAACCGCCAATAAAGATCAAATCCGTACTTTCACTGGATGTGAACAGATTGGCCACCGGAAGCGAATTGGTGACCACCTGGATTTGTCGATGAACAAGTCGCTGGGCCAGCTCATAAGTCGTGCTGCCACCGTCCAACAGCACAACGTCGCCATCCTCGATCAGCTCGGCAGCGCAATCGGCAATTTGATGCTTCTTGTCCAGCTGCATCTCGTGCCGGCATTGAAAATGCGGCAGTTGCGGCGAAGGACCAGTGTAGAAGACACCGCCATGAGTCCGTTTGGCCGAGCCATTTTCCTCGAGATAATCCAAATCACGTCGAATCGTCGACTCGGAAACGCCCATCTCCGAAGTCAGATCGCCCAGTGACGCGAAACCGCGTTGGCGAACCAACTCGAGTAGCTGACCGCGACGTTCGTTTGCAATCATGACAATGACCAAGGTGTTTGGGTTGAGGCGGCTGCAGCGAGTTAGAAGGCCAACCGACATCCGACAAGACAATTTTCCACCAGATGATGCCATAAATCAATCATCTAAATGGCCGATATCAAAAAATTACTGATAGAAATTGGTCAATAAATGAGTGATTTTGGTTGATTTATGATTTAGGACGGTCTTTTGCCTTCGATTTATCCTTTTTTTTTACGGGCAGATGGTCAATCGCTATAAGATCGGTCGCTGGCGTCGGGTGTTAATTTAAGCGAACTTGCTCGCCTGGTAGTGTGTGGTTGATCGATGCGGGATGCGGTAAACGCCACGTAGCCTGGGACTCCCGTCCCGGTCATCATGGCGATAGGGACGGCTTAAAACGTCGCTCTATAACACCCAACGCCGAAACACGCGCCCCGGGACGGGAGTCCTAGGCGATGGCGCACACTTCAACCTAGGGCGGAAAACGCACCTGCCTCAAGCCGCCAGTTATCGCCAGAATGAGTCCTATGGGAACCGTCCTACAACTGCGGAAACGGCTGGCAAAACAGCCGGTGATCATCGATTTTCCAGAAATCGAGCTGCGGAATTACGGTGGTGACGAGGATTGCCAAAGCTGGCTGGAGATGCGGTCAGAGTGCTATTCAGGTCCCACTGCATCGGCCAAGTCCTGGACCGCGGCGGATTTCGGTCGCGAATTCCTCTCGCGCGGCTGGTGGAACCCCGAATCCATGTGGTTCGCAACTTCAGGCGAGGGTGCGGCGGCAACCGAGATTGGCTCGGTAACGTTATCTAGCGCAGGTTCGTATCGGCTGCAATGGTTGATGGTCCGTCCTGATTGTCGTCGTCAGGGAGTCGGTCGCGCGTTGGTCGTCGCCGCGGAACGGCGTTGTTGGGAGTTGGGTGGCCGAGAGATCGAGCTAGAGACCCTTGATCAATGGACCGCAGCCACAAGTCTCTATCGATCGTTGGGATACGTATAAAGGTGGGTTCTTAACGTCAGCGACGACGACGGATTCCCAGAGCCAGCACTCCCAACACGGACAGCCGCCCGGCGGCTGGCTCAGGCACCGTGGCAACCGCTGCAGAATTACCCCAGTTGAAGAGCACGCCATTTAATTCTGCGAGGCCGACGGTGGTACCTGACGCTGGGCGCTGATGGATCCAATCCGTCGTAAGGACTGAGCCGTCTTCATTCCAGTCGAACAACACAAGATTGAGGTCGCCAAGGGCGACGTCACCGCTATCGTCGTAGTCGCCATCTAACAATACGTCTAAGAACACGCTACCCCGAGTACTGGCCGCGTTGCCGACGGTTAGCACCCCGCCGGTAGCGGTGATTGTCGAACCGCCGGTGATTTCGGCGTTCACGATACCAAAACCAGTGAGCGTGCCGCCGGCGAGTTCAAACTGCGCGGCGTTGATCGTGCCAGCGGCGAGGTTGACTTGCCCCGGGCCCCAGACTTTGGCGAGGGTTCCCACATCGACCAGACCACCGCCTTGGACCGTAAGATTTGCGGAGCCACCAGCAACACCTATGTCGCCACCAACGTAGAGAGCTCCCGATGTGCTCCAAGTGGAACCACTACCATCAACAGTGACGGCGCCAGTGGAGTCTGAGAAAGTACCGATGTAACTAATTCCACTTGATGAGACGCTGCCCCCGTTCTGGATAGCAAGCGTACCGTCGCCAGCAAGGTCGCCAATGCGTAATTCGGTGGAGTTCCAGGTGGAGCCAACGCCGTCAACGTTAACCGTACCTGTGGAGCCGCTAAGAACTCCAATGACACCCATTGTGTTTGAGACAGTGCCGCCGTTCTGGATCGTGAGCGTGCCGTCGCCGCCATTGCCGACCGAGAGAACTGAGGAATTGCTCCAGGTGTAACCTGCGCCTTTAACGGTGACAGTTCCCGTGCAGTTTCCGTTATCGCCGACACGACCATTGAGATTTGAGACGGTGGCGCCACCGGTGATGTTGAGCGTGCCTTGATTGCTGTTGCCGACGAGGACAGCTTGCAAAGTTGCCGTCGCGGCGCCACCGGTCAACGTCAGCGTGGGATTGGCAGCCGGAGTCGAGCCATTCAAAAAAAGATTGACGGCGCCTTGGTCGAAGGTACCGCCATCGACAGTCAGCTGGCCATCATCAAAATTAAGGCTTTTCCGCAGAATCTGTGGGTGAAAACCAGGGGGTTTGGTGTGTTGTACTTGGTTGAAAGGTTTTGTAAGGCATGGGAGGACAAAAAAATGAGTATCGTTTCAATCGGCAGCCCACGTCACCGGGCCATTGTGTAGATTCTGCTGACCCACAGATTCTGCCGAAGAGGCAAAATTAAAAGTGCCGCCGCTGGTATTGATAAACGAGCCAGTCGTGAGGTTGCCGCCGTCAAGGGAGAGCGTAGCGCCACCCCGGAGTTTGATCGTATTGGCCACCGTTACTGTACCACTATTGATATTGAGCGTGCCTGCGCCCGAAGAACCTTGAGAAACAGTGCCAGTAATGTAAAGCGATTCGCTCGTCCAGCTTGATGCAATTCCATCGACGGTTAATGTGCCGGATCCTTCAGCTGTGCCAATAAAGTCAATTTGTGTAGCTGAGACCGTGCCTCCATTATTGATGGTAAGCGTCCCCACACCTTGGCTCCCAACATGTATATGCCCAGCGTTGTTTAAATTTGATCCAACGCCATCAACAGTCATCATACTATTGGAGTTGCTAAAACTCGCAATAATCAATCCAGCATTATTCGTAACGACACCGCCGTCGAGCACCTGCAGGGTGGCGGCGCCGTGGTTGCCGACCTCCAGTAAGTCAGAGTTCGTCCAAGTGCAGCGCGCGCCGGTCACGGTCGCCGCGCCAGTGGTGCCACTTGCGTTTCCGATTCGCCCGGCTACGTTTGATACCATTCCGCCAGCGGAGATGGTAAGCGTGCCGTCGCCTAGGTTTCCAACGAACGAGTCACCGGTGGGGACGTCTACGGTCCCCGAGACATTGGCTGTGCTTGTGCCTGCGTCTAATTCGCCCAGCGAAAAGAAATTCCCAACGTTAGCGATGGCCCCTGAGTTGATGGTAAGCAGTCCGGTGCCTTCGTAGCCGACATACAGAGCAGCCGAATTATCCCAGGTAGAACCGGCGCCACTCATCGTGACCGTGCCGTCGAATTAGCTTGGAACCCAACGCGTCCCGACACATCAGACACATTCGCACCGTCTAGAATGTTTAGCGTGCCCGTGCCCGCATCGCCGACGTACACGTGAATCGAGTTCGTCCAGGTCGAGCCGGTGCCGTCAACGGTGACCGTTTCCACGGAGTTGCTCTCATTACCAATGTAACCTCAGTTGCTTGAAACGTCGCTGCCGTCATCAACTAGCAACTCGCCAGCGGTTGAATCTCCTATGGCAAGATCATCGGTGCCCAGCGACAACGGATCTGCCAGCGGATTGGTGAGCGTGACGGGCGTGCCGTCGGGATCTTGCACCACATCGGTCGCCCCGGTCGT
>Ga0310123_10002483_pt1 | contig 14689 bp, 17 predicted proteins | sample CB6_AW_1057_MG_FD_203505 | JGI IMG/M metagenome (GOLD analysis project Ga0310123, IMG submission 203505) | Marine microbial communities from Western Arctic Ocean, Canada - CB6_AW_1057 | ecosystem: Environmental > Aquatic > Marine > Oceanic | place: Canada: Western Arctic Ocean | collected... | reverse complement strand
CAGTACTTCCAGGTGATTCTATTTTATCTAATTCACTGGAGTAATCTACATATCCACACTGCAGACATTGCGGTTCATAGTATGTTTTTACTATAATACTTGAACATTTGGGACAATGTATTTTGTCCTGATTACTTAATGATTTAACTTCAGATAAGTTTGTATTATTTTTTAAAGTTTCTGCTGGCTGTTGCATAACAATCTCCCTTTGAATTATATACTATTTTAATACTTGTTTAAAACTTGTCAAGTACAATTTTAATATTTATATATTTATTTTGAATTAATTTTTGTGTTAATTTTAGGTAATAAGGTTTGACACTGTTATGAGTAAGAAGAGATAATTTTAAGTGTCCTTTCTAATTTATCTATTAATTGAGTGTTAAATGAAAATTTTAGTATGTGTAAAAGAAGTTATAGATCCAGAGGTGCCAGTTAGTTCTATTAACATAGATCCAAATGGATGGAAATTTGTGCCTAAACAAGGTGTTTCAACTGTATTAAATGGTTTTGATGAAAATGCCATTGAAGCTGCACTACAGTTAAAAGAAAGTATTGGAGATGTTGAAATTTCTGTTTTATCTTTAGGTAAAAATTTTAGTATGGATGTAATTAAAAAACCATTGTCTATGGGATGCCAAAACTTATTTTTGGTAAAAGATGATATTCTAGAAACCTCTGACCCATTTGTTATAGTTAACGTTCTTTATGAAACAATAAATAAAATAGGTCCTTTCGATCTTATTCTTTGTGGCAGACATGCTTCTGATTGGGACAACGCCCAGGTTCCTATAGGACTAGCTGAAAAATTAAATCTTGATTGTGTTACTTTAGCTAAAAGTATTGAGTGTAATAACAATAATATAACTATAGAGAGGGTGATTTCAGGCGGCACAGAAGTTGTTAAATCTGAATTACCTGCATTAGTTACAGTAAGTAATGAATATGGAGAACCAAGATATCCTAATTTAAGAGGTATTATGACGGCAGGCAAAATCCAACCACAGTTCTTTTCATTGGATGATCTTGGAATTTCTGCAAATGATATTAATAATATCAACGAAATTACCGATATATATATACCTGAAAAGAATTCAAATTGTGAATTTGTAAAAGGTGAAGATGAATATGATATAGGTAGAAATCTTGCACTTAAACTTAGAGATAATAATTTAATTTAATTTGGAGAAAATTTTGAATAAAGTTTTAGTTTTAGCAGAATTAAATGGAAATGATTTAGATAATGGGGTGTTTGAATTATTATCTTTATTAAATAATCTCAATGTTTCCAAAGATGAAATCACCGTAGGTGCACTTGGAGATAATCTACAAGATAAAGATGCGATTTTGAAACAAATTCCGTGTTCTGAAATTTTAGCTCATTCTAATATTGATACAAATAATTTGAATCCAAATATTTTATCTAAATTAGCAAGTAGCATGATTGAAGATTTACAGCCAAATAAAATTTTAATTTCTAAAACAAATTTAGGACAGGATTTAGCCCCAAGATTAGCTTTTAAATTTGGTTGGGGATTAGTGAATGATTGTTTGAATATTGAAAAAAATGAAAATAATGATTGGACAGGAATAAGACCAATTTTTGGTGGGAATTTTATGGCTAAAATAAATATTAAAACACCAACTGAAATTTATTGTGTAAGGCCAAAAGTATTTGATTCTTTAACTGATAATACGATATCTCCTGAAATTGAATATAAGCAATTTACAAATGATTTGGAAACTAAAACTAAAGTATTAAAAAGAATAAATGAGCAATCTGAAGGGATAAAATTAGAAGATGCTGATATAGTAATAGCCGGAGGAAGAGGTCTTGGCGGGCCTGAACCTTTTGAGACTTTAGATGAAATTGCTGGACTTCTTAATGCAGCTGTTGGAGCATCCAGAGCAGTATGTGATGCCGGTTGGATGGATCATTCCTATCAGATTGGACTTACAGGCAAAAATATTTCACCTAATTTGTATTTAACAGTGGCAATTTCTGGGGCCAGCCAGCATATGGCAGGATGTAGTAATTCCAAACATATTGTTTCAATTGATAAAAATGTTGAAGCGAATATATTTAATGATGCTGAATTTGGTGCTATTGGTGATTGGAAAAATATATTGCCTGGATTTTTGGATACTTTAAAAGATTTGGTAAAAGAGTAATTAATGTTTAATGATTTAAATAAATTTTTAAAAAATATTTCTGATTCTGATGTGGTATCAATTGTTTTTTTTAATTTAAATGTTTCGTTAGTTATAGACAGAAGAATATCAGAAGGTAATGTTTTAATAAAAATTTTTCCTATTGCAAGTTCTGCTGATAACCGTATAAAAATATTAAATAATTTAAGACCCGATTTAAAAGAAGTAAAAAATTTTGTTATTATCCCGTGGTATTCTTATATTAAAGTGCTTACTGAAGACGAAGTATGGGATAAATTATTGAAAAATATTTTATATCCTGTAAATGCTAAAGTGGACATTATGCTTCAAAATGCTTTCAAAGAATTACGATCAATTGAAAAGTCTAAGATTGAGGATGCTATTACCGGGAACGGATATGAAACTATTTGGTCCAATCCATATTAGTGATTTTTTTAATCTAGGAATTGAATTTGAAAATAGGATTTATAAGTGGTACTGGCAAAGAAGGTCAAGCTTTGGCTATTCGTTTTGGTCATTCGGGACATTCAATTGTTATTGGGTCTAGAAATATAAGTAAAGCGGAATTATCTGGAAATCACATAAGAAATATTTTGCCTGATGTTGAAATATTATGTTCTGATTATAAACAGACAGTTTTGAAATCAGATATTGTATTTATTGCTTTACCATTTAGTGTTGTTGAAAATCAATTAACCCCTTTGAAAAACGAACTTAAAGGTAAATACATAATTGATACTACTGTGCCTTTATCAGCGGATAAAGAAAAATTCACAAGATCATCCGAGCTTAAAGAATCTGTATCTCAGTTTTTATATAATTTACTGCCAGATTCGCATATCATTTCGTCCTTTCATACCATCAGTCATTTGGATTTAAAAAGGATTCAAAAAAATATGGATCATGATTTATTGTATTTTGTTAATGATAAAAAACCAGAGTCAAAATTTTTAGAATTAATAGATACGATTAAAGGACTGAATCCTATAAAATGCGGAACTCTAGATCTGTCAATTTTAATTGAACACCAGGTGCCATTATTACTAAATATAAATAAGCAGTATGGTAAATCTACTTCAATTAAGATTCATGGTTTATAATCCATAATTAGATTTTCTAATTGTGATCTTGAAATAGTTTTAACCAAATGTTTTGGACCTGAAGCATCCACTGTTATAAATGGTAGATTTATTTCACTTTCCATAACAGTTGAAAGTTCAATTTTAGCTTTTTCAGTAGCTTCACGTAATCTTTGAATTGCCATATTGTCTTGCATTAAATCTATACCTTGATCTTTTTTGAAATCTTCCATTAGCCAAGAAACTATTCTCAGATTAAGTTCTTTCTCTTTTTGTTTTTCAAAGTATGCTTCCCATACAAAAATGGGCTTATTCCTTTTTAGTTTCTCCGTCAACTATATCATCCTTATCTTTTTTTGCTTTTTTTGTGTTTTTAGGTTTTGCACTTTTTCTTTTAGTAGATGATTCGTTATTTTCAGTCTCATTATTTTCTGTAGGGTTTTCACCTGGCTGAGCTTGAGAATACATTGATTGTCCTATTTCTTGTAATACAGTTTGAAATGAATTCATTTCTGATTCTATTTTTTCCACATCATTTGATTCAATTGCTGTTTTTAAAGTTTCTTTTTGTGAATTTATTTTTTCTACAAGATCGTCTGCGAGCTTATCCTTATTTTCTGAGATAAGCTTATCAGCCTGATATATTAAAGAATCAGAATTGTTTTTCAGTTCAATTAGTTTTTTCTTTTTTTCATCTTCTTCTGCATGAGATTCAGCATCAGTAATCATTTGTTCTATTTCATCATCACTTAGTCCAGAGCTTGCAGTAATAGTTATTTTTTGTTCTTTTCCAGTTCCTTTATCTTTTGCTGAAACGTTTAGGATACCATTCGCATCAATGTCAAAGCTAACTTCAATTTGAGGTAACCCTCTTTGAGAAGGAGGAATACCATCCAAAATAAATTTACCTAATGTTTTGTTTTCGGTTGCCATGCTTCTTTCTCCTTGTAAAACATGTATTTCAACACTAGGTTGATTATCTTGAGCTGTACTAAAAGTTTCTGTTTTTTGTGTAGGAATTGTTGTATTTCTTTCTATTAGAGGAGTAGAAACACCACCAAGAGTTTCTATTCCAAGTGTGAGAGGTGTTACATCTAAAAGTAAGACATCTTGGACGTCTCCTTGTAGTACTCCTGCTTGAATAGCAGCTCCAACAGCTACGACTTCATCAGGGTTTACGCCTTTGTTAGCTTCTTTATCAAAGAATTTTTCCACTGCACTTTGTATAGCAGGCATTCTGGTCATTCCACCTACAAGAATTATTTCATTTATATCTATAGTTTTGAGTTTTGCATCTTTGATAGCTAATTTACATGGTTCAATTGTTTTATCTACTAAATCCATAATTAAATTTTCCAATTGTGATCTTGAAATAGTTTTAACCAAATGTTTTGGTCCTGAAGCATCAGCTGTAATAAAAGGAAGATTTATTTCACTTTCCATAACAGTTGAAAGTTCAATTTTAGCTTTTTCAGCAGCTTCACGTAATCTTTGAATTGCCATGTTATCTTGCATTAAATCTATGCCTTGCTCTTTTTTGAAATCCTCAACTAGCCATGATACTATTCTTTGATCAAAATCATCACCGCCAAGATGGGTATCGCCATTTGTAGACTTAACTTCAAAAACGCCATCACCTATATGCAAGATTGTTATATCAAAAGTACCTCCACCCAAATCATACACTGCAATAGTTTCATCAGCTTTTTTGTCTAATCCATATGCTAAAGCAGCTGCTGTAGGTTCGTTAATTATTCTTAATACATCTAATCCAGCTATAGTTCCGGCATCTTTTGTTGCTTTTCGTTGACTATCGTTAAAATAAGCAGGAACTGTGATTACAGCTTGAGTAATTTTTTCTCCTAATTTTGTTTCAGCATCTGATTTAAGCTTAGATAATATCATTGAAGATACTTCTTGAGGCGTATAATCTTTGCCGACCATTTGTACTGAAACGTCTCCATTTTTACCTGATTTAACTTTATAAGGAATCATCCCCATATCTTTTTGTAGCGAAGAATCACTAAATTTTTTTCCAATAAATCTTTTTACAGAAAATATTGTGTTTTCCGGGTTTGTAACTGCCTGTCTTTTTGCTATTAGTCCGGCATATCTTTCATCATTTTTTGGATTGATTGCTATTACTGACGGCGTTGTCCTTCCACCTTCTGAGTTTTCTAATACTTCTCCTTCTGAGGCTTCGACTATTGCCATACATGAGTTTGTTGTTCCTAAATCAATTCCTAGAATTTTTGGCATTTTATGCTCCTATTTATGAATTCTTTTTTATATAGTTTGATAAAATAACTTGGGCTGGACGTATTATTGAATTTTCTATTGAATATCCATTTTTAATTGTCTGAGAAATTTTTCCATCTAATTTAGAATCATTTGTATTTTCAATAGAAAGTGATTCATGTTTTGATGGATCAAAATTATCTCCTTTAATTGGATTAATTTCTGATAACCCTTCATTATTTAAACTTTTTTCAAAATTTTTAATTATTATTTCCATTCCTGTCACCCAATCTTTAAATTGTTTGCCTTTTGGTAAGGAATTTAAAGTAAGTTTAAGATCATCAAGAGTTATTATAAATCTTGTAAATATACCTGTTTTAATTTTGGTTTTATTAGATTGAATATCGTCTAAAGTTCTTCTTTTAAAATTTATTAAATCTGCCTGAGAACGTAGAGCTGTATCTTTCAACTGTTTTATTTCTTCTTTATATTTATTTATTTCTGAATTTTTATTTTTTGTCTTTTTTTTTGGGGTAGTTTTTTTAAGTTCTGTCATATTCAAGTCCTAATGTTTCAAATAATTTTTGCAATTTGTTTTCTAAAAACACTTTTAATTGCATTCCTTTTAAAATTTCATTTCCTTTTTTTAAATCTAATAAATCATTAAATATATTTAAAATTAATTGGACACCTGCTAAATTAAGACCCAAATCGTCTACCAGATATTTTATTAATTTTAATTTAGCAATATCTTCCTGTGAGTAAAGTCTAAGCATTCCGCCTGTTCTGCTAGGTCTAACTAAACCAATTCTTTCATACTTCCTCAACGTTTGAGGATGCATTGAAAGCATTCGAGATGCAACACTTATAACATAAACACCTTCAATATTTGGTTCTGAGAAAAAATCCCATTCCATGTTGTCACCAATATTGTTATAACATGTATTTTATAGGTTGATACGAGGTGTGTCAAGTACATTGATAGTTTTCAGGTAAGACTAAGTCTTTTTATGAAAACCTTTCTTGTTTCCATGGATCTCCATTCATATGGTAACCTCTTATTTCCCAAAAACCCGGGATTGGATTTGAAGTGAATTGAATTTCTTTTACCCATTTTGCACTTTTCCAACCATATAAGTGTGGGATTACAAGTCTTAATGGCCATCCGTGATTTGATTCTAATTCTTTGCCTTCGTATTTAGTGGCAAGAATTGTTTTTGCAGAAAACAAATCTGTTCTAAGGATATTGGTAGTATATCCATCATAACAGATAATGTTCACATATTTTAAATCTAAGCCTATTTCAAAATTTTTCAATAAATTTTGTACTAGGCATCCTGTCCATTTTGTATCTAACCTGGACCATTGAGTAACACAGTGAAAATCTTCTTCTATATTATCTTCAGCTAGTTTAATTATTTCATTCCATTTATATTCAATTATTAGGCTTGAATTGGCAGTGAATTTTAATTCCCAGGTATCTAAATTGATATCTGGAGTGGGAAATGCTGAAAAAATTGGAAATTTTTCAGTAACAAATTGTCCGGGTGGAGCATCGGTGGTTTTTAAGTTGTTATTTGGTGTTATTTTACCTATTTTTTTTTGCATAAATATATTATACATTTATAATATTAAATATTGGTATAATTAAACAAATATGATTTAAAATATTAAATATTATGTATGAAGTTATTTCAAATTCATTAAAAGAATTGGAACAGGGCAAGAATATTGTTTTAGCCACTGTTGTTAATACTAAAGGATCCACTCCTCAAAAAATTGGATCTAAATTACTTATTCGTGATGACGGATCAACTGTAGGAACTTTAGGGGGAGGATGTGTAGAAGGTGATATATGGTTTGAATCCAAATCTATGTTGGAGGAAAATTCTGATTCAGAAACAAGATTCAGAGAATATACTTTGAATCAGGAATTAGCAGAGCAGGAAGGCTTGGTTTGTGGTGGTACTATGTATTTTTTATTGGATAAATTAATTCCAAAAAATCAAAATATTGAACATTTAAGATCTTTGCAAAATTCTTTAAATGGAAAAGAGAGTGGAAAAAGTATTTTGACCTTAGTTAATTCTCAGAATAAAGATTTATCTATTGGAATTAAAAAAACTTATGATTTTGAAAATACAAATGAAATTTTTAATGATGAATTAATTAATGAAACAGAGGATATTGAGAATACTATTTCAAATCGTACTAATAAATGTATTAAACTTAAAGATGGTAACGAGTGGTATGTTGAAATTTATACAACTCCTGCAACATTATTAATTTGTGGAGGCGGTCATATTGCAAATAGCTTGGCCCCGATTGCTCATAAACTTAATTTCAATGTTTGGATTACTGATGACAGGAAAGAATTTGCAAATAGTGATCGATTTCCACATGCGGAAAGAATAGTTAATGATATTCCTGAGAGCGCTTTAAAAAGTTTACCTGTTACTGAAAATACTTACATTATTATAGCAACAAGAGGACATAGATATGATCTTGTTGCCACACAGGCAGCTGTTCAAACAAAAGCAAAATATATTGGGATAGTAGGAAGTATGAGAAAAGCTATATTAATATTTGAGGATTTATTGAAAAATGGAATTCCTGAAGAAAAAATAAGAGCGATACGTTCCCCCGTAGGTTTAGATTTAAGAGGTAGAACCCCTGATGAAATTGCTGTGAGCATTATTGCTGAAATGTTAATGATTAAAGAGGGTGGGACAGGACTTCCGATGGCTATGCCTGAAAAGGTTTGGTCTAAGGTTATTTCTAAAATTGATAATTCTCTTTCAGAAAGTAAAATCTAATGAGTAATATTGGCGGGTTATTATTAGCCGCTGGTTTGTCTACTAGAATGGGTGAATCCAAACCACTTTTAGAATGGAATGGAAAGTCTTTAATTGAGTTTCACATAGATATCTTAAATTCCTTAAAAATAAAACCAACCATCGTTCTAGGTTTTTGCAGTGAAACAATTATCCGAAAAATTAGAAATTATGATGCTGATATAATAGTTAATTCTAATTATAAAAACGGGAAAACTTCTTCAATAATTATAGGTTTGGATGCTATATCTAAAGTTGATGATATTCTCCTAATGTCAATTGATCAGCCTAGGCCAAAATATATCTTAGAGAAATTAATAAAAAATCATTTTCAATCAGGCAAAGAGATAACCATTCCTAAATTTATATTAGAAGATGGTTCTTTAAAAGGAGGACATCCTGTTATTTTGAGTAACAAAATTTTAGATGAAATGTATAAATTTATCTCCTCTGAAAAAACTATTAAAGATTTTATATTAAGTAAAAATTCTATTAATGAAGTTATATTTGAGGATCCGTTAATTAAACTTGATTTAAATAACAAACAAGATTATTTTGAAGGGCAAAAATTATTTGTAAAGAGTACAGAAAATGATAAAGAATAATATTGCCATGACAATTGCAGGTTCAGATTCTGGAGCAGGTGCTGGTATACAGGCTGATTTAAAAACTTTTGCATCTTTAGGAGTTTATGGTACTTGTGTTATAACTGTTGTAACTGCGCAAAATACTTTAGAAGTTAAAGATGTTGAAATATTAAGTAATGAAATTATAACTAACCAGTTTGAAATTTTAATAAATGATATTTACCCAGATTCAGTTAAAATAGGAATGTTAGGGAACCCTGAAGTAGTAGTTTTAATTAGTAAATTGCTGTCACAAATTAATAATGTTCCGATAGTATTGGATCCGGTTATGATTGCAAAAAGTGGTGATCAGCTAATTTCTGATGATGCAATAAGTAAATTAAAGAATAATTTGATACCTTTATGCAGAATTCTTACTCCCAATATTCCTGAAGCAGAAGTTTTGTCAGGAATTAAAATTACCAACAGAGATGATATGATAGCAGCAAGTACAAATATTTTAAAATTAGGCCCTAAATATTTACTTTTAAAAGGAGGGCATTTAACTGGCGATCCTATAGATATACTTTTTGAACAAGGGCAGGGTATGATTCTTGAATTACCACAAAAAAGAATACATACAAAAAACACTCATGGAACAGGATGTACTTTTTCATCTGCTATTGCAGCAGAATTAGCAAAAGGTGTAGATATGAAAAATAGTGTGATTAATAGTCAGAAATATGTATATTCAGCTATTAAATCATCTGTGAAAATTGGAAAAGGGCATGGTCCTCTAAATCATTTTTTCAATATATAACAAAAATGGCATTATATTTAACAGAAACAGAAATTAAAAAAATAATAAATATGGAATTAGCACTAAATTCTGTTGAAGAAGCGTTTCAATTAATAGCCTTAGGCGATGCAGTTACTAAACCACGTGAAAGATTGCCTGTGGGATCATCAAGTTTAAATTATATGTCGGCGGGTATAGATAAACAAAATTTGACAGGATTAAAAGTATACGTTCCAAGTAAAAACGGGACAAAATTTTATTTTCACATAATGAACTCTTTAAATGGTGAAATGATTGCCATAATGGAGGCTAATGCTTTGGGGCAATTTAGAACCGGAGCGGCTTCAGGTGTAGCAAGTAAATACTTGGCAAAAAAAGATTCAAAAAAAGTTTTATTAATAGGTACAGGTTATCAGGCTTATACGCAGGCTTTAGCACTGGATAGAGTTTTTGAATTAGATGAAATATATGTTTATAGTAGAGCTGAAGAAAACAGGATGAATTTTATTAATAATTATTCATCTGCAATGAAATCAAAATTAACTCCTGTAGCGGATATTGAATCAAATGTTAATAATATAGATATTATTTCTGTGATAACTAATTCTAAAACCCCGGTAATTAATAGTGAAATTATTGAATCTGGTGTTCATATAAATGCTGCGGGATCTAATCATTCTTTAAGAAGGGAATTAGATACAAAAACAATTTTAAAAGCAGATAAAATTTTTGTTGATGATATTGATCAGGCTAAAATGGAATGTGGTGATTTGATTTATCCTGAATCTTTAGGATTAATTCAGTGGAGAAATATTATTAATTTTTCAGATGTATTAAAATTTCCTGACAAATTTAAACGAAATTTTAAAGATATAACAATTTTTGAATCTCAAGGATTAGCTTTATGGGATTTGGTTACTGCAATTAATGTTTGTGAAATAGCTAAATCTAAAGGAATTGGAGAAAAAATAAATGCCTAGTGTAATTGAAGTACAAATTGAAGATAAAGTTGGAATTATAAAATTAAATAGAGATGAATCATTAAATGCGTTTAACAATGAATTGTCTGATGCACTTTATTCACAGATAGAAGAATTTAATGCATCTTCAACTGTTAATTCTATTCTTATAACAGGTAACGGAAAAGCATTCAGTGCCGGAGCAGATATAGCAGGATTTCAGGAGGGGAATACAAAAAAAAGATCGCCTCTTTCATGGAATAACTTAATTGATTTGTTTATCAGATCAAAGCCAATAATTGCTGCTATAAATGGTTTTGCAGTAGGGATGGGTATAACATTATTTTTATTTGCTGATATAAGATTGGCATCTAAAGATGCAAAAATTTCTTTTAGATTTGTAAAAATAGGATTAACACCTGAATATGGCAGTACACGTAGATTGTCAGATATTGTTGGGATTAGTACAGCTTCAGAATTAATGTTAACAGGAAAATTTGTTGATGGACAAGAAGCTGAAAGAATAGGATTAATATCTAAAAGTTATGACCCGGATGATTTATATAATGAATCATTGAAAATAAGCAAAGATATTGCAGGAAATTCTAATTGGCATAATAAAGTTATTAAAGAAATGATTTTTAATAACTATCATAAAGATTATGATGAAGTTTTAGAAATCGAAGGTGATATCTTTTCACAGGCCAGGCAAACTAAAGAACATAAAGATTTTGTAAAAAAATTTATGCAGGATAATAAATAAATTATTCAGATAGAATTAGTGAAAAAGATGAGTGGTAATGCCTAAAACAAGATATTCAGAAGCAAAGAAACAAGCAAAAGAATTATATGATTTAGTTCCATATATCACTCCTCGTATTGCCTTTAGATATATTCAGCAATTAGATTTGCCAAAAGAACAAATCCCAACATCTCACACGATACTTTTTGAATGGTTTAAGGAATTTGATAAGGTTTCCAATAAAGATCGATATGAAAAATTAATGGCACTTTGGCTGAAAGAAAATCCACTCAAGATTAATGCTGATATGCCAAAAAAGAAAATTATAGATAAAAATAAATAAATTATTTCCTGTCTCTAGCATCACTAGTTATTTTTCCAGATATATTGCCCTCTGTATCTATTTTTAGTCCATATGGGTATTTAGGCGGGACTGTACAGGCATGCCCTGGAGAGCCAAGTATATAGTCTCCTACATTGAGATTTTCGCCATTTAGTTCAATGACACCATGTTCTTCATTTTGAGAAACAAGCTTTGCACCTGGTTTTCCTTCTATTGTAAATCTTGCTGGAGTTAAAGGATCACAGGAAATAGATTTTGCACCAATATCTACAGTTACAGTTTTTCTGATTTTGTCCTCGTCAATAACTTGGCCTAATACTAGTCCTGCTACCTGGAAATTTAAGTCGGGTTGCCTGATATTATTTGAATCCCAATAAATCCATGTTCCAGGTGAAACTTTATAATCAGTATCATCCAAGTAATATTGAAATGACCAAGAACCTCCAACAATAATGTCATAATCTGTTTGAGATGTGTAGTTTGAAATTTTATCTCTAAATTGCTCTATTATATTGATACTTTCTCTCACATGTTCTTTTTTTTGTTCTAAATCTGAAATTCCAACCAAATGTCCGTCATATCCATGAATCCCTTTAAATTTTAAATTTGAATCAGTAAATAATTTTTTGAGTAATTCATCAGATTCGTTTACATCTATCCCTGTTCTATGCATTCCTGTATCTAAATCGATATAAACTCCATCAAGATTTTCAATCTTTGACAAAATATCTAGATGGTAGACTGTACCAGCAATAGCACTATATTTTATGTTTTTATTTTGATTAATGATTTCACTATATCTTTTTGCTTTTATTTCTGACGCTAGAGGATAAGCGAGAATAAGTTCTTCAGGATTACATTCAGAGAGGATTTGAATTTCTTCTAAAGTAGATGTTTTATGTCGTGTTATTCCCCTGGCAATTTGAAAGTTTAGCATTTCTCTAGATTTATGTGTTTTTGCGTGAGGAATTAATCTTGAAGGTGTTTTTACCATAGATAAAATTGTATCTATGTTATGTTGTAATATGTTTTCAAATATTACATATTCTGGAGTTTCAAAAGATTCCGGATTGTTAATTGTATAATTGCCAAATTTCATTATATATCCATTTAAGTTAACTAAAATTATATGATAGTAAATCAGGGTTGATGTTTTCAACATCAGTTATGCCGCAATATTTCATTGCCACCTCTAATTCATCTTTTAATATTTGAATAACATCTCTGACCCCATTTTCACCTCCAACAGCTAATCCCCAATAAAAAGGTCGTCCAATCATTACTGCTTTTGCTCCAAATGCTAAAGCTTTTAATATATCAGTACCTCTTCTAATTCCACCATCTAAATATACTTCGCATTTACCATCTACAGCTTTTACTACTTCAGGTAAAGACTGAAGGCTAGGCATAAGTGTATCAACTCCTCTTGCGCCATGGTTACTAACTACAATACCATCAGCTCCGTATTCTACTGCTTTTTTGGCGTCATGTGCAGATTGCAATCCTTTTATAACAATTGGTAAATCAGTTAATGACTTAAACCAAGTTATGTCTTCCCATAGTAACTGTTCATCTGGATTTAATCCGCCTAATAATACTTCTGGATCTCCATGCTTGTAACCTAATCCTGCGATTTCTCCAATTAAGTTTACTCTTTCAGTATTAGGCGGAGTTACAAATGCATTTCTGATGTCCCTTTCTTTAGGTCTTAGGTTATCCATTCCTGGTACCGGACCATCAACTGTGAGAGCAATTACTTTATAACCCGATTTTTCAGCTCTTCTTACTAACATTTCATCTATTTCTTTTGTGAGGTGATATATTTGAAACCATAATGGAGTATCAGTTTCATCAGCAATATCTTCTATCGTATAAGATGAATTTGTACCAACACCAGCTATTATGTTTTCTTTTTTAGCGGCGCGAATTGTAGATAGTTCCCCATCTTCATCACAAAAAGTGTGACCCCCTGCAGGAGCAATCATTAATGGAAATGATGTTTTGTCTCCAAGAATAGTTGTAGACATTTTAATGTTAGAAATATCAGCCATTTTATTGGGTCTTAAAAATACTTCGTTATAAATTTGGGTATTTCTTTTTAAAGATATTTCATCTCCTCTTCCAGCTTCGATGTAATCCCAAATATTGTGAGGTAGTATTTTTTCTGCTAATTCTTCATATTCATTTAAATTTATAGGATATCGTTCCATTAATCGTCCTTTAGGAATTACTGATTTTGAACATCATTATACCTGCTGCCACAGATACGTTTAAAGACTCAGTTTTACCTTTCATAGATATTTTATATATTTGATCACATAAAGATTTAGTTAATTTTGATATACCAGAACCTTCGCTTCCTATCACTAAAGCAATATTTCCATAAAAATCATATTCTTCATATTCTTTATCCCCATCCATGTCTAAGCCAATGACCCAGTAATTATTATCTTTTAATTTTTTAATTATTTGATTGATATTTTGATCGTCAATTATTGGAATATGAGAAATTGCTCCTGACGAACTTTCTACTACAGTTGAATTTATTTTTGCAGCATTATTGCTTGATAATATTATTGCTCCAAATCCTGCGGATTCAGCTGATCTGATTAGAGCACCTAAATTTCTTGGGTCTTGTACTTTGTCTACTATTAGTACTTTTGAATTTTCATTATTGCTAATTATAAGGTCATCTATTGATTTTAAAAATGTTAAAGAAATTGTAGCCACTATATTTTGCCCTGATTTCGTTCCAAATTGTTTTTGAAAATTATTGTGCTCAACTATAGATAGTGGGATTTTTTTGTTTTTAGCGGTTTTTAATAAATTTAAAACTCTATTGTTTTGTGTGAAATTTGTTGAAATGTAAATGTGCTTTGCCTTATTTGTTAAAATTGCTTCTTTAACAGGATTAATTCCAAATATATTTAATTCAGAAATATTTTTTTTGTCTTGTT
>Ga0310123_10002482_pt1 | contig 14691 bp, 12 predicted proteins | sample CB6_AW_1057_MG_FD_203505 | JGI IMG/M metagenome (GOLD analysis project Ga0310123, IMG submission 203505) | Marine microbial communities from Western Arctic Ocean, Canada - CB6_AW_1057 | ecosystem: Environmental > Aquatic > Marine > Oceanic | place: Canada: Western Arctic Ocean | collected... | reverse complement strand
TCCGTAAGCCGACACGGCGAATCGAGCAAACCTTTTGAATCGCTCGTAGCGCGGGTCAGCGGGGACGATTCGCTCGCCCTGTTCGTCGTAGCGCGGCTGAAACAGGAATCTCACCTTCTTCAGCAGACTCGGTTCTTTCCAGAGCAACTCGCGCCGTTTGTCCGGCGCGACAACCAATCTTGACGGTCGCCGCTTGCGAGCCGCAGATGACCGAGCCGGCGCTTTGGGCTGGGCAGCTTTGGTGCGACTGCGGCTAAACCCTGCCGGGACGGTCGGTTGCTGGATGGCACCTCGTGGGGTCTCGGTGGTGCCGACAACGTTTTCCGGTTCGAGGGAGACATGTTCCTGGGCGGGCGCTGCAGAGTCAATCGGTGAGGGGCCATTTGTGCTGCGAGGTGTCAAAGCGTCGAATGTCATCGTCGCGCATCCGATCAGCAATGCTGTGCTGGCGAGCGGGGGGGACATCAGCCCCGCTGTTCAGGCATCTCTTCAATTTTCCAAGCCCCAAGGCCGCTTCCGAGAGCGCCGCGTTATTCTCCTCAACATAGTATACCCGCTCTATTTCGGATCAAGCGAATTTTTGACGAGAAATTTGCCTTAACAAGCGACAAATTCGTTCGTGGCGGTCGTGTGATTCAACATCAGTCTTTTCAAAATCCCTGGGTTCTGATTTGCGGCCAAGCCTCAAATCTGTCCTATCTCACGATCTCCACACCTGGTACCACCTGCTTGAACGCCGACACGCCTTCGTCGGTCACGTAGGTTTCTTTGAGGATGATTTGCTTGAGATTCTTCAAATCCCGGAGTTGCTGCAGCCCGGCATCAGACACGGCCGTGTTTTCGAGATTAAGCGATTTGAGCTTTGTCATTGCAGACAAATAGGCCAGCCCGTCGTCTCTGATGAGTGTGGAAAAGAGGATCAACTCCTTCAGCCCGACCAGTCCTTCGATGTGTGCGAGTCCTGCATCGTTGACCGGCAATTCCGTGAGGTCGAGGATTTCGAGGTTCGTCAGCGGTTTCAAATGAACCAGATCATCGTTGCCGGCACCGCAATCTCTCAGCAGGAGTTTCTTCAATCCGGTCAATCCGCTCAGATGAGCCAGCCCCTGGCCGGCAAATGTGCGGCGCAGGTGCAGCGCCTGCAAATTCCCGAGATCCTTCAAATGCTGCAAGCCGTTGCCGTCAATTTGTGTATCGTCCAACTCCAGAATTCGGAGCTTCGTAAAAACCTTGACCTTTTGCAGCGCTAAATTGGTGAATCTCGATCCCCACAGGTTCAGGTGCTCCAGATTCGTCAGCCCCGCGAGATGGTCCAATCCCGCGTCACTGGTTTGTGTTTCCAGAAGCTTCAGAACACGCAGCGAAATGAGATCTTTCAGGTGCGCCAGACCGTCGTCACCGACTCTCGTCCTCCGCAGGTCGAGGTCGCGTAACTTGATCAGACCTTTCAGGTGCGCCAGCCCTTGGCCGGAAATGTCGGTTTGAAACAGATCCAGCACTTGCAGGTTTGTGAGATCGCTTAGAGAGGCAAGACCGGCGTCGGTGGTTCCGGTTCGTCTTAGACTGAGGACCTTCAGCGTTTCGATTCCCTGCAGATACTGGAGACCTTCGTCGTTGAAGTTCGGGCCGAAAAGCCAAAGCTGCTCCAGGTACGGAAACCCCTTCAAGTAGACCAGATCTGCCTGACCGGCCTGGCTGTTGCGGAAATCAACACTGATGACCGAACCTTGCTTGTTCATCCGCAAAACGCCGCCCGCTTGCTTCAGCGCCTTGACGGCTTGGGGGTCGTCCGGCTTCCGGGTGCTGACGGGGGGCTTGCTCGGCAGCGTTGCCGGAGGTTCACAACCGTGGGCACAAACAAGACCGACTGCCAACAGTGTGCTCCAACGTTTCATCGTCGTCTCTCTCAGATCTGTACAGTATGAGGCCAGCACCGACCAACCCCAGACGCAGATTACTGTCCGGAGAGGCCTGAAGCAAACGCAGCAAGAGCTGGTAAAATTCGTAAACGCGCCGTATAACCTGGATAGTCTCTTCAGACAATGACCCAGGAGCCGCGGTCCTCGTGAAATCTCGTTCATCAAAACTTTGCGGCCCTTTACCGGCCCAGCTACGCTGCTCGACGCCCAGACAACAGTCCTACGGCCAAACAGAACAAAGCCGCATTGCGACTACCCACTGCCCGGCCGACCCATTAAAATCGAGTGCCAAGGGCCAGGAGAGTGGGTGGGGTGACTGTCGAGAAGCATTTAATTGCACCGCTGGTTTAGTGGATGGCGGTCCGTGCGGGGGGAATTTGTGTCGACCACCGAGCCGTTCTACCAAGGATGACAGACGCCTTCGTCAGAGTGACAGCGTTTGCATCCAGGGAGAAACCACAAAACGAAAGACTATGCTCATGATGACACCACGAAAGCTCATCGAGTATGTCTCGGCAGAATCGTATTGACCGTTCCGAATCAACATGGCAAGCGGCCAGACATTTGATGTTCGCCATCCGGAGAACGTTGCAGTGAACAGGAGTTCCATCAGAATCTTCGCGCCTGTGGACAATTCTAACTCTGAGGAACGCTGGCACGACGTTTCACTCATGCTGATAGAATCTGTTGAACCCCTCAACGGATCCCTCGCTCAAGATCAGAATTGAATTGCCTAATGGACCCGTTGCCGATCATCGAAACGGCTTGTCAGGTCAATGACTCAGACACGCCTAATTTCTGCAAAGGCCGATTCGCCTTCATCAGCCTGGGATGTCCCAAGAACCTCGTCGACAGTGAAAAGATGCTGGGCACGATGTCGCTCGACGGATACGGACTGGTTTCGCAACCGGACGGGGCCGACTTCGTGATCGTCAATACCTGCGGTTTCATTGAGAGTGCCCGTCAGGAATCGAAGGCGGTCATCCGCGAGATGCTGGAGTTGAAACGTCAGGGGAAGACGAAAGGGGTCATTGTGGCCGGCTGCCTGCCGGAACGACTGGGCAGCAGCCTGCTCGACGAAATGCCAGAAATCGACCACATCGTCGGCGTCTTCGGCCGCGACGAGATTACCCGCGTCGCCGACCAGCTGCTCGGTGGAGCCCACGAGCAGCGGGAGCTGTTCCGGCCGGCACCGATCACCGCCCTGGACGACCGTGCCCGGCTGCGGATCACTCCGCAACACTTCGCCTACCTAAAAATCTCCGAAGGCTGCGACCGGACCTGCACCTTCTGCGCGATCCCGAAGATGCGCGGCCGGCACGTCACGAAACCGATCGAAATGGTCATCGACGAAGCACGGGAACTGGCCAGTGACGGGGTGCGGGAATTGATCGTCGTCGCCCAAGACACGACCTATTACGGCATGGACTTGTACGGAGAGGTTCGTTTGGCCGCCCTGCTCCAAGAGCTGCAGCGGATTGAGGGCATCGACTGGATTCGCCTGATGTACCTCTATCCGATTCACTTCACCGGCGAGCTGATCGAAACCATCGCCGACTCGGAGAAAATCATCCCCTACCTCGACTTGCCGCTGCAGCACATTCACGATCGAGTCCTCAAACGGATGCAGCGGCGGGTGAATCGGGCTCGGACCGTCGAACTGATCGAGACGCTGCGCAGTCGTATTCCCAATCTGGTGTTGCGGACGACGTTCATCGTCGGTTTTCCGGGCGAGACGAACCGGCAGTTCCAGGAGTTGAAGGATTTTGTCGAGGCAACCCGGTTTGAGCGGATGGGAGTTTTCACATACTCGCCCGAGCCGGAGACTCCCGCAGTCAAACTCGACGGACATTTGCCGGAACAGATCAAGCAGACCCGCCGCGACGAACTGATGTCCGTTCAACAACACATTGCCTTCCAGTTTGGCGATTCGCTGGTGGGACATGAAATCGACGTGCTGATCGACTCCCGCGTCGAAGAAGGTCTCTGGGTTGGTCGAAGCTACGCCGATGCACCGGAGATTGACGGGATGGTGTACGTCACGGGAAACGGATTCAACGTCGGCGATTTTGTCCCGGTCGAAATCGTCGAACGTCGGGACTACGATCTTGTCGGCGTGTGCGCATGATTTTACCCCAAGGTGTGGACCACTCGATCGAGAATATCATAAGTCGCCAACATCGTTGTGGGTCAACGCTTGCAGCCGCTGGTCACAGACCGGCGCGGCATGACTACGGTTCCAGAAGTCGGCTGAAGTCAAATTATGGCGCTGGCTGAGAACGAAGCACGGGTCGTCGACGACCGGCAACAACGGGCCGGAGCCGGGACCGGTCCGCAGCTCCGAGATGCCCTGAACGCTCCCAATCTGATCACGCTCAGCCGGCTGCTGCTGGCCTTTGTGCTGTTCGCCCTGATTGATGCGAACGGCTTCTGGCTGACTGCCGCCGTGTTGTTTGTGGTGGCCGTTTCCACCGACTTCATCGACGGCTACATCGCCCGGCGTTACGGCATGATGACGATCATCGGGCGGATTCTCGACCCGTTCGTCGACAAGATCATCATCTGCGGCGCTTTCATCTTTCTGCTGGAGAAGAAGGTCGCCACCGAGCACGGCGGTCAGGTATGGTCGGGAGTCAACGCCTGGATGGTGTTGATTATCATCGGCCGTGAGATGTTCGTCTCCAGCCTGCGAGGGTTCCTGGAAAAACGGGGTAAGGACTTCTCGGCCAATTGGACCGGCAAAACGAAGATGATTCTGCAGTGCGTTGCCGTCACGGCTAGTTTGCTGTCGCTGGCGCCCGTTTTTCGCAACCCCGCTACCTTTTCCCTGGCCAGGGAGTTCACCATCGTCCGCGACCTGCTGTTATGGACGGCGGTGATTTTTACCGCCTACAGCGGTCTGGCCTACGTGGTTCGCGCGGTTGTGCTGCTTCGATCCGACACGAATGAACTCAAACCGTAAACTGCAATCCGGAAGGAACCACGGATGACAGTCGTGTTCGGCCTTCCGGGCAGCCGGCGCAAGCATCGCGAGAGATAGAAACGATGAACAACCTGCACAAGTATCTGCCGACGCAGGTGAACTCCGGCCCGTGGCTAACCCGCTACACGCATGCCGAACTCCAACAGCGCATCACAGGGACGAATCTGGTGCTGCCGATTTGTTCTCTGGGCACACCGGCCGATCGACTGTCGGAACTGTCCCCGCTCGTGTTGCCGCCGCTGTATCACGAGGCGCTGGACGACGATCTCAAAGCAGCACTCTTGAACCGGATCCGGCAGTGCTTCCCGTTCTATGAGGGAACCAGAGAGCGGAACGAGGTCCGTTGCCACTTCGAGATCGTCGAACTTCCACCGGAAGCGCACTCACCACCGCCGGCGCAGCCGCGAATTCTCGCCTTCAGCGTCGATACGGCCGTCGAAGAACACGGTCCGCATCTGCCGCTGATGACCGACACCATCCAAAGTTACGCGGTTTTGGAACGATTGGCTGACGAGTTCGACAGCTTTGCCCTCGGCCCCCCGGTTGAATACGGACACCTGACCTGGGGACTGCCGTTCGGATTGAGCATCGATATCACGCCACCATTGCTCACCCGGTACGTGACTCGATTCACAAATGCGATTCTGGAATGGATGTCGCCCCGGGCACTGTACGTGGTTGATGTTCACGGCTCGATCGTGCATCGCAATGCCATTCAGGAGGGGCTCAGACAGAGCCGGTCCGAATGCTGGGCCTTCCGCTGGCTGCACGATCCGCTGATCGAATTTGCCGGTGAGCGCGGCGACCAGCATGCCGGCGGTATCGAGACGGCACTCGTCGAGCAGATCAATCCGCAACTGGTCGATTCGCGGTGGTGGCCGCAGCGCGCCGAGGAACTGTCGGTCGGTGAAATGCCGCTCGATTTGGCCGTCGAACTTTCGTCTGATCTACCGGCATTCATCAAGCGGGTTGAGAGCGGTTCGTTCAACGGCATTGTGGGGAAGGTCCGGAATTATTTCGAGCTCGATGCTGGTCAACTGATGCAGCGGATGCTGAACGTGGCACGCGAAGACGTGCGGCAGTTGATGAAGGCTAAATAATCTTTGCAGATGCATTGGCGACGGTCGTCAGCTCGCAGCCTGTCTGAGTTTTTCAACGGGCTGCTGGGTTGAGGTTTCCAAACTCGCACGAACCAGCTAAAAATCATTTGTCAAGAGAATTTGTGATCGCAATCGGGCTGGTCGACGAAGCCGGACTCGGTTTCACCCGACTCCAGATGGATGGAACTCTTATGGACCAGGAACTGAAACTACACGTCCAAGACCTCGTCAACCGCATTGTCTATCTGCGGGACTCTCTTTGACCTCGCCGGCAAGCGGAAACGGACCGACGAGATTAACACTCTGATGTCGGCCCCCAATTTCTGGAACGATCAGGAACAGGCGCAGAACGTTGTCGGGGAACTGCGCCGCCTGAAGTTGACCATCAAGCCGCTCGAGGAACTGACCTCTGCTTCCGACGATCTCGGCGCGCTGCTGGAGCTGGCCGAAGAGGACAACTCGGACGAAAGCGAAAGTGAGCTGTCGAGCACTGTCAGGCAACTGGGGCCGAAGCTGGCAGCGGTCGAATTGCAGGCGATTATGTCGAGTCCTGAAGACTCGTCGAACGCCTATCTCACCATTCAGGCGGGTGAAGGGGGCACTGATGCTTCCGATTGGGCAGAGATGCTGCTCAGAATGTATCTGCGCTGGACCGAGCAGCGCGGTTTTCGGGCTGAACTGCTGGAATGTTCCGGCGCCGAAGAGGCCGGCATCCGTAACGCCACGATCGCTATTCGGGGCGATTACGCCTTCGGCTACTTGAAGGGAGAAATGGGAAATCACCGGCTGGTCCGCATCAGCCCGTTCGACTCGGCCGGCCGCCGGCATACCTCGTTTGCGGCGGTCGACGTCACAGCCGAGCCGGACAACGACGTCGAGATCGACGTCAACTGGGATGCCGACGTGCGGGAAGACACGTACCGGGCCAGCGGCGCGGGCGGGCAGCACGTCAACAAGACCGATTCGGCGATTCGGCTCACGCATTTGCCGACCAACGTCGTCGTGCAGTGTCAAAGCCAGCGGAGCCAGCACAAAAACCGCGCACAGGCCCGCAAGATGCTGATCGCCAAGCTGTCACAAATCGAGCGCGAAAAGCGCGAGGCCGAATTGGCCGAGCGTCGTGGCCAGAAGTCGAAAATTGGTTTCGGCGGCGAGACGGTCCGCAACTACGTGCTGCACCCTGAGCAGTACGTTAAAGACACCTACAGCGGCTACAAGACGGGCAATCCTACTGCCGTGCTGGACGGCGACCTCGAACCGTTCATCGAAGCTTACCTGCGCTGGAGCATCGGGAAAAGATAACGGCCGGTGCTCAGGTCTCTCCGGCAGCCGGTTTCTCGAACCGCTCCAGCACGGCACAGCCGCACGAGTCGCTCCAGACGTTGACCGAAGTGCGGCACATGTCGAGCACCCGGTCGACGGCGATGATCAGACCCTGCGCGTCGAGCGGCAGTCCGACCGCTTGCAGTACAATCGCCATCATCACCAGTCCTGCCGACGGAATTCCCGCCGCCCCCACACTGGCCAGCAGCGCCGTGACCGCGACCAGGATTTGTTGATCGAGAGGCATCACCTGGCCCGAATAGGATTGCGCGATAAACAGCACGGCGACGGCTTCATACAGGGCGGTGCCATCCATGTTGATAGTCGCCCCCAACGGCAGCACGAACGAACTGGTACGGTTCGAGATGCCGGCCCGCTCTTCGACGCTGGTCATCGTCAAGGGCAGTGTGCCGTTCGAGGATGCGGTCGAAAACGCCGTCATCAGCGCCGGGCTCATCGCCTGCGCATACTTCCAAGGTGAACGGCGGGCGACGAAAAACAGAATCAGCGGCAAGACGACACAGGCGTGAAACATCAGTGCCAAGAAGACCGTCAGCATATACAGCCCAAACGTCTTGAAAATCCCCAGTCCCTGCGAGGCGGTGGCGAATAGCATGAAGGCGAAGACGCCAACCGGAGCCAGCCGGATGATCGCCATCGTCATCCGCATGATCACCTCGAAACTCGCCTGGAAAAATCGCCGCAGGATCTCGCCACTCGGGCCGCCGGTAATGATGATAAAAACTCCCAGCAGGACGCTGAAGGTAATAATCGAAAGAAAATCGCCGTTGGCCAGCGACTCGACCGGATTGGTGGGGATCATCTTGTTCAGCAGCCCGATGAAGATGCCTGACAACGACTGCTCAGCACCGGCGACGGCCCCCTGCCCTCCGCCAGGCAAGGCCGCTCCAATTCCGGGCTGCAACACGTTGACCATCAACAGCCCGGTGGCGATGGCCAACAGACTGGTACTGAAGTAGTACAGCAGCGTTTTGGAGAACATCGAACCGAGCCGGCTCGTCTGTCCCAGCCCCGCTACGCCGGTCACCAGAGACGCGACAATCAACGGGATCGTGATCATCCGCAGCAGGCGTAGGAACAGATCACCGAGCGTCTTGGCCCCGATGGTGATCAGCCGTGACCAGCTCTCAGCGTAGCGGTCGTATTCCCCACCGGTGTTAAACTGCGGGTATTTGCCTTTCAGTTCAACCCCACTCGCCGCGCTGAAGGAGTGAACGCTGGTGTTGCCGTCGTACTGACGGGTGTAGCGAATGGTGATCCCGCTGGGCTCTGCGGTGAAGTGGACCCTGCGGTTGCTGACCTGCAAGGTGACGGTGTTAGCGTCCGGCCTGTTCAGCAACTTCTCGGCGATTTTTTTGTACCGATCTCCGAACGCCTTCTCGGTCTTGAACGACTCGCGGAAGACTTCGGTTTCGTCATCATTGAGTTCGGTCAGCGTGAAGCCGGCCCCCTGCCGGGCAATCGTCACCTGAATGTCACCCATACGGGTCTCACCCGGATTGACAATCAGGCCGATCACTGTCCCCAGGATCAACGCGATGAAGATCTGATAATGCAGGGGAAACTTTTTCATGGACGCCGTTTTGCCTGCCGCGCTGGCCGGGTCGAGATTAGCAAACGTCTATTCTGATAGACGCCTAGTGATGCCCGGATGACAATCGGGATGGACGAGTGTGACCGAAAGGATACTGGTCTGCGGGTTCAATTACAACCACCGGTCTATTGCGCCGTCGTGTCAAACCGCCTGAAGCGGATCGTCCATTTGTACAATTTTCCTGGTTCCCAGGTGTGCGTAGGAACCAGATGCTCTCTGACTGATCACTGCTAGCTCGGATTATTCATGAGGCGAGCCTCAACTCGCGCAAGCAAAGTGGTGGAAAGGCGTTGCGACTATCTTGCCAAAAACGCCTCGCATACAAGCACGACAAATCGGCATATCAAAACCGGGCTAGCGTTGACGGCTAGAAACCACTAAAGTTCAAGCTCGGGCTAATGCCATGAGTCTGTGCCGTCTCCAATCGTGTTCGTCATCGCCAAAACAGCGGAGGGTTATGTCGTGCAGAAGCAAAATACCAACAATCGAATGGTGTGGCTGGTCGTCGGGGTGTTGGCCGGCCTGTGCATCTCCTATTTCTGGCCTCACGAGCCGGTTTCGGCGGCGACGTCGGATCGGGACACCAATTTCGGATTGATCACCGTTCCGGTGCGCGACGTGACCATCGCCGGCGTCCGCGACACAATGGAAGGCGTGTTCGTCATCGATTACCTGACCGGACGGTTACAAGGCGCGGTGATCAATCCCCGAATCGGGAAGTTCACCAGCGCTTACTTCCGTAACCTAGCCGCCGATTTCAAAGTCGATCCAGAGGCGAACCCGCATTACACCCTGGCCACTGGGACCATACAGCTAGCAGCTCGGGGGCAGGCGAGTTGGGCGAACGCGATATTGTATGTCGGTGAATTGAACTCGGGCATGATCCACGCCTACGCTTTCTCGTACAATGATAACAGGGCCAAGACTGCCCCGGTTCCGCTGGTGTTAATGGACGGATTTCGTTTCCGCCAACCGATGTAACAAAACCGATCGACCGGCAACCGGATTTTCGTCGCCAACGCGATTGCTGAATGCAGGCCCGATCGACAGTCTGAGTCCCCAGCATCTTCGGTTTGTTCCGCCGATTTCTGCTCACTCGATTCTCAGAGAATCAAGTTCGTGGCGGGCTTGGTCGATCTCGTCCTTTTTCATGTCGCCCGTGCGGGTGATAGTGATGCGGGCTGTGCTGCCGCTGGTTATGTCTTTGCCGACGACGGAAATCCGTCCGTCGCTGCCGTAACTGCAGCAAATTTCGATCGGTGAGCCTTTGGGAATCTGTGTCGGCAGACCTTCGATGTCAAAGACGCCAATCTGCCGGCAAGCGTCGGCTTCGAGCGCCTCGCCTTCCAAAATCCGCACGCGGACCTTCCGCTGATTCTCGTCGTGGGTGCGGTAGATCTCGGTATGGCTGGCCGGTAAGGGAGTATTCTTGGGAATCAGAATACTGTTGGCGTGGTGGCCTGTCCCGGCGTCGCGGACGGCGATGCCCAAACTGTGTGCGTTGACGTCGATGGTGGCAAAGCCGGCCCACGTTTTGCGGTAACCCGTCTCGGTTTCGGCCGGCAGAGGTTCTCTCTGACTCAGCAAGATGCCGCCGTGAATGGCCGCACCGTGGGCGACCGCTTCGTCGGCGGCCAGCGAGGTATCGGGTTGCTGATCGGACAACCGGCGCAGCATGTCGCTGATTTGTGGCGCGCGGGTCATGCCCCCCACCAGCAGCACGCGGTCGATGTCGGACCACGAAAGGCCGGCCGCCTGCATGAGCAGCTCGGTCGTTGTTTCGGTGCGAGTGAGCAAGTCAGCCGTCAGATTCGCAAGAAGTTCCCGGGTCACGGTCGCCACCATCCGCTGTCCGGCGTGCATGACCAGCGTCCGGGTCGAGTGACGGGCCGAGAGCGCATGCTTGGTCTCCTCGGCAGCATGATAGAGGTAGGCCAACGATTCGTCATCGTCCCGCGGATCGGAACCATATTCCTTGCGAAACGCGTCGGCCAGATACTCGACCAGCCGCGTGTCCCAATCGTATCCGCCCAGCCGTACGTCGCCGTCGGTGGCCAGTGTCTCGAAGCGTTCGGGCGACATCCGCACCAGCGAAACATCGAACGTTCCACCGCCAAGGTCGTAGACCAGCGCCGTCTGTCCGTTCCCGGCCAGTTCCTGTAAAAAGCCGTCTGCGGATGGGCGGTTGCGGAGGCCGGTATCGAAGGCATAGGCCAGGGCCGCGGCGGTCGGCTCGTTGATGATGTCCAACACGTTCAGTCCCGCCAGCCGTCCAGCGTCCTGTGTCGCTTTGCGACGCAGATCGTCGAAATAAGCGGGAACGGTGATCACCGCACTGTCGACGCTGCCGAGTTTCATTTCGGCGTCTTCCTTCAGCCGCTTCAAAACCATCGCGGAGAGGACTTCCGGCCGATGCACTTGTCCGGCGACGGGGGATGAGAACTCTTCGAGGCCCATGTCTCGCTTGACGCAAACGGCCGCTCGATTCGGTAATAGAGCCGCCGCCCGTCTGGCCTCTTTCCCGACAATGATCAGATCATTTTCAATAAAAACGACGCTAGGTGTAATCAGGTCGCCTTCACGGTTCGGAATCGTGACCGGCGTTCCGTCGGGGCGCAGATGCGCCACACAGGAGTTGGTCGTGCCGAGGTCGATTCCGATGAGCCCGGAGAACGTCATGGTTGTGCAAGGTATTTCTTTGATTGCGTTGGGTGCCACTGGCAGCTTGTCTGCCAGTGCCGATTAACCATCCAGCATTGATATTTCCCTGATCGCTACTCCCGTTGCACCTCGCTCGCACGGGCGGACAAGCCGCCCGTGGCACCCATAAACCATTTTCTCCAAAGGCTCTATCGTTATCGTTAATTCAATAGTTTGGGCCGAAGTCCGACCACGCAGCCGGTCGTTTGGGAAAGGGGTGAGCGATTGCCATTTCAACGCGACTTTTTCACGGGGAAGCATTTTTCGCCGCCAGCGCCGCTTTGATGGCGGCCTCAATCTGTTTGAGATCGGGCGGAGTTTCCGGGGCCCCGCCAAATATTTTGATCAGCTTCCCATCGGCGTCGTAAAGCTTGTAATGTGGCAGCGCCCCACCCTCGATGTCGTAGGCCTCAAAAGCATTTTCGATGTCGATGTTGCTCAGCAGGTTGGTAAACGTCGCCTGTTGGGCTTGGAGAAACTCAAGTGCCGCCTCCCGATCAGATTTCGGCTCCAACTCCATGCTCACCGACACGACAGCCAACCCCTGGTGGGCATACTTGCGCGACAATTCGACCGTATGTGAAAATTCCTTCCGGCAAAGTCCGCACCAGGTCGCCCAGAAATCGACATACACCACCTTACCGCGATGCTTGGCAAGCACTGCGGCGTAACCTTTCGGGTCAACCGGTTGGAGCGCGACCTCTGCAGGCTTCGACTCGACAGACTGGCCGTTTTTGTGCTTAGCAGCAGCGTCGGTGGTCTGGTCAGCCGATTCCGAACAACCCGACTGCAATAACACCGCACAAGCAAGCACTGCCGCCCCGTGCAGGAATCGTATTCTCATCTCTGGCATTCCATTCGTGTGTCTTACTTCCGTTCGTATTCGATCCGGCAGCCGAACTGCCGCGATTCCTTGATCTCCGGCTGCTGTCCCCGCAGCAGCGCGTTGACGGCGTCGATGACGTAGTGCCTCTCGATCCGAGACGGGTTCAGGCTGTCGTCGAAGGCCCCCATGTAGGCAATTCTTCGGTCCTTGTCGAACACGAACAAATGGGGTGTGACCGTGGCACCGAGCGCCCGCCCGACCTTCTGAGTCGGGTCCTGCAGGTAGTCGAAGTTGAAGCCACGTTGTTGGGCCCGCTGTTTCATCTTCTCGAGCCAATCAGACTGCTCCTTGTTACAACTGATCGCGACAAACACAACGCCCTTCTTCTTGAACTGCTTCACAAACGAAATGAACCGCTTTTCGTAGGCCTGGGCCACCGGGCAGTGATTACAAATGAAGGTCAGAACCACCACTTGGGCGTCTTTGTAGTTTGCGAAACTGTGCGTTTTCCCGTCGACCCCTTCGAGATCCTTGAAGTCGGGGGCCTTGTCGCCGAAATCAACCTGCTTGTTGAATTTGGCGGCCAGCCCAGCCGAAGAAAACAACAAGCCACACGCCAGAGTCGCAGACACAAAAACGGCAGATTGGTATTTCATGGGCGTCGTCTCTTTCGCTTTCAGAATCGAATTTTGACTCGTCGAAGTGTGAACATGAGAAGTAACGTTGAGGCTGTTGACCGTTTGAAAAATCTCAACTGACTCATCGTGCCTCTGACGGATCCTTATTTTTGTGTACAACGGCGGACCGACTTTTGCAAGAGCAGTTGAAGCTATCTGGATTGTCGTGTGTGACAAGATTTTCTGGAATTCTCAATCCGGGTGGCCCGACCGACTTGCGGTCGTTTACCGTAAGCTGCCAAGCCGGCGCGAAACCACGGTTTGCACACGATCCGCCGCCGAGTATATAATCAAATCGCCGCGAGGTTCGGTAGCACCATTCCGTTGACGGGTGACGACTCCGTGGTCGAACAGTGCTCTGTACGTCTTGTGGGTTCTCTCTTCCGGGAGAAAGTGATGGTTCGACGTCTCTGCCGGCTAAGTCCGGTCGTGTTCTGTTTCCTGGCAACGTCGGCACCGGTGTGGGCCAACGACTTTGAAATCGTGGCGACGATCAAGTCGTCACAAGAACAGGTGCAGACCAAACACACCCGAAACACAACACGTCGCCGCGGATCCAATTTACCCGGCAAGTCGGCTGTGCGCAAGACGCTCCGCAAACCGCAGAAATCTGCCGATGCGAATAAAAAACTCCCACCGCGACCCGTGTTCAAAGTCAAGGCGGATACGAATCTTAGCGTTGGTTGGCGAGTGACAAACGTCAGTAAAACAGCCAACGTGACCAACTTGATGCTGCACTATTTCGTGGTCATGGAGAAAAAGGTCCGACAGGAAAAGGTCCCCGAACTGGGAAAAGACGTCGTCCATGAGGGGCTATTGTTCATGGATTTCAAGCCGACGGAAAAGGCCAGCGGCCGGTTCACGCTGAACGTGCCGCAGACCGGAAACTATTTGATTCGGGTTGAGACCATCGGTCTGGAAGAGACATACGGTTACGATCATTACACGGCGATCGACCTCGTCGTCGAGTGACCGGAGCCCATGATGAGGGCCACTGCAATGGGATGGCGACAACTCGCACAGCGACTGGATGATGCCATGATAGCAAAGCTGGGTTCTTCGAATCACGGGCTGCTATTGCTGGCGGTTTGCGTTGTGCTATCCGCTTCGACCGCTCTCGCCGAGCACGCGGTGATCAGTCTGGACGTCATCGGTCCCGACGGTCAGACGAAGGGCGCCGAAGACCAGGAACCGCCTTTGGGAGGGGTCAACCCAAGGGCCCGGATGACCGTCAAAGCGGGTGATCCTCTGGTGCTACAGTTTATTCTCACCAACATCTATCCGCACGGCGTGGTCAAAGACGTCACCGTCCGCTACTTCGTGGTTCGAAGCGACAAGATCGGCCGTAAAACCGTCCCCTTGCTGGAGGCGACGGAAACAGAGGTCACCGAAGCGGAGATTCGGAAGCGCGTGATCGTGCAAGGAAAGGTGGTTATGAACTTCAAGCCGAAATGTCGAGTCGGTGCGCGGCTGAGATTTCGTATCTCCAAGTCGGGTATTTACCTGGTGCGGGTCGACACACTCAACACAAAAAGCGATCACGAACAC
>Ga0310123_10002481_pt1 | contig 14698 bp, 11 predicted proteins | sample CB6_AW_1057_MG_FD_203505 | JGI IMG/M metagenome (GOLD analysis project Ga0310123, IMG submission 203505) | Marine microbial communities from Western Arctic Ocean, Canada - CB6_AW_1057 | ecosystem: Environmental > Aquatic > Marine > Oceanic | place: Canada: Western Arctic Ocean | collected... | reverse complement strand
CGACTGCGGGATATCGGGCTGACGGTCCGACAGATCATGGGGCACCTTTTTTCACAAAACGTGTAAGTAGGGAAAGATACGCCAACTGGTCCTGAGTGTCAACCGACACGCGGCGCTAAACAGGAGAGCGAAACCGGCCGCTCACGCACTCTCGGCCCGGTACGGCTCGTCCTCCTCCTCTTCGTACTCGTCCGTTTCGTCTTCTTCCTCTTCGTATTCTTCGTCGGTCTCTTCCTCGGCTTCGTCTTCCTCCTCGTACTCCTCTTCTAGCTCGTCCTCTTCGTATTCGTCTTCTTCCTCGGCTTCTTCTTCGTACTCATCTTCTTCCGAGTCGTCTTCTTCAGCTTCCTCGTATTCGGTGTCTTCTTCCCACAACGAATCATCTTCCGCGACTTCGTCGGCCGAAACATCTTCGTCCAGATCGGACTCATCATGATCGGGAACGATTCGGTTCGAGCGACGCGTGGACGACGGTTCGGGCGACGGATCCTGGCCGGTCATGGCATCCCAATCCTCAACCGACATCAGAACTTCTCGTGCTTGTGAACCGTTGTACTCGCCGACGATGCCGTCCTCGGCCATGTAGTCGATCAGTCGTGCCGCGCGGCCGTAGCCGATGCCCAACGTGCGCTGCAACAACGAGACGCTGCCACGCCCTTCGCGGATCACCACGTCGACGGCGCTTTCGTACAGCTCGTCGCGGTTCTTCAGCTTGCCGGCCATATCGTCGGTATCTTTGGTTTTCAGTTGTACGAGTTCTTTGACAAATTGCGGCTGATCGGTGCCGACATGATCGATCACGGCCGTGATCTCATCGTCGCTCAGATATGTACCCTGCCCGCGTAGTAGCATGCTCATGCCGGGCGAGAGATAGAGCATGTCGCCGTTGCCCAGCAGCTTGTCCGCGCCCATTTCGTCGAGCACCACACGGCTGTCGGTGCGGCTGGCGACCTGGAACGCGATCCGTGCCGGTAGGTTGGACTTGATCAGGCCTGTGATGACGTCGACCGTCGGTTTCTGTGTGGCCAGAATCAGGTGGATGCCGACCGCCCGGCTTTTCTGGGCCAGGCGGATAATGTGTTGCTCGACCTCTTTGCCCGAGGTCATCATCAAATCGGCCAATTCGTCGGCGACGATCACGATAAACGACAACTGCTTCGGCACTTTGGCCCAGTCTTCATCCGACTCGGGGTCAATGCGCTCACGCAGCTCTTCTTCGCCGAGTTGGTTGTAAACGCTCACATGGCGAACCCCGGCCCGGGCCAGCATCGCGTAGCGTTCTTCCATTTTATCGACGGCCCAGGCGAGGATCGCTTCGGCTTTGCGCATATCCGTCACGACCGGATGCATCAGGTGGGGCAGCCGTTTATAGGGACTCAGCTCAACCATTTTCGGATCGATCAGCAGCAGCCGTACCTCGTCGGGCCGGCGACCCATAAGTATCGACACAATGATCGAGTTAAGGCAGACACTCTTGCCAGTACCGGTCCGTCCAGCGATGAGCAAGTGGGGCAGTGTGGTCAGATCCACGACGATCGGCTTGCCGGCCACATCTTTGCCCAAGTAGATCGGGATCTTCATCCGCTTCGTACGACCGTTCGATTCCTCGATAACCTCGCGGAGCCGCACGATCTGCCGGTTCTCGTTGGGCACTTCGATGCCTACGGTGTTCTTGCCCGGAATCGGTGCCACGATCCGCACACTCGGCACGCGCAGCGCGATCGCCAAGTCGTCGGCCAAGCCGGTGATTCTCGACAGACGCAGGCCGGCTTCCAGTTTCACTTCGTATTGGGCGATGACCGGACCGGTTTCGATTTCGACGACCTTGACCCGCAGACCGAAGTTGGCAAACGCTTTTTCCAACAAGCGGGCCTTATGGCGGACCTCTTTCTCATGCTCTTCGAACGAGATGTTTTCGCTTTCGAGCAACAGGTCGAGCGGCGGCAGTTCGTAGTCGAGCACCTCTTCGGCCTCGCTGGCCGCCTCGATTTCTTCGATCACTTCGTCGCGCTGGCTCTTTTTCTTGGTTTTCTTGGGCTTTTTAATGCGCAAGGCGGACGCAAGGCGGCGACGAACGCCCGTTTTCTCCTCGGGCTCGTCAGCGGGCTTATCGGTGGCCGCCTGATTGTCGTCGGTGTCCTCGGCCTCATCGGCTACCTCGTCGAGAGCGTCCGATTCCGGCTCGTCATCCTGCGATTTGCCCAGGATGCGGACCGCGGGTTCTTCGGCCTCTTCTTCCTCTTCGTACTCGTATTTGTCCTCTTCTTCGGTGTCTTCCTCGTATTCGTCTTCTTCATCCGTTGCGTCTTCTTCCTTGGTTGCGACGCCACGGCCGGTGACGACCCGACCAGCATGGAGCATCCCACCGCCGACGAAGGCTACGCTGCGAGCCGCAAAGCGGACCAAGACATAATCCGTACACAGAAGCAGACCGGCGACGATCGTGCTGACCATCAAGATATACGCCCCGGCCGCCGCGAAGTGCATCTCGAGCAGACCGCGGCCCGCCGCACCGAGGTAGCCGCCGGCACCGATCACCGGTCCGGGCGACATCGAAGGCATCAGCATCGTTGCCACCGTGGCCATGCCCAACAGCGTGGCGAGCCAACCGAGGCCCCGCAACACGGGCTGGCCAATCGGCCACCGCAAGAGCAGAAAAGCGTCCCAGACAGCCAGCGAAAGTACGAGGTAGTAGGCCCCGTAGCCGAGTCCTTGCAGCAGATAATGGGCCGCAAGCGCACCGCCGCGACCGCAGGCGTTCTCGACCGTATCGGACGGTGGGTAAACGAGCGTACTCGGCGGGTCGGCCCGCTCGTACGTGGCCAACGAGACACCGAGAAACAGCACCAGCGCAAAGAGGCCGAGCGCGAATAGATCGTGTTTTAGATTCCGGTCTTCGAGCATGGGCGCGTCGTGCTTGTACTCGCAAGGCGAAACGGGGGACTCACCTCACCGCGTGGAAGTCTAGCACCCGCCGCCACCGAGTGAAGATCGCTAGCAGCGAAAAACTGGCTTGTTTTTCGTATCGGGTGGCGAAGACGGCGATTCTGCGGGTCCTGGCAACCGTGCCCGTCCGACTGTAACGGTTATTCCGCCACAGGAAAATTGCGCCGCGGACGGAGCCCGCCTTGTGAGCGAGGGACGAGGATCGCTCGCAGCCGGCCGGCAGAATCGAGCGCGGCAACCTCGTCCGCACCGTCGGGCAATTCTGCGTCGATCGTCTGACCGAGCGAAATGCGACGAAGGTCCTCTTCGCCGAGCTCGATACGGGGCAACATGCCGATGGCACTCGTCGCCGGCTGGATCTGCTGGGCGATCGTCTCGGGCGTCAACTGCTGGAGGTCACATGCACGGTCGAGGCGAAAATCGCCGATCGCGGTTCGCATGAGTTCCAACATCACGGCCCCGGTGCCGAGCGACTCGGCCAGATCACGACCGAGCGAACGGACGTAGGTACCGCTGCCGCACTCGATGTGCAGTGTTAACTCCGGGTAGCTGTATCCCACCACATCCAGCCGATCGACGCGAATGGTTCTCGGCGCCAGCTCGACCGGCTCGCCCGCTCGAGCCAGGTCGTAGGCGCGACGGCCGGACACTTTGAGCGCCGAGAACGCCGGCGGGCGCTGCTCGATCTGGCCGAGGAAGCCTTGTGCGGCTTGTTCGATCTGGCTCACTGTCGGTTGGGGTGGATCGTCGAGCTGTGTCACTTCGCCTTCGACGTCTTCCGTCTTGCTGGTGCGGCCGAGCAGAAACTTGGCCACGTAAGTTTTTGGCATCCGCTGAATGTACTCAATCAGTCGAGTCGCCCGCCCGACACAGAGCACCAGCACGCCCCGCGCGAGCGGGTCAAGCGTTCCGGCGTGGCCCGAGCTGGCCGGACGAACGAGCCGGTCGACATGATTCACGACCGCACGTGAAGTGATCCCGGCCGGTTTGTTGATGTTGAGGAGGCCGAAACGCGGGCAAAGCTCGAAATCCGAATGTCGAAATCCGAAACACATTCTTAATTCCTATTACCGATGTTTAGCAGCGCCTCGCAGCGGAGCGCGACGGGATTCCCTCAGTACGATAGCTCAGAATCAAAGCGATAGGAACCGCCGATGGACGCGGATATATGCGAACCATTGCGATCGACTCTTTGTTGGCTGCTAATCAGGCAACTTCGCGGGCGTTGAGCGGCTCACCAGGCGACGAAAAGTACGGCTCGGTCCAGTCACTCTCCCCTTTATTGTCAAGTTGCTTTGGCGGCACCTCGATCCGCTCTGTCAAGGTCCAGGCCCGCTGGTAGAGGTCGGCGGTGGCCCGCTCTTCGGCCGTGCGGGGCTGGAGGAATCCATCGAGCGAGACGCCGGGATCGACGGCGGGAATTTCATAGACGCGATAGCAGATGACGGCCAGGCAGAGTACGAGCGCGGGCAGAAAAATGGACGCGTTGGCCCAGATGCGGGCACACCAGGTGCGACGCTCGAGCAGCCAGTCGGGCGCGCGGAGCCAGGTGATCCAGAGCAGAACGAACGGGATCGGTGCCGCCGACCACCAGAGCGGAATATTTAGATTCGCCATTGCCGTCGACCATCCGATGAGACCGAACGCCATGAGCAGCCCCACGACGCCGGACACGAGTCCGCTACGGATGTAGGTCGAACAAAACTGGCCAGACGTGTAAGCCAGGGCGATCATGCCGAGGATCATCGTAAACTCGTCGGCAAGATTTACTTTGCTTTGTAAGTAAAGGTATAACGGAACTTGCCATATCATAAATGCGGTCACCGCGCTCAATACAAGGCTCACGGTCGTGATGACCAGTGCAGCGAGCAATTGGCGGCTAAGCCAGACGCGGCGAGGGGCGATGCCGCGATCGGCGAAGTAGCGGAAACGGTTTTGCTCGTTGTCGGCCAGCAACAGGCACGAGCCCGTGAGCGAAGCAAAGATAACGCCAGCGACCATCATAAAGCCCAAAGCTGCTTTTAGTCTCAGTCCGTCGATCCATAAAAAGAAGAATGACACACCGAAGGATACGGCAGCCAGGGTCGACAGGGTGCTCCGCGACTGCCGCCAAGCCGGCCGAGGACAACGCCACGTGGCGGCAGCCGATAGCTGGGCGCGGTACTGACCAGAGGCGACACGTCGGCAACTGCACTGGCATCGGTTGCGGATTGCGATCGCCATTGCCACGCCGGTCGTTCACGCAACCAGCGCATGGCTAGCCACACATCGGTGGCAAAGACAATCACCACAATCACCAGCCGTGTGGGAACCGCGTTCAGATAGGGCAGCAGCTCTGTGCCGAACCGAAACGTCGGATTTGAAAAGGCAACCACATAGTGAACCACGACCGACGGTGCGGCCACACCGAGGACGGCGGCAGTGAGCGGGCGACGGAGCAAGACCGAAAAGAGCAGCCCCCAGGCGAGCAGTTCCAGGGCAGCTGACCTGCCCCCTCAGGGCCCAAAGTTGAAGGTACGTGCTGGCGGCCGGGAAGCGGAAGCTGGTCAGCAGCGCCGACACGCCCCAGAGCACCACGAAAAAGACGATTGTGCTTAATACTGAATGGACAAGCTTGCCGGCAAGCAACTGCCCCGGTCTAACAGGAAGCGCGCGGAGAAAGTCGAAGGTGCCTTCTTCGTGTTCGGTGGCGAACATCGTAGCGCCGCAAGCGAGAGCATATAACGCGCCCATCGTGATCCCGGTGGCAAAAATCATCATCCAGCGGTCGCCATTCTCCGCCGTTTCGTGCATCGGCATCACGAGAACAATCAACTGAAAGAAGACCGTCAGACCGGCCAGGCCGAGCCAGAAGCCGCGGAGCAGACGATATTTCTTCCAGACCATTCGCCAGACAACACTATCTTTCATTAAGCCGAGGGTATTCATCGGATCGCTGTCTCCTCGGCCGGTGGTGTGGCGGTGCCGGCTTCGCCGGCCGGCGGGTCGGCCGTTTCCATATAGGCAAGATCTCTTCGAGCGACGGGGCGTGGACTTCCAGGCTGCTGACGTTAGGGTCGGCACGGAGCCGGTCGACTTCACCGTCGGCCGATCCGCCAACGAGCAGTTGCCACTGGCGGCCGTGGCGGCGTTCGCGCAAGAGTTCGGCCGACAGGATGGGCGGCCTCGTGGCGCCGTCAGCGAGCGTGATGGTGAGCTGGCGGACGTCGGCCTTGAGTTGATCGAGCGGTTCGACCAGCAGCAAGTGCCCATCGCGAACGATGGCCACGATGTCGGCTACCCGTTCGACCTCGCCGATTTGGTGACTGCTCAAGAGCACGGTCTGACCCGACGCGGCCAGGTCGACCATGCTTTCGAGAAAGTCGCGGCGGACCAACGTGTCGAGCCCGGAGGTCGGTTCGTCGAGGATGAGAAGTTGCGGCTCGTGGGCCATGGCCAGCGAAAGGGCGACCTTGGCCCGCATCCCTTTGGAGAGCGCCTTGAGTCGACGACTGAGCGGCAGCTTGAACTCTTGGGCAAACTGGCGGTAGCGCGATTCGTAACCGTCACCGTAGAAGCCGGCGGTGAACCAGCCAATCTCGGCGACCGTCATCCAATCGTAGAGCGTTGGTCGCTCGGGCACATAGCCGACGCGCTGGCGGATTTCGAGGCCTTGAGTGCAGCTATCCATGCCGAGCACCTCGACCTGACCGCTGTCGGGCTCGGTTAGCCCGAGCATAATGCGGATGGAGGTCGTTTTGCCAGCGCCGTTTTCGCCGAGTAGCGCGAAGACAACCCCGGGCGGGACCTCGAACGAGACGTCGTCCAGGGCCGTTTCCGCGCCGTAACGTTTTGTAAGGTTCGTGAGTCGAATGACGTATTGCATGGCAGCACCGGGGGATGTGAGAATTCAGATTTCGGAATTGTCGTGGAAGTCGGGCGGTTTTATGGTTTCAGTTCCGCGTCGATCATGGTTTGGATCTCCTCGTCGGTAAGTCGGCTTTGGCGGGCCTCGACCAGCACATGCCGCAGACGCTCGCGAATCACGTTGGTGCGAGTTTGGCGGCAACGACGCACGGCGCCGGCCGCGACGACCAGGCCCGTGCCGCGGACCGATTCGAGTACGCGATCGTCTTGCAACTGGCGGTAGGCGTGGGCGACCGTGTTGGGATTGATGGCCAACTGCCGGGCAAGCTGACGGACGCTCGGCACACGGTCACCGGGCCGCAGCGCCTCGCCGGCAACGGCAAAGCTCGTCTGGCGGATGATCTGCTGGTAGATAGCCACGCCGTTGGTCGGATCGATGTCGAAGAACATGTTTGGTCAGAGGGTCAGGGGACAGGAGTCAGGGAGCAGTGAGGTCAGGAGTTCAGAAGAATAGCGGGCTAGATGTACTATCGTACTAGTACAGTATCGGATCGTGCCGGTGCTGTCAACTGGTTTTTTGGCGACATCGTTGAATCGTAGCTGCCAGGCGGAAGCCGGCGGTTAGCGCTGGAAATAATACTCCTAGCGCAACCGCCGGCTCCCGCCTGGCGGCTATTAAAGAAGGGCGATGAACTTGCGGCTATCAAAGCAACCGAACCCCTACTTTTGGACTACGGTTTCTTGATGGTCTGTAGCGGCGGTGGGGACCATGCGGTCTGGCGAAGAAAGAAAGGCACCGAACGTGCGGAGGTAAATCAACCTAACGACTGGCATTGACCGATGTTAGTCGGTAGCGGGGCAAATTCGTGATTCGCTTGTGAGGCCCCCGCACGGCTCCTGTAATGCGTAGAGTTGACGGCGTAGAGATTAGACAACGGGCACGGAGAAGCGCAGACGTTGCCGGATAAGCCAAAAATCTTGTATTTAGGTGACGGCCTGAACCAGGGCGGCCAACTGCGCGAGCGTCTCACTGAGCGCTACGAGGTCGTTGACGTTGAAAACGACGTTCGCGCCTTAGCTCAATTGGCGCAGGAAACCTTTGCGGGCGTATTCGTCGCGTCGGATCGACTCAACGATGCGGTGACGATCGGCCGCCTTCTTCAGAACGAAAAGATCCTGGAAGGGATGCCCGACGGCGTTGTGCTCTTGGACGCCGAGAACACGATCATCTGGGGCAATGGACGGCTACGCGAATGGAGTGGGCAAGAAAACGTTGTGGGCAGCAACTTTTATACGATTCTAGGCAGCCCGGAGATCCTGGGGCCCGACTTCTGTCCGTTTCATACGGCGTTGGCGACCGGCATGCCGAGCAGCAGCACACTGCGTTGCGATGAGAATCGTTACTTCCACGTTCATGCGGCTCCGGTATTGGAAGAGCAAGGCCCGCCACAGCATCTGGTGGTGACGGTTCGCGACGTGGCGTTGGAGATGTTGCAGCAGCAAAAGCTGGCGGCGATTCACCAGGCGGGGATCGAACTGGCCGATCTGACAGCCGACGAAATCGCGAATATGTCGGTGGAAGAACGGATCGAGCTGCTGAAGTCGAACATCTTGCACTATACGAAGGACTTGCTTAATTACGACGTCGTCGAGATCCGCATGCTCGATCCGGAGACGAGTATCCTCGAACCGCTGCTCTCGTCGGGCATGAAGCCCGAGGCGGCCGAGCGAAAGTTGTATGCCGGCACCGAGAAGAACGGCGTAACAGGATTTGTGGCGGCGACCGGTAAGAGTTATCTGTGCGAAGAAATCGCCGAGGATCCACTCTACCTGGAAGGCGCCCAGGACGCGCGGAGTTCGCTCACCGTACCGCTGGTATTCCACGAGCAAGTGATCGGGACGTTCAATGTAGAGAGCCCGGAGCCGCAGGCGTACGATGACAGCGACTTACAGTTTTTGGAACTTTTCGCACGTGACGTGGCGGTGGCGCTAAACACGCTCGAGCTGTTGGCTGCGGAAAAAGCGAGCGCGGCGGCCGAGAGCGTCGAGGCGATTCACGCGGCGGTGGCGTTGCCGGTGGATGATATTTTGAACGAGGCAGTCAACGTCATGGAGCGTTATATCGGTCACGAGCCGGAGGTGATCGATCGGTTGCAAAGGATTCTTCGGAACGCACGCGATATCAAACAGGTGATCCACAAAGTAGGTCAGAAGATGGCCCCGGTGCAGGCGCAGCCACTGTTGCAGCCGTCCGATTCGCGCCCCGCGCTGGTGGGGCGGCGGATGTTGGTGGTCGATCAGGATGAAAGTGTTCGCAGCGCGGCCCATGCGCTGCTCGAGCGGTATGGATGTGTGGTCGAGACAGCGCACGACGGGGCGGAAGCGGTCTACATGGTGCGGAATTTGGGCCGCGAAGAAAATTATCATGTGATTATCGCCGATGTGCGTTTGCCCGACATGACGGGCTACGAACTGATGTGCAAAATGCAGGAGATGATGGAAGTCGTGCCGATCGTGCTGATGACCGGTTTTGGGTACGATCCGGGACACTCGATTGTGAAAGCACGACAGGCCGGACTGCAGGCAGAGCTGTTCAAGCCGTTCCGCCTTGACCAACTGCTCGAATCGGTCGAGAAGATCATCACCGTCTACGGGCCGGTCTAACACTCTTGACGGAGCGGAGAGCCAGAGAGCGGAGAAAAATCGTTTGAATCATGTCGATACCCGAAGTCATTTTGCTTGCGCTGGCCGCGGTCGGTCACGTGGTGCTGTGGATGTCGCTGGTCAATCGGATCCACGGTACGGGTCTGTCGCAGGGGTTGGTCCATCTGCTGACCATTTTTTGTTGGTCGATGATGGTCGTAATCGTAGTGTCGGTCGCGGTCGGCTACACGGCGGGCAGCGGAATCTGGATATCGCTACTGTATCTGTCGCCCTGCTTATTGATGGCCCTGAGCTCGATCGGTCGCAGAATTCGGACGCTCCTTGGTGGTGACCAGTCGGCGGCCCTGCTATCGAACCATACGACGTCGCTCGACTTGATCGAGCAGCTTGGCCACCGACCAGCCGGCAGCCGGTGGACCGAACTGCTCTCGCGGCTGCCCGGCAACGAAGTATTTCAGTTGCATATTCAGCGTAAAGAGCTGCGGATCGAGCGACTCGAACCGGAGCTGGACGGGCTGACGATCGCGCATGTTTCCGATCTGCACATGAGTGGCCGCATCAGCAAATCGTTTTACCGGCATGTCGTTGAGCGCGTGAATGAGCAGCAGGTCGATATTGTCGCGATCACGGGCGACCTGTTCGACACCGAGGCGTGTATAGAGTGGGGACGCGAGATACTCGGTTCCTTACGAGCACGATACGGCGTCTACTTCGTGCTGGGTAACCACGATAAGCGGGTAGACGCGGGCAGAGTTCGGCGACAATTGATCGATTGTGGATTGACCAACCTGGGAAGTCGCTCTCAAGAGGTCTGCGTGGGCAAGCACAGAATCATCTTGGCTGGCAACGAGTTGCCGTGGTTCTCGCCAGCGGCGGACATGACGCATTACCCCCAGGGCGACGGGCATCCGACCAGCGACGGGCGACCCCTGCGGGTGCTGCTCTCGCATGCGCCGGATCAGATTGAATGGGCCCGGCAACATGACTTCGACTTGATGTTGGCAGGCCACACACACGGCGGACAGATTTGTTTTCCCGTGTTGGGTCCGGTCGTGAGTCCGAGCCGACTGGGAACACAATATGCGTCGGGCACGTTCGATGTGCCGCCGACGTTGCTACATGTGAGCCGAGGGATCGCCAGTCTGATGCCGATTCGGTGGAACTGCCCACCGGAACTGGCCGTGCTGGTGTTGCGCAGCGGTGTGGCGCTGGGTGGATGACAGGCGGAGTCAGCGGCGCTGAATTTCGACACAGATACCGCCGGCACGGATCGCCTTGTGCATCCGGGTGAACCAGAGCTCGCTGTTCCAACGTAGGCCCAGTTCTTCGCAAAGATTATGCAGATCGCGGCGATTGTATGTGCGGCAATACCACACGCGGCTGGTCCAAGCGCCGGAAAAAGTATCTTCGGTCGTGAGAAGCAGCATCTTGCCACCCGGACGCAAAACGCGGGCAATCTCGACCAAGCCAGGCCGGGGATCCGGCAGATGCTCGAGTACGTAGCCACACGTGATGCAGTCGAAACAGTTGTCGGCGAACGGCATTCGCGATAGATCGGCGTTCACAAATTCGGGCACATCCGACTTGAGACGTACGCGGGCGCGGCGAAGCATTTGGCGAGACAGATCGAAGCAGGTGATGCTGGCCTGCGGGTCGGCATATTTGATCAGATGCTTTGCGATCTGGCCGGCACCGCTGCCCACGTCGAGAATCGCACGCGCACCACGAAGGTCAAACTTGCGTTCGCGAAAGAGCCGTTCGCCCAGTGGCACGTGCAGCGAAAGCAGGCTGCAGGTGGCCAACAAAGCTCCTTTGGGTCCACTATACACATCCGAGACCTTGTCGCGATACTCGTCGTAGCTGACACGGCGTATCAGATCGTTTTCAACAATCCGATTGAGCACCTTGCGCCGAATTGTTTTCCCGCGAGTTTCCTTGGAGCGACGCTGGAGGATCGTGCTGGGCATGGACATCCTCGTGGCCGTCTGGCAGTTTTACAGCATAAAAACTACACCCACTCAGAGAGAGGCATATCGACTGTATGTATACCACTCAAACAACCGTACCGCCAGCCAGAGGGACCAAGATTCTCAAACTTCGCAACGAATCTCCAAACTTCGCGACGGGTCCTTTCCCAATTGCCCCTTTCCCAATTACTCTGACCGTCAACGTCAACGTGACCGATCTGGATGGCGACCTAATCCGCGACAAGATAATCACCGCCAAGGCAAGCCGCAATCAGTACGCGGTCATTCGTATTTCTCTCGTTTATGTTGCCCGCCTGGCTAGTGCGAGTCGCACGGACATGAGGTCAGCGGTTACTGGTTTTTCCCGGCGAAAACCCAATGATCGTGATTTCGGTATTTCGTAATCTGCTGGTGTCGGCTAGTCACTTGACCCATGTGCGCAACGACCAGTATAGTAACGTATTGCGCCGACAAAGTAGAAGCGACAAGCGTTTGGGTGGCGTACGTTTATGCGCCCTCGGAGTGGCACACCAAATCGCCGGCGCCTATTTCCTTAAAAACATACTATAGCGCGTCGGTTGGCCGCGCAGGTGTCGATGCCCCCGTTTGTTCTCGATATACGACACGCAGAAGACGCGCGCGATGTGGTCCATCAGACCGTTCAGGCGTTGGCCGAAGGCGGGTTGGTGGCCCTGCCCACCGAGACCGTTTACGGATTGGCAGCCAGTGCGATCAATGCCGAGGCGGTCGATCGGCTGCTGCAGGCCAAGGGCCGCCCGGCGGGGCAGCCGCTGACGCTGGCACTCAAGAGCGCGGACGACGCGCTCGACTATGTTCCACGAATGACGCCTTTGGCAAGGCGGCTGGCAAGGCGGTGTTGGCCCGGTCCGCTGACACTGGTGGTCGACGACGAGGAATCGGAAAGTTTGGTACGTCAACTTCCCGACTCGGTCCAGCAAGCAGTGGCGCCGTCCGGAACGATCGGGCTGCGCGTTCCCGCTCACCCGATGATATTAGACGTACTGCGGATGTTGACCGGACCGATGGTATTGACCAGCGCTAACCGGTCGGGCGAGCCGGACGCCGTCGATGCGGATGAAATCGTCCGACAGCTGGCCGACGACGTGACGCTGATTTTAGACGACGGGCCGAGCCACTATGGGCAGCCGTCGTCGGTGGTCCGCGTCGATGGAGATCGCTATGAAATACTGCGTGAAGGTGTGGTGACGGATGCGACACTCCAACGGCTGGCAAGTTTTATGGTGGTGCTGGTCTGTACGGGCAATACGTGCCGGAGCCCGATGGCCGAGGCTTTGTTGCGTCGGCGATTGGCTGAGCGCGTGGGCTGTAAAATCGAAGAACTTGAAGACCGAAGCATTGTGGTAGAATCGGCGGGCGTTGCGGCCGGTCGGGGCACGCCGGCCACGACCGAGGCCCACGACGTGATACGCGAGATGGGACTGAATCTGACTGAGCACTCATCGCAACCACTGACCGAACAACTGGTCCGAAATGCGGATGTGGTTTTGGCCATGACGCGGGCCCATCGCGACGCGATCGTGACCCACTGGCCCGACGCGGCCGAGCGAGTCCATTTGTTGCGACACGACGGCAACGACGTGGCGGATCCGATCGGCGGCTCGCGTGAAGTGTACCTCGATTGTGCGAAGCAGATTGATGCGGAACTGGCGGCTTGGGCCCAAGAGATTGAGTTGACGGAAAGAGTCGGAAAGTCAAAGAGTTGAAAAGTTGAAGAGACAGGCTCGGTTCTTACACTCGTATCACTTCCCCGTACGGAGTACCCAGTCATGCGTATCGCGATCGGCAGTGACCACCGGGGTTACGAGCTGAAGTCCAAGCTTGTCTCCCTGCTCAAATCGGGCGGGCACACGGTGGAAGACGTCGGTGCCGGATCGGCCCAGAGCGTCGACTATCCGGATTACGCCGCGATGGTGGGAGAGAAGGTGAGCGCCGCGGCGGTCGATCGCGGCATGCTGATTTGTGGCACGGGAATTGGCATGGCAATTACGGCCAACAAGTTTGCGGGCGTGCGTGCGGCGCCATGCCACGACGAATTAACGGCCGAAATGAGTCGTCGTCATAATGATCTGAACGTCTTGTGTTTGTCGGCGGACATGCTGGGCGAGAAACTGGTCGACCGGATGGTTGAGGTTTGGTTGAAGACCGACTTTGAAGGAGGACGGCATGCGCGGCGCGTCGAGAAGATATCGAACCTAGAACGGAAGTCGGACCCTTGTTAGGGCATTTCACAAATGCTCCTGAGGGCGAGCCACGGGCGTAAAGAGCGTGGGTGAAGGAGTTATCGAAAGTCGAAAGAATGACCCCTTAAACAAAAATATGAAATGCTCTAGGGCAATGAAGCGAGGGAGAATATGACTGAAAATGTACGCTGGGGTATTTTGGGAACCGCCAAGATCGCGCTGGAACATGTCGTGCCCGGCATGAGGAAGCCGCCGTACAATCGGCATATCGAGATTGCGGCAATCGCTTCGCGCGATGTGCAGAGAGCCCAGGCCGCCGCGTCACAACTCGCCATTCCGAAGGCGTACGGATCGTATGAACAGCTACTCGCCGATGCCGACATCGACGCGGTCTACATACCCCTTCCGAACCACCTTCACGTGCCGCTTTCGATCAAGGTATTAGAAGCCGGAAAGCACGTGCTTTGCGAAAAGCCGCTCGGTCTATCCTCAAAAGAGGCTCAGCTGTTGGTCGAAGCTGGCAAAAAATATCCGCACTTGAAACTCATGGAAGCTTTCATGTACCGGCATCATCCACAGTGGCAGCGGGCGCGGCAACTGGTGCGTGAAGGCGGGATCGGTACGCTCGATACCATTCAAACATTTTTTTCATACTGCCTTGATGATCCCGACAACGTTCGCAATCGACCCGAGTACGGTGGCGGAGGGTTGTTGGACATCGGCTGCTATGCCATATCACTCTCACGGTTCCTTTTCGAAGCAGAACCAGATCGCGTTTTTGGCACGGTACGTTGTGACGCGAATTTAGGGGTCGACGAATTGGTGTCGGCGGTTATGAAGTTCGGCAGCGGCACGTCCACATTTACCTGTGGCACACGTATTCAGAGATATCAATCGGTTCACATCTTTGGCACGACAGGTCGAGTGGAGATCGAAATACCGTTTAACGCCCCCACCGATCGACCGTGTCGTCTTTGGCACGAGACAGAGAATGGCCTGGATGAAGTCGAGTTTGACATCTGTGATCATTACGGTATTCAAGGCGAACTGTTC
>Ga0310123_10002480_pt1 | contig 14702 bp, 9 predicted proteins | sample CB6_AW_1057_MG_FD_203505 | JGI IMG/M metagenome (GOLD analysis project Ga0310123, IMG submission 203505) | Marine microbial communities from Western Arctic Ocean, Canada - CB6_AW_1057 | ecosystem: Environmental > Aquatic > Marine > Oceanic | place: Canada: Western Arctic Ocean | collected... | reverse complement strand
TAGCTCACTCTCCGGGTCCACCATGTTACCACCATCTCGGATACGCCAAGCCCCCGTTACATCAAAGTTCTCAAGGGCTAACCCGATCGGATCGATGACGACATGGCACGAGCGACAAGCAGGATTCGCGCGATGCTGCTCCATGCGCTCTCGAACAGTTAGAAAACGCCCATCCTCTGCTTCACCAACTTCTTCAAATGCCGGAATGTCAGGTGGAGGTGGGGGGGGTGGAGAACCAAGCAGGACTTCCAGGACCCATTTCCCTCGGAGAACCGGTGAGGTGCGATCAGCGTGTGACGTCATCGTCAGTATACTACCGTGGCCCAGGAGTCCACGGCGTGTCTCGTCGGGATAAGACATCTTCTGGAACTCGGGCCCTATAATCCCAGGAACTCCATAGTGTCTGGCCAGCCGCTCGTTAACGAATGTGTAATCTGCCGTGAGCAGCTCAAGGATGGGACGGTCCTCTTCAACCAGATGTGAGAAGAAGAGTTCCGTCTCACGGTTCATAGCCTCAGAGAGTGTCTCATCAAAGTATGGGTAAGTCAGAGCATCCGGGTGGATATCTTCAAGATCTTGGAGGCGCAACCATTGAGAGGCAAAGCGCGTCGCAAGTGCTTCGGCTCTTGGATCAGTCAGCATCCTTCGCACCTGTTGCTCAAGTTCTTTGGAGTTAGACAGCCTCTCTCTTTCCGCTACTGCTATCAGTTCTGCATCTGGAGGTGCGCCCCACATGAAGTACGAAAGACGAGAAGCCAAGTCGCCCTGGCCGATGTTGTAGATCTCACCGGGAGCTATTCCGTCCGGAACTTCTTCCATACGGAATATGAAGTGCGGACTCGCCAAGATCGCCTGCAGCGCCATCCGGACCCCACCCTCGAAGCCACCGTCTTGAGCACCCTCATCATAGAAGTCCATCAAGGCGCTAACGTCAGCTTCCTTAATCGGCCTACGATAGGCATCACCGGCCAAGTTACCGACAATCATTTCGGCACAAGGGCGGGCCTCAGCAGGAGCGGTCGGCCGGCACGTGAAAACCGCTCGACGTGTCGGGTTATCAGAAACCCCTGTCACTTCGAATGGGCCAAGTATGGTGAGGCGCTGAAGATGTTGTTGAGTCGTCACGCCATAACCGATGCCAATCTGCCCATCCGCAAGTGTGTGATCGATCGGACGAATCAAATCGTCGACCTCACCTTCAAATTGCTTAATAAATGCGGCAGTGACTCGCTTTGGCCCAGCAGTCACATAGATGGAGTCTGTTCGAATATTCAAGCCACTCGGCTCAGATTCCATCATCCATCGGTCAATCGTGAGGAGTGCAATCCGCTCGCCTTCTATCGAAATCTCAACCTGTTCCGTTCCAAACGTGCGCCCAAAGACCTCACCTTCAACGGCATTGTAGGGCATGATATGGAACACATACTTCCCGTCTGCAGGGAAGTTATGAACACGTGACAGTCCGCCACGTGTCCCAAAAGGAGCTCCTTCAATGCGGTCCTTTTGTGACTGTATACGAGGCAACCTGTAAACAGTGTTTTGGATTTCCGCATCGGGATCACCGAGCACAATGCGGCTGACATATTCAGCGGCGCGTAGATAACCTTCCATGAGGGTAGCCGAAGGCGTCTGAACGTCAGCAATATTGTCGAAGTTTGCACTCTTCGTATCGAGTGGCAGGAAAGTACTTACGTCAACTTCGATACCAAATAATTCTCTAATCGTATTGTGGTACTCAGCACGATTAAGTCTCTGGAAGGTGCGGGTCCCCGGGTTGGGGTTCCGCTCGGCTGCCTTGTCGAGTATCGACTCGAGGTCACGCGCTACCTCCGCGATCACTACAGGATCAGGCCGTCTTGCCCCTGAAGGAGGCATCATACCAGCTCTGAGTTTGCGGATCATCTTTTCAACGATCTCGCCATTCTGTGGCGCGTTGGCCACATCGAAGCCTTCTAATACCAAATCACCGCGGCGCATTCGCTCGCTGTGACAGCGCGTGCAGTACTCTGCGACCACGTCATTCGTCCCATCCTCAGCGCCGTCCCTGAAGGATGCCGCCGTTACAAAGGGAGAGGCAGCCTGAAACGACGTCGGTGGTGCCGGGACCGTACAAGTCGTGAGGGTTCCGCAAATAACGGCAACCGTCATAACTGGAAGTATGGTTTTACGCATGCCCACGCTCGAAAGAGGTTACAGTACTGGTAAGCTTTGATAATAGCGCAACTACTGGGGATACGGCTAGGCTTTCACACGTAGAGATAGGATAGATAGGTCTGTACGGAACAAGCCCGTGCAGACCTATGAAACATGATTCAAGCCCGCTCTGTTGTAATCAGATCGGGAACCTGTTTCCGGACACTCAAAGTGTCCTTCAAGGAGCCCAACTTGTCAGCTGATACGAGTTATACCGACGCGATAAACCCTGAATCCATGGCAACATTCAACCCGGAAAAAATGGGAAAAAGAACGATATTTCAGTCAGAACACATTCTGGTCGGGTTAAATACTTTTGAACCGGGCCAAGCACACCAACTCCACACCCACGAGGGAATGGATAAGGTCTATCACGTGCTTAAGGGGCAGGGCCTATTCATCCTGGAGGACCGGGAAATAGAGATGGAGGCGGGCCTGATGTTGGTCGCGCCGGATGGGGTGCCCCATGGGATTCGGAATCACAGCAATGACCGACTTATTGTGCTTGCCGTACTTGCCCCAGGACCATGACGCATCTTCAGGGCGCATCCTAACTACAATAAGGAGGACCCCGAACCCTACTAGGCTCCGATTATCGAGAGCTGATTCGCTCCCTAATCAGGTCCGCTGTCCACGACGCCCTCGCCTCTGAGATTCTTCGAGCAAGCTCGAGTGATCGTTCTAGATCAGCAATGGACACGCCATTGATGACGGCCTGACCAGCCTCTACACGTTCCGCCCAGCGCACCGAATTAATGTCATCAAGCATCATATTCAGCGTGATTCCTGGGCTATCATGTATTCCATCGTTAGGCATTCCTTCGCCGGTAACACCTTCGTCGCGCAGCACGTTCGGAGCATTCGCCGGCCGTCTGTAATACTCACCTATGTGATGCACAGCTGCTTCCCCAGCCCACGCTGCCGTAAGACGCTCCGCCACAGCCTCCTGACCACTCTGGTTCCCGCCACTGTCTCCGATGAAGATGATGTTCTCGAAGCCGTGCATCTTCAGGCTGTGAGCAACGTCAGTGAGTACGGCCTCGAATGTTTCCTGTCTAAGGCTAATCGTGCCAGGGCTCCTCATATGCCCGCTTTGGGGCTCGATGCTCCCCTCTGGGACGAACTCTATTACCGGAGCGCAGACGGCATTTCCGAGGTTAGCCGCAATTGCTGGGCAGTTCGCTCGAAGGACGTAGTTGTGCTTTCCGGTAACCAGCCACGGACCGTTCGGCTCTATCCCTCCCGTTGAGACGATGGCAGTGGTTTTCCCTGAGGCGATAGCATCTCGGACATCCATCCATGTCATCTCCTCGATCCAGGCTGTTTTCGCCTCGGGAAGAGGATTGGGTGTATCCGAACAGTTGTATTCATTTGCTCGGCAATCGCCGCCGCCCATCGTCCTTGGGTCGGGTGCAGGGCGCTGCTGGCCACCAGGGCCAGCACCACGACCACGACCACCTCTACCTGCTCCACCCTGGCGCTGTGGAGCAGGCAGGGTGCCACCGTTCGCAATCGTTTCCCGGATCAGTCCAGCAGTACTCTCGGCACGGAATCCTACAATTTGCCTCGCGTACTCAAGAGATTTGACCCGGTCAGCAATGGAAACACCATTAATCGATGCAAATCCTGCCGCCACACGTTCGTCGAATCGGATAGACCTGGGATCTGCATGGAACATATTGAGCGCTATCACTGGATCGTCGTGAAGACCATCACCTTCTCCGTCGACTAGGCCCTGCTCAGCCATATACTGGCCAACGCTCCCGTAGTCGTAATAGCCCTGCACATGGCCTACAATCGCATCACTACCCCATGCGGAATTCAGCGCATCTGCGACCGCCCGTTGGCCGCCTTGATTGCCACCACTGTCTCCGATGAAGATGATGTTCTCAAAGCCGTGCATCTTCAGGCTGTGAGCGACATCAGTGAGTAACGCCTCGAACGTCTCCTGCTGGAGGCTAAGGGTACCAGGACTTTGCATATGCCCACTCGGTGGGTCGATCGAACCTTCGGGTACGAGCTTCACGATGGGTGTGCACAACGCGTTCCCGAGTTCTCGGGCAATCGCATCACAGTTTGAACGAAGGACGTAGTTGTGCTTACCCGTCACTAGCCAAGGACCGTTAGGCTCGACACCCCCCGTTGGAATAATGGCCGTCGTCTTTCCTGCATTCAGGGCATCTCGGACATCCATCCACGTCATCTCTTCTATCCAAACCGTAGTCGCCTCAGGGAGCGGATTTGGTGTCTCGGCACAGTTGTACACATTGCTAGCACAATTGCCACCGCCCATGGAGTTGGCGTCCCGCTGCTGGGCGCATGCTGCTGTGGCTGTAAATAGCACTGCCCCGATGACGAGGATGGTCCTCATAGTTTTCTCCTATTATGCAGATATCTCATTCGAGACTGGGTGTCGGAAGCAAGACACGCCAGGGGTAAATGATACTGGGGTGAATTAAGTAACGATAGGCACGATCTTAGCGTCTAACGCTTGGTGCTGACCAAAATCAGTTAGACAGTCGATTGACTGATGTCCCGAAGTCCCCGTAGACTTTCTATGGTTTGTCTTGCAAGGAGTAAGTGCCATGCCGGTAGTTGCAAATAGAAACGATCGTGGAGCCAGCCTAGGGATAGTCCTCTTGGCCCTGGCGGCTTTTTTCTCGCTCAGTGCTGGGCCCGTGTACGCCCAACAAGGCGCGGTGAATACAGCAGAGTACGGGCATGTGACATTTACTAAGGATGTCGCACCGATCCTCCAGCGTAGTTGTCAGCGCTGCCACAGGGAACACGGTGTGGCACCGATGGCACTCATCGAGTATGACGATGTCCGTCGCTACGCCAGACGAATCGTGTACAAGACAGGCCTAAGGGACGTAGCCGGCGCGATGCCCCCATGGTACGTCGAAAAAGATATCGGTATCCAGCACTTCAAAGATGATCCATCGCTTAGCGACGAAGAGATTGCAGTACTCGCAGCGTGGAACGCGATGGGTGCGCCGATGGGTGATCCAAACGATGCGCCACCACCACTAGAGTTCGATGATGGAGTTAGTTGGACCGCCGGAGAACCAGACCTGATCGTCCGGCTTCAAGATTACACGGTCCTAGGCGGTCAGCCCGATTGGTGGGGTGACATCGAGGCCACCCCAACCGGGCTGACCGAGGACCGTTACGTGAAGTCCGTGGAGGTTCGTGAGGTGAACGATTACGATCCCTCCGAAGTTCGGGAAACTGTCGGCGGAAGATTCGTCTTCCACCATATGATCTATAGCACACGGGTCACCGAAGGAGGAAACCCGTTCGCCCCTGCTACGACCTGGCCGGTACACGAGGTTGGTAGGAACGCCGATATCTTTGATACCGATGGAGGTCGGCTTCTCCGGGCTGGAACGAGTATCGTCTCCAACTCCCTTCACTTACACTCGAATGGCCGAGACACCAAAGCCCACCTCGAGATTGGGTTCAGGTTCCATCCTGAGGACTATGAACCTAAGTACCGAGGGGCGGCCGTTGGACTCGGAAATGCGATAGACATCGATATCAAGTCCGGCGAGAAAGACCAGGAACTGCATGCCTATAGAGTCCTAAACCAGCACACCAAGATCGTGACCTTTGAGCCACACTTGCACGCTCCGGGGGCACGCATGTGCCTGGAGGCGATCTGGGGTTTCAACGTGGAGACCCTGTCTTGTGTAGGCTACGACCATAATTGGGTTCGGGGTTATGCCTTCGCTGATAATCACCAGCCACTGCTACCCAAAGGAACGGTCCTTCACATCACGGGTTTCATGGACAACACACCGGAAAACACCAACCTCTCCGACACTCGAAATTGGCAGGGTTCTGGTAACCGGTCGGTATCAAACATGTTCATCGACCTGGGAATGCGACTCACCTTGAGTGACGAGCAGTTCCAACAGGAGATGGCTGATCGACGAGACGCATTGAACTTGAACGTGAATGATCACGTGATCGGCTGCCCACTCTGTATGGTCATCCCTGGGAGGTAGTTCGATGATGAGAAGTAATTCTCCTCACAGTCTGAGCATCTCTGCACTCTCCCTAATTTTGATAGCATCGGCGAGCCTTATAGCCCAGACACCGTCGAGGGCTAAGGCTCAGGAGACCTACTCAAAGGGCCAAAACATCTCTCCCTCGTACGAGGGTTGGGAGCAGAACCCTGACGGCTCTTTTAACTTCCTGTTCGGCTACATGAATCGGAATTGGCTGGAGGAACCAGACATACCCGTCGGGGTCGATAATAGCTTTTCACCTGGCTCCGAAGACCGAGGCCAACCCACTCACTTCCTTCCACGCCGTAACCGCTTTGTATTCAAAGTGCGCGTGCCAGCGGATTGGGGTGATAAGGAACTCGTATGGACCCTCGTGAGCGCTGGGAAAACCGAGAAAGCTTACGCGTCGCTCAGGCTCGACTACATCGTGGACAACATGATCGTAGCATCCGAAACCGGAGCGCTTAACGCGGGCTTTAGCACGCCTGCGTCCCGAGCGAACACTCCGCCTGTCGTAATGATAGAAGGAGATTCGGTGCGTCGTGCGACAGTTGGACAACGGATCACACTCATCGCAACCGTCGATGATGACGGACTTCCTCGTGTGAATAGGTCCACACAGGAACCGGACACAAGTAGCGCGCCCCCTACACTCAGCGCACGGCAACTCCGCCCACCATCACGGATAACTGTCGCGAAAGTCAACGGGCTACACCTGTCCTGGTTTGTCTACCGAGGCCAAGGCGAAGTAACGCTTGATCCCTTCCAGGTGAAAGTCTGGGAAGACTCACGGGCCGGAGGTAATTCGCCCTGGTCTCCGTTATGGCGTGCACCACCTGTCCCGGAAGATATGCGTTGGGAGGTCGGGGTCACCTTCGATCGCCCAGGGACATATGTACTTCGTGGTCGTGCCGATGACGGAGGTCTCTATGGCGATACACAGGTCAGGTTTATTGTAGCACCTATAAGCTAGCCAGGGTGACCCGCGTAAGATCGGTCTCCGTTCTGGCACCCTAAGAAATTTTCCTGAGCGTGTAGAAGGCTGCCCGGGGGAAGAGCCCCCGGGCAGCCTTTAAGCAGTTGGTCATCTACTCGCCGTCAACTACCGATAATGGTCGGTACGTTTGGGTTCCCCTCCCGCTCCGAGTTCGGTACGTCGAAGCATAGACGAGCTTGCCCGTTGATCAGCGTGCCTCTCGGGTTGTCAGAGAAAATCTCTGACACTGCCTCGAAGTCAGGTAACTCAAGGTCACCAGGGACGGTAGCTCCACCGAGTACGCCCGCATTCTCCGCCCATCTGCGTTGGTCGCCAAGGGTTCGGGCTTCTAAAAAGAGCTCTATCGCACGCTCTCGTTTGAGTCGGGTCCATGCCTCTACATCTGAAGTAGCCGTCCACTCCCCGAGCGGCTCTCCACCAGCTTGGTGCGTCGTGGCTTGGGTGGTGTACGTCGCACGCAGATCATTGATAACCCTCATGGCATCTTCCCAGTCACCGCCGACCAATGATGCCTCAGCCTGAATCAGACGCATCTCAGCTCCGCTAGCGAGACGAATCGGGTCCTCTGGGTCGTCATACTTGGTCTGATTACGCCATGGCGTTTGGCCAAAACCTAAAAGTGCCGCGTTAGACCACGGAAATTCAGCATCCGCAAACCATCCTACCCTAGGATCACCCGTCTCCTCCCAATAACCGGTTCCAGGAATTGGCACCCCATTATTGGTTAGGTCCGGCTGTTCGCCGTAGTAGGTATTCCACATGGTGTAAGCCAGATACGGCTGTCGGCCATTTGCCCACATAATCGTGTTCCGTGTGGCTTGCTCTAGGTTGCTCATCTCCACGACGTAGGTGAAATCACTCTCCACTGAAGCGGCGTCAGAGATCGCGCTTGACCAACTCGCTTCATCGTATGTCGCTAGGAATGCCCGAACTTGGGCACGGCCGGCAACCGCTGCCGTCCTGAGTGTCGCATCGCTGGCTCTGTTCATCGCCTCAGTGAACTGCCCTTCGGCACGCTTCAAGTAGACCAAACCGTCCTCGAGAGGACCACCGTTAATGACAGCTTCACACCAATTTTCACCCAAGACCCGGTTGGCATACCCCGCCCAGATGTTCGCCTGAGCGACCATGTCACCCTCAACGCCCACACCCTCTTGCCAAGCAGCGTCCTTAAACAGCTGGATAGCAGTCTCAGCTATGAACCGCGCCTGTTGCGCATCTCCGAAGTGGCCTGAATAGGAGCCAGGTTGAATATGACCACCCTGAGCAGCCACCGAATGACCATACGCCCCCGTCTGGCCCCCAGGCATGATTTCCCTTGCAACAATCGCTCCGGTGTATCCTACCCAACCTATCGCCTCGTTCAGACGTCGTTGGGCACCGTTTACGAGCCCTGCCCGAGATTCTGGCTGAACCAAGAACTCATCCTGGATCGGGCCAGGATTTGTGACTTCACAGCCCGTTCCGAGCATGAGCAATCCAAAAGCCGCTGCGAACCGCATCCTTAGGTCAGCCTTTTCTATCTGGTTCTGATGCATGTTGGCTCTCCGCTCAGAACGTGATTCGTAGAGATGCACGTAACACGATCGGTGCCGGTACGGTCTCTTCAAAATTGTAGCCCTGCTGACCAGATGCGTACGGATCTGCCTGCGCTTCGGGGTCCATGTAGGGCATATCCCTCATCCACAAGTAGGAGTTGTTCAAGGCAAGCGTCAGCGTTGCGTTACTCACTTTCTCTGGGAACGCAAAATCCATCGGAATCGTGGCGCTCACACTCCGAACCTTGAAGAAGTCGCCCTTCCATACGTAGCCCTCGTACTCACTTGGATCGCAGCGAGCTTTCCAGATAGCTGGGATGCCTGTCTTCAATTCGATCGAGTTCTGCGGGTCCACGTAGTATGGGAAGCAAAGAGGAGAACGTACGCTCCGGGTGATCGACCAAACCGCTTCCGTCATGTAGAAGCCACCTTTGTAGTCACCTCTAGCGGAAAGCACGATGCCCTTGGGAAGCCGCACAGTCATGCTCGGACTTATGAACGTCGTGGGAAGATTCGGCCCGTAGTTGATCCGTTCGTAAATGGGGTCAGCAATTTCATCAGGGTTAGTGACAACCTCATTACGTACGTTACGGAGCGTGCAGCCCTCATCACCGTTCGGTCCACAGTCCATCCGAAGCTCGTTGGTCTCCGGGATCCCAAGCTCTAAAACCTTTGAATGGTTCGTTGAATAGTTGACTCCAATGTCCAGACCCCAGTCAGCACCTTGAATGAGCGCAGCATCCAGATCCACCTCAAATCCAACGTTCTGGATCGTACCAATGTTGGTAAGGACGCTGTTCGTAAATCCGGTTGATGGAACCAGCGGAACGTTAAGCAGTGCGTCGTTCGTGATCTGTTCGTAATACGTGAAACTCGTTTCAATTCGGTTGTCCCACCACGAGGCATCAAATCCGTATTCGATCTCTTCCGTGACTTCCGGCCCAACGTCTTCGTTACCGACGTTCTCGGGCACGAAAGCTGCATTTCCAGCCAAACCTACCGGACTCCACGTCCGCACAGCATCGAACGCCCCAGGTGCTCGACCCGAACGTCCAAAAGCTGCACGAAGCTTCATCTCACCGATGTCTGGGTAGAAAGACTCGTCGGATAAGATCCACGAAGCGCTGGCCTTTGGATAAACCTGCAGGCCGAACCCCTTACCAAACGCACTGTGACCGTCTACCCGTGTGCCAACCGTCAAGAAGTACTTGTCTGCGATGTCGAAGACATTTTGGAAGAAGAAGCCTGAATTCCAGATCTTCTGCCGTACCTCAAATCCCTGGGTGATGGCGGCAGAATTAACTGTCGGGGCAGCCGCTCCAGGGAAGTTCTCACCAAACGCCTCGACCGTGCGGTCGTCTGTGCCAGTAGCCTGTCCGCCCCATGAAAAGTTTGACCGAATCGGCAATTCCATTCCGAGCAAGTTGGCTGTGATGCCAAACGTGACCGTGCCTACGTAGTCAAACGAGAGCACCCGACTTTGGAAGGTGTTGTTCAGCAGCGCACCCAACGGGACCTGCTTCCAAGCAAACGGTCTGAGGTTGCGATGCTCTTGTTGGCTCCAGTCGTAGCCAACCGTAAGCCGGTTCGTGAGGTTTTCCATCGGCGCATAGGTAATCACTCCGCCGGTGGTCATGCGCTCGACACCCTGATCGAGCGTCTGGTCCATGAGTTCGTTGAGAACAGCGGGGTCACCTGTACCGAAGTAGTTACGTTCCGCCCGAAACGCATTCAGGGTGATGCCCTGGGCGTTATTCTGCCCATTTGTCATAGTCAACAACTGGTTCACGTATGCCGTGTTCCACTGTATGGTCATATTCTCGGCGGGTGCCACAGTAAAGTTGCCACGAACGGCGTATTTCTCTTCGGTGTCGTTGGTCAGATAGCCCTGCTGGTCAACAAAGGACCCTGAAATGAAGTACCGGAGATCCTGGCCACCACCCCTGACTGAAAGATTGTACCGCTGCGCGTAAGACTGATTGGCGTACTCTCCACAGGTATAGATCCCCGTGCAGAGCCAGTGCTCCATGTGGTTATACGGAACACCGGATCCCGTAACGCCGAACTCCCGACTCCAGGACTTGCCACCCTGGACTTCTGCAGTCCAGACAGGGACACCCTGGGTACCGCTCTTCGTAAAGACCTGGATGACACCTGCCGAGGCTTCGGTCCCGTAAAGCGTAGTAGCCGCTGACCCTTTAATAATCTCGATTCGCTCGATGTCATTGGGATTGATGTTATCGAGCGGGCTCACCGCGACGTTTGCACTACGACCACCGCGCCTGTCGGGTGGATTGATGTCAGGAAGGGGCTCACTTCGAATCCGAACGCCATCGATGTACACGAGGGGATGGTTACTCAGGGAGACACTACTCTCGCCTCGTAGCCGGATGATCTTACTCTGTCCAATAGTTCCGCCCCCATACACATCGAGCCCTGGAGCGGCAGCCTGTAAGAGATCAGATACAAGTACCGGTCGCTCAGGCAGGTTTGGAACGACAATCTGTGATACCGTGTTCCCGATCTCCCGACGCCTGGCCGCTCCGGCTGTACCAGTGACCACAATCTCATCGAGCCCAAGTGCCACGGGTTGCATCGAGAAGTCGGCCTCAACCGTCTGGCCAGCAGCCACAGAAATCTGTCCAGTCACCGAGCCAAGACCGATCCGTTCAGCCGTCAACTCATACGTACCGGGTGGAACATTGAGCAGAATGAATCGCCCATTCTGTCGAGTAAGAACACCAAGGCCCGTTCCCGTTAGATAGACCTGTACCTCACTGATGGGAGCACCCGTCTGGCCGTCCGTCACCTGACCGACGATCTGGCCGTTTTGAGTTTGCGCTTCCGCTGAGGTAGTTACGAGTGCCATCAGCACAACCAAAGCCGTGCCCTCGAAAGCTCGATTAGCGCCCATGAATACGTTCCTTTCCCTAGTAGCCGGAGCCCTGTGCTACTTGAGATGCCAGCGATGGAGAGCACAAAATGTTAAGGGAAAACGCACAATACCTGACTAGTTTCCTTATAGTCAAGTGAACTCTTTGGGCACCCTGCCAGTACTCAAGGCTCTACAGAAATCTCCTAGGGTACCGCAAACTGGTAGCCGCCGATCACCCGATCGGGATCGAGAAGAGGTTTAGCAGCAATTCAGGAGGGTCGTCGTCTGGAGTCGTCGGTGCTGGGTTGATGACTTCTAAGCCCACGAAAATCAGGGCGGCGACGACGGCTACCGTGCCCGATACAACCCCCACGGTCTTGAGCTCATCCAGCACCCGCAATTGAGCCGAGATGATCCCGTCATGGGGAACACGAATCGACTGACCCAGGCTAAGGGTATGAAATCCCTGCTGGCGACTCGCAACTGGAACACGCAGAACGAGTGCGTCATCCTCAATACCAACAAGGGTGCCCTGCACGACAGGAGCGAGGTCCTCCGTTGCAGGGATTTCACTTAATTCGGGGACCTCTTCAGGGTCAACAAAAAGTCGAAGATCCGCCCCCACCGGGGCAGCCGAAAAATCCGTTGGCAAATAGTTATAGCAACCCTGTAGACCGATGACCAAAATCCAAAACAAGATTGGAAATCTCGATCTTGATCTTCCCGCCAAACCAATGTGTGTCTGAGGGTCTCTATTCATCACCTAACTCATATGGAGACTACAAGGTATCTCAACGAACGCGCTCCTGCGCACTAGAACAGCACTCCCGATAACCGCCACAATATGTTGATTGTTCTTTATGTCAAACCCTGGCTTTCGGGTATTGAGCAACATGAGCCGAGTTACTTCAAGAGGTTGTCCCGAGCCTAGAAATACCTGCATCTTTCCACCTCACCAGATAACTTTATGGGGGAGCCTCTTGGAGCATAAAGCGCTATCGAAAGTGGGAGTGGTCACTAACCTAGTACTCGTTCTAGCCGGCTGCTTCAATTACGTGCCGACAGATTTTACCACCGTACCGGTCGGCGAAGACATCCGGCTCGTCGTAAACCGGGAGAGGGTCCCAGATCTCAGCGAACTCACCCTACAGGACGATCCTGCTCCTACCCTACAGGGCACACTCGAAAGAAGAGAAGATGCATCCCTAATCGTGCGCATCCCGGTCGGGAGGCGTGCGGAGGGATTCCACAGCGTGGCTCTCGGACAGGCGATCCAGGTCCACCCCGATGCGATCATTTCGGCCGAACTCCGGGTGCTGGACGGGTTCAAGACCGCGGGAATCATTGCAGGAATGATCGCGGGCGCGACGACCCTGCTCTTGTTGGGCATGGACGCGATGAGCGATCAAGCCCCCCTCCCCCAACCAGATCCTCCCGACTTCCGTATGAGACTTATTTCGATTCCGATCGGATAATCGGCTGGACTGGTTGGGCGAGCAGGCCCTGTTCATCGCTCGATAGCTACTCCGATAGATACGGATTAGGCCTGGTGTGCGCTTGCACCCTGAAAACGCCATGAGTATCCTATGGCCGGTTGTTAGATGTCTTGAGGGCAACGAAAAGCATTTTCGAATAGGCTTTTCCTGGGTTCGATCGAGGCCGAACAGGCTAAGATCCGATCACCAGATGGTGCACATGTCTATCCGATCGGCACGTTCCCGCGATGATATCTCGACTGAGTGCCGACTGTGTTACTCCATAATTAAGGATGAGTATCCATGAGTATTCCTAAGTTCGTCACCGGTGTGGCCCTGATCGCTCTGACGGGGTTTCTTGCCATACCTGCCCAAGCGCAGAACGGCCAGATTGTCGGTCAGGTGACCGATGCACAGTCGGGCACGGCCATTAGCGAGGTCCAGGTTTACATACCTGGCTCCGGGCTCGGGTCCCTCACACGTCAGGACGGTCGCTATATCCTGCTCAACGTGGTGGCGGGCACGTACGAACTCAGGGCCGAACGCATCGGTCTCGGGTCCGAGACGCAACAGATCACTGTCGGCGCAGGCCAGACGGTCCAGGCCGATTTCGCGATGTCGTCGGTGGCACTCGGACTCGATGAGATCGTCGTCACCGGTACAGCCGGGGCGTCGAGGCGGCGTGAGATCGGGAACGTGGTTTCTCAGCTCAATGCCGTCGACGTACCGGACGCACCCCTGAGCATTACCGATATGCTCCAGGGAGTCGCACCGGGCCTCGAACTATACGGCGGCGGCGCGGTCGGCCAATCTAAGATCATCCGGCTCCGTGGCGTTAACAGCGCGGCGCTCAACGATCACCCGATGATCTACGTGGACGGCGTGCGTATCAGGAGCAGGCCGTTTCCGGACGCGAACCCACCCGACCGCCGCGGCGGCCGGAGTGGCAACATCGCGGTCAGTCCACTCGACCAAATCAACCCCAATGACATCGAGCGGATCGAGATCATCAAGGGCTCGGCAGCTACCACACTCTACGGCACCGAAGCCTCGGGCGGCGTGATCCAGATCTTCACGAAGCAGGGCAGAGAGGGTGCTCCCACGTGGACCGCAGAGGTCCAGACAGGCACCCAGTGGGCCCGCGCGTTCGGCGTCGACGACTCCGGTCCTTCCTACCAAGGAGAGACTGACGTCTCGTACAACTTCATGGAGCACTGGCTGTGCACTGGGATCCTCAGTTGCGGTGATTATGCGAACCAGGCCTATAACCAAAACTACTTGCTCTCCGTCCGTGGGGGCACGTCAGACGTCAACTATTTTGTCTCCGGATCGTTCGGAGACCAGCAGGGCTACCAGACGAACGACACCGAGAAGGCATACACGACCCGCGCGAACCTCACCTTCTCTCCGGCGGCCGACCTGACTATCCAGTGGAACACGATGTACTCGAACACCGCCCAAACCCACACCGGCGGACAGAACAACGCCCAGGGCATCACGCTGAACGCGTTCCGCCAGGAACGGAACTACTTCGGCACGGGTGACCCCGCTGCTCTCAATGAACTCATGGATCAGAAGATCGCTGAGGACGTCGAGCGCTTCACGACGGGC
>Ga0310123_10002479_pt1 | contig 14715 bp, 12 predicted proteins | sample CB6_AW_1057_MG_FD_203505 | JGI IMG/M metagenome (GOLD analysis project Ga0310123, IMG submission 203505) | Marine microbial communities from Western Arctic Ocean, Canada - CB6_AW_1057 | ecosystem: Environmental > Aquatic > Marine > Oceanic | place: Canada: Western Arctic Ocean | collected... | reverse complement strand
CCGGTCTGGCTATGATCATGCGGAAGTTGTCTTCGCGCCCCGAAGTCGCGGCGCGGATCAGGCGGTTACTAAAGGACACAGATCCGAATGTTCGCTTTGTGGCTCTGCGGTGGATTGGAGAGGAGAAGCTGTCGGAGTTTCTGCCGCAGCTGGAACGTGAACTCCACTCGCGTTCCATGACAGGCCGCCTGTTCGAGTCTTATCTGGCAGCCATTGATATGCTCGGCCGTGATCGGCCCGGTGCAGAATACGAGCGGCGTGAAACCGATTTGTTAAGTGGTATTTTGAGTAACAAACAGACCCGATCGGGTACGCTGGTGATCGCTCTGCGAAAGCTGCAAAGTGCACAGCTGAGGGACTCGTTCAGCAGTGACCATCCCGGACTGAAAATGGAACTGCTGCAGGATCTGTTAAGTCACAGCAGCACCGCCGTGGTCCGCGAAGTGGTCGCCACACTGAGAGATTTTGGCTCACCGGAGTCGAGACAAATACTGATGGAGGTCGTCCGAAAAAAAACGGATTTTGGCGGTGCTGCAAAAGATGCCATTATCGCACTGGATCCGGCCGACAGTCAGCAGCGGCAGCTGCTGCTGGAGATTGTATGTGAGAAAAACGGATATTCGCTGGTGGCGCGACAAACGCTGATTGATACAGCATTCAGTGAAGCGGAATTGGAACAGCTGCGTCAGCATGACGTGGATCCGGATGAGGTGCTTCGTCAGTCACAGCGGACAGTCACGCGAAAAACAAACCGGCTCGACGGTATTGAACAAAGACGGGCTGCCGCCGATACGGAACGCGGCCGACTGATCTTTTATAATCCAAGATTCGGAAAATGTGCCCGATGCCATCAGATTGACGGACGGGGCGGAATTGCCGGACCTGATCTGTCGAATCTTTCCGGAATGCCAGACGAGAGGCTGCTGGAATCTGTGCTGATGCCCAGCAGAGAAATTGCCCCGCGACACACTCCCTGGTTAATCCAGATGTCGGACGGGCTGGTACGAACGGGTGTGCTGATCACGGAACGCGGAAGTGTTCAGACATATGCTGACGCTCGTGGTGAAACGTTTCAGGTGAAATTCGATGACATCGAAAGCAGACAGCAACTCAGTCAGTCCCTGATGCCTGAGGGGCTGCTCGACCATATGTCAGACCAGGAAGTGGCTGATTTGCTGCACTATCTGCAGCACCGAAACTAGTCGGTGGTCGTACCTGTTCCGACGGTCAAACTCGTAAGGCAGAAACACTTCTCCAAACACGACACCCAGGGAATGAAGTCACTTCGAGCAATGCGGGCTGCCGGTTCTCCGTCGAATCGGACTCATCGCGGATAAATGTGACCACAGCGAGAAACAAAATTCAATCGGACGACCAGGAATCTGCCGGCGCGTCGCCGCGTTCATCGTCAGAGTTGCAACGGAAATCACGGGCGGCGCCTTTTGGTTTCCTTCAGAGTCATTGGGACGATGTCAGGTTTCGGAGACGCGTTTCAAAGTGCACACGCTTGCTGTCGACAACGTCGATCCCGGTGAACTTCCAGTGGTGCTTCGATGAAGTTGCATCCTTTCGCTGTACGGGAACGGGTTCTGCCAGAAAGCTGGCCTGGAACTGGTTGATGCGTTCATGGATGTGTCCCCAGTGCTCGACAGTGCCGGAAATGTTCCAGCGACAAAGGCAGGTGAAAGCATAGTCTGATGGCTGTGAGTCGCCTTTCGACATCGCAGCTTTCCTGTCAGTTTCGATGATGTCGACCTGTTTCACTCGCGCGACCGCACCGCCTTGCTCTGCCATCCTGAGACTCTGCTGAATCTGCAGATACAGATCCTGAAGTAAATCGCCGGAGGTGCTGACGGCCAAAGCATCGTAGACCTCGTCTTCAGCTCGAAAGCGAAAGGCATCGTAGACATTGGACAGGAGCTGAGTAACCACTCGACGCGCCTCGTCATCAGAAATCTCCTGCGGTGATCCCCATCGCATTATGAAAGAGCCGGCATCAAAGACCCATGTTACTGCCGCGACACACATCAGGCACATCGTTATCCACATCGCTGTCTGGCTGAGTTTACGGCGATACATTCGAAGCACTGACACCAGAACAGTCGCCAGCAGGACCAGCGTTAAGACGGGCAAACGAATCGTGGGGAGCTCGGGGAGTCCTGCAACGACCGGTGCCAGAGCCCGTTCCCGTGTCACAGGCGAGTCATTCGGTGAACTCCATTCGAAGACATTGTTCGATCCGATTCGAGACAAAGTCTTTCGAAAAGCTGCGTCCTCTGAAAACACAACGATGTCGATGGCCCAGAGCGATTTGTGAAATCGATCCCATGTCAGTCTGAGCTTCCGGGGAGCCGCCGCGAGTGGATACGTTAAGATGATGCCCACACGAGCGCTCGACATCGCCACCGGCTTTCGCTCCGTCAATTGAGCGAAATCAAGGAAGTTGACACCGTAGAAATCGCAGCGTTCGACGATCGGTGCCAGACGCACTCCGTCGACTTCGATCGGATTACCCAATGCGAAGAACTTCTCAATCAGCGGTCGAACAGTGTCCTGTTCCGACACGGTCAGAAAATCAGTCTGTTCGCGATTCAGCGGCAGGCTCTTTTCCAGTGTCAGCAAAGGAATCAGGATCTCATGGCGGACCTCATGGTCCTCGATGTACAGAAACGAATAGACCGAACTGTAACTGGTAATCCCGAGTGTTGCTTCCTGTTGTTGTTTCGCCCACCGCTCGCGTTCCTGCTCAGACGCATCCTTCGATAACGGCGGACTGGTCCAGTCGAACCGAATTGTTTCGGGCGAGTGCGGGACCAGAGCCTTACTGATCGTTTCGTCTGCATTTTCCGGCCTGACCTGCAGCTGCATTTCAGACGGCAACACGCCGTCTGCATCCGTAAATCTTTGCTCAAACGTCAGGAACTCCGGCGGCGCTTCGAAGCTGTACTGCATTTCAAACGTCAGCTTGTGAGCCATCAGTTCCGCCAGCGATACTCCATCATCCGGAATGTCGGCCGTGACTTTCGGAGGATTGTCCGATTGCCGTATCAATCCTTCCGCGTCCTGAATCAGGAATCGTGTGGCGACAAACTCCCGATGCAGTTCCATTCCTCGTCGAATGGTTGCAGCGTCCAAATAGTCGGTTTCGTCGGGCTTGAGATTATGAAACAGATACAGGTCTTCCAGAAATACCTCGATCGTCACATCAACTCGGTCGCGAGCCACGTAAACGAGCGTTCGAGTGACCGACACAGGATGGGCCGCGAAGGCGCATGACGGGCTGCGTGAGACAAGAAACATCAACACAACGGACCTTAGAACCGCGGCCGTTCGCCGGTGCCGGAATTCCTGTGTCAGTGACAACGGTGATACCCTGTGATTTCGCAGATTCATCACCGCACCACGATCACTGCCTCTGCCCACTCGACAAACTCCATGCCGTCACTGGCAACGTCAGCGGTCACCACAAACCGGCCGCTCGCCGATGAAGCCGTAACCGGAATACTGACGGCCCCCGACAGTCGCGGCGCCAGATGCAGCGTGAATGTGGGCTGAGTCAGCTTCCAGTCGTCGGGCACGTGCGGAGTCACGGTGAACGTTCGCTCAACCGGAGAATGGTTCGTGATCCGCATTTCAAGGTTCAGCGTCTCTCGCGCAGCAATCGTGACACCGTGTGGGTAAAGCACCGCCCACTGCTCGTCGATTCCGTAATTCGGGTCATCCCAGGGAAACAATTCCCGCAAGATCGCGATGCGCTCACGATATCGATTTTCCAGGAAGTCCAGTTCATCACCAGTGAATGAAAACACGAACTGAATATGTTCGTTGACGAGCCAGAACGGTTCGTCAATGGCTCGCAGTTTCTTCAGGCATAACAGGTATCCCGAATCTTCATGCACTAGATTGCGATTGAGCACGCAATAGTCGTCCAGCCCGGAAGGCGCGAAAGAATCTCCGATAAAAAAAATCGGTTTCTGTTCAGCTTTCTTGGCAAACAGAGCGCCGTGGTACCATGTCTGGCCAGGGTAGAAATGAAAGGTGAACTGGAACTCGTGCCATTTGAGCTGATGGCCTTCCTGCAGAATTTTGATATCCCTGATCGGATTGGCCGTCATCGCCGGAAGATGATACGCCTCCGGTTTCGCCAACACGTCCGCATATTCGCTCATGGCATAGACGGGACACTGCAAGGCTTCTGCGGCGGCCTGGACCATGTCGGTGTGGTCATCGTGATAGTGCGTTACGAAAATGCCTTCCACTTTTTTAATGATTCCCTGAGTGATCAGCTGTTTCACGTCATCGATGACTCGCTGATAACCGCAGTCCAGAAGAAATGCGTTGCCACTGTCAGAGATCAGAACCCGGCTGGTCCCATTTTCGAAAACCCACGACGGAGTCTGCTCGTGGTGAGAATACGGCATCAGCTCAACGTCCGCACCTTTTCCCAGCACACGCTCACCGCACAACCGCATGCGGTCTTCCTTGAAGTACCAGTGCAGTGCGCTGGTGGAAAGATAATTGCGATATAACTCCTGGACTCTGTGAATCAGACGCTCGATGGCTTTCTGAGGGTCGTTAATGACTGGTCCGCGAGCTGGAATGATCTGGTCCGGCTTTTCGGCTGCGATCCTGCGCAAACTGGCCACCAGATCTGCCAGACGCGATCCATAGCCGTGATAGCCCCGAATTTGAGCATCCGCGATCGCATCCTGAAAACTATAGAGATCCAGGATCTGCCCGTCTCCATAAATCAGATCGCCCGTAAATGCGATCGTTCTGCCGTCCACTTCTGTCAGCCAGGAAACGGATCCCCGAGTGTACCCAGGCGTTTCAACCGCACGAAAAGCGATACCCTGCCATTCGATCGTGTCACCGTCATTCACCCATCGGTCGACAGGAATCCCGGCCGGAAGAATTTTGGTTGACTGCTGACCGTAATCGTGAAATCGACCAGTCGTGAATTCATTCCAGAAGTCCGCCGGTTTTTCCAGTCCGAAGCGTTCGCGGTTCGGTGCAATCACCTTCGCGCCGGATTCGATCAGTGGCATTGCTTTCCAGACAACATCCCGACGCCCGTGTGCCAGCAGGAGATGATCGATACCGGGGGCGTCACCGGGCGTCCAGCCATACACTGCCAGTCGGTGACCATCTGTTTCGAACAGGACTCCGTTCACCGGACCGTAATTCACTGAGATCGTCACATCTGCCGATGCAGACGACGCAGACACTCCAAAAGAAAAAACGGCAGCAGACGTCAGAGCAGCGATCACTTTCATGTTGAACCTCGAAGAGCATGGGCAGGAGGCAACGCCGGACAGACCAGGCGAACGTGCAGACCAGTGTGACAGAAGTGGATTCGGACCGCGACAAACCTGAAACACAACGGGTTGGATCGGTCAGCATCCGAAGCGAAATATCACGTTCGCGGTTCGTCTGAGAGCAGTCGTGGCTGGCCGCTACGATCCGTCCGCGTTCATGTTCATCGAGGGCACCCCGGCCAGGCAACCACCGTCGCACAGGATTGACGATCCGGTCAGGTAGTCCGCTTCGGTTGAGGCCAGAAACGTGACGACGTTGGCCACGTCGTCCGGGGTCTGCATTCGGCCAAGGGGTATGATCCTGCTCAACTTCTCGCGAAATTCCGGGTGTTCTTCCATCTCCTGTTTCGACAACCCGGCATCCAGAATCCCCGGTGCCCCTACATTGGCGGTGGTCCCGTGTGGCGCCAGTTCGATCGCGATACAACGCGCCAGCATCCAGACGCCGGCCTTGGACACACAATAAGGCGCGATCAGCTGGTAGGGTACGTCCTGCACCCACGAACCCATGAAGATGAGCTTTCCCCGCCGTTTTTCCGCAATCCACCGCCGGGCGACGGTCTGACTGACGTGAAAATATCCATTCAGATTGATGTCGATATGCCGTTGCCATTCCTCGACTGAAAAATCCACGAACGGCAGATCCATGGCCACTCCCGCATTGCACACGCAAACGGTTACCAACAGGCCAGGCTTGACTCATAACCAGAGCTACCCAAACTTGTTTTTTGTACAACCGTCCGGCACGTCTTGAGACTTAAGGCTTGTTCCCTCATTTCATTCCCAAAAACTTCACACCAGGACTTGTGGATCCTCCATGAACATCGTCCGACCTTCACTGCTGCTGATCACCCTGCTGCCGTTCGCCGCATACCCCTCGGCGCTCGCCGACAGGAAGGCCACTGGCCGGCCGCCGAGAATGCTGTTCAACAGCGACTGCGGAGAGCACGTATTTCTACAAGTTCAAAGCTCCGATGAACGAGAAAAAACTCTGTAGCGTGGTCAACGATCTTGCTGGAACTCAGGTCGACGTTGCAGGTGCGTTTGATCATGACAGAGAGGGCTTTGAGCGACGTCTCAAGTGGTTGGCGATGCGGGTAGCGGGTCAGTCGTAGAAGAAGAGGAGCGCGAACCAGGTGGGGACACCGATGCAGGAAGCTCAGGTCGGCGAAGGCTGTTTGATGGGCCGATGTATCAATGGGAACAGATCTTCACCTTCACCAGGCGTTTCGGAAGTCAAACACTTCGACATCAAACCATTTGATGACTTGCATCATCTACAGCCGTCATGACTGCAAATCACCTGGTAAGATAGGGATACGCAACACGCCATCTGACACTTTGTAGAAAAGGGCACCTCATGGACCGCAGATCTTTCGTCCACACACTGGGAGCAGGAGTCGCGGGAGCATCCGCGATCGCACCGGCGCACGCCCAGAACGAAGAGTCCAATGCTTCCGCACCCAATAAGGTCCGCATGCGGCTCGGGAGTCAGCGATCCCACCACGACACGAGCGGAAACGTCGTTTCGGACATGGACGCGAGTCGATCGAATGACAATGAGAGGGATCAGGATGCAACGTGTTAGATCTGCTGTCTGCAAATTGAGGAGACGGTGTTATTTCTTGCGAGGCAATGGGTTGCTGGCGCTGGTACTTATTTTATTCCTGGACATTCCATGTTTCTCTGAGGCACCGCAAGAACCGCAGAAAGATGTTTACAGGAAAATTAGGGCTCTGGTTAATGAGGAATATGATTCTCTGTTTGTGCTGTATCGACATCTTCATTCGAACCCTGAGCTGTCATATCAGGAAGTGAAAACCGCGGCCCGCCTCCAGCGGGAACTCGAATCCACCGGCTTTCATGTCACCGGAGGCGTGGGCGGGCATGGCGTCGTGGGTGTCATGAAAAACGGCGAGGGACCAACGCTCATGCTGCGGACCGACATGGATGCGCTGCCTGTCACCGAAGAGACCGGTCTGGATTATGCCAGCCGTGTGCGCGCGACCGATGGCCGTGGGCGCATCGTAGGCGTCATGCACGCCTGCGGTCATGATATTCACATGACCTGCGTGATGGGTACTGCCCGACTGCTCAGCCAAATGAAGAACCAATGGCGGGGCACGCTCGTCGTGATCGGACAGCCCGCCGAGGAGCGCGGCGGCGGTGCGAGAGCGATGCTGGCCGATGGTCTTTTCGTGCGGTTCCCGCGCCCGGATTTTGCCCTGGCCATGCATGATGATGCAGGCATGGAGGCGGGCAAGGTCGGACTCTCTAAAGGACATGCCCTTGCCGGTGTCGACTCTGTCGATTTAACTATTCGGGGCGTCGGTGGCCATGGGGCCTATCCGCATACCACGAAGGACCCTATTGTGCTCGCTGCCCAAACGGTACTGGCCCTGCAAACCATTGTCAGCCGTGAACTTCGGCCAATAGACCCCGCCGTTATTTCGGTGGGGTCCATCCACGGTGGCACGAAACACAACATCATCCCTGAACAGGTCAAGCTCGAAATCACAGTTCGGTACTACTCCGACGAGGTCAGGGCGCAGATCCATAGAAGTATTGAGCGGATTGCCAAAGGCATCGCCACAGCCGCGGGCGTTCCAGACGACCTCGCGCCAATTATGAAGGTGTCCGAAGCAGAGCCTGTCTTTCCGGTTTACAATCAGCCGGAACTCTCCGGACGTGTCTTTGGCGCGCTGCAGAAAATACTGCGATCGGATCACGTACTGGAGCTTGATCCGGTCATGGCCGGCGAAGATTTTGGCTATTATGGACGTACAGAGCACAAAATTCCTCTGTGCATGTTCTGGGTGGGTGCCGTCAGCTCCAAACACATGGACGAAAGTCGCAGGGAAGGAGGCAAGCCACTTCCGTCGTTGCACTCAAGTATCTATGCCCCCGACCCGGAGCCCACGATTAAGACAGGGGTCAAGGCTATGACTTCGGCCGCCCTGGAATTGCTGAAGTGATAACAGGGACAGACTGGATTGGCGCGAATCAATCGTTGATTGTCGATCCGGAGCTCTGTTGCCCATACATCAGGAGAAGTGCTGTGAGCGAAATGAGCCGACGAACATTTGTGGGGAACACAGCTTTGGTTTCCGGTGGCGTTATCGCAGGTTCAGCCAGGGTCACGCCAGCGGCTAAAGGGGACCACAAACGCCGAAGCATGACCGATTTGCGTCAGGCTTTACGTGGAGTCCACCTTTTCCTGACGACGCCATTCGGGGCAAACTACGAACTCGATTCAGCAGGTTTGCGTAACAACGTTGCGTACCATGCAGAGCGTCAGACGGAAAACCTCACCATCGTGGTCGGCGGAGGGATGGGGGAACTTTTTAGCCTCAACGTACACGAACACAAGGAGATGGTTCAGGCGGCGGCCGAGGGCGCCCGCGGAAAAATGCCGGTGGTGGCAGGCGTTGCGGGTGGTTACGGGCCCGCGTTTCGTGCCGCTCGAAATGCCGAGCAGGCAGGCGCCGATGCAATATTATTGTTTACCGCTCCTTACTGGAAAGGAAGTGTCGACAGTACATTTCAATATTTTCGCGACGTGGCAAACTCGGTTCGCATTGGAGTCTTGGTCTGTAATGTTCACGGCTACCGAGAGGCGGTTCATCTGGAACCTTACTGGCCTGAGGTTCTCCGGCGGTTGAGCAGCGTATCAAACGTCATCGGGTTTGAAGATTCCAGTGGCGGGCTAGATGTTGGCAGGGCACTCGGCGAACTGGTACACGACGAGTTCTTGTGGATCGCAAGAGGGGACAATCATGCGCAGCTCGCGCTGCCCGCCGGAGCCAAAGCGTACACAGCCGCCGTGGGCACGTTCGTGCCATCAGCCTGTCGAGAGTTCTGGCAACGGGGCGTGTCCGGCGATACTGACCGAATGCAGGACATCTTCAGGATGCGGATCAAACCGATGGCCCGCATCCGCCAACTCAAACCTGGATACGGTGTGAGCGGCGTAAAAGCAGCATTGCAAACCCTCGGCCGGGCCGGGGGCCGTGTACGGCCTCCCGGCATTGAAGTCCTCACAGCGGACCGTCCCAAAATTGCGCAGATTGCTCAGGAATTTGCCGAAACCTGATGCAGCAGACGCTCAATGTCCGGCAGCTGCAGCGGCTCAGTTCATCCTGGACAATTAAAGCTGTGCCTTGGGTGGGATACCTGATGTAATTCCGGATTCCCGTCACCAAAGGATATGTCCCTGCGGCTCTATCCAATGTGTCCGCTTTTTACTCCGGATGTTACTGATGTACCCTCGTTGAGTGTCGTTGACAGGTACTGGTTCGGCGATGGGAAGTTTGCCGTCCCAGGATGTTAAGGTATTTTCACTTTCCTCTTCGAAGTGTTCATTATATGGCACAGATGTAAAACCGTATTGCTGACCAGCCTCAGAGGTTTTCGCTCGAGTCAGCGCCTCAGACGTTTTCGAAGACGCTAATCTGTTGACGATGGAAATATCCGGAGACATCGCTTCGAGCACCATATCATCCGCTATGACAGGGGAAAACGAGGGCACAGTGTTGGGTCCTGTGACCATCACCAATTCAATCAGATTGAAGGCTTCGTCTTCGGTATATCCGGCATCCACTAATTCAAACCACAGGTCGACAATATCCTCACCTTCCTGGCCGCCTCGTTCGTCAGGGTCAGCAGCGCCCCGTGGAGGTTGTCTTTCCGATCACGTTTGCCAATGTGGACAGTGAGGAATGGTCGTGGTGTCAGTCCCGGCTCAACCGCATCAACTACAAGAAAAGCATCGCGGACACTGCCGTCGACGGAGTTGTTCCCACCGGGCACCTGCGATCGCCGGCCCAGGCATTGCAGGATGTTCTCGGCTGGCTGGAACGACTGGATGCTGGCTATGTCACGGAAATACGGCGGCCACGGATTGTTGTTCCACTGTCGGATGAACCCATCGAAGTTGAGCGGCGTGCAGCAAGGTATGGTGATTTTTCCGTCATGAATCAGCGATGGAACGCGACCGGGTCGGCGAAGCTGCACATGCGGCTGCGTGACGACGCAACGGAGTGGGAAAACTACCACACGTTGTATCGGCGGGCACGGGCGACATGGACGATAGTGCCATTCAAGATAATTGCAGACTGGATTTCTCAGCTTCCCAGTAACCGGGTCGTCGGTGACTTCGGTTGCGGCGAAGACCTGCTTGGTCAACAGCTGCGCAGTGCGGGTTATCAGGTCCATTCGTTTGATCACGTGCCGATTTCTGACGACGTCGTGATATGCGACATCGGGGAAGGCGTACCGCTTGACGACGGTGAGCTCGATGTGGCTGTGTTTTTGCTGTCGCTGATGGGAGTGAACACGGGTGATTATCTGCGTGAAGCCGCACGCACGTTGGTATTCAACGGACGATTGATCGTGTGTGAGGCGACAAGCCGCCTGCCAGACGACGATGCCATCCGGCACCGACTGAAACAATTGGGATTCCATGTGACGGATATTTCCCAACAGGCACAGTTCTCGTTCATCCGGGCGCTACGAACTGACCGTGAGCCGGACCCTGATTTGGAGTTTCTGTGATTTTCACAATGACAGACGGCTGGCGGAATTTGGTTCACGGATCACAACGGCAAGGCGCGCTGTATTCGGCCGGGAAAAATGTCGCAGTCGGCAGCCGGTTCGATCAAGGGCTATATCGAAAAGCTGGTAGTGGCCCGGGCATCTAATCAGGGAGTGGAGCTGCACACGGCCAGCTGGCTGGCCGGTATAGGCAATCAAGGACTTGAGTACAGCAAGCGTTCGTGTTCGACCTGCGGCTGGTCGCAGACACATTGAGATGGAACGACATGTGGACGTCACGATGACCGAATTTCCCATTCTGACTGAGCTGCTGGAAACAGAGCGCATCACGGGACTGAGTTCCAAAGCGGCTCGCAGATTTTGTGATGCAGTCGGCGGCATACGGTGCGGCAGCTGCCAGCCGAGAGGATGCCCTGGGCGTACCACCAATCTCGGGGTGCCAATTCCGACCGATTCCGGCCGATAATTTCGATTCAGAATTAGTCCGTGACGGCAGCGATGACGGTGATATTCTTACGGGCATGATACCGCTGTTGACCGAACGCGATGCTGCTGTACGCCTGCGCGTGACATTGAATGATCTGAATGCACTCCTGAAAAATGGTGAACTGCCGTATTCACTTGCGTTTAACAATCTCAGCCAGGTAAAAAGGTTAATAAGTTTTATTTTTTTACCATAATGAACAAAACACTAGAACAAATATTGAACCTAGTGAATAAACTAGTTGTAGGAACAATAGGCCATGAGGAAGGAGCATAAACTAAAAGTGGTTTAGTCTCAAGAATATCGAAACCATGTGCAGTAAACAACTTTGACCAAGCACTTATTCTAAATTCTTTATAGCATTTTAAGAACTCAGGATAAACACCATGCCCTCCAGGCGTTATTCCTCTCCATATTTTACCCCCAAGCCCTCTTTTTTTAGATGGAGGGCGAAGACTATCTACAGGTTCAGAAAAATTTTCTTTATTTTTTGAATTTCTAGAAAAAGCACGGAAAATATAACGCTTTGATTTGCTCCAATATATTGCTGGAATTGAAAATAAAAGCCAATGATTAGTTGGGACCGTAAATACATAAAGGCTACTCGGTTTTGCAATTCTTTGTATTTCCTTAAAGGCTCTTTCTAGTTCATATATATGCTCAATTACCTGATTTGAGAAAATAATGTCGAAATTATGATCCGAAAAAGGAGTATCGTAAATACTACACAATGTGAAATTGAAATCATCTGTTTTTTTAATCTGAGCATCAATGCCATCGTATATATCTGAGGCATCAACATAACCTACCTTTGATAAAGGTGGAATTTGAAAACCATTACCACTTCCAAATTCCAATATTTTTGGTTTGGATACAAAACGATCAAGATATTTAGACAGAGTATCTATGACAAGGGAGACTTCCCATTCTCTTTTCTGCGATTTGTGCTTTGTAGCCCCTGTTTGTGTTTTAGGAAGTAAAAACATTAGATTTAGTTTAGTTCCTTATTGGTGACCGCTCGGCCGTAAAAAATCGCGGGAAATATTTACTCTTAGATAGTTTTCTATGTGGTAATTCCCGTTTGGGCATGTATCTGATTTGTACGAGGCCTTTTTTATTATATCTTGTTTTGTAGATGTTGTTTAACAAAAGAGATACTCGTGTCTGCCATGCAGTGGTGGGATTCGAATAACAGATGATGATATTCGCGACCTGGTTCGCCGGACACGCACACAGGGATCCGCACTGCCCCGAAGGAGCGACCACGAATGCAAACTTTGTTGAACACAGCCGACGCCGCACGGGAATTGAATCTGGACCAGTGGCAGATCAACAGAGCGATCGTTAGAGGTATCCTGCAGGCAGAGACTGTCAGCGCCGGTGAATATTGTATCACTGACGAAGCCATTCAGGCGGGCATGCGGTCCAGCGATCTGGATGGCCCGCCACGGTTTCGTGATTGGCTCGACGATCGAGCTGAAACATTCCGAGGGGGTAAATTTTCCGGCGGAGTCAGGCAGATCCTTTGAGACAAACTGCCAGCGGCCATGCCGGCAAACGATCAGGTCATTGCGTACACCGGTGCCATCCGCACACTCGGGAATCGAGCTTCGGAACCCCTGCTCGTGGGTGAAGACCGAAAACTGCCATACGCCACCCTGGCCGAATGCTACTGTGTCGCTCAGTTCAGGCAGAAGGCTCGTAATGTTCTTGATCAATCCGGCCGATCCAAGATCGATCTCAGCATGCGAGGTCCTCTGGATCGCCTGTACAGCTGAAAATGGTGGTCTTAGCTGACCGATACAAGTCCTGTTCGTCCTTACTCATCTTCCGCCAGTCGCATGGTGGAATTGCTCCGTGAGCGCTGGACCACAACCCGTTGTTCATCTCACGTGCCTGCTGTTCTGCTTCACGCAGTACGGTGTTGTCCGGCGCGTACTTCATATAGTGCCAGGCCAGACCTGCAGCCACAAGTGAACCGTTGATCTGAGTACCGTCGTGATAAATTTCACCGATGGTACGGTCGTATCTGTCCTGTCCATGTGAGACGACTTTCACACCCAAGGAGAAACAATTGGCCAGGCTCTTTGTCAAAGCGATGGAAGGGAACTGACTCGCTAGCCACCTGATGCACATCCTGACTGAGTTGCCGCGTGGTGCGTGGCCAGGCGTTCCGCGATCTACCGTCGTACGTCCGATCCGCCAACCGTGACGACGCCCAACCGGCCACCTGGGGCAGCGGGCTCGGTTTCCGGGTGGCCAGAACTTACAACCCGTTACCCGCCGCTGGCTAGTTCAGTTCGAAACAGAAGCCGTCCAGAAGCTTGACCTGATCCCTGGGTCGGACAGGGCGCTGTCGGGAGTCGTTAGCCATGGCTGGACGAGAGTCACCGCGCGGTGACTCCAAGTCGCGGAGTGCTGGCAGACCGGGATCAGTGGAACTCGGGAATGTGTAGCTAATTTGGCTACTGGACGCCAAGTTGCGGATTGCAGTCCCTGATGTCGAACTCCAATTACCTTAGAGGCGATCCCTGATACCCGAACTCCTGCTGCGCAACATGACCGCTCAAGAAGTCCCCGACATGCTGGAATTTTCGGGTTCTTTGAAGTAGCAGAGTGCCTGAGTCATCCGCTGGTACACTTCGACGGCTTGCCGTAGTTGGGCAAGGTCGATCCACTCACCGGTAGTATGAGCTTGGGCAATGTTGCCCGGACCGAGAATCACCAATTGAAGGTGCTCTTTGAATGCGTGAGCATCTGTGCCAAACGGCACGGTTCCCGGTTTCGCCGCGCCCGTGATCTGCAACCCGGTCTGTACGATTTCTGCGTCGGGGGAAATGTAGAACGGTGAATTTTTCCCGGAGGAAACTTTCAGTCCATACTTCTGTGCCTTTTCCGTCACCATAGCGATTAGGTCATCACTCCGATCGTCGGGCATCGGTCGAAAACCGAGTGTGCAGACTGTCTTGGCCGCCGACACATTCTGTTTGCAGCCCCCGTCGTCCAGGACCATGTTAAACCCGTTCGTAGGCGGGTCAAATTCGTGGTTCATAAACGACTCATCGGTCTTCAATAGCTCTGCCAACTCGGCCATTTCGCCCAGGAAAGGGGCGATGAGAAAGTTGGCCGAAAGACCTCGATCAGTGCTGGTATGTGCCGCCTTGCCGTGAGCCGTCACAGTGATTCGTACACCGCCCTTATGGGCATAGACCGGGACCAGGCAAGTCGGTTCAGCGATGACTCCATGTTTCGGGCGAGCTGAGTTGAACAAGCGTGACTCTGTGGCTACCTGTCGGGCTCCTTGACCGGTGGTCTCTTCATCCGCCGTAACGACAATGAACAGCGGCCGGTTGAGCCTGT
>Ga0310123_10002476_pt1 | contig 14721 bp, 16 predicted proteins | sample CB6_AW_1057_MG_FD_203505 | JGI IMG/M metagenome (GOLD analysis project Ga0310123, IMG submission 203505) | Marine microbial communities from Western Arctic Ocean, Canada - CB6_AW_1057 | ecosystem: Environmental > Aquatic > Marine > Oceanic | place: Canada: Western Arctic Ocean | collected... | reverse complement strand
GTGTTCTTGCCTCGATAGGAGGCATACATTGACGTTTATCGATTGGAACGTGGTGATGAAAACACTGGCGGAGCCAGTGCCACACTGTTTGCACTTGGCTAGGGCCAACCCGCTCGGTGCCGTATAATAATACGGTCCCCGCAGAAACTCTCGGAGCCCTATCGATGAAACGCTCGGTTCTTGTGACTCTGGCCATTCTGCTGTTGGTTGCCGACGCGGCGAACAGCGATGAATACGTTATCGCCGTCTCGCGGGAAACTCATAAAAACCCCCAGTGGGCGCGAGTCGTCGATGCACTTGTCGCCAAACGCGAAAACGCAACGGTTGTCACCTATGACGAACATGGTCTCGATTCGTTGGATGCGCTGTGAGAGCGGCATCCGCGATACACGTGTTTCGTCGCTTCGCCACTCGAGGCCGGACGCCAATTCGTGGCAGACGTCCATCGGTTGACGCGGCAATTGGACGATGATCCCTATACGGACACGCTGTGGGGAATCCTCACAGGTTTCGACGCGAACAACGCTCTGGAGATCGCCAAACACCAGAAACCGCTCGTGGTACGCAAAGTCGCATCGGGCACCGAAATCGCGCTGGAAATGTGTACCCAAGGCCTGTGGTACGACGAATTGGTCAAACAGAGGAAAGTCGTCAAGGAAGCCGGCGGCGAGGCCGAACTGACGCGTGGACCCGCTGACACCACTCACACCCTTGCCGAGTCGTTGACCGATTATTCCGCCGACTTGTTTGTGACATCGGGGCACGCAACGGCGCGTGATTGGCAGATCGGTTTTCGATATCGCAACGGCCAATTTCGTTCCAAGAACGGTGAGATGTTTGGTGTGCCGACCGACAGTAAGCGATTCGCGATCCACTCCGAAACGCCGAAAGTCTACCTGCCGATTGGCAATTGCTTGATGGGCCACATCGACGGTCCCGACTCGACGGCACTGGCGTGGATGAACAGCGTAGGTGTTCGCCAGATGATTGGGTACACCGTCGTCACCTGGTACGGTTACGGCGGCTGGGGAGTGCTCGACTACTTTGTCGAACAACTCGGACGATACACATTCGTCGAGGCGTTTCATGTGAATCAACACGCGTTGGTGCACCGTCTCGACAGCTACTTTGAAGATGCGGCCAAGGTCGAGGTTTCCCTCGAATTCGGCAGCAGAGCGTCAGCATCGCCCAATGAGTCGGGGCGGGCGCTCGGTCTCACCGCCCACGATGGGCAAGGTCTGTTGTGGGACCGCGACACCGTCGCGTTTTATGGAGACCCAGGCTGGACGGCCACAATGGCCCGGCAAGAGAAACGATATGATCAGCAGCTGACGGTCAATGGCAGCACCTACACGCTCACGGTCACTCCCAAACGGGGCGACAACTCGTTCGATCCCGTGAACGTAAACGGTTCTCAACGCGGCTGGCGACCGATTGTCGAGCTGCTACCTCACCGGGTATGCGATGTCAAAATCATTACGGGTGCGGACCTGAAGCCCGTCGTGACGGACGACTTCATTCTGGTACCGAATCCCCGCATCTGTGACGGATCTCGCACTTATCGCGTAATCTTCACCGCGTCACGCATCGATTGAAGCTGCGGGAATCGAAGGAGCTCTGTCAACCTTTTGCACTTCGTTGCGGTGAAGGTATTTGTCGACCTTTTTCGGCAACTCGATAAATGCCGTTCTTCCAGCCATGGCCAACAGTAGCAGGAATCCGGCCCAACCTATCGCTTTTGTCACCGGTCCATTGACATGGTCTCCCATGATGTCGCGGCGACTGGTCAACCATAAGAGAACTCCGGCTATCAACGGAGCCCCAACTACGGTAACCGCTTGAGCGGCAATGATCGTGGGCGTTCGGTCGAAGTCGAGAACGATTGCTGCCAGGCCGACCGCCATACCGCTCAACAGGGCGACGGTTGTCAGGACCCGAGGTCCGAGGTCGGTCGGTTTACTGCCCAGTCCCAGTCCATCGGCCGCCATGAAGCCGCCGATCATCGAGTTGACGAGGAAGGATGAATAGGCTGCCGAAAAGAGCCCGACACAAAATACGACTTTGCCAACGGTGCCAAAGGTAGGTTGGAGCGCGACGGCCACGTCGACAGGACTGCTGAGGCTCACTTTTTCCCCGGTGTAGAGGCCAGCGGCCGCAGTGGCCATCAACACGATCGTGATCACGGCCATGATGACCGATCCGACACGCGCGTCGACCAAGCCGCTCTGCAGATCCTCCATCTGCCATCCCTTTTGTCGAACGAGATAGGCCTGATAATATGCGGCTGTGATGACGAAGGTTGTGCCGATCAGGCCGAGCAGAGCTAAGTCAAGGTCACCGAAAGTTGGGACGACGAGTCCTTTCGCTACCGCACCAAGGTCGGGCTGTAGCTTTATCAGATTGATTGAAAAGCTGATCAGCATGACCGCAACCAAGCACATCATGACACGTTCGAGGGCTTGGTAGAGGTTTTTGAAAGCGAACATGAAAGAAATCGCAATGACGTTGAAGACGACCACCAACGCACCGATAATGTACTTATTGTCGATGAAAGCCTCGAATGCGGCGGCAACACCAATGTTGTTTCCGGATTGGAATGCGGCGGAGATAAAGAAGACGCAGATGCCCAAGAGTGCTGCCAGCCCTTTGCCCACCTTGTCTCGCACCAGATCGCCCGGTGCCTTGGACGCGACGACTCCCAATCGGGCGCCCATGGTCATGTAGACCATCATGAAGCCGACCGCGACAACGACCACCCAAAGCCTGGAGTACTCGTGATTCGCACCGACTGTTGAACTGGTGAGGATGCTACCTGGACCGATCACGACACAGGCCGTAATTAGGCCTGGACCAACTCGTTGATACCAACGACGAGGTTCTACGGAGGGTTTTTCTTTGTCCGACATGGCAAGACTCCAGGATGTCCGGTCTGTTGGCCTTCGCGACCGCTCGAGAGCAAAAAAGTCCGCAGTGCGAAACGAGATTATAGAGTCTCGCTCCTCGACATGCGAGCGTTGCAACGGTCACAGCGAGAGTCTTTCGGCTCGCGTCGCAAGCAGCGGAATCAAAGCGAAAGCTGGCGAAAGTGAGAAGAAGATGCCATAGCAATCCGTTTTGTACGCAAGTCGTCAATACCTCTCGCCGTCTAGCGTCCTCTCAATGGATTGACTTTGCCGTCACGCTTTTCCTTCCTGCTTAAGCGAATTGGCACTCTCCCCGATATGACGGCTTTGTTGAATTGGTCGTTTGTCCAGAGAATCTCTGTTCTCGCGTAATCCTTGCCGTTCGTATCGCGGGTATGCGTCTCAACCTTGCGTTTTGCCCAACCCGCATTTTTGGTCAAGAGAGAACGATAGAGCTTATTGTCATACCCGCTCAGCAAAACCATACATCGGGCCTTCATGCAAACTCCGAGTAAGTCCTCGTGAAATTCCGCGTCGTTTGCGTCTATGACGTAACCATGTTTTCGCTTCGTAAAATACGGCGGGTCGAGATAAACCAACGTCGCTGGTCGATCAACAAACATCTCCATCAACTCTCGCGCATCTCTCTTCTCGATTCGCACATTCCTGAGGCGATCGACGATCTTATCCAAACGCTCTGGGAGGTTGTACCAACGATTAACTCTCGCCTCTCGGTTTTCGCGAGCGTATGAATGCGAATAAGAGAACCCGTTGTGATCGCCATCCACCGAACCGTTTATGATCATCATCGTTCGCACAAGGAAGCGTCGAGCTTGCTCCAGGTTGCTGATGCCTTTCTCGGTCGATCGATTGTTTTCAAATTCTTCGCTCGCATATGGAGTTAGCGCGACTAGCCGGCACAGATCGTCGGAGTTGTCGCGAAGTTGTCGAAAGAGGTTCACGACCTCCCCATTTAGATCGTTGATAATTTCAATCGGAGCCGCCGATTTCGCAAGTGTCAATGCTGCCGACCCGCAGAACGCTTCGACCCAAGCATTGTGCGGCGGGAGCATCGAAGTGATTTGGGCGTGCAAGTCGTTGCTTGGCACCATAGTATGCAAACGGAGCCTTTGTGGGCTTTCCCGATGAGGTCCTCGTACGCTTAATCGGTCGTGAATAGTCTCTTGGCATCGCCGCTACTCATTCCTTCATGATTCTGAAATCTCGCAGCGCAGGCTGCTTGGCGACACGGTCCACTCACTGTTCGTCGATAGAACATGGCCAGCGGGATCACAGATAGTCTTGAGTTCGTTCATCATTGGTCGGCCGTCCGACCCGATCGGAACTAGGTACAGGAAGTACAGTGCCTGCAATGCTCGGGACATCGCGATTTCGTTCGCGGACCAAAAAAAGCGATACGTTTTCGGCGATACCGCTTTAACCTCGATGTACCGAGGCATCGTCATGGAGTCGTTATCTGTGATACTTTCGATGTCGTATCCCGCCGATGCGTCGACTTCCGCGATGTATTTTACACGGTTCCGACGCGATCTGCCAACACGTCTCTGCTCATACTCCACCACTGCCAATTCCGCCATGGTTCCTAAAGCCGCATCTTCATCCAGTTGGCGTTCAAGCTCAGTCAGTCGTAGAGTTTTGATTCTTCGATGGGACTCCGCATATAAGTGAGTGAATTGCCGGCAAAGATTGTATTCTCCCGAAACCCCGTCGAAAGTGACGACTCCGAGCGTCACGTCCACAGCAGTTTGGCTCAAGAAGGGGATGATCAGCCAGAGGCGCTCAGGGCGTTCGCAGATGAAGTTGTGATAGCTGTAGGAAAACTGCTTTTTGCTTTCCGGTTGTTGCCACTCGGCAATCTTACCAGCCATCTCAGCGAAGTTCTTTGGTTTCGCCTTCTCCAGCATCTGAGGCACGTCTTTGTTGAGTTTGAAAGTCGTCGTGAGCGTGAGCGCTTTCGCAGCTGCGTGATTCGGGAAGTCGAAGAGCTGGCCATCTACTTGCGTCCATGAGTCCAATTCTCGGGCATAACGTTCCCCGGAAAATTGCACCTCTAAGCTGACTTCTTCCGCTGATGCGGAAAACTTTTGCAGGACGCCGTTCACCGTCACGCGCTTCACGGAACTTGAGTTGGATATACGCGCGCATTGGCAAACGCTGTCCTGGTTTTCCGGAGATACCGGCGATTTCGAGGGAATCACCCTGTTGCCTTATCGTACCCTCAGCACCGAGCAGGGGCGGAGCGTCCTCCTGGCTGACCTTCTTCAGTTCCAGGAGGTAGCATGTGTTGGCCGGAACGGTAACGCGCGCAGTTTGGCCCAGGGCAAAGATCGACTTGCCGTCATTGTCCAGCACTCGTCTGCCCTTTTCCGACGGATACAGCTCGGTGAACTGGTAGTGACCCCTGGCTTGCAGGTTGATCTCGTCGCCGACTTCAAATGTGATCTCGGACGAACGCGGGTTGCCGTTAAAGAGGAAGATGAACCCGTGGCCGTCTTTGATCCGCGCATAGCCGTCAACAGCGCCAGGCTGGACCTGCTCGCCGAAAGGCTCAGTGGCATTCACATAGTCAAAGTTATCTTTGGCCCAGCGCAGCCACTTCTGGTAGAACTCCACATAGCGGGGAACCAAGTCAGTCTCGTAAGGCAGGATCGTCGGCATGACCGATCCGGCCACGGCCAGCGAGGACATGAAGCTGTATTTCCATCCCTCATAATCCCAGGCCTTGATCAGTTCGGGATCGAAGCCGCCTTCGCTGATCCGATGCACAAGCGCATGTCCGGTGACCGCCGGCGTGAAGCGTCGGCAGCAACTCCCTGACCACGTCGCCAGCCCGCTTGGCTAGTCCACCTCCTTGCGTACCTACGATCGGCAGCGCCAACAACGGCTTGGCACGTCTGTTTACAAAACGGCATTTTTCTGCCGCCGATGCGGCAACCTTGAAAAACTGCTCTACGCCCTCCGCGTACCAGCTTATCGGGGTTGTCCCGTCACGGTCCCCACCGACATCTACAAGCCAAGGACGCGGCAGCTCGTTCGGCCAGCCGTGACCGGCATCATAAACTCGCGGCTCAGTATCGCTACCTTGAGTGCCCGGCGGTTGCCAGCCGTCTACCTCGGAGTACCACTTGTCTTTCCTGGGGCGAAAAGCGGCGTCACACGGCATGAGCCATGCGTCGCAGGCCAACTTCGTAACATCACTATGGATGACAGCTCCCTCATCGACGACCAGGGGGACTTCTGAATTAACCAACTCTCGTTCCAAAACATCTCCCGGCATACTTTGGGCATTCCTCTTGCAAAAACTCTTGATCGAAAAGACAAAGCATGGTAGCTATCCAAGCGAAAGTTCGGGGAGGACAACGCGGGATCGAATCCCGTTCTCTCAACTCCCATTGGCACCCGGGCCACCATCCGCAGGAAACGCCATTGCCAGGCTGCTTAGAGGAAGATCGTTTATTCCTCCGGAAAATCGCACCGAAGGATCATTCCGATCGGCCCAGTTGGTTGAAAAAAAGACGACAGCAATAGTTTCAGATAACACTCAGTCTCTGGTCCCACAACGAAAAAAACCAATCGATCCAATCAGACCCAAGAGAACCAGTAATGGACCATCCGGTTCTGGAACCATTGTCTTGACGCCAACTAGCAGATCATAATTTCCGTCGGCATCACCATCCAAATGCTCTGGATCGGCACCGACTGTTTCCACTTTCAGGTAATGGGTCCCCGTTTGCGTGAGAGGTATGTTCAGCAGGAAGGCATCGTCCGTCTGCTTGCTGCCTGAATTGAACTTATCACCACTGTAATGAATATCATCATTGGAATAGATCGTGGTGAGGCTGTCGGATCCAATGAGAGTCAACTGGCCGTCAAAATCATCAACGTATTTGTTGTCCGACCACAATTCGGCCGTCAGGAGATCACCCGCGAAACCGGAAAAACTGTAAATATCTACATCGTTCCTGCCCGTCGGAGTAGCCGGTTCATCCAAACGCGCGCCGACCACCAAAGCCGCATTAAAACCAGAAATAGGCATCTCACTCAAGGTCAAAGCCTGTGCGGAAGCCGGGGTATCTCCAGCATCGACCTCGTCTTCGCTTGTCGACGGCAACGGATTGGCCACCAATGGGATGCCACTGGCCGCTTCCATGGTGAGCTGCGACCAGCGGGATAAGATTCGCGGGGTCTCCCGCTCCAATTCATTCATGCCAGTCTTGCCGGTCGCCATGACATGGACATTTTGCAGACCGTCCGTATCGCCATAATTGGCCGGCGTAATGCCAGCCGTGCCGTAGGCGGCGTGATGACGCATCCCCAGGCTGTGTCCCAGTTCGTGGGCGACGGTACCCGCCAGGGCTGCAGAGATTTCAGTGATTTGCTTAGACCGTGGTTCGAACGACTCCAGGAAATTGTCGAAATTGGCCGTGTAGATCTTTTGTGTTTCCGTACTCGTATTACGAAAATTGACCGGGGCCGTACCGTAAGTGCTGGAACTCGAGGTCGATGCGCCCATATTGATCCGTTCGCGGTTTCCTCCCGGATCGGTGAGGTGAAAATCGACCATGAAATCAGCGTAGACCGTCTCCAGTGAATCCAAAATATTCGATTCGATCGTGCTCTGTTCCGCTTCGCTAAAATTACTCACCTCCGCATTGGAGGTCGCCTCATTCAGCCGGGTGACCCAATCCGGTCCAGTACCGCTGATAAAGTCGAGCCACACAAGGGCTCCGTCGGCTGTCGAAACGTACAGACCTAAAAGAAGCGTTGTGATGAAAACTATGAAGCCTTTTGAAGTCTGGCTTATCCGGTTTCTACCGACCGCAAATAGTTGTGACAAAAATCGAGGCCATCCAACAACCACAGTCACTATGAATTGGTTCATTAGCTCTCTCTTTCAGCAAACGATAGGACTTTTTGAACTCCGGATGAAAAAAATCCCAAACCCTACCGAATCAACATCGTCACGACTCAGCCACCGATTCTGAATTGTTTCAACCGTATGCGACTCGGCTTTTCGACACTCAGCCGGCACGACTCACATGGTCAACTTGAACCAACTCGAGAATCAGCAAAAAGAACTCCATCCGAAGCCGAAATCCATTCTAAACCCTGGCACACGGTCATTGCAACCATTTTTCGGAAAACTGGAACGTTCCAACAACAGGGTACATCGAATGGCACCCAACTTACTCGAATTTACTCGAAACAGTCCTCCAATGCGTCGCCAGACCGAATGTTCGTCCTGACCTCCATGGTGCCAATTGCGGACTTGCCGACCTGTCCTGTCTTTGCCAAACAACACCACCGCACAACGTCACCTGGCAAGGATCAGATATTTTCTGTGTCGGTTTTGCTTCTTCCTCGAAAATCGATAGGAACCTTGAAGCAGGTGAATATTTTTCGACTTCCATTGGCATCAGGAACGACAAAATTCAAATGCAGCATCGCTTTTCTTGTTTTGAAGAGCTTCTTTGCAAAAATTCGGGTACAACCACCGCGCCATGGAGTAGATAATACGTTGAACGTAGCGGAGATCGACGTTGTCTTGAGAGAGAAGGTGAAATCTGGAGAAAGCCCTTCGAGGCTGCCGTGTGCAACGCTTATGCGAATGGCATCACCAGCGCTAGTGTCGCTCTTAGCTATCTAACCAATTGCATTCTCCCGGGAGTGCTTTGCCTTACAGACACCGGGAAAAAGAACGCAATTGAGATTCGGACGCAGATCGCACGGTTCCTCTCCTTGCAACAGGATATTTCCTTCCCCCAGTTGCTCTTCAAACGCTGGCCAGATGGTATCGTCGTTCGCCTTGACGTAATCGTGATTGCCCGGCAATACAACCACGGTACCTTCAAAGCGGCGAAGTACTTCTGCCGCATCCCTTACCAGCTTCTTTGGGACTCCGGTCGTATCAAATAGATCACCGGCAACGACAAACAGGTCGCATTGACGCTCAGTCGCCATCTCGACCATCGTCGCAAGTGTTTTCATGCGAGCTTCCACGAGGAATGTTCTCGTGGCGTCGGAGTACCTGGCCCTCATGAATTTAAGGCCGAGATGAACGTCCGACGTGTGAAAAATCTTGATCATGACTCACGTGCTGCTGGTTTCTTGTCAGGCCTATTCAATGCTGCTCGATATCCCACCGATTCCAAATGCAGCCGTTCCGCTGCGGTATTCTTGCAGAGATACCACCGGTCGAGCAACTTCCTTATCATGGAGAAACAAGTTTTTCCTTTTCGACAGTCTGGACGATTCCTGATGACACGGCGAGCTGTTCTCACTCTGCTCTGCCTGCTGGCAGTCCTGCTCACCACGACCATGGTGATGGCAGCCGATGGAAATGACCCGGCAGGTAGCTACCGTGTCGCCACGGACCTGACCCCGATGCTGTTATACCTTACCCTTGCACTGGGGGTCTCCTTTCTCTGCTCGATCCTGGAAGCGGTCCTGCTCTCGGTCGGTCCTGGCCATGTCCAGGTGATGATCGACTCCGGTTTACAGTCCGGGTTGGTATTGAAGAAACTACGAGACGACCTGGACCGGTCCCTCTCGGCTATCCTCACGCTCAACACGATCGCTCATACCGTGGGAGCAGCCGGCGTGGGGGCGGAAGTTGCCGACAAGTTTGGGGATCGCTACCTGGGGCTCGCCTCTGCGCTTCTGACCCTGCTTGTACTGGTTCTCTCAGAAGTGATCCCCAAGACACTTGGTGCCCGCCACTGCCGACCGCTGGCCGGCAAGAGCGCCATTCTCATTCGCTGGCTCTCAATCATGCTTTTCCCGGTGGTGGTCGCACTCCAGTGGTTTTCCACCCTGCTGTTTGGTGAACCGGAGCAGGGGAGTTTTTCCCGCAGGGAATTGATCGCGATAACCCGCCTGGCAGAAAAACAGGGACAGCTGGAAGACGATGAATCCGAGATGGTGCAGAATCTGCTTCAGCTCCGGAAAATCAATGTCTCTGAGATCATGACACCCACCACGGTTCTCGTGACCCTTGCCGAGGAATCGACGGTCACAGAAGCGATCGAGCAGAAGATGCCAATGCACCACTCCCGCATTCCGCTCACCCGCGAGAGCCATACGATACGCACCTACCTGCTCTACACGGATCTCCTGGAAACCCAGCTGGCCGGGGACAGGGAGAAACTTCTGGCCGCTCTCTCCAGGCCAATCCGCACCATCCACGAGACCTCACTGGTCTATGATGCGATGCAGATCCTGATCGAGAACCGTGATAAAATCCTACTGGTGGTTAACGAGTTTGGCGAGGAACTTGGAATCGTCACTGACGAGGATGTCCTGGAAGCAATCGCCGGCCGGGAGATCATCGACGAGGAGGATGAGCATGTCAGCCTGCGTGACGAAGCGGCCCAGCAGTGGAAAAAGAGCCAGGCAGAAGATTCCGGACATACAGATACCGAACCCGAAGAATCCTAGTGGGACTGGAATTGTACTGGTGATGAAAGACATGAGATGCAGGGTCGCAGACGATGCAATCCAGGACCGGCGTGGCCTCGGTATCCTGCTGATGATCGGGCTCCAACTGTTACTTATTCCGTCCCAGCTCGATGCACAGACTACCCAGTTACGAGTCGGCATCAAGCCGGTTTTGCGCAGTGCACGCGCTACCGCTGCAGTGTCTCGTTCTTGTTGTTTTCCTGTGCTCCACGCAAAACCTCACCGGCTCTGGCCACCAGGATCGGGCTCGTCCAGGTTTCGCCGTGGTCCTCGAAAAGCGCCAGGTAAGAGGCGCGCCCAGGTCGTCGCTGGTTGCTTCGTCGCTGCCGCATAGAAAAGGGGCCGAAAGTTGGATGCTGGGGCGCCCAGGTCCCATGTCAGGTGCATACAGGGGTTACATCTAAAATCGCAGCTGCGGTCAGCTGAGCGAGCTTCAGGACACCCGGCCCTTTCCAGATATCATATTTCTCACCCGGCCTATCGAGGCCTGCTGATTACGGACTAACTCCGCTGTCGTGCCGCAATGGTATCGGCCGAATCGTCGATCGGTAGATTGGTCAGTGCAGGGGGGCCTGCAAAAGATGTGACATCACCGCCCCGGAGATGCCTAACCGATGTTTTTCGGTTCCAAGAGTTGGAGAGGCACTCAAAACAGATGAAAAACGGCTTTTTTGGACCGCTGGCACAGGGAACGATTGCCAGGCCCGTTTCAGACGTGCTCGATGGGCCACTCCCAGAATAACAGCGGCAGCACGTCACTGGCAAAGTCACTGATACGTTCGGGCCCGAAGAGAAGCTTTGCCAGTTCCTGGCGGCTGACGGAGAGCGATTCGCTGCCTCTTGTCAAGGTGAACTTTCCAGCCTCTTCCGATACGGCAATCTCCGTCAGCCCAAACGCGGCGAGGATGCCGCCCGGGTCAATGATGTAGAGCATGCCCCAGTAGTCCTCTCTGCAAGGAAGTGCCAGCGACCGCAGGAGGTCGATAAAAGGGTGTCCCTCCGCAGGGGCCACGAGTGTCAGTTCCGGACTGTCTGCCACTTTTTCTTGTAATCCGGGCGTGAGCTGTCCGCCGCGTGTGCCGACTTTGCTGCCGAACCATGTCCGGACAAGGCCCGCAATCACTTCAGGGAGGCCGCCCCATTCGATGATTCCATGGTTGCTGTCCAGACAGTACGCAACCGGGGTGCCCGCTTGCCGTGCTATGACATAACGTTTGTTGCCCATGAGGTTTGGATCGCTGTCGGCCGCCAGCAAGTCGCGCATGATTTCGGCCGTTCGACTGCCGCCCAGTTGGTCGGACTGGTGCAGGGAGACAATCGCAGAAATGACCTCGTCGTGGAATTCTGTGCCATGGGTCACCTCCAGTTCCCGCGGAAGTGTCGGTAGAAGCCCCACGTTTGAATGGTTGAACCGATAGGTGCAGAGCGTTCCGGCGTTTTCCCAGCCCAGGCGGTGGTACCAGTTGTTGATGCCTGTGGTCAACCGCCCGACGTGACAGCCAAGTTCGGCCAGGTGTTCCACGGCCGCTCCCATCACCTGCGTTGCCAGCCCTTGCCCCCGATACCCAGTTAGTGTCGCCAGGCAGTTGATCCCGCCGGCCCGTAACCTCACATCTCCGACCGCAACCGTATTCATCCACGCCCCGACCATGCTGACTGCCAACTCCCCGTCCGTGGCCTGGTCTTGCATGACGACCGTGATGTTTTCGACATTTTTGCGATTGTAGATAAACGGGTAGTCCGTGGCGATAGTCGGCTGCCTGCCCTGTTCAATACGCATGACTTCGTTGGCCAACGCGAGGATCGCGTCCAACTCGTCGGGGCGCGCCCGCCGTGGAGACTCGAGGTATGGCTGATCGTTCATGATTCCTCCGGGTGACCTCGTTAACGTCAACCTCATCCGCACACCGTCCGCAGGATGGACCGCCGGGTAGCATATCGCGCTGCTGGCGAATTCAGCAGGGGTTGGCAACGACATTTTCTGTCGAACGGTTTGCCCCGCCTATTGAGACCGCGATGCGGACTGGTGGATGCCAAGAGCGGCGACCATCATCAACTCCTCAAAATCACGCAGAATGCCAAAGCAACCTTCAACGCTACCATCCACCCAGCCAAACTGCCTGCACGACAACGAAGATCGCCAGCCCAAAGAAAAACACCCGAATCAAGATCATGATCCCGGTTATCATCGTTTGTGCACGCCGACGCACCTCTGGATCCGGGTCCTCCATCCTCTCAGGAAGTTCGATGCTCACCCAGCCCACCAAGCGTAACATCATTCCCACCGCTCCCGGCCGGAGAACGCAAAAGCCGATGATGTTCAACGTGACACCCAATTCGTCGTCCAACAAAGTTCCAACCAACAGGAGAATCCCGGCCAAAGATGCTAGGAGATAGGCGAAACTGGCGCTAAGACCAAACGGCGCGACGAACAACAGACCCGCTGCTTTGAAAAAAAGAGGGACCGCCTTGTTCAGCAAATTCGGTGTCGCGCCGGCATGCTGCACACGATAGAGCGTGTTGAGTCCCGGGCCGATCAGAAGGGGGACCAGGATAAGGCCTCCACTGAGCTTAAGAAAATCATACGACTCGCCACCGGGCTCCAGCACGGCATTGGTCACATGACCAGTTTATACGAAACAGAGACGGCTTTGCCGACCGGATACTTGGGCGATTGCCTGCGCCCCGGCCCTGGTTGGCGAAAATTTCGAGAACGTCCGCCTGGACGCGGGGCGCCAAAACGCACGACGTCCCCGGAGTATTCAGCACCATCTACCGTGTAAACATACTCAACGGTGGTCGAGTCATAGGTGGTCGTCCGGCCAGTGTCTGAGTCATAACTCGTGTGCGTTTTGACGTTCGAGGTAACGATTTTTCCCGGCGCAACCGGCCAGTTTACACTCGCCCTGGCATCCTGAAGACTGGTCCAACCGTAGTAGAGAAAGCCCAGGCCAATGGCGATGGGGATACTACAGGTGAACAGTTCAGCGTTTATACTTCGGCGATCCGTGGAACGACTCATCAAGAACACCTTTCCCTATCATCAGAAACCAGTTCCACCAGTCCCCGAATCAACAGCGAGGTCGTTACTCTTTGGCAAGTCCCCTGTCGCATGATGACCATGCTTCCGTCGGGAGGCCATTCTCCAGAGGAACAAAACGGGCGTCAAGCTGAACAACAGGCGTGGTGGATTGCATTCGTGCGGCTGATCGGAGATAAGAGATATTTGTTCGCTGGATCCGTTTCTTTCTCCGTGTGAAATGCTCGTAGGGCGCCTCGAGCATCCGAGTATGCCATGATCAAGTTGAGCGTTCTTGACCAATCTCCCATCCGGAGCGGCGGATCACACGCGGACGCAATCGCCGAGACGCTCAAGCTGGCCCAGACTGTCGACCGGCTCGGCTATTCACGTTACTGGGTTGCCGAACACCACAATTCGCTCGGCTTGGCTTGTACGGTTCCTGAAATTTTAATCAGCCGTATCGCTTCCATGACGAACCGGCTGCGCGTGGGGGCGGGTCGGATCATTGGAATCGATAGTCAAGATCTCTTGGGTCAGATTTGGGATGATCGATTTAGTTTCGGGAGATTCAAGCCACCCTGGTTGTAACGTTGCACTCATCCACCATGTCGTACGCGGTTTGTTGATGGTTTCTTTGTTTTTCGCGTCTTGTTCCCCCAAGGCCTGAACCTGGGCACTGGTCGCCAGGCCGACAACCTGGGCACTGGTCGCCAGGCCGACGCCCATCAGTTGGACTTCGTCCATTACCCAGAGAGAATCTGTGTTCAATAACCCAAACGCCCTTGGCCAGGCGGCCCTTCCCATGGCATACCCGCGATTGAGGACGCGCGAGAGCAACATGTCTTGTGTACCGATCAAGATCGCTGGCTTTTCCGGCTCGGCATACCAACGTCTCGAATCATTGCCACCCATGATCACGTGGACTTCGGGGCGACTGTCAGGGGGGATTTTGCTTGTGAGATTGCGAGCAATCTGCTCGGTTTGCTCCACGAGGACACGCATTGGGAGGCACCAAACGAGCCTTCTTGGCCAGGACTGGTCACTGCGAGCTATCCGATGGAAGCTCCAGGCAGCCAACACGCCAACGGTTTTTCCAAGGCCTGTCGGAATTCGGATTAAACGGTCGCGACAAGTTGTTGTAGCACCCAGTGCTCTCTGCCAGTTCCATGGACGGAGAGGTTCGGACACGTGCTGAAACCATCGATTAAAATCGTCAGTGTTTTGCATGTACGAGTTCTTTCCTCACGCAATTCCGTTGCCGCAGCTTTGGCAACCTACTGCCACTTTATGGATTCGAGACAATGTCATAGAAAGCCA
>Ga0310123_10002475_pt1 | contig 14727 bp, 9 predicted proteins | sample CB6_AW_1057_MG_FD_203505 | JGI IMG/M metagenome (GOLD analysis project Ga0310123, IMG submission 203505) | Marine microbial communities from Western Arctic Ocean, Canada - CB6_AW_1057 | ecosystem: Environmental > Aquatic > Marine > Oceanic | place: Canada: Western Arctic Ocean | collected... | reverse complement strand
GTTACGGTTTCGTGGACTGGGTTGCTGGGAACTGTAATGCATAGGAGATCGCGTTGTGCTTGACGCATACGCAGATCGATGGGCCTTGGTCACAGGAGCCTCATCGGGAATTGGTGCCGCATTTGCGCAACGGCTGGCGGCGCGTGGGATGCACCTAATCTTGACCGCACGGCGACGAGAACGGATGGAAGAACTCGCCAAGGATCTCGACACACGTCACGGTACGAAATCGGCAATCATCGTCGCCGACCTTAGCGATCCAACAGCCCCAAAACAATTGTTCGACGAAGTTAAAAGTCGCGGAAATACGATCGAACTTTTGGTCAACAATGCGGGATTTGGATTTGTCGGAGAAGTGAGCGACACCGACGTCGACCACATGCTCCGGATGACTCGCCTGAATATCGGAGCTACGATCGATCTGACCTACCGTATCCTGCCGGGAATGTTGGACCGCGGTCACGGCGCAATCATCAACGTCTCGTCGCTGGCAGGGTTCCAGCCGGTCGCGTACATGCCCGTGTACGCCTCGACCAAAGCATTTGTTCTGCACTTCAGCGAAGCGTTGTGGGCGGAGACTCGCGAACGCGATGTCACGGTGATGGCGTTGTGTCCTGGCACTGTCGCAACCGAATTCTTCGGCATCGCCGGCGTTGCTGGCTGGCTGAAGAAGCGGCGATCGCATACGCCAAACCAAGTCGTTAAATCCGCATTGAAGGCGCTCGACAAAAAACGTCAATACATTGTGCCCGGTTGGCGGAATTATCTGCTGTCATTGTCGATCCGATTGGCCAGACGAAAAATGGTCGTCCGGCAATCGATGCAGTTTTTTCGACCGAAACGGAAAAAAGACGACGCGAAAGAAGCGTAGATTGTGTTTGTGGATTTCTGTCTAGCCGAAGAGATTCGGGATGACATTACCTCCATCGACAATCTTCATCGGACGACCCAGAGGGCTAATGTTCTCCACACGTGGATCGACGTTCAACGACTTGCAGATTGAGCAAAAAATATCGTTGATACTTACCGGATCCTTGGCAACAGCGGTGCCATCGTTCGTCGATGCACCAATCACCTGGCCACCCTTCACCCCGCCGCCTGCCATAGCAGCGTTGAAGACTCTCGGATAGTGGTCTCGGCCGGTGCGAGGATTGATGCGCGGCGTACGTCCGAACTCGCCGATCCATACCACCAGCGTGCGATCCAGAAAACCGCGATCCTTCAGATCTGCGATCAGAGTGGCCATTGCTGGATCAACCTGCGACGCTAGGGTTGTTGTGCGTTCAAAATTGTCCTGGTGAGTGTCCCAACCGCCCGAGCGCACCTCGACAAACGTGACTCCCGCTTCGACCAAACGCCGAGCCAGCAGGCAGCCGCGACCAAAATTGCTATTGCCGTATTGCTCACGCAACTCCTGTGACTCTTCTTCTAGTTCAAAGGCCTTGACGTTTGGACTCAAGACTAATCTCGACGTCTTGCCGTACAGCTTTCGATGGTTATTCACAACGATTTTACCACCACGTGAGGAAAAATCTTCTTCCAGTCGGTCCAGAAGATTCAGTCGCTGTTGATACCGAGAAGTGTTAACGACGTTTTCCATGTTTTGGGGAAGTTGCCCCGGTCTATTGACGACGAACGGTTCGTAATCGACGCCAAGGAATCCAGCGCCCTGAGTCCGACCGACCGAAACAACCGCAGGTAGATCAAATTTCGGATCCGCAATTTCCTTGGCAATGCAAGCGGCCAAACTGGGATGCTTGACGCTGCCCGAAGGAATATAGCCGGTGTGCATCTGGTAGGTTGCTCGCGGGTGGCTTCCTTCGCGATTCGTCATCGACCGAATCAGCGCAATGTCGTTCATCATATTCGCCGTCCGCTCCCAACCATTCGCGATCTGTATTCCGGAAACAGAGGTTTGGATCGCCTCGGTTGATCCGCCATTGCTTGATTCGGGCTTGGGGTCGAACGTTTCAAGCTGGCTAGGTCCGCCGGCCATCCACAGCAAGATCATTGAGCGACCCTGCTTGCGAAGCTCAGCGGCCTGGAGACTGATCAAGTCACGCAGGTTCAATGTGCCTGCAGCGATCGTTCCGGCCGAGACGTAGTGTAGAAAGCTACGACGTGTCATTGCCCGTCGACGAATCCGAACCTCTTGATGATGTGTCAAACCCATCGGTATGTCCCTTAAATTTATACACCAATTTTGTCTTCGTGATTCTCGAACGCAATCCAGCGGTGCCAGGTACTGAAAATCCCACTCGACTTATCGTTTGGATAGAAACTCACTAGAATTCAACAGGCTCCACGACAAATCCTCGAATACCTCGTTGCGGTTCTTGACGGATTTGATGTAATCCAGACAGATCTTCATTTCCTTTTCTGACGGTTCACGGGCCAAAACAAGTAAGTACAGTTCGATCACGGCTTCTTTATTATCCTTGTATTCCGACAGGATACGGCCAATCCGAGTGTTGCCGTTAGCGCGAATCAAATTATTGATCACAGGCGAATTCATCATAAATAGTGCCTGCGGTACGTTTCCGATTAGGTCTTCTTGTGGTGTCGACGGATCGAACCCGAATAAGACGCTGAAAGCAGCGCGAGGTGACCTAGGTCCGCGGTAGCCGCTTCCCATTCTGTTGCCAGGGCCTTGCACAGATGCGTCGCCGATCCCGAGCACTTTTACGATCGCGCTGTAAAGCTGATCGGCTCGTAATCGAGTCGGTGTTGCCGATGCAAAGGGTAGTGTTTGACCAGAGGCATCGCGGGCACGAATCTGTCGTTGATACGTCTCGGTGTTGGCGATCGTCCGGAACAGCCATTTGATATCGTGACCGTTGGCGACGAATGTCTCACTCAGAAGCTCCAGCACTGTAGGAAAAACCGGTGTGCGTTCTGGACCGATGTCGTCAATCGGCGTATAGAATCCCTCGCCCAACATCTCGGCCCAAATTCGATTGACGAATGCTTTAGCAAACCAATCGTTGGTTGATGAGGTCAGAAATCGCGACAACGACTGGCGGCGCTCCAGGTCATCGCTCCCGCTCCGCACCTTCGCATTCGTAGCGAAAAAGACCGGATTGGTCTTCGTGCCACGCGACGACGGTTTGTTTAAATTGGGCATGTAATACTCGGCCGATCCCCGACCCGGCTGATTATTCGGATTGGGACGGGCCGCCTTTTTGAATTCGGCCAGGCTGATGGCGCCGTCGTTGTTTAAATCGCCGCGCTCCAAGATCCGATCAAATCGGCGAGCAAATTGAGTGCGGCCAGCTTCGGTTTTAGTCAGCTTGTCATCACGATTCCGGTCCAGCAAACGGAAAAATTTTTCGGGGTTCTGCAGGAACTGACCCCGACGTCGAGATGTGTCAAAATTCACCGAGAATACTTCGAACGACCGTATGTCATTGTTTCGATTTTGTCGAACTCCAACCCGCGGAAAGAACGCGGCTAACTGATGGAATTGTTTCCGCTTCCAATTGTCAGTTGGATGATCATGGCAATTTGCACACTGGATTTGAATGCCAAGAAAGATCCGCGACGTCTCCGCGGCAATTTCTTGCGCCTGTCCCATATGCGCGAACATTAATGCTGTTTCACCATTTTCGCGCACGTCGCCTGTGGCCGTGAGCATCGCTGTGGCGATCTTGTCCCAACTCGTATTCTGACTCATTTGATCGACCATCCATGATTCGAATTGGACCTGCATAATCCGCACTCGGGGGTTCGTCGCACGCATTAACACGACGTCACGCCAATACCGTCCCCAATTCTGAGCATAGTCGTCCGATTCGAGTAGTCGGTCGATCAACTTGACTCGTTTGTGCGGGTCCGGGTTCAGTCCGAATAGGGTAACTTCACGTGGCGACGGAATCGTTCCGGCCAGATCAACGGTCACGCGGCGCAAAAAGTCCTCGTCACTTGTCCGCTCAGCAAGGGCAGAACGGCTTTGTCGCAGCTCTGCAGCAATAAGCTGATCGACCTTGGTAGCAACCTTGTGAGAACTCTTTCGATTGCCCAGATCAGCCGGCTTCGCGGCAACTAAAGAGCCAACCAACACGCCAATCACAAGTGAGCCCGCAATTCCCGACTGGCAAAGAATTTGTGTCGAACTTTGCTTCGAAAATTGGCTCATTGGATTTCCTTTTTTGATAGCTCCACCGAACGCCAATCTCGGACTGCGTTGAAACTTTACTTACACAAACTGTTGCACTACAACTAACAAACCCAGGAACGCTTGAAAAGTATCGTTTAGTTTTGTCAGAAAATCTGCGGCCGAGATAGAATCGCTACAATAGCTCAGGCCCCTGTCCTCGCATGATGTGCCTCGTCGTAATGATTGGCCTGACACTGTTTCCGCCAGCGTGACGAGGCTTCCTGTGGTGCGATGATGGCAGGCCGGTCTATTGACGCAGACCGTATTCCTTGATTTTTCTGTAAAGGGTGCGTTCGCCAATGCCGAGCAGCGAGGCAGCTTCTTCGCGGTTGCAATCGGTCAACTCTAACGCACGCTGGATATAGTGCTTCTCGACTTCGGACAGAGGTTTGCCAATCAGAGCGTCGGCGCCGAAGAACGCGGCGGTTACGCCTCCATCTTCATTTTCGGCGCCAGGCAGCGCAATGCTGTCGGGAAGGTCGTCCACGTCTAGAAGTCCATCGGAATCAAGGACCAGCATTTGCTCGACCGTGTTACGTAATTCGCGAATGTTACCGGGCCAATCGTAGCACATCAGTGCCTGGCGCGCAGCGCGCGAAACGACAGGAACGTCGCGACCATAGCTTTCGGAAAACTTTGTGCGAAAATTGTCGATCAGAAAAGGGATATCCACGCGCCGCTCGCGCAACGGTGGTAGGTAGATGGAAACCACCTTTAATCGATAGTACAGATCTTTCCGAAATTTTCCTGATTTGACGCTGTCTTCCAACACCGCATTAGTTGCGGCCACCAGTCGGACATTCACATTGACTTCTTCGTTCGCGCCCAACCGCGAAACCTTGCGGTCTTCCAAGACACGCAACAGTTTGATTTGTGTTTCCATCGGCATTTCACCTACTTCATCCAAGAACAGAGTTCCACCGTTGGCGTATTCAAATTTTCCGATTCGTTTCCGATCGGCTCCGGTGAACGCGCCCGGTTCGTGGCCAAACAATTCGCTTTCCAGAATGCTGTTGGGTAAAGCGGAAATGTTGAGCGGAACGAATGGTTTACTCTTGCGTTCACTGTTCTGGTGCAAGGCCCGAGCGACTAATTCCTTTCCAGTACCGCTTTCACCATGAATCAAAACGGTGCTGCTCGTCGGCGCGACATGCTTTAACTGTTCTATGACCTTGTTCATTGCCGTGCTATTGCCGACGACTCCTTCAAAACCGAATTTTTCGTCCAGGAACCTATTTAGCTCGGCGTTCCGCCGAATCAATCGCATGCGCGTCGATGCCTTGTCAACGGCGTTTCGCAGTTCGTTGATGTCCAACGGTTTGGTCAAGTACATTGACGCCCCACCTTGCCCCGCGGCCAGAGCGGATTGGACCGACGCATGACCGGTCAGCAGAATTACTTCTGCATCGGGAAGCTCTTCTTTCGTCTTGCTCAGAATGGCCAGGCCATCGATGTCGTCCATCTTCAAGTCGGTTACTACGACATCAAAGTTTTCGCTTTCAAGCAGCACGACACCACGCTCACCTGAGCTGGCCGTAGTGCAATCACATCCGACGCGCTGCAAGCTTTCGGCGACAGCCTGCGCGTGTGCCTCTTCATCATCAACAATTAGGACTCGAACCGTGATCCCTGACAGGTCTATTGCTTGTTCTTTTCTGGTCATTTGAACTCAACATGTGTCTTCGACGACGGCGTCAGCCGCAGGTAATGAAATCGTGAACTTGGTCCCGCGGCCCGATTCACTGTCACACGAGATCGTTCCATGGTGGGCTTCGACGATTTTCTTCACAGTCACCAAGCCCAGCCCACTACCTCCCGTTTTTGTCGAAAAGAACACTTGAAATTTTTTCGAATTCGTTTGCTCGTCCATTCCGGTTCCGTTGTCGATAAATTCTAGATAAACGCGGCCCTCGCGAAAGTAGGTTTGTAATTCCAACAATCCTCCATCCAACATGGCTTGCTCAGCGTTCAAAGTTAAGTTCATAAAAACCTGCCGCACTAATGCAGGATCTAAGCGGACGGGCGGTAGATCCGATCCTAAATGCGGGCTGATCTCAATGCGCCTTTCCCGAGCTTTTGGCTGATAGAATTCGATGAAGTCCCTGACAATCTGATTCAAATCCCATTCGACCAGTTCCAGTTCTCCGACTCTCGCAAATTGCAGAAACGCGTCAAGGATATTCTCCAGATGGTGGCACTCTCGCTGAACAGTTTCGATTTTCATCAGCATTCGACGATCCTGAGATGAATCGCCCTGTTCCAGCTCTTCGTTCAACAATTCTAGATTCATCGAGATAATCGACAGAGGATTCTTGATCTCGTGGGCCAAGCCGCCGGCCAGTGTCGCGATTTCGGAATACTGTGTCAGAAATCGTTTCCGTTCCTGCTCTTGTGCGTTGGACACTATGAACAGTCAGTCCTTCCCATGCGTCCTAAAAAGGAACCACTGTTAAGACATGTCCATGGGCCATTCCGCGACCGTTTGGCCACGCACAGCGACGATGCACTTCGACAATCTAGCATTTGTCGGGGTCGGACAAATCGGACGGCCCCTGCTCTGCCAGGACCGCACGGCGCGACAATTTCACACGGTTCTGCTCGTCGACGGCGATTACCTTCACATCAATTTTATCGCCGATTTGGCAAATGTCTGTCACCGATTTCACGAATCCATCCGACAACTCGCTAATGTGACACAGGCCATCCTTGCCAGGAGCAATTTCGATGAATACTCCGAAATCCTTTACGGAACATACAGTACCGTTGTACACTCGTCCGACGCGAATCTCTTCGGTCATCGCTTCGATGCGTGCCAAACAATCTTCGGCTCCCGACCGAGAGGACGAGGCGATGGTGACCTTGCCATCTTCCTGAACGTCGATTTGTGTGTTGGTTTCCTCCTGAATGGCTCGAATCGTTTTGCCACCCGGGCCGATTAACATACCAATTTTTTCGGGGTCAATTTTGATTTGCTTCAACAGAGGGGCATGTTCTGAAATGTCGTCGCGTGGCCGAGGAATGGCAGTCAACATAGACTTCAACAATTCTCGGCGCGCCTCGCGGGCCTTTCCAAGAGTCTCGCAAATAATGCGCTCGTCGATGCCATCAATTTTCAGATCGAGTTGAATGCCAGTGATCCCTTTGCCGGTCCCGGCCACTTTGAAATCCATATCGCCGAAGTGGTCCTCGTCGCCCATTATGTCCGTCAGCAACACGTATCGATCGTGTTCCTTGACTAGGCCGATCGAGATTCCAGCTACGGGTTGGGAAATGGGGACACCCGCGTCCATCATGGAGAGGGTCGCGCTGCAGACACTGGCCATCGAACTGCTGCCGTTGGATTCCAAGATGTCCGAAATCGCCCGGATTGTGTACGGAAAAATTTCGGCCGACGGCAGGACCGGTAGAACCGACCGTTCGGCCAACGCGCCGTGACCAATCTCGCGGCGGCCCGGACCACGAATGGGGCGCACTTCCCCGACAGAGTACGACGGGAAATTGTAATCCAGCATGAAACGTTTTTCGTACTCTTCGACCGGCCCGTCGACTCGTTGCGTGTCGCGAGTTGTGCCCAACGTCACAGTAGCCAATGACTGAGTTTCCCCTCTAGTGAAAACGGCCGACCCGTGCACACGCGGCAGCAAGCCGACTTCGCACGATACTGAACGTAATTGGTCAGCGCTACGTCCATCCAAACGAGTGCCATCCAGAGTCAGGTCGCGAACGACGCGTTTTTCAAGCTGGGAAAAGGCTTCTTTAAACTGCGCCCGAGTTGTACCGGCAGGGGTTTCCTCGGCGCCGTCCGGAAATAGCCTTTGAATGAACGTTTCTTTGACACCTTCCGTGCCATTGTGACGCTCCTGCTTCTTGGTGTTCAACTTTGCTTCACGCAAACTTCCGTATGCCTCTTCCCGCAACAGCTCCGAAAATGGGTTTACTGGTTGTTCGGGAAACACAGTAGCTTCGACGCCGCATTTGTCGATAAATTCTTCCTGAAGTTCACAGATCTTACCGATTTCCTGCTGAGCAAACAAAATTGCATCCACCATCTGGTCGTCCGACAGTTGGTCGGCGAAGCCTTCGATCATCAGGACTGACTTTTTGTTTCCGGCAACGACGAGGTCTAATTGGCTGTTGGCTAATTGGGATACAGTCGGATACACGGTGAGTGCCCCGTCGATCAGGCCAACCCGGATGGCCCCCAACGGACCGCGAAAAGGCACTGCCGCGATACTTAACGCTGAGCTGGCCCCGATAATTGACAGCACGTCCGGATCGTGTTCCCGGTCGTAAGCGAGCACGTTAGACAGGACCTGGACTTCGTCACGGAAGCCCTCAGGAAACAGTGGACGGATCGGCCGATCCGTCAAACGGCAGGTCAAGATCTCGCGTGTTGTGGGACGGCCTTCCCGTTTTAGAAAACCTCCAGGAAATTTTCCCGCTGACGCGAAGCGTTCGCGGTAATCAACTGTCAAAGGAAAAAAATCAATTCCTTCTCGAGCAGGTCCCGTCTGCGTAGCGACAAGTACGACAGTTTCAGCAAATTGTACGAGAACGGCTCCACTGGCTTGTTTTGCCAATTCACCCGTTTTCAGACTTAACGTTCGTCCTCCAATTTCACGTTCGACAGTGACTTTCACAATGTTTCCTTATCTATGTTGATTTCCCGGCCGTTGACTCCTACTTGCGAATCGACAGTCGTTGGATGATATCGAGATAGCGATCAAAACCGACGCCTTTCAAGTAGTTCAATAACCGCCTGCGGCGACTGACCAGCATTAACAACCCACGTCGGCTGGCATGATCCTTCTGATGTTCCTTCAGATGCTCAGTCAGAGTTTGGATACGGTGAGTCAGCACGGCAATCTGTACCTCTGGTGAACCAGTATCCGTTTTTGTCCGGCTGAATTCCTGAATCAGTTGGGTTTTCCGTTCTTTGGTAATGGACATGACGGCGGCTTAAACCCTTAGATGACTACTGGTTATACGCATTACTTCCGGCACAACGACTGGAAATGGAATGCGTTTGGCTGAAACACCCACAGAAACGTCGCGTTAGGTAGCTAATCTAGCAATACCGACGAAATATTCAACGTCAAACGGAGGAACAGGCGACTTGTGCTCATTGCACCGCCTGACCGTTCCGTCAGACACCATTGATCTCGCGAACCACAACGCGGTTTCCAGAGACTGCAACGACTTCGATTCTGCATCCTTGAAGAATGTACGGACCCTCGCTGACCACATCGACAAACTGGTCATTAATTCGAGCCTTGCCGGCCGGTCGCAATACGGACAGCACTGTCCCTTGTTGTCCGACCAGTCTGGAATCTTGCGCGATCAAACTCGTTCGTGATGAAACCTCCGAGTATTCGGGACGCAATTGCGGGCCGTCGGAGTCCGAAACATTACGTGCTTGAGGCGGCGCCAGAATCATTTGGTTTAATAAAGGCATTTGTGGAAAATACCGACTCGTTAGAATTGCCAACGTGATGACAGACACAATTGCGCCGCATAGAATCCCCATCGTCCAACCCATTTCGCTGATCTGCGCGCTCGACTGTGGAACGACAAATGTCTGGCTTGCCAGTATTAACGAGACCATGACCAAAAAGCCCCCGGAAACTCCGAACACACCGAAACCCGGGATTACGAAAATCTCCAGAGCGATGCATACTAGGCCCAGCAGGAACAGAACAACCTCCAACCAACCGGCTGTGCCGCCAAGAAAGCGACTCCAGAAAAACAGTGAAAAGCAAAGTGTCGACCCAATTCCAAAGAAGCCGGTCATAGTGTACAGTTCCAGGTAAATGCACACGGACCCCACCAAGAACAGCAGAAACAGGGCGACTTTTGTGTTCAACAAATATACGAGCGTGTCGACCCAAGTTCGTTGTGCCGCTACCAACTCGACGCCTGGGGAAATGCCCAGCCTTTGCTTCAGTTCTTCCATATCTGCGACCGTCGGTTCAGCCAGTTTAAACTCGTGGGCGTTTTTTCCGTTGATCGTCAGCAGATTTTCCTTTCGCGACTCGACGACCAACCGGCCCTTGATCCACTCGTCGTTGGATTTATGAATTTCGTCGTCAGTCATGAACGAGATGCGACCAGTTTTCTTATGAAGCACTTGGAAGACTTCCAGATCTTTATCCGCCATGGCTGCGGCTAGTCCCGGAGGCCGCCCTTTTTTCTCGGCCAAATCCTTAAGAGTCACTCTGAGCGGGCCGAGAATTTTCTCCGGGGCACGCTCGAATTGTCCTCCCGCTTTCATCTCGATTGGTTCTGCATCGCCGATTTGTGCGTCGGGCTTCATATAGATTTCGTCACAGCCGAGCGCAATAATGGCCGCGCCACTCATCGCTTCGCGAGGAATATAGGCCACAGTACGAATATTCTTGGATTCCAAATCGACGATCGCATGAGCCAGGTTTGTACTGGATCGCAAAAAGCCACCGGGCGAATCGATCTCAAAGATCAACAGGTTTGCTCGTTCTGCAATGGCACGCTTGATCTCGCGTAACACGAACCCTTCCAGGATTGGTTCAATCATGCCATTGATCTTGATCAGCTTAGCCCGCCAAGCTTCGCCAGCCGTGGCGTCCTCGCGCAGAGATTCGTGCAAGATGCCGTACGAGTCGGCTAAATCGGTGCGCGACTCAGCCGTTTGTTTCACTAAGTAACCGTCGTCACGAGCTCCTCGTCCCGAGAACAAGCCGATTTCTCCAGATTCCTTGATGATCCTAGTCTCCTTGATCTCCTTATTGGTCTTCTGTAACTCTTCCAGTTCTTTTTGTGTCAGAATTTGAGTTACCGAAATTTCTTGCCCCGACGGACCTTTATTGAACTGGACTTTCCAGATAGTACGATCCACGTCCATCATCGCCACCGCCAATGCCCGATTAACTTTGATGTTGTGCCGATTGTCGACCAAGCTGATCACAAATTGCCGGTCGACCGGATCTAGCGGCACACCGCGCCCAATGTCGCCCAACTGAGCATTTTCGTGCATGACGATTTCGTTGCACGCGAATGCCAGTACGACGTTATTGCCGATTACGATTTCTTGAATCCAGGCGACCGTTATAACTTTCGAAAGTTTCGGGTCGATCAAGAACTTTGCTAAACCTTGAATATGATGGAATTCGCTTGAACCGGGCGTGATCTCGAGTACCAAAATGGCCTGTCGTTTTTCTTGAACCGCCTGATGTTGCAACGCAATGGCCACATTTTTGACTCTACCGGACATCACATCTTCCACGGGGCTACGGACTGTGATGAATTTCGCCAGTGGGGGACGTTTTGTTTCGGCTTTCGGTTCGGAATCCAAATACTCTACGGCCAGGCCGGGCCTGCTGATGATGACTACCAACGCCAGAATCAGCACCGTTGCCAGTCGATTACAGTCTTTCCAAGAAATCATCGATGAGCCATCCATTCAATCTGACAAATATAGGAATTGTCTGTCTGACTTGGATCTGAAACCTGATGCTAATTCACACTTCGATAAAGATTATATTGATTGCCGAACCTTCCAGTCTATTTACCAGCGATTGGGATCCACCCAGGTCAACGCAAATTGATTGCATCGACGTCGACCACATTCTCTACTTCCCGCGAGCGAGGCACTTGATCTAGAACCTGACGCCAAAGCTGCTGGATGTCCTGGAAGCATTCAGCTGTTAACTGGAAATGATAACGGTATTTATTCTTTTTCTTGATGACCGGAGCAGGCGCAGGCCCAAGAATCCTGACCGGTGCTCCGCCTGCCTCAGCAGTTTTCCGTAGCACTTCGGCCATTTTCAGAGCGTCGCTCTTGACTTGTTGTTCGTCTGTCCCTCGCAGGATCACGCGCGTAAGATGCTGGAATGGCGGAGCCGACACAGCACGGCGATTCTCCATTTCCCAATTCGCAAATCCGTCATAATCGTGTTTGGCAGCGAGAATTATAGCTGGCTCGCTTGGACAAGCGGTCTGCACGATCACTCGGCCCCCACGTGTACCGCGCCCTGTTCGACCTGCCACCTGAGCAATCAGCTGAAAGGTCCGCTCTGCCGCACGCAAATCGGGTTGGTGGAGCAGTACGTCGGCGTTAATCACGCCGACTAGAGTGACATTTGGAAAATCCAAACCTTTGGCAATCATTTGTGTGCCAAGCAGAATGCTGACGTCGCCGTGGCGGAATGATTCCAGTGCTTTGTCGTGGCTGCCGGGCTGACGCATTGTATCGCTATCCATCCGAAGACATCTGTGATTGGGAAAACTGGCTTGCACCTCTTTTTCCAAACGTTGCGTGCCAATTCCCAAATAGAGCACGCCGGGTTGTCCGCACGCTGGGCATTGGCTTGGTGGATCTGACTGGTAATCGCAAAAGTGACAAAGGACGACCTGTCGATCTTTGTGAAAGGTCAACGTAATGTCGCACTCCGGACACTTGGCTCCTTGTCCGCAGAACCTGCACCAAACAGTCGGAGAAAACCCACGAAGGTTCAAAAATAGAATAATCTGCCCGCCGTCATCCAACGCCATGCGCATTGCCGTGTGCAAAGCCAACCCGATAGCACCTCCCCGCCGACAGTGGCCGTCGTTGCGAACGTCCACAATACTGACTGGTGGCAGCGGCCTTTGTTCCACTCGTTTCGGCAACGACAACAACTGATCTTGGCATTGCTGGACGCGCAACCATGACTCCAAAGTCGGCGTGGCTGATCCTAGAACCAACGGAATGTTCTCGATCTGGGCGCGCTGCCGAGCGACTTCGCGCGCATGGTAACGTGGTGTCGTTTCTTGCTTGAACGTCGTCTCGTGTTCTTCGTCGATTACAATGAGGCCCAGATGCGACGTCGGAGCAAACACGGCGCTGCGTGCACCAACCACGACCTGTACCCCGCCCTGTGCGATTTGTTGCCAATGCCAGTGACGCTCGGAATTGCTTAGGTGGCTGTGTAGGACTGCGACCGACTCGAAACGGCTACGAAAACGGCGGGTCGTTTGAGGCGTCAAACTGATTTCCGGGACCAAAACGATTGCCTGACGTCCGTAGCTGACGACTTCACGGATCGCCTGAATGTAAACTTCCGTCTTGCCGCTACCCGTGACCCCATGTAACAGCAGCGTCTGGTGTTGTCCCGATTGGATGGCAGTTAGAATCGAGTCGAGCGCGATTTGCTGGTCCCTATTCAATTGCAGATCGGACTCGACGGTCACTTGACCAACTTCCGCGTTAGAACAACTGGTACGCCGTCGAACCGTTTGAATCAATCCCTTTTGTTTGAGCGCATTAATCGGTGCAGTGCCACAGCCGACGGTTTCAGTCAGTTGATCGAGTCGTATTAGTTCACCAGTCGAACACAGTAACTCCATCACGGCTTGTTGTTTTTTTGGCAGTTTCATGCCGATCAGAACAGCATGAACATCGACAGCCGGTCGGACAAATGTGATGAGCCGTGTGCCCGCTCGCCGCTTGACTCCAGCGGGAATGGCGATGTCTAGGACCTGCCCCCATCCACACAAATACCGATCGGCGATCCACGCGGTCAGTTCCAGCATGTTCGACGACAGTAGCGGTTCGCGGTCCAAGATAGAATGGATCGTCTTCAGTCGCCGTGACGTTGGCGTTGACGCTTCGAGCCCGACACAATAACCGACCGTCAATTGGTCGCCCTGTCCAAAGGGCGCTCTCACGCGCTGACCAGGAGCCATGACTGGACGCAACTCATCCGGAACCAGATAATCAAACGTTATGTCCAACGGCCGATTAAAGACGACCTGTGCCGTCAGCCGATCCGTCTCGGCCGCGCGTTCCCACGGGGCTGGTTCCGGAGACCGTGCTTCCGATTCGAATAAACTCTTCTGAGTTGGCTTACTCAAGAGATCATCCGTTCTAGTCTGGCGCGCCTGACAGCAAATAGGCCGCATCTTCTGTTAACCAGACGTGATACGATTTTAAACAGAATTCTTTGAGATGATATTCGGAATCATGCGATTTACTCGAAGATCACCACTTTCGCGTTTTGGATAAACTCTCGCACCAACTCGGTCGACTCGAGACTGACGGAGTTTGATTCAGCGCGAATAAATTCAGTTTCGCCTAAATTCGCTTTAATCAGCACACTCAAGGTGTTACTCGCGCCAAAACCTGAGAATCTGAAAAATGTTACTGCGCGTGTCCGTCCATAGAATCCCGCTTGTCGCTAGCGGCACCTCAACAGGCCGGAGGGCGTCGATCGCGAGGCTGGTTTTCTGCCGCGACAATAGGTTCCATCGTGAATCGCTTGTCCCTTGACGTTTGTTTCCTCTTGAATTTACGGCAACCGAGTAGAGATTCGCGTGCGCAGCCAAGCCAACGATTACCGGTTGAAGATCAAGATGCTGGTTCGAAGTATGCACGGCCAAAATCCCGTCTTCCTGCAAATGGCTGAGATAAACTTCGATGGCTTCTTTGGTTAACAGGTGAACGGGAATCGAATCGCTAGAAAAGGCGTCAAGGATCAGAACATCGAATTGCTGATGAGATTGTTGCTCCAAAGAAATGCGTGCATCTCCGGTCACAATTTGTACGTCCGCTGGACAAT
>Ga0310123_10002472_pt1 | contig 14733 bp, 14 predicted proteins | sample CB6_AW_1057_MG_FD_203505 | JGI IMG/M metagenome (GOLD analysis project Ga0310123, IMG submission 203505) | Marine microbial communities from Western Arctic Ocean, Canada - CB6_AW_1057 | ecosystem: Environmental > Aquatic > Marine > Oceanic | place: Canada: Western Arctic Ocean | collected... | reverse complement strand
CGAATGCGCTCGAAGATCAGCACGTTCGCATCGACGGCCATCCCGATAGTCAGCACGATGCCCGCAATCCCCGGCAACGTCCATGTCGCCTCGATCATGGACATGATGCCCAGGATGATGACCATGTTTGCCAAGAGGGCAAAATTCGCCACAGCGCCTGCCAGAAAGTAGTAGAAAAGAATGGCTGCAGCCACCAGTATCAACGCTGCAATAGAGGCTTTTAGACCGGATCGCAGATTGTCCTCACCTAGCTGTGGCCCCGTGGTTTTAATGCTTATAGGGAACTCACCGAGTTCACTGTCGAGTGAGCCTGCCCGCAAGGTCCGAGTCAGGTATCGCAGCTCTGACTCGCTAAAGCCACCAGTTCCACCGGTAATGCGCACCCCGGTCGACAACGCTTCCTGAATGGTCGCGATGTTCATGGTCTTGCCATCGAGCAGAATTGCCATGGGCTGCCCCACATGGGGACTGGTCAGTTGCCGCATGAATTGGCCACCGATCGCGTTGAGACTGAAGGCAACAGCCAACCCACCCATGTCATCATCGGCGGCATCAACGTTGGATAATTCCCAACCCTCGTCGGCCCGCGTAATCGCGTTTCGCGGCGTATTGCCTAATAATACGAAGTAGCGCCCACCGTATTCAGCTCCCACCAGTCCCCGGCTAGTCTCGAAATAGGCCGTCGGATCCTCGCGCATCTTCGTGCGTTCTGATTCGGTATCGATGATCCGATTGATATCCTGGATCTCGAACCATCGCCACAGATCCTTCTTGGCGCCACGGGGGCCTTTTTCCTGGAGGGCTTGCTGGTAGCTTGCCGTGTCCAACTCACCCGGCTGGGCCGCGATACGAAACTCCAATACGCCGGACCCCTGAAGTAAAGCAATCAGGTCGTGCGGATCATCAAGTGCTCCCTTGACCTGGTCGTATTGGTTCCATGCTTCTGCAAATCGTTCGATTTCAATCTGTCGATCCGGGTACTTGGCAATCAGTTCTACGACCGCTCGCTGCCGTGCAGTCCGGCCACTGTCGTCGGTCTTCCGATTGTCCAGCTTCTGCAGAACCTCCAGATCCGGCTCACTGATATTGGCGGCTAGCACGCTCTTCATGGCAGCTTTGAATTCTCGCCCCGTGTTGACATATGCAATCGTCTTTGTCTGCAGGTCGGCCAGCAGTTGGGCGGTAACCGCAGCGTCCGCACCACTGTCCTGAACTTCGCGGAAGGCACGCTCAGCCTGCCGATAGGGCTCCGTGGTCATCACCCAGTTGTCGAACAGCTTGGCCAGATCATTCAACCGTACGGCCTGAGCCTCACTGCCCGCAAGATTTCGCAATTTCTGGGTTCGCACCGCCCGATCCGCTCGCACCGCTGCATCCAACGCGCTTTCTGACAACCGCACCACTAGCAGCCGCTCGCGAGCTGCTTGCATCTCTATGCGGCGGCGTTTGGTCTCAGGACCAGCCAGCGCCATCTGAATCTCAAGCCGGTTGCCTGCTAACTGCCGCCAGATCAGATTGCGTGTCCCCGTCGGATCAACCCGCTCTCTGAGCACTGCGATGGTGTCGTCGATCACGCTGGGCGCATCGGCTTCTGGGGGCACCTGTACGTCGTAGATCAGAGTCGTCCCACCAGCCAGATCCAGCCCCGGTTTCAACCGCTGGGCGGGGCCGTACCGACCTGGATACCACAGCATCAAGCTGCAGGTCGACAGAACGAACAGGATCAGCAACGGTTTCCACCAAAAACCGCCCCGAGCCAACAAAATCAGCATCGAGACAACCAGAACGACAAAGTATAGAAGGACCAAGTAATCGCTAGCTGTCATGAACTATCCTCGGATCCCGGATGCCCGATTAAGCAAATCATGCAGTGGTCGGTTCTGACTACGGATTAGGAGCATCCAATACAGTCTGTATCGCGGAACGCGCGATATGCAGCCGAGTATTGGCGTTCTCATCAACCTTTACTATCACTTCGTCATCGCGGATCTCGACAACGGTACCCAAAATGCCTCCGACTGTCTGCACCCGGTTGCCTTTGGCCATGGCCGCAAGCATCGCCGCACGCTTTTTCTTCCCCTTACGCTGACCGGAGAACATAAAAATCCACATCACTGCAATGATCAGCAGCAGAAAAAGCCACATCTGGCTGCCCGGACCACCGCCAGGTGGTGCCTCTACTGGCTGGCCTTCAACCAACGTGCCCGCCACAGAACCGCCATCTGCCCCGCTAGGAACATTCGGTGGTGGGGCGCTGTCTTGGGCCAACGTGGTCAGAAATACTTCTGGCATGATCTTTCCGCTTAATACATTGTGAAAAAGTAAGTTACGTTCCCTGGATGGTTACCGGCCAAGCCCGCGTAATCAAAGACCAGTCATTGTGCTCGATCGCACGACGGATGTCCAATAGGTAGCGGTGGAAGTGGTGCAGGTTGTGGATGCTGATCAATATTGGGCCCAGCATCTCCCTAGCCAGCAGCAAATGGCGCAAGTAACTGCGGCTGAACCCGCGGGCACAAGCGCCGCAATCACAGTCTGGTTCAATAACCGAACCATCGTGGGAAAATTTGGCGTTGCGCAGGCGTATCTGGCCAGATCGGGTAAAGGCGTTGCCATTGCGGCCGTTACGGGTAGGCAACACGCAGTCAAACATATCCACTCCCGACCGAACCGCCGCAAGGATGTCCTGCTCATACCCGACTCCCATCAAGTAACGTGGCCGCTCCGGTGGCAGCAACCGGGCTGTGTGCGCCACAACGGATGCAATCAGATCTTGGCTCTCTCCCACCGCGACGCCGCCGATTGCGTAGCCGGGCAAATCATGCTGGATCACCCGTTCAGCGCACCATGATCGCCGCTGAAGATCGGTGCCGCCTTGTACGATGCCGAACAGGGCCTGCTCATCCGGTCGGCCATGCGCCTTGACACACAGGTCGAGCCAACGCAAGGTGCGTTCCGCTGCAGCCGCTACTCTGGCCTTGTGCGCCGGATCTGGAGGTACATATTGAGGCGATTCAACGATATTTTTGTCATTGACGGACCCGGAAACAGATGTGTCAAATATTTGATCACGATGGTGGGATGCAATCCGTTTTTGATGATGCGGTGCCACCCTTGCCGGGGGTGGGCAGTCGTCCAGAGCCATTATGATGTCGGCGCCGAGTTGATTCTGAACCTCCATTGCCCGAAGCGGCGATAACTCAACCGTAGCCCCATCAAGATGGCTCCGAAACTGAATCGAGTGGTCCCCGATGTTTAAAATATCGGCGAGGCTGAAGACCTGATAACCGCCTGAATCAGTCAGAATCGGTCCGGACCAACACATCCACTCATGTAGTCCTCCCATTTGCGCAATCAGCTCCGATCCGGGACGCAACATCAGGTGGTACGTGTTGGCGAGGACGATCTGAGCGCCACCCGCACGAACCTGTGCCGGTGTCAGTCCCTTGACTGTCGCCTGCGTCCCCACGGGCATAAAAGCGGGCGTGTCGAATGCTCCGTGGCCCGTCGTGACACGTCCCAAGCGAGCCTCTGAATCAATCGATCGAGCTTTGATCTCAAAAGTCAATGGCGCCATGGCTGAGACTGGAGTACGGGTGTTTTATACCCGGCGTTTCTTCGCGGTCGCCTGATTTAATGTTTTCTTTTCCTTGTGGCTAAGGCTCTGGAGTCCCTGCCGACTGACCTTGTCAAGGATCCGATCAACCTCTGCTTGGTGCTCATGCTCGCGTCGCTGCTGGCGATCGACGCGGCCTCGGTTTACGCTCCCTTGGATAGCACTCGGTGAGATGCGATCGGCCCAATCAAGCCACCGTGGATTCTTGACTAACAGATATCCCAACAGTGCGCCACCAAGATGTGCTGCCTCACCACCAGCATTGTGTGCACCAAATATCAGTGTCATCGCCGCTATACCCAGAAACAGTATCGCCATGGTACGCATTGCCATGGGAATCGGAGGGAGCAACAGCATAACACGCTGATGGGGGTACAGAACCGCGCACGCCACAAGGATGCCAAAGGTGGCACCAGATGCACCAACCAGTCCTGCCGCCGCAGGTTCGCCCGGCACAGTCAGATCGAAAATGGCCCCCGGAACAGCCAAGACGATCAGAGCGAACAGTACCGCACCACATGCACCACACAGCAAGTAAAACACAAGGAATCGACGACTACCCCACCATTTCTCGATCATCGGCCCGAAAAAAAACAGACCGATCATGTTCATCAACAGGTGGAAAAAGTTATGGTGCAAAAATTGGTAGGTGCCAAAACGCCACAACTGAACGCCATAAATCGCATCCTCCACTGTAAACCGGCCCCAATACACAGGCGAAAGCCACCACGGCGATCGCATCCCGTGCGACAGAATAGAATCCAGAATGTACACAATAACGTTGATACCCAGCAGCCAGCCGACCATCGATGCGCCGCGAAGCCGGGCGCCGAAACCGCCGCTGAACTCAGGATCAACCCGGTGGTAGTCACGATCTTGCCAACCCATATCTGTGAATCCATGCCCACCCCAATGGGAGTGACCTATCTAGTCACCGGCAACTAATGGCCGGGGAATCTCATGTGATATAGCATCGCCGCAATTGTCTTACCATCGCGCACCCGATTGTCTCGAACCATCTGCACCGCATCATCGAGAGGGACCAACTCGACGGTGATCTGCTCGGTATCATCGAGATTCTGACCATGAAACGTCAGCCCCGTGGCACGAAACACGGTCATCAATTCAGTGCAGAAACCCGGCGACGGGTAAAACTCAATCAACGGGGTGAGTTCCGTCGCCTCGTACCCAGTCTCTTCGAGCAGTTCCCGCGCCGCGCCGCCCTGAGGTGCTTCGCCCGACTCGAGCGTGCCCGCTGGTAATTCCCAGAGCGTCTGCCCTATGGCAAAACGCTTGTTGCGGATCATGACCACCGTCTCGGGATCAAGCATCGGCACAATCACCACTGCATTGGCCGGCATCACGACCTCGCGACAACCGGTTCCGCCTTGGCGGCAAGTCAGCTCCATCGCCACCACTCGAAACCGCTGGCCCTCGAACACCGTCGGCGCCCGATCCAACTGTCGGTCAGTCATCCGGTCATTCTACGCTTTCGAGCGCATTGTGATGCCTCTCACTACAAATCAATTGGCATTACGAGCCCGAACAAGCAGAACCCATGCCGAACCCCAAGCGGACCAATCAAGTTACGCTTGGCAACCGATCAAAATCCGGAGCCTTGTACCCACTACGCTCAGCACCGCTGTCCGCTGTACTCGACTTCAGATCACAGGGATGGGCCACCGGGCCCAAACCGAAGTCGTTTTCATATAAACGGCCCAGTTCCGCCATCAACGTGGGTGAAAGGACTGACCCATCACATGCCGCCGACAACTCGACCAGGTCTTGCGGCTTAAGAAGGTTCGGTTCGATTGACACCAAGCCAGGCCAAGATGCCAACCACCGCATCGCGAACTGGCGAAGCGACAGGCCGAGCGATTCGGCCATGGGCAGGACGATCCGGTTTTTCTCCAGACCATATACCAGCCAATCGCGATCACGGAACTTGCGATGATCGCGATCCTCAAAGCGGTGGTCGGCGGAAGCAAACTCGTCGTCGAGGATTCCCGAGTTCGTCGGCACCCGTGCGATCACTGCCCCACAGCAATTCGCGTTACCAGATGCTGGCTCTGCGGCTGCAATCCGACACAACTCGCGTCCAGGGTCCTGCTCATAGAGGTTAAAGACAGTCTGCACGGTCGCGGCCTGACGTCCTAACATCGCCTCGTGCCCCTCCTCACGCCACCCGATGGCCGGACCTAGTGCCACCCCCCAGGCCCGAATCTTCCCTGCATCGACCAGCTTGTCCAGCTCCGCGAACAACTCATCTCTGAAATGAGATAGCTTGATGTTGTGAGCCTGATATAGGTCAATACACTCAATAGCCATACGCTTAAGCGAACGTTCAAGTTCAGCGCGAATGAACGCAGGCGAGAAGTCCTGCTTACGTTCTCGATGAGAGCCGCTCTCGCCAGGATCAGCCTGGAAGTCATATCCGAATTTTGTCGAGATCACGAGCCGCTCTCGCCCGGCATACTCAATCGTAGGCTGTAACAGAGATTCGGCTCGCCCGTTGCCATAGGCCGGAGCGGTATCAAAAAAGTTTACGCCAAGATCTACGGCTTGGTTCTGCAGGCAAACCGCCTGTGCGTCGGTGAAGTCACCCCACCAGTTCGTGCCGAATACGAAATTGCCAAATCCGAGCAGGGATACAGTCAGGTCGGTGCCGGGGATGGTGCGATAATTCATTCTTGGGGCAACTAGATGCGAGGTTCCGAGATAAATCCAGAAAATTGGCGAATAGATCACCAATTACGAACCCTAGATCAGGGGGCGTGCCGACGCTCAAGCCGTTCCAATTCGGCCCGAAAAGCCGGCCCTCCGAGATCCGGATGGGTTTTCTTTAACTGCCGTACACGAAAAGCGATGTCTTCAGTGTACGTGCCAAGTTTCTCATTGACCAGGAGCCGACATGTCCACGCATTCCAATATAACGGTGGATATGGCTCGTTCAGACCTGTGATCAACCGGTCGTATTGGGCCGCTGCCCGAATCAGCTTCTGTTCACCCTGGCTGCGATCACCATGATCCAGATGACGGCTGCCCAATGCAAACAGGACATCGGCGTATTCACTGATCATATTGGCCTCGTCACCGAACCGCGCGAAAATGGGTTCAGCCAGTTCTATTGCAAGGTCTGGATCACCCGCAAGCCGTGCTGCACGCACGCGAACTAATTCAAACGGAAGCATCTGCGGATCATCGAAGCCTTGGGCACGAGCCCATTCAACCAACACCTCGGCCAACCGAAGCGATGTCTTCGAAAGCATCTGAGCCTGGGCCAGCATCTGCTGCTTGCGATTCTGTACCCGCTCAGTCACAGCTTGGATGCGCAGCGCATCGATCTGCGCATCCAAATCACTGAGTAACCCGTCTACCACACCTGATGCATCCTCCGGAAAAACCTGCATCATCGCCTGAGCTGCATCGGTTGCCTCTTCAAAACGCTCGGCACTCAGGAGGATCAGGGTCCGCTGGGTCATCACATCCAAGCAGAGCACTTCCTGCTCCGGGAATCGATCCTCGAATCCAACCAGCAAAGTAAGTGCCTCGTTACTGTCCCCAGCTATCTGGGCCAGACCTGCCAAAACGATCTGGCCTGCGGCCACCGCACCATGTACCGCATGAACCACCTGTGGGTCCGGATGAGTCATTCCGTTCTGTGCTTCGCTGGCTATTTCCTCAACGGTGCTGCGAACCCGCTGGCGAATCACGCCTAACTCAACCGCTTCAGCTCGCTCGGCAATAGCACGCATACAAAAGAGCTTTTCTCTCTGACCCTCAAAATAAGTTGGGTGGTCCCGAGGTACTCGATCGTATGACTCGATGGCCGGCTCATACTCGCCGCTAGCTTGCTCGATCTCATAGCCGTAGTACACCCGCTCGTTGTCAGCCGCAGGGCTGAGACTGTACCGGTCAAACAGTAGTCGCGCAGCGCGGCGATAGACTTCGTCTGCTCCGACCGGCCTCGGCACCGCAACATGCAATCGCCGGGCCAGATCTATGCCGATAGCCATCGCGTGCTCACCCAAGGGTTGCTCCCACATCTGTTCAGCTACCCCAAGCAACAGGTCCATCACTGCCATCAGATTGTCTGGATCGCCAGGGGCCAACCAGTACTGACTGACCGCCAGCTGATACTGTGCCCCGGCTCGAATCTGTAGCGGGATCTGGTCACCAAGCAGCGACTGGCCCAGCTCGATCGCTTTTTCTAGCTGTTTCTGTGCCTCAGTGTGCAGAACTGCCGCTTCTTGCTGATCTGTAGAGTCATTGGCCTCAATAGATCGATTCTGCCCCGCCTGCGCCGCGATTTCAACAATCGCCAGACGCACGACCGGTGGCAAGGTCTCGATTGCCTGATCAGGCTGCAGTCCCTGTGCCCACCTACGGTAAATTCTCTGCTTCAGAGATGCCCGCACGGAGTCAGCCAACTGCCCGTCAGCGATCAGTTCGAGGTAGGGGTCAAACGCTTGGGCCTGGGTGGCAGCATCTTGTGCCTGCGCCAACAACAGCCGATGAACTGCATCCGTGATTAGGAGGCGCAGCAGCGGATTATTAGTCACCTGCGGATGTTCAGTCAATTCCCGGATAAGCTGCAGCGCTGCGTCCGGTCTCTTGGAACCAATAACCCGGGCCTTGGCCAAGTGAGCCAATAGGTCGTATAAGTCCCCCTGCTGTGCTTCGATGACTGGATCGAGCAGCGTTGCGATCACCTGGTCGCTCTGACCTTGGGCGATCATCACCCGGCCCAACAGCACCATGGCTGCAAAACGCACGCCAGCCTCGTCGGCCGCGTCCTCCATAAAACGCCGCAGCTTTGATGCCGCCAGTTCCAGCAACCGCGCCCTTTCTTCCACAGGCTCCAAACGCTGGCCCACCACCGTGCGCGACTGGGCATAGTACGGATCGTCATCAGGCAACTGTGAGACAAAATACGCCGCGTGTGCTAGATAGAAAACGGTGCGTTTCTTCCAATACTCATCGATCATCCGCATCCACATGCCGGTGTCCACCAAACGCTGATGCCGCGGTGCGTCCCGGGGCAGTAGCCCCTGCAACTCAAAGAACCGACCCTCGGCTTCTGCAGCCACGACCAACGATTCGACGCTGGCATCTCGATACACCTGCCGCTGAGCGGTATCGACCATGCCGTAGCCATAGAACTCGGCCGCATATTGGTGTAAACCCTGCATCTGGTCCACGAGTAGCGCCTCGGCCAGATCAGTCTGCCAGATAGGACGCTGTTCATGGTCCGCATGCTCGCTGATTAACAGACGCATCGCCTCGAGCATCTGATCAAACGCGTGACGACCCTCCACTGCCAAGCGAATCGCGACAACCGAATCGGTATGGGCCGCCGCCTGCTCGGACCGGGTTCGAAACCGTACCCGCTGCTGGGCCACACGGATCTGCATATCGACCACTGGATCATTGGAAGGCTCGCTCTCAACCAAATGCAGCAATAACTCACTCATACCCTCCTTGGCCAAACCATCGATCAAAATGGCATTGTCCAGGTTTGATAATTGCCCCATGGCGATCGGACCGAAACACATCCCGAGAATCGCACACCCATACCGAACGGATCGCCCCACTTGGTGCGAGCTCCTTGTCCCGCAAGTTGACTCAGCGATTTGCATCCGTTGTCCGATCATTCGGCTTGGGAAAAACTGACGTTTGTGTAGCGAGCCGCCACCGCGGCATTGAACCCATTGACCACGTGCTGCCACCGCACCTGCCCATCGGGCTTGATCACCACCGGGTTGTCGGGCTTGTAGACACCGGCCCGTGCTCGCTTCGGGTCGTACTGCAAGCGTTCGAGCAATTCAATCAATTCGGTAAAACTACGAGCACGCTGCATGCCCTCTACGCTAACGCTGACACCTGCGGTGCCGGCTGAACGCAGCAGCACGTTCAAGGGCTTGTCGGGTGGCTTATCGGTCGACGGGGCACTGCCACCACGCGGAAGGTTTGCTGTGATAACGCCTTCACCAACAGTAAAGCTCGCAGTAACGACAAAGTAAATCAGCAACAAGAAGATGACATCGATCAGCGGCGTCAGATTCAGTTGCATGCTTGCCGGAGGCAGCGCACGCTTACTACGCTGTGAAGCGTGATGGACAACCGGTTCTGGCTGCTCCGACAATGCAATCTCTACGAAACCGGTCTCGGTCACTGCTCGGTTCCTCCAGACCCACCCGAACCGGCCATCGGTCCCTGGTCGGGTAAGTATGCTACAAGATTGATGCGACCGATCTTCGCATCAGTGATTGCCGACATGATTGGCTGAACGGTCTCGAAATATAATGCCGCATCGGCGCGAAGGTTGACTTCGAGCTCCGGATTACGGGCCTTCGCTCGGTTCAAAGCGTCCGTAATACCTGCTAAGTCATCCAATCCAAATCGGAGTTGTCCTACCTTAACGTAACGCGGTTCACCATCGAACTCGAGAGGATTGTCACCGCGCCGATCGGGAGATGGGGCCACGTTTACCACAATCTTCTCGACCTCGCCCAGTTTATAGGTCTTCGGATTGGCCACCTCAGGAACGATCATGTCCACAGTCTCTTCGGCAACGATGCGATTGACCAGCATGAAGAAAATGATCAACAAGAACACCACATCGATCAGCGGCGTGATATTCATCTGCGGTTTCGTCGGACCTCGACGGTGTACCTGTGACATTGGTTGTTGACTCTTCTTACTTACTCAGGTTTGGACTCAGGACGCGGTCGCCGATCATTGCTGCGATTGCCAGAGGGTTTGAACGGGCGGATGATTTTTTCCGCGATCAACATGCCCTCGCTGGTCAAAGCATCAACCTTATTACGGATCAAGGCGTACGATGCCAGTGCCGGGATGGCCACCACCAAGCCCCAGAACGTGGTCACGAGAGCCGTGGAGATCCCGGCAGCAAGCTTCTGGGGATCAGCTTGTCCCTGACTTTCGACCAGTTGCTGAAACGCCACGATCATTCCGTAAACGGTGCCAAACAGCCCGATCATCGGCGCAATGTTCCCCAGTACGTTTAGGTATTCCAACGGACGCAACAGGCGCGAAGTCTCGGCATCCCCTGCCTCCTCCACCGCACGCTCCATCGCCCTGTAGCCATTGGCTGCCTCGTTAAGGGCAGCGCTGGTTACCCGGCCCAAGTAGCTGGGGTCGCCACTGGCCAGATCGATTGCCTCGCGATATTTCTTCTCAGAGATCAGCGAGTTCAGTTCGCTGTCCGTTTGTTCGGGCAACAGCACGGGCCGCCGGTAGCCGATCGACATCTTAATCGTGATGCCCACACTGAGCGCCGAAAGCCCCAACAGGAACCAGATAATGAGCAAACCGATCACGTCCCCGGAAAGAAAGAACATCTGAAACATGCTGACGCTCGTGTCCTCGGCAGCGTAAGCGGAAGGTGCCACAGCAAGCAACGACAGGCAGATTAGAGCAATGGTGAATAGTTGGCGCATGGAATGTTCCTATGGGGCCAGGGTACCGACTAGTTCGCGGTACCTTTGGTAGTAATCCGGTTCCTGCTCAATATCGAGGTAGCGAGCAGAACGCTCATAGAGCCGCCGGGCGATATCGGAGCGCCCGATCTTGGCATGTACATACCCGGCTTCCAGAAGCGCCGGTCCAATGTATCGGCTGCGCGGAAAGTGGATCACCACCCGCATGAAACTCAATCCTGCGTCCCGGTAGAGGCTTGAATCATCGCCGGCATCGGCCAGTGCCAGTTGTGCCATACCCCGCAGGTATAGCTTCTGTGACAACAGGCCCATCTGCTGAAGCTGCTCTGCCGCCACCTGGGCTGCGTCTGCAAACCTTCCGGCTCGCAGATGATCGGACACCGGATCCCGCAGTCCCACCGGCAATATCACCGCCGATTCAGCTGGTGGCAGCTCTACTGCTGGCGGCGGGGTAACGGGCGATGATACAACCGTGGCTGCATCCAAAAGGCGTTGCAGTGGATCCTTAGCCGCCACCGGCGCCTTGGCCAGCGTGGCACGAACAGTCCGAGCAATCTGGGTTTTTTCCTTTGGAGAGGCATTCGCCACGGATTTTACGGGTGCTTCGATCCGTAACGACAGGGAATCATCCAGGCGAAGCAGCATAAGATAGGCCTGCAGTGCAATCATGGGCTGTTCCGCCTGGCTGGCCGCCGTGATCAATTGCTGACCGACGTAGATCTTGGCCCATTGCTGCGACACTCTGCCCAATACAGCCTGTAAAGGGGCAACCGCTTTGACATACTGCTGCTGCTCGATTGCTTCTACGGCCTGTGCGTGTTCCGGGTATGCACCTAATCGGACCATCTCGACCTTGTCCAGCGGCTGGGCCAGTTCGCTGCCATTGGCCGTACGATAGATCAGCTGGTTGCCGTCGATCTCCAGCACGGAAACCCCGTCAATCCAGAAACCACCGATCCTGACCGCATCGGTAGCAAAGGCCGGCCAGACAAAAGTGCCCAGCACACACAGAATTATCATAAAATCAAACCGTTTACTGATCACTCCAAGTTTAACTCCTTGCCATCGACAAATTTATATTTCCCGCCGCTCCGCTCGGCGATCAGTTTCATGGTGCCTTCAAGTCCGGCATCAGTTAATGGATCCCGGTACAAAAACTGAATGGTATTGATTTTGGTGTCGGAGGTGTTGGCCTGATTAACCTCGGCTAGAAGGCGACGTTGATCGATCTCGTACTTGCCCGAACCAGCGCCAGTAATGTTGTCGGACAAAAGAAAGAGTAGCTGTGGCTTATATCGAAGCGCCAACTTGATCGCGCTGACTGGATTGGACTTTCCGCCAGGTTCAATATGATGGCTCGAGGGATCGATCCACGCACTGACCGACTGCTTCCGATCCGCATCTGCCCGCTTCATACCTGGTGGCGGCACTTCAATCACGACGTCACCCTGAAAGAAGACCACGGTGAACATCTGCTGTTCACTCAGACGCTGGATGCTCTTTTTCAGCTCGAGAATAACAAAGGGCAATGTGTCAATCAGTGAGCCGGAAGCGTCCACGATATAGATGATCCGCCGAGCATTGCCGCCCGACCCGAAGAAACTGGCACTGAACCCTGCGGCTTGAGCAATCGCGGCATCGAAGGGACTGGCTTTGCTCGCACCGGCCACACCGATCATCGCTTCCTGAGTATTGATCTTGGACAGCAACCTGCTCTTCGCTGCCGTTGGTGTCACCGTGCGCCGGGCCGTGCTCTTCGTGCTACGCACCCTCTCGGGAGTTTTCTGCTGCAGCGGCGCCCCCGGAGTCAGACTCAGGCGGGCAATTGGGATGATCGGCTGCTCGTCATCGGTGCTACGGATGGTCGACCAAATGATGAAGATTGCCAACAACACGATGCCTAGATGAAACACAATCGAGATACCCCAAGGCAACAACACCACCAATGTGCTGTGGATTTCATCCCCAACGGTCCGTTGGCTCTGGTCGCCATCCGGCACGGCTGCTGCAGCGGTCTGATCGAGTTGGATCTGGTCCATCGCGTGGCCTTGAAAAAGAGGACTGGCGGGCCTCCTACGGAACAACCAACTGGTGGGCGCGAATTTTACCCGCGCGCCACAAACATCGACATCGCTCCGAACTGGCCGGCGGAGCAATCGGCAATGGTGGGACAACAACTCATTGCTGGCGCAGTAAACCGACCTTAAGCAGGCCGGGGTCACGTCCCAAGACGCCCGTCAGTGGCCGGACATCAGATTCACGCCCAAGCATTATATATGCAGATCCAGGATGTCGGGCCACAAGCAGGACCGATGGGGGTGAGACATAGCAAAGGGGAACTGATATCCAACACCACTGAATGAGGGGCCCATGCGGATCACTTGCCGGTACGTCGCCATGGGGCCCGACAGCAGCCGATCCCAGCACCCAGACCTGTCAGCCACAGGACCGATGCCGGCTCGAGAATTGCAACTGCAGACCCGATAGCGCCGAAATTCTGCTGGATGGCAATCAACTCGGCGCCAGTCACTAGCCCGTCGTGATTGGTATCGCCAGGCAACAAGACATTGGGGAACGCTCCCGCTGCACTAAAATTCTGCTGTACGGCAATCAGGTCGCCACCGCTAACCCAAGCCATCGCCATTGGCGTCGCCCTCCAGCAGTTTCACCGCTCATAGCACACCCATGGACTGCACATCGGTGGCAATTAAGGGCAAGATGTAACTTGAAAAATCACCAGTGAAAGTCTCTGCAGCCACAATCTCAAATCCTTCGCCGCCTTGGGGTAAGTATCCGTCTATCAATGACACTTCAAGGGTCCCATTGAGATTCGCTACCGCCTGCGCACTAAGTCGGCTGTGCTCGGTACCCGCAACAACACCTCCGACCTCAACCTCCAGTCGTGCCGAAGCCTGCTGTAAATAATTGCCGACAACCAACTCTCCGCTGAAGAGCCCGGGGCTGACCGGCCCGTCATTGTTTAGGGCACCAGTCACGGTGCCACGACCAGACAAGGTCGAGCCATTAAGGTCGAGTAACGTAACCGTCATCGTTGCATCATCAAGGAAAACAGTCGAATCGAATGGCACTGACAGCACATTTCATATCACTTGGATTGCCATGACATCGCTTGAGCCGTCATGTTACATAAGTGATTATTTTAAAAATTTTATGCCATTTAATCCGATGCGGTCTGCACACTTAAATCATCTCCACCATGGGAGATTCTGATGTTCTAGAATTGCATAATCACCTCCCCGACTTACGCGAACACACCATGCGGCTACTGTTCCGAAAACCAGTTCGCACCAAACAGATCACACGCGTATAGGCTGAAAATTCGAGTGCGGGCACAACCACCGGGTCAAGACAACCTGCGCAAGACCAACACGGCAACCAAACCTAGGATGGCTAGACTTGCAGGCTCTGGCACCGAGGTGGAAACGGCAAGTGCATGCCCAAAGTTTTGCTGGACTACAATCAAGTCGAGACCCGTAACGAAACAATCGCTGTTGGCATCGCCGAACCCCATACCATTACAAACCCCATTAATGTTGTAGTCGTTGCCAAAGTTCTGCATGACTGAAATCAAATCCGCTCCCGTAACCTGTTCATCATTATTGCAATCACCGATCAGAACCAGCGGCATGTAAT
>Ga0310123_10002471_pt1 | contig 14735 bp, 12 predicted proteins | sample CB6_AW_1057_MG_FD_203505 | JGI IMG/M metagenome (GOLD analysis project Ga0310123, IMG submission 203505) | Marine microbial communities from Western Arctic Ocean, Canada - CB6_AW_1057 | ecosystem: Environmental > Aquatic > Marine > Oceanic | place: Canada: Western Arctic Ocean | collected... | reverse complement strand
GTTCCACTCGTCATGGATCGTCAACCCGATAATCGAGACTGACCTTGATTGTAGCGTTGGAAATCTGTCGTATCAAGAAACTTGGCGTGTCTCGTGTCTGGACGCGATATTGGTCGATTCGTGTCAATCCACCGTCGCCGGAACCGTCAGCTGTACCGGAACCATCGGCCCTGGCATCACTGGCCCTAATTTTGGTTGGCGTTTTTTGGTTGGCGTTTCTTGCCCGTTGTCCAGGAATGGCTGATCGTGTGTCGGCCTGGGACTCTATACCCAGCCGGGCGCTCATGTCCTCCCGCCGGATCTTCCATCTGGGGCCTTGCCTGGGGCTTAGATTTGGCTGTCCGGCGGCCTCGAAATGGCGAAGGCATTTTGTGACAGGTTGAGTCAGGCGATCAGCCCGCATGGAATCCGCGGCTCAAACACCCGAACAGGTCCTGGCCGTCAATCTGCGCTGTGCCAGGAGAACCGTTCGCTGGTACCGTTTCTGGTATCAATATAGAATGCGCATTGCGGGCGGATGTGGCCATCAAGGACGAGCGGGACCTTTGCAGCACAACTTGGACTTGACCGATAAAGGAAAACCCATGCGACGGCATGACTCTCGATATCGACACGGTTTTACGCTGGTTGAACTCCTGGTGGTGATCGCGATCATCGCCATCCTGATTGCGCTACTCCTGCCGGCGGTCCAGGCGGCCCGCGAGGCCGCACGGCGGACTCAATGCACCAACAACCTCAAACAGCTCGGAATAGCATTGCACAACTACCACAGTGCCCACGGCAAGTTTCCACCAGGTATGATCTCGGACCCGGGAGCGTATGGAGCGCCGCAATGGCCGTACCTGATCGTGCACCTATTGCCCTTCTTTGAAGAACAGGGCCTGTCTGACGTCTTCCACGTCGGTCAGCTATCGTTGCCTAGCCCGTTTTCGGAAAACTCGGCCAACGTCTGGCCCGGTGAGATGGAAAACGCCGTCGTCGATACGCTTCTGTGCCCCAGCGACGGTTACGGCGACAAGCAAGCTAGCGGCACCGCCCCCAACAGCGTCCAGTTGTTTAAAAGTAATTATCTGGGAATCTTCAACGGGGCGGAAATTCAGGACTTTATGGCCGAATCGCCAGGGGTGTATTCTGTTCCGGGTCCTTCCCATCCGCGGTATGAAGCGGTATTCGGAGTCAACCGGGGGGCCAGGATCCGCGACATCACCGATGGTACCAGCAGCACGCTGATTATGGTCGAGTATCTAACGGGCGTTCCTAATGCTCCTCACCCGTTCGATCTGCGGGGTTGGTTTTGGACCAGCCAGGCGGGCTATGCGCTCATTTTTGCCTGGTCATCGCCGAATAGCTCTAGTCCGGACATCTTGTGCGGGCACTGCACTCCGGCAACCAGTCAACCCAGTATGAATTTGCCGTGTGTGCATGGTGGGAGCAGTTTGTCCGAGGCCTTTCGCCGGACCGCCACCTCGCGCAGCCGGCATCCGGGCGGCGTGAATGTGGTGCTTTGCGATAGCAGCGTACACTTTATCAACGAAGTGATTGACGTGTTCCTCTGGCAGGCCATGGGCACGATCAACCGCGGGGAAGTCGTTCAAGTGCCGTGAGGCCGAAGGAGACGCCGCCATGAGAATCGCACTGTGGCTTCTGGCCGGCTTGTTGCTGCTGGCGAAAACCGGGTGTGACACCGGGAATGGTCGACTCGGGATCGAAGGCACGGTGACGCTGGACAACAATCCGCTGCATGACGGCGCCGTCTCATTCCTTCCAATGAACGGGACTAGCAGTCCCACGGCAGGAGGCGAAATCTCCAACGGGATTTTCTCCGTTAAGCCCGATAAAGGTGTCATGGCCGGCTCGTACCGCGTGGAGATCATCGCAACCCGCAAGACCGGCAAGCAAGTAATGGACCCGTTAATGGGAACCATGGTGGACGAGGTTATCCAGTATGTACCAAAAAAATATAATCACGAAAGCGAGCTGACGCGCGAGGTGACTTCCGACGGTCCCAACGAGTTCGAGTTCCAATTGACGTCGGAGTAGGGCAATGACTGGCCGGCATCCGCCACGAGCAGGATCTGAACAATGAAGAATGGAGGTTGCATCCCCTACCCCCACGGGGCACGCACGGGGACTCCCTGATGTAACTGCGTCTCTCACCGCAGCATTTCTGCAATCACACGATTATCTGGTTTCCGGATCCCCTTCCCCAATCCTGCATGTTCGGTTTACCTGCATGTTCGGTTTATGCTCTCTTGCCGTTTTACCAATTGCCGCTACCTATGGGTGACATGTTCATCCGTTATGGACTTCCCTATATCGATCACGGCAACGGGGGGGTCGCTGGATGGAATGATCGACGCGTTGTGGACCATAGCAGAGATGATCGATGACGAGACCGGGACGGCAGAGACGGAACGAACGTAACGCAAAAGGAAACTGGCGATTGCCTGTTCTAGATCGACCGGCTCGCTGTCGGGATCGACGGCAAACTCGAGGCGGGAGTCTAGCGATTGCACGAGCGAGTCTCCCGCTGCTCCGCTATCCGTAACCGCCGATCAAGCTCCTCACGTAGTACCCGAACTGCGTACGAATCAGGATTCTGAGCCCGCTCCGTAGCACCAAGCATTTCCAGGAGGGCGGTAGCTGGTAGCTCGCTGAGTTTCATGCGGCCAGATTGCCGAAAAAATCAGGCTAGAGATTGCCGGTGTTGATTTGCTGGAGAAAAATCAGCAAGAAAACCCCCATAAAACGAGGTCATTATTTTTCTGCTGGAGAGTCGCTGGAGACTATGCTCCTAGCGAACGGTTCAGAAATTCTGAGGCGAAAAAAATACTTCGGCTCGTTTGATCTACGGTTTTCGGCCTCCGTCCAATCTGGCGAATCCATGTTTTGCGGTCGCGTGCGCCAATATTCGAGTTTCTGTCTAAGCCGATCGCGATCCTTCTTGCCCGTGATCCCAACAGGTCAGCGATTAAGGGCCAACACATCATCTGACCGAGACCAATCTCCGGCAGAGGAGGAGTTGGGCCCCCGCTCAGTTCTTGCACTGTCCTCGTTACCTTTGCCAATCCCTCGATCGAGTCCGATGCGGCGTTTTGTAGCAAGCGAGCGGTTGATTCGGCCTGGGCCGCAAGCCTAGCCTTTTGCTCGTCGGTGAGTTGGATCCGTCGCAGACGGTCCTTAGCCTTATCGTCCAATGGCACAGCGTCTCACTTTGCAAAAAGCCCGCCACTGAGCCTCGGCAAAGTAAGAAAACGAAACGCCAGCGACGAGAGAGATCAAGCCGAGTGATCAACCTCGGTCTCGGTATTTTACTCGATCAAGCGACTTTTGCGAGATCCTTAGCAGTGAAGCGGATCAAGATACCCACATGATCATAATACGGTGGTTTGATGACACGGTTCAACCCATAGTTAACACGCGCGATCCTCCACGTCGCCTTCGGCGCCAGGTTGCGAGTTACCCGCCGCCAGTTCCGTCAGAACAGCCTCGGTTGTCTCCACGCGACCAAATATGCGTGCGTGCATCAGTAATGCTTCGTCATGAGCACGCTGCGTGAAGGTAGCGCAGGCGTCTTCGCAGATAAGACTGTTGTAGCCGAGTTCCACAGCTGCTCGGGCGGTCCCGAAAACACAGGCATCGGTCAGGACCCCCGTAATGAGCACGGAGCGGATTCCCATGTTACGCAGCGCGTGATCAAGAAAACTTGACGTGAACCCACCAGACGTGAGCTTGTCCACAACGAGGTCCACGTCGCGGGGAGCAAAACGCTCGTCGATCTGGTAACCCGGGCTGTTTCGATGGGAGAGGGTCGGCCCGAGACACAATTTGGATTTCAAACGTTCCGTCATCTCATCACCCGTAGCCGTTACGTTGCCATTGCGGGTGTATACAATTTTTCGATTCTGATTCCGAAATAAACTGACCAGTCGCCGGATATTCGGAACCACGCTTAAGTTGACACGCCGGTTCCAATAATCGACGATCTTCGGATATCCAATCGCCAGAGGCGAATCCGGCTGAATGGCCATCTGGTCCGATTGCATGTCAACCACAATGAGAGCAACCGATTCGTCATCGAGCGCAAAGGCGGTACCTAACATATCGAATGGCCATTCCAAATCGAGTTTTCGCGGATCCCAATTCATGTGATTTCCTGACTCTCAACACGTATTCGGTCACCAAAATGCGGGAACAGCAATTTCTGGGTCGAAAATGCCAAAGCAACTATTGAGACCTTGACCTGCGGAACGAGTTGAGACGGATCGCTAGGCAAAATGCCATACTACACCGGCCGTGCGTTCGTGGTATGCCACAGTTCCCCAAGCGATTAATTCTAACGACTGTAAAACCCCTCCGCTATCAGAAACTGCTGTGGCACGGGGGCCTTTTCGGAACAAGGAAGAGACGGTTGGGTTCACGGAGCGTTGGCTCGATGCGCTGGTGTGATGTTCTGATTGACCGACTCCGGTTGAAACGCCAATTTCGTTGCCAACAACAGGGCGGGGAATCGACATCGGTGAACATTAACGACGAGATGAACTACGGGACATCGGAACTCCAGTTGACGACAAGACTAACATATCTTGAGCGGAATGTCTTGCGACGGCGAGTTCTTTGAGTGCGCGCTGGAATCTGAAATCGGCAAGTTCTCGACAAGCTGGACGGTTCGAATTGCAGTCGTCTGCTATGTGCTGCCGAGGGGGATCAAAACTCCTATTAGAACAGGTCGGAAATCATCGAGGAGCAGGGGAAATTATCGCCCTGGGGACGACTGGGTACTCGTCAGGATATTGGTCGGGCGGCAGCCTTTCTGTCTTCGGGCGACGCGGACTATACACTACCGGATCCGTTTTGGCAGTTGACGGTGGATTTCGCTACAAGGATTGCCGGGTGGAAAACCAGAAGCCATTGCGGGAAGAGTGATTTCCTTCAGAGTTCAAGGGCGAACGAAGTGAGTCGTTGGACTCCTTCGGCGGTGACCCGGTAATTTTGTTCCAGTCGAATTCCGGCCTGCAAGGAGGGACCGTAAAGTCCCGGTTCGGCGGTAAAGACTTCGCCTTCCTGGAAAGTGTCATCCCAGTTGGGGTTCAGGTGAGGGGCTTCATGGGGATAGAGGCCGAAGCCATGCCCGAGATGATGGGGGAATTCGCCCAATGGGCATTGAGCGAGCATCTCGGCCGTTAGCTCATACAGGACTCGAGACGAGACACCCGGTTTGACGGTCGACTCGACCATCTCCAGAGTCTCCACGATTGCCTGCCAGGCGGCGAGTTGATCGTCCGTTGGGTTTCGGTCCACCGAGAAAGTGCGACAATTGTCTGCGTAGTAACCTCGATAGGCCGGACCCAAGTCCAGGATGAAGAGTTCTCCTGCCTGGGCGTCACGATTTCTTGGTGGGCCGCCGCGCTGGTTGCACTGGTAGTCATTTCCGAGTGCCGTTAACGGCTCGCCAGCCACTTCCACGGCCGCGGCGTGCAGCTGGTTGAAGACTTCGAGTTCGTTGATTCCGGGCGCAATGATTTCACGGGCGCGGCCGTACATGGCATGCGTGCAGGCAATGGCGCGATCGATCATGACCAGTTCGTCGGGGTCCTTGATGCGACGCAGCTGGCAAAGCTGTGGTTCCACGTCAATCAGCTGATTCAGGCAGATGTCAGAATTGCCCAGGGCATGCAGTGGGTGGGGCCCGCTGAAGCCAAAATCCGCACCCAGCCGCGTGCTGGTAGTTGGACCGAGTGCTGCGGCCAGTGCCTGGGCCGCAGCAGGGACCTGGTCTTGCCTAAGCGTCGAAAGCCACTGGGCTTCAAAGGTCACAACCTCGTCGGCTTCTACATGGTCCGGGATGGCGTTGGGTGCTGCCAGCGTACTGCGACCATCGGCATCCAGACAGAGAGCAGCCGTCATCAGGTAAAAAGAGCGGAACCCGGTCAGGTACTGGATGTTTTCCCGAGCGGTGATGACGACACGTTCCAGGTTCAGGTCGTTGATGACCTGGGTTAGGCGCTGTTGCCGGACACGACATTGGGATAAATCAAGCTGTAAGGCGGGGAATTCACTCATGACTGCCGACCGGATGATGAGAGGGAGTTACGTGGAAAAGTTTTTTACGACCGTTGGCACCGATTGTAGCAGATCCCGCATCAAGAGCTAAACGCTTAGGAGAAAAGGGCTTTGACCGGTGTTCCATCGGTGATTCGGACTTCTCTCCCTTGAGAGTCAGCTACGGTTGTACTCTCCGGGACTCCAAAGGCGTGCAGGATCGTGGCGCGCATGTCGTATGGCGTGACTGGTTGGTCGGCGTCACAGGCTGCAATCTTATCGCTGCGCCCATAGACGGATCCTCCTTGGATTCCGCCACCGGCCAGGACGGATGAATAACAAGCGCACCAGTGGTCTCGCCCGGCATGCTTATTGATCTTAGGCGTGCGCCCAAATTCGCCAATAACCACGACCAGCATGGTATCGAGCAGACCTCGCTGGTCGAGATGAATCGTTGACTGATTCCGTCGTGACCGGAGTGAAAGTGATTCGACGCTTACTCAATCGAACAAGCGTTTGAGGCGAATGTCGATTGCTTGCCGAGAAGATGCGAGGCCTCGCCGGGTACCGAGGGATGATTCGTGCCTATTTCAAAGAGAGTAAAATACCTGAATTGTCTCATTTGGCATTCGAAACGGTGATCGGGCGGATCCTGGACCGCCAAACGAGTGAGATGTGGCTGTGTCAAACCGTGGTGGTGAGGGAGCGAAAAAATATTACCCGTGGGAATGTGGGGACATACCAGTGCTGCTTGCATCGGGGCATTTTCGTTAGAAAAATCGATTGTGTTGCGATTATAGGCTACCTGCCGGTGGTTTCGATTTGGTATGATAACGACATGCGAAGAATGATGCTTTTTTGCCTGGTGGTGTTCTGTACAGGTCTATTGGGAGCGGATGAGGGCCCCCTTTCGACCGAACCGGAAATTGTGTTTATCTCACCCTTGGGTGGTCAGCAAGGGACAACCCAGAAGATTGAGATTCATGGCAACATTCTGGATAACGCCTCGGCAGTTATTTTTGAGACCGAGGGGATCACAACCCACATCGAGAAGATCGAAGCGGTGTCAGAGTGCTGTTTTGCCATTTCTGTCGAGGCGGCGAAGGAATCCATTAACTTCCTCGTACGAGCGAGTGTGGAGATCGGATCAACGGTCCCACCCGGTAACCACTGGCTGCGGGTGGTGACTCCTCGGGGAATCACGAATCGAATTCTCTTTCGAGTGAATGCCGAGTCCGTGATCGAAGAAACGGATCAGCCGCATTCCACCCCGGAACAAGCCCAACCGATTGTCTATCCCGTGGTCGTCAACGGAAAGATCGACGCTCCCGGAGCGGTAGACTTCTATCAGGTCGAGGTAACGACGGCCTGCGAGTTGAGCTTGGAGGTAAGGCCAAGTCACGCGGCCTTGAGGAAGAAATTTCGACCTGAAATCGGAATCTTTGCGAAACGTGCCAGTTTCTTGGATCCTGATCGCGTGGACCGGTTGGACTTTGCGGATGTAGCGGAGGCACAGGGAGAAAAGGTGACGATGAACTTCGATCCCCGTGAAAGAGAGGGCACGCAGATTTCGTTGAACTACCAGGTGACGACACCCGGTAGTTATTTTGTACGAGTGGGCTCACTAATGGGGCATTCTGCACCGGATTATGTTTATCAGTTTCGGGTGGCTCTGGCGGAGCAGTCCAAACCGACCGAGGTTAAACGGGACGATTGGCAAGAACGAAGTTTGACGCGGAAGCTGGATGGAGAATGGATTGAACAGATTTGGACCCGGAGCGTGCGCAGTGCGATTGAAGCGGCCTCCGTGGACGAGGGCGCTGTTTCCGCTTCGTCGGATGATGTCACATCGACGGCGGGGCAGGGTGGGGCACCGACCTCGGTTGCAGCGGGTGTGATCCAGGAGATTGGGGAGATGGAGCCCAACGGGGAATTCAGCGAGGCTCTCGAGGTGCCGGTCCCTGGAATTGCCCACGGAAGCATTGCGGAACCAGGTGACATCGACCTGTTTCACTTCAAGGTTTCCGATGGTCAAAAGTTGGCGTTCGAGGTGGAGACTCCCGATGCCACGGTGCCTTTTTTCAATCCCGTTGTCGAGGTAGTCGACGCCGGTGGAAATAAGAAGTTGGCCAGTTTACAGCAGACGAAAGAGTTTACGGGCGACAAATCCCCTCATCTGATCGGGATCAGTGCGAAAATCATCGGTACTTTTGAAAAAGGAGGTGACTTCTATTTGCGTATTCGGGAAGTCACAGTGAGAAATGGGGCTCCAAATTTCATGTATCGTGTTTTGATTCGCCCACAGATTCCTCACGTTGGAAAAACTGCACTCGAGACTCGCACGCTTGCCCCTTTCGACGCACGGATCGATCCGTTTCGGGTCAATCTGATTGCGGGGCAAGCACGGAAGATTACCTTGCTTCTCAACCATGAAGAAGGATTTTTCACCCCGTCGAATCAGATTGCCGTCTCCTTTGAAGGGCTTCCCGAGGGTGTGGAGTTGCTTGCAGGTTCAAGTCCTTACCGCGGGCCAGGTTCACCCGGAGAAGCAAACATCATCGACGCGGACACCCATCGGCCCGTGATGAAAAAAGTGGTGGCCGTGCTATATGCCAGTGCTGATGCACCGGTAACGCCACTTCCGCATTGGATTGCGGTCAACGCACGGCCTGTTGTGGACGGTGTGCCTGCTGGAAAATTGAAGATGGAGAAAATTCCGTTGATGGTGTTGTCACCAGAATCGGCACACACTGATGAATCTCCGAAGTAGAGGAACATTGGAAAGGAAACCGGATGGGAGGATTTCAATTCACATCGTTAGCTGAGTTTCTAAATCTCAGCTCATCGTATAAATACTTCGTCCTTCACCCTGACAACTGTCGTAGACGTACTGATAAACCGTGTCCCACTTCTGCTGGTACAGTTCCGGCGCATAAGCCCGTAGAAGTTCGTCCAGCACGGTTTTGACCGTTGTATAAACATCTGCACAGTTATGCTGCTTCTTTCGCCAGTCGAACAACCTGATTGGCGAGCGGCAGGTATTTCTTCTTCAGGTCATCGTTAACGATCACTTGCTCAACAACTTCGTCAACCAAATCATGGGGCTGTTTGTCCACCAGATTTGTGGCCGCATCGTCGAGATGAGCCTGACCTGCCCCCAGGAAATGTACCAGTTCTTAAGTTAGTGTTGTGGCAGCATCCAGGCCAGCCTCGTTCGCTCGTTGAGGCGTAGCCAAAGCGGGCGAACGGGGCTGGATCGCCTCGGGCGCTGGGGGTCGATAGCCCGGGCTGCTGTGCGGCCGCGCGGAGTTGTAATGGGTTCGCCACCATTCAATGAGCACCTTTGTTTCCAGCAAGGTATCGAACAGTTCACGAATGCCGTCTTTCAGTTGCGTCCTAACACCTGAATTCTCACCCAGATGATGGACTCGTTTGAAGGCGGCAAGTCAGATGGTCCGACGAATCGCCTCGTCGAACCGCGGATCGTCGTACTGCTCGGGGACCCCAAGACTGCACGACAGGTCATGAGGTCTGACCAGCACGTCATCGACGCCGGACACCTACAGGATGGCGCAGGTTTTCCACGACGGGCACGCTTTCGATGTTCAGTACCAGGATCGTATCTGCATTCCGCTGCCCGAGGTAGGTACATAACTGGTCCTCCATCGACGGCGGTTCGTCGAACGTCTGGGTTGATATGTGGCGGATTTGACGACATGATACGGGTTTTCAATCGCCTCGACTTTGGATCTCCCCATCATGCTTCGTCTTGTTTTGGTGAATCAAGGCTGCTACGCCAGTTCCTACGCCGACGTACTACAGCGAGTCAGTAACGCGTCGGTCGTGGCGGTCGTCGATTCGAATCCGGACGCTGGCCGGGATGCGGCCGGTCTGTTGGGAGCTAAGCGGGTTGCCACGTCGCTGAATCAGCTACCGCAGACGGGCGGTCCGGAATTCGATGCCGTGGTAGTTCATGGCTCCGTGATCACATCGGAAGCGGTCGATCTGGCGCGTTCTGGAAAACATTTCCTGGTGGATCTGGCGATCGCCGAGGAACGGCTGGTGGAACAGTTGAACCAAGCGTGCAAGCTGTCGGAGGCTTGCCTGATGTTTGGCCAGCGACATCGCTTCCAACAATCGCTGCAGGTCATGAAGGATCGGTTGTCCTCAGGGAAATTGGGTGCCCCGGGGTTACTAAGGGTACATCGGTGGGAAAGTGCCGGTGACGATCGGTCGCTGATTCAGCAGGTGATATGCGACGTCGATTTGGCGAACTGGTTGTTCGAATCCGTGCCCGATTTGATCTATGCCGTGGCTGGCGGTGCGGGACCTGGCTACGTGCAAGTTCACCTTGGATTTCCTGGCGGCGGGATGGCGCTGATTGATTGTGCCACTTCACTTCCCGACGGCAGCAACCCGTATTCTGCGGTGACGTTGGTCGGCTCGACCGGCGCGGCGTACGCGGATCAACACCGCAACGCGCAGCTGCTAATCGGCAGCGAGCAGACGACCGCCTTGTCAACGGGGGAAGGCGACCGCGACCTTCGCGATCAGCTGCAGGAGTTTGTGGATGCGGTCGAGCAGAAGCGGGAACCTGGGGTGACCGGTGCGGAGGCCGACGCCGCTCTTCGGGTAGCCCGAACGGCGGTACAGTCGCTGGCGGCCGGCCAGGCCGCTCACCTCGTGGGAGAAACTTATGAGCTCGTCTGACAGCCAGAGCCATTTCCGCGTTGCAGTGTTGAGCGTGGTGAAGCATGCTTACGTGCCCCGCGGAATATTTTCACATTCGCGCTTCGTACCAGCAGTGGTCGCTGACGACGCAGATCAACCGGACTGGGTGCATGAGCGCAACGAGAAATTCGCCGATGAATGTGGCGTTCCCTATGTGAAGGACGTCGAGCAGGCGATTGCCGACTATGACGTACAGGCGGCGGTAGTCAGTTCCCAGGCCGAGCGTCATGGCAGTCTGGCAGTGCGGGCTGCCAACGCAGGGCTGCATGTCGTACAGGACAAGCCCATGTCGACGCGCCTGTCCGAGTGCGACCGGGTGATCGAGGCAGTGGATCGGAAGGGGATCAAGTTCATGATGTGGAATCGAAACTTTTTACCCGCGCTTGTTCATACGCGCCAAATTGTTCGCCGCGGCGACCTCGGGCAACTGAAAGCGCTCCACGTCGATTTCTATTTCGCGAAGGATGCCGGCCCACCCATCGGTTCGCGACAACCGGGTGATCCGCCAATCAACTGGGAGGAGACACTCATTGCAGCCCATGCCACCGGCGCGGACGGTGGGTTGGGACGTGATCCAATGGGCGAGTTGGAAATCGAAGGAATCTACCCGTTGGCTTACATCCAGATGTTGACTGGAGTGCAGGTCCAACGTGTGTTCGCACGCACGACGGCTCATTTCCACCAATTATGCGCCGACAATCAGGTCGATGATCTGGCAACAGTTACGTTGGAAATGGAGAAGGGATTGGTCGGCTCGCTCTGCCTGGGCCGTATCGGCAACGCTAGTCACCCGGACATCGGCGAAATCAAGTTACATTTATTAGGCAGCGAACGGGCATTGGTGATCGCCGAGGCGCGGCCGGAGGTCGGCGTCTACTATCGCGGCCAGCCTGACACCGAATTCCGTCACGTGCGGCTAGTCGACGACAACAACTGGCTTCTGGCAGACAACTTTGCCCGCGCAATCGATACCGACGGTGACACGATCCTGAATGCCCATCAGAGCCGCGCGATTTGCGCGACAGTGGAAGCCGCCGTCGAGTCCTCTCGGACGGGCAAGCCGGTGGAAGTGAGTACATAACGTCGTTTTGGACCGTCGCGTGCAAAAACAGCTGGTAGAAGGACAGCTGACATGGAAGACGAACATCGGCTGTTGGGCGTTTGTCAACGCCGACTGCCGAGGTCACCAAGATCGCCAACCTGAACCCACATTTCCCAGATGAAATAGGCACTTCGAGTGTACTTGTTACCACCCGCTGTTCGTGTTGATTCAGTTCGGCGACCTCGAACGTGCCATGCTGTGACGAGGCAATCACGCCAGTGCGAAGTTCTGGTAGCGCGTCTTACTTCCGGTGACCGAGCGAAATCACCATTTGAATATCCCCAAGTTCTTTCGCGGCGACACGGCTTTTGCCGATCCAGTGCTGTGCCGGCTGCTGAAGAAAGAAGGTGATCACTACACCATTCGCATCAAGGCAAATGCCGTTCTGGAGCGAGATATCTGGCACCTGCTCACCCGCCCAGTAGGACAACCTTCTTACTTCTTACAAACCTACGGTGTTTTATCATCGCTTCCAATACCAGGCGAAATCTTGGCATCAGCCGCGTCGCGTGATAGCCAAAGTCGAGTGGCACCAGGGCGAGTTATTCCCGCGTGTCGGTTCTATCGTGACCAACTTGAACAAGCGGTGCAAGAACGTGGTCAGATGTTACAACGGACGTGACACCGCAGAACAGTGGATCCAAGAAGACAAGAACGCCGTCAAATGGACGAAGCACTCCTGCCGCACCTTCATGGACAACCAGACTCGGTTGCCGTTGTTTTGCCCTGGCCTACAACCTGGCAAACTTCTTACGGCGACTGGCCCTGCCCCGTGATGTGAAACACTGGTCGCGGACAACGCTACGAGAGAAATCCGTCAAGATCGGAGCGAAGATGACCCGGCACTCGAAATACAAAATGTCCCAACTTGCCGAAGTAGCTGTGACGCGTAGGTTGTCCGCAGCGTTTCTCGACCGCATTGGGCGACTCGCGTTGCCGCCACCAGATATCAATGACCGGATGTTTGCATAGGAGTCGCGTTGTGGCAAAAAAACGCTGGTCTCAGGAGGAAAGTCTGCGCACCACGGGCACGAAACCGCCAAGAAGCTTGAAGGGGCGTGAATCCATCAAAAGGAACCCAGAAACTCGGGACGCAGGGAAGAAAAACGAGGGAAATTCCGATACTCTAGGAACGGGGCGGGCACATGCGGTTACAATCGGCGATCTTCCGAGCCTGGAGCGGTTTCAGGTACATCCACGTGGGAAATCCCGGACAAAGGCTGTATGCGTTGAATCTGCGACAGTGAGGACAGGGAATACAACCAAGGCCGAAATCTTTCGCGAGGCTGGTTTTGCGAAACCGACCGTCACCAGAGCGAGGAATAATTCTTTTGTTTCGTGCTTTGTACGCCCTTGTCATGTGAATATGTCCTGTTCTAATCACCGAAATGACCAGGCGCGTTTCGTCCAGCAATTTCGGAACGGCCAAGACATCCCGTTTTGAATATTCGGATTTCGGACATTCTGATTGGTTTCGTGTTTCGGATTTCATGCTTCGAACTTGTTGCCAATACTCCATAGAGTTCGGCAGATGATTCATGCGACAAGGATCCTACACCATGACGATCATTCTTAGCTTGCTGATCGCGCACTCCGTCACCGGCGCAGAGCCGATTTCCGCCGATACACTGATGCACCTACCGTTCCAACGCGTGGCGGGCAAATCGTACGGCGACAGTGTGCTCGCGGCGGGCAGGCAAGGAGATTGGCACGCGCTGTATGTCAGCACGCCCACGGTCATCTACGATGGGGCGCTGTATCGCATGTGGTTTGTCGGCGGCGCACCTACCAAGGATGTCACAGTACCGTACGGCGTGATCGAAGTGATCGGCATGGCGACCAGCCGCGACGGCATCGAATGGAAAATGGCCAACGGGGGTCAACCGGTTCTTGCACCAGGTCCGCGGGGCAGCGCCGACGCCAAAGGCTTGGCGCATCCGTTCGTGATGCAGGTCGGAAAACAATTCTGGATGTGGTACGGCGCAACCGACGGCAAAACAGGAGGCGATGTCGGGGTGGGGCCGCGACACGTACGTGTGGAACGTATCTGCCTGGCGACCAGTGTGGATGGGGTCCAATGGGAACGTGAAAACGACGGGCAGCCAGTGCTGGACATCGGTCCGCCCGGGACAGCCGACAGCGTCCAGGCGACAGGAATGCACATTATTCGACGCGGCGACGAGTTCGTGATGTGGTACGGGGCCTACAACGGAAGGCACACGGTGACCGTCGCCACCAGCCCGGACGGAATCCATTGGACCAAGGAAAACGAGGGGAATCCGGTCACCGGTCTGGAGGGCAACCAACAACTCGGACCGTCCGTTTATTTCGACGGCGACCGGTATTTCATGCTCTACAACAAGGATCTCCACGGATCGTGGGCCACATTTTCGGCAACCAGCGATGACGGCCTGCACTGGACATCGGCCAACTCCGGCCAGCCGATCCTCGGTCCACCCCCTCCGGGGAACTTTGGTTCTGCTGGCCAGGGACGGAATCATTCGGTACACCCATCCCGGATTCTGATCACCGGCAACAAGGCGCGCGTATGGTACGGCGGCGAAGACGGTTCACCACCTCATCAAGCACACATCGGATTGATGGAAGCCGAATTGCCTTGACGTCAGGTAGTTTACATCTGGTGGTGCCACCAACTCGTCGACACCGTTTCCAAGCCTTGCCATGCGAGTTCTTTGTCTGGGAAGGCAAGCGATTGTCTTTAATGTCGCAAGAAGGTGTTATCGAGGGTCGTGCAGCTTCAGTGATTTGTGTCAAAAAACGTCGTCAAGGTCGTTCGCCGCTGCCTCAATGCGAGCTTTTGACGTATATCGCAGACCCTGTGGTGCCCTCACCTGGCCAT
>Ga0310123_10002470_pt1 | contig 14739 bp, 10 predicted proteins | sample CB6_AW_1057_MG_FD_203505 | JGI IMG/M metagenome (GOLD analysis project Ga0310123, IMG submission 203505) | Marine microbial communities from Western Arctic Ocean, Canada - CB6_AW_1057 | ecosystem: Environmental > Aquatic > Marine > Oceanic | place: Canada: Western Arctic Ocean | collected... | reverse complement strand
ACGACAGTCAACTGGTCGGCACCGCTCCCCAGGTGGATGCCCATCGAGGTACCCGGGTTGGTAAACGTGACCGTTTCGCTGGAGGACACGCTGTTGAGTATCAGCAGGCCGTACAAGGTGTTGCTTGCTCTGAGGTTAGCGGCGGTTGCCGGCTGGGCTTCAAACCCATGGTGGCGTCTGAAAAGTCGCCAGGTGGGTTCGATTCCCATCCACTCCCGCTAGCGGGTTTCGCACCTTGGTGCACCCGCCCGCAACCCCCTGCACCACAGGGGGTTGTTTCATTTGCGGGAAATCCGATTGCGACCTCGTGCGAGGCACAACGGCCGGTTGCTGCAGCGCATTCCGCAGCGCTTTTTCGAAGTGGTCGTCGGTCACCTGCAGGTAGTGCTTCGCCGCGATCGGTTGTGAGTTGCCGATCCATTGACAGACGACATGCATGGGGAAGTCGTCAGCCAGTTCCAAGCGTCACTTCGACATAGTCCTGGATGGCCTAAAGACACTGTCCGCCGCAGCCGCGAGGAGTTTCGGCAAGCACGAAGGCATTCTATCGCTCCGTGGCCTGACAAAGATCTCGGACGCAGCAAGTCTCTGCTTGCCTTCGTCGTCGAAGCCGAACAGGTAAACCCGCGTCATGCGTCGTTCCCCCAGTCGTCAGACTCGCCGCCATGGTCGTCTGTTGATTCGCCGTTCCAGTTGCTGAAATCCGGTGTCTCTTTCCGAGGCCGTCGCTTGGACGAGCCGACGTCCCGGACGCCCTTGTTGTAAATCCACAGTCCGACCAGCCCGATGATTCCCCCAATAACAAACAGCAGGCAGGCGCCACCCGCGTCAATGCTAATGCTGCCGCCAGAAACCACCATCAGGACGCCAACAATCAGAAATGCGGCCAGGCAACCACAGCCCCCCTTAACAAATGCGCTTCCCTGTGTGGTCATGTTTCCGCCCCTTCACTGCTTGGATGAAATGAGACACTCGGCTGATCGGTATCTACCTTGCCCCACGCCCTAGCCGACGTCGACGCATCCTGCGTCTCTCGTCTCATACGGACTATTGTCCGTCGAACGGTCGCGGTTTCAAGGTGAGCGCGTTCCGCGGTACTCACGTACGCGTGAGGCGGCATCGGTGAGGGCGGCTCAACGACCCCGCGATAACGCTGACGGCCCCGGAGCCGTGGAAGGGCTCCGGGGCCGTGTGGCCTATCGGATGGAACGAGAGCGCCTATCGAACAACGACCGCCATGACCCTGGCGAGATACTCCAGGTCATCGACTAACTTCATATCGCCTCTCATGACAGCGGTTGCGTGGAGATCGGCCAGGACGAAACAGGGACCGATGATGAAATCCGGCCAAACAACAAAATAGGGATCGATGATGAAATTCGGGACAATAATAAACTGGGGATTGATGATTCCCACTTCCCGCTTGGGTCCCGGGTCAGGTACGGGGGGGCGGGTTACGATGATCACCAAGTTCTCGAGCCGGTCGAGGATCTTGGGGAGAATCGCGTAGTCACGATTGTTTTCGATCTTCCTGATCATCCGCACGTGTTCAGACACGTGTTGCTTCAGGACGTTGTAGGTGTTTGCGGAGCGGGTCTGTGCCTGTGCGGTCCCGGCAGTTGTCAGAACGACAATAGCTCCCAGGCACAATACGGCGGTCAGCAGGGTTTGTTTTGGATTGTTCATGATCGTGTTCCTTTGAAAAGAGTGGTGTTGGTGAGTGGAAAGGTGAATGAAGCCCGGTCGGGGTCGAGAGAGCCGGGATGGTCAGCAGACACTGTCGGCGGCTGAAATGTTCGAGAGAACCTTCGGAAGATCGTTGGAAGATAGGCCCTGAAACTTTCCGGACGGCACGTCAGGAATCGTTGTGTTCTCTCGATCGAACATGCGGAAGGCGTCGACCAAGAGCCGTTTCATGTCTTCCAGGGGTGGTCCGATACGCGGGTCGATTCCTCCAGAAATCAGCAAGGACGTGATTTCGGCCGGGACCTGTTTTCTGTAGGTGAGTCGGGAAACAGAATCCAGAATGCGGTTCCGCAACGAACAGGAAATCAATTGGCATGTGCTCATTGGAAGAGGTCCTTTTCACGAAGTTGTGCGGGTGTTGGATGTTCGGTGTTCACTTCCATGTACCGCTGCGATTCAATCTGTGACCGCTTTTCTGTGGGAATGTCCGGAAAAAGGGCTACACTCGCTGTGACAACGGCGGTTTTGTCTTTACCGGAAACAGCGGAGTGCACCGGAGGGCCGTCGATTTCGATAGGCCCGGCGTTTGTGGAATGGATGCGGATTGGCAAGCCGCGGAATTGGCGAATCGTCCTCTTCGCGAGGTCTCGACGATCTGGACGATGGTGCTTTGCGCGCACGGTGGCCCGGTGAACTCCGACGAGGATGCTCTGCAGCGATTCATGGATCGCTATCACGTGGCGGTATACCGATATTTCATGACCGCACTGCGTGACGCTCAGGCTGCCGAGGAGTTGTTCCAGGAATTTTCCCTGCGTTTTGTCCGTGGGGACTTTCGTCGTTTCGATCCACGACGTGGTCGCTTTCGCGATTTCATCCGCGTCGCGCTGATGAATCTGATTCGCGACTACCGTCGTCGTCAGTTCAATCGACCAACGGCTCTGGGCTCCGATGGGGCAGTCATCGCCGAGGGAGACGGGGAGATTGATGAGTCGGTGCCCGAATTCGACGATGCGTGGCGGGAAGAGTTGCTGGCGCAATGCTGGAAGTTACTGTTGCTTCAACAGGATCAGGATGGTCAACCACTTCACACGGTCTTGAAGTTCCGCGTTGACGGTGAAAAGCCGACGGGTGCCGAGTTGGCTGAGACCCTCAACAGGCAATTACAACCCGAGTCCCCATACAGCGAAGCCGGTGCGAGGAAGTTGCTGCAGCGGGCCCGGGACAAGTTCGCGGACCTGTTGATCGACGAGGTCTCTCGATCGCTGGACGATCCGGGGCTCGAAGAAGTCGAATCGGACCTGGTGGCACTGGGGCTGTTGCCGTATTGCCGGCGTGCACTGGATCGACGATGGGTGGTGACACCCAGAAATGACGGCAGCCAGTCGGAATGAAACTCCCGATTCTCTAAGATGCCAGTGAGAAGCCGGATCTCACAGCTTCATCGATGTGACAACCTGCCATGCCAGCCTCCCAGACCTCCTCCATGCCGTTGGCGGACTTCCTGGAGCAGGTCGCGGTCAGTGGGTTGCTGTCATCCGAACAGATGTCGGCGTTGCGGCAGAAGGCATCAGGGTTCCGCGGGTCCTCGCTTGACCTGGCGGCGAGGCTGGTGCAGCGAAAGCTCCTGACCGCCTACCAGGTCCAGCACCTGATGGCCGGACGGGCCATGGGGTTCTTTCTGGGCAAGTACAAGATCCTGGATCCGCTCGGCCAGGGGGGCATGGGGTACGTGTTGCGTGCCGAGGACACCGAGACATCTCGATCGGTGGCGCTGAAGCTGCTGCCGCACGAGGCGACGCGAGACCCCGATCGCGTGGCTCGGTTTCATCGTGAAGCCCGTGCCGCGATGAAGCTGGAGCACCCCAACATTGTCCAGACCTTTGAACTGGGACAGGAGGGCCAACTTCACTACATCGCAATGGAATTCATCGAGGGTAAGAGCCTCAAGGAGTTGATCGCTCAGGATGGTCGCCTCGATCCCGAAAGTGCCGTCAATCTCATCATCCAGGTAGCCCAGGCACTCCAGTGTGCCGCCGGGCAGGGCATCGTCCATCGTGACATCAAGCCGTCGAACATCCTGGTCACCCCACGGGGGACCGCCAAGTTGCTTGACCTGGGCCTGGCGAAGTTTTTCGATCCGGAGGCGACCGAGTCGGGTTGGCTCAGGACACTGACCCGCACGGGCCACATGATGGGCACCATCGATTACGTGGCGCCCGAACAGGCTGAAGATCCTCGGGCAGCTGATGTCCGCAGCGACATCTATTCGCTGGGCTGCACGTTGTATCAGTGCCTGACGGGTCTTGTTCCGTTTCCCGAGGGCACGTATGTCCAGAAGCTGCTCAAACACCGCGAAGGTGATGCGGTGCAGCCGATCCAGCTGGTGCCCCACATGGATCCGGAACTCTCGCTGGTGGTCGAACGGATGATGGCCAGGCGTCCGGAGGACCGTTTTCCCACCGCCGATGTTCTCGTCGAGGTCTTGAAGAAATTTTCCACGTCGCCGAGTCGGGCAGCGGATCCTGTCGGCGACGAGACGTCCAACGTGTCAGGAGAACAATCTGTTGATGCGGCGGGTGCGGCGTCGACCGGACTCGAGCATGTCTTGCAGTCGATCGCCGATGCGGCCGATATGGCTCCGTTGGACCACATATTGCTGATGAGAAAGCGGCGTCGCTGGTCACGAAAAACGGTTGCGGCCTGCATGGCTGTCGTCATCGGGTGGGTGTTGCTGGCCGGGTACTGGAACTGGGCGGTCAGCGGTCGTGGCACCGTGGTGGTCTCGCTGTCAGAGAAACCGGATTCGGAATTGGTGATAAAGCTTGACGATCAAGCAGTTGAGATCGAGGACATCGGGGGCCAGTCCATTGAGATGGCGACCGGATCGCACCGGATAACGGTCTCGAGCCCAGGATATGTGAGCCGGTCGTTTTCATTCGAGATTGAACGAGATCAACGGCACGACCTGGAGATTGTCCTGGAGCCAACTGCCGAGAAGCTTCGCCAACGTGAGTTGGCCGGGTTGGTCTCGGCCCTGGATCACCGGCTTGCCGACCGGGACGACCCGGAGGCATTTCTGCAGGCCCGGGATGCACTGCGGGCCTTTCAACTGAGGCTTCCCGGTACGGATGAGGCGACTGAAGCTGGTGGGAAACTGGAGAGCCTGCCGGAACCGATCGATGCCCTGAAGCGAGAACAGATTCCTGCCGATCGCCTGGCATCGTCGGGGATCGAGATGCCACAACGGCTGCCGAAATCGGTCGTTGCAGTTCTCGGCAACAACCGACTGAAGCACTGGACCTCGGTGATGTGTGTCGCCGTGAGCCCGGATGGCCGGTACGTGGCATCGGGCAACTGGTGTGAATTGCGTTTACACGAGATCGAGTCGGGTCGATTGCTGAGGAGCTTTCCGCATAGCAGTCGCGTGTCGTCGGTCGACTTCAATTCCGATGGCACCCGCATGGTCACCCTGGACCACGGTCGAAATGTCACGATCTGGGATCCCGGGACCGGGAAGAAGCTGAACAGTGTCAGGGGCATGCGTCGAGGAGCGGCGGAAGTTTCTCTTAGTCCGGCGGGAGTTGCTCTTCGTCCGGCGGGAGTTTCTTTTAGTCCGGATGGATCAATGCTGGCCGTGGCGGAACATGAGCAGACGGTCACTCTCTGGGATGCGAGCCTGAAAAAGTCTGTCGGCGAATTGACCGGACACGGCGGAGAAGTGGTTTCTGTCACGTTCGATGACAGTGGACGGCTGTTGGCTTCGGCCGATAGTGAAGGTGGCATCTGGATCTGGGATGTGGCTACGCGTGCGATGCGACACCGGATGGCGGCACACGAACGAGGAGCGACGGCGGTCGCCTTCAGTCCGGGATCGAAGGTCCTCGGTTCGTGTGGATACGACGGTACGGTCAAGTTGTGGGATACCGCCACCGGAGCCCACCGGAAGACCCTGCGTGGTCATATCAGTTTCGTCAATTCTGTCTGTTTCGGGTCCGACGAGGACACTGTCTATTCGGCGGGCAGGGACCACACGGTCCGGATCTGGAACTCGAAGACCGGCAAACAACAACGGGAACCGCTTTCCCAGGCTGGTGAAATCGTGACGATCGCGTACAGCCGTGATGATCGTCGGCTGGTCACCGGCAGTTCCGACTGTTCGGTCGCCGCCTGGGACATGGCGTCGTTTTCCCGGCTTCACTCCTCTGCCGAACATGCCAGCCGGATCATGTCACTGGACATCAGTCGAGATGGGCTGCAACTGGCCACCGGTGGAACGGATGGCCGCATCCTGTTACGGGATCTCAGCCGGGGTGAGATCGTGCGATCGCTGGAGTCTCATACGAGCTACGTGACCGCCGTCCGCTTTTCCCGTGACGGCAAGACGCTGATGTCAATCAGCCTGGATGGGTCCATCAAGATCTGGGATCTTCCCAGCGGCACCATCCGGCAAGACCTCGCCAGCGACGACAACCACATGTTGTATTCCCTGGCAGTTGAAACCGATCAGCGACAATTGGTCGTCGGAGATTCGAAGGGGAAAATCCGGTTTTGGAATCTGGATAAGGGAACGCAGGTGCGGGAACTGGATAGCGGTGGAGGGTCGATCGGCAGCCTCAGGTTCAGTCTGGATGGAAAGACACTGGTGTCTGCCAGTCGCACACGGGAAAAGCTGATCCTGTGGGAAGTTTCCAGCGGTCGACGATTGAGAACGCTTGAGGGCGACACCACTCCGATCTGGTCACAGGTTTTCAGTCCGGACGGTTCCACGCTGTGGGCGGTCACCGAGGCAGGGACCATCAAGTCGTGGCAAACGAACGGCTGGAAGACGAATTGGCAGGTCGAGACATCTTCCCGTTATGTCAAAAGCCTGGCGGTGAGTCCCGACGGGAAGAAGTTATGCACCGTGTCAAACGACGGTTTCCTGAGACTCTGGAATGCCGAAAAGGGAACGCAGCTCTCCGAAGTGAAGATGGCACCGGATCGTTGCTTTGTTGATCAGGCGGCTTTTTCCTCCAGTGGTCGACATTTGCTGACGGCCAATGGAAATGGCTCGGTTTACGTCTTCCGGTTGCCCCTGGCGACCGACGAGTAAAACTCGGTCCGATTCGGGACCGCAATCTGCTGCGAATGGCCGAACAACTTGCTCACGAGTTGTTGCCACGTATCAGATAGTTCTTCAGGGGCAACGGCTTGCTGCCAGTGTCCCCCTGTTCGGCATCCGGCCGGTTGCGTGCGTACAGGCAGCATGCCTTTCGGTCGCCAGATCCGAATCTCACTCTGCGTTTTTGGGAGTTGAGAATCGAACATGGAGAAATTGGAGGACGAGAATTTTGTTCCGGGGTGGTTTTTTGACGTTTCTTTCAACATTTCACCAAGAAAACGGTCACACAAATGATCGCAGCAGTACATGGAGATGCACATGCGAAATATCGACGTCAAAACAACATCGGCAGTGCGATTCCGCGAGGTCGAGCACTACATCCGGGAGAACAACCATGCGATTCACCAACTTCCTGCTGTCCCTGAAACGTTCGCTGGCCGCCGCACGAACTCGTCCGGCCAGGAAACGCCGATCATCGGTGCCCGTCGTGGGCATAGAGTGCCTGGAAAATCGCGAGCTGCTGACAACGATGTTGCATCTCGATTTCGGAGCTGGATTCCCCGCTCCCTTTGGTGGAGCGGGAAGCCTGCAGACCACCGTATCTGAACTCACCAACGTCAATGGCAGCGGAGCCAACGGATTCGGGACGGGCCCGGATCTGACAAGCAGCCTCCTCAACGTGCCCATGCAGAACTCAGACTCACTCCTTTTCCAACCGGTTGTCTGGGACTTCTCCGGGGACGGCGTTTTCACGGTCGCGGATATCAATCAGCTGGCGAATGCGGTTCAGGACAAGGTCGAGGAACTGTTGGCTCCCTTCGACATCGGCGTTGCCGTTGCCAACGGATCCTCGTTGGCCAACATGTCGGCAACGTTGAATGCCAACAATTCGGAATTCAACCAGACGGGCCAGAATGACGCTTACAGCCTGGTCACCGTTGCCACGTCTATCAGCCTGGGGGCTCCCTTCCCCGCGCTGGCCAACTCGGTTGGCGTTGTCAACGGCCTGTTGGGGATCGCGGCTGCCGAGGATCTTAACGGCACGGGCAACCTTACCGACGAAGTCACCCTGACGTTCGCTGACACTGTGTCCAACCAAGTGACCAACAATGGCTTTGTCCAGGGGACCACGGCCGGTAACGACGCGTTCGTCAAGGCCTTGGCCAATGTGATCATCCACGAGGCCATGCACACCTTCGGAATCCCCCACGTTGCCAGTCCCAGTCTCAATGAGACACTGATTCTCAGCAACGACTTCATCGTGCCTGCCCCCAATGTGCTGAATGACCTGTTTGTCTCCCGCTTCCCATTGCCAATCCAAAATCCTGGCACCGGATTCCAGGTCCCTTACAACGTTCTAGCGAATGATCCGGACATCGGCCTGGCTGACAAGAACTCCAACGGTGTCCCCGATTTTGCTTATGTCACCGGGACCGGCGCTCACGACCAGATCGTCATCTCCGAGAACATTGGGGGAGATATTACGGTCAACATCACAGCGTTTTCCGATGCGGCTCGGCAGAACCCGATCCGCAGTTTTGCATACGTCCTGACGCCAGGCATCGACACCGATCTGGGCATCCAGATCCTGGCCGGACCTGGCTCGGACCTGGTGGTTGTGAGCCCCGATATCGATCTTCCCGTGGAAATCTACGGTGGAACCGGCAACGACGTGCTTTCGGGCGGCAGCGGCAACGACTTCCTGTACGGTGAGTTGGGTAACGACAGCCTGCTCGGTCGAATCGGGTTCGACATGCTCTCGGGTGGAAATGGCAACGACACGCTCTCGGGTGGCGTTGGCAACGACTCCCTGTATGGCGAGTCGGGAAATGATGTCCTGTACGGGAACGACGGTGAAGACCACCTGTGGGGTGGCGACGATCTCGACCAACTGTGGGGTGGGGACCTTGGCGACATCCTCGATGGCGGGAAAGGCAACGACGAACTTCACGGAGAAGACGGCGACGACACGCTCTACGGATGGCAAGGCAACGACACGCTCCACGGAAACGACGGCATGGACGAGTTGTTTGGTGGCAGCGACGATGACGTGTTGTGGGGCGAAGCCAAAGACGATCTCCTTGTCGGGGACAGTGGCAATGATACGCTCTACGGCGGAACTGGCGACGACAAGCTGTGGGGTTCCGGCGGTGATGACATGCTCGCCGGAGGATTCGACGACGACTACCTCAATGGAGGAGACGACAACGACAAGCTCGACGGCCAGGTCGGAATCGATACGCTCAAGGGCGGCGATGGCGATGATAAACTCAAGGGAGGCGAAGGATCGTATGCCGACTGGCTTTACGGAGGTAACGGCAACGATCTGCTCGAAGGTCAAAAAGGAAACGACAAGTTGGTCGGAAACGACGGCAACGACACCCTCCTGGGTGGCGAAGGCCACGACTGGCTCTACGGTGACGACGACCACCCGTACGATGGTGACGACAAGTACGAGACGGGCAACGATCTGATCCTGGGTGGTTCCGGGAGCGACAAGATCTATGGCGGCCCTGGCGACGACACTCTGCTGGGTGAATCTGGCAACGACATGCTCAAAGCCGGCCGCGGCAGGGACGTGCTCTATGGAGGACTCGGAGCCGATTCCCTGGTGGGACTCCATGGTTCCAATGTACTGTTTGCAACCCGGGACGACCGACTCGCCGTGGGGCGCCTCGATTATGTGATCGAGGTCGACCTGCCCTTACCGGCAACTCGGACCCGCTGAGTGGCACCGGCCGGAGTGTGGCTTGCCGACGATGGTCTGAATCGCCGTGTGGGTGTCCGGCGGCAGGGTGTCCCAGGCGTCGAGCACCTGGGCCAATTCGGGGTCGATTGGGCCGTTTTCGCAGTCAACTGCAGCGCATTCCGCAGCGTTTTTTGGGCATCGCGAGAATCTCCTTTCCGGATCAGTCAGATCCGGGTGATCCTCCTATTTCCAGTGGTACAACGGGAGTGGGTCAGGTCAGGGAGCGCATCTCTTCCGGTTACCCTTGGAGAGCGACAAGAAACGGTCGTTGTTCGGCGATTTGGACAGATGCCGACGTTGTTGTTGACACCCGGAGTTGTCGGATGTCGTACAATCCATGGAAATCGATCGCCGAAACCGTTGGCACGAAAATGACTGGACCCATGTCCTTGAAATTGTTCCATTCTCGCTTGGTTGGCGTAGCGGGTTTTCCGGTATGGGTCGCGATCCGTCGGTTGAGCGTGGTGTGCTGGGCAATCGTGGGGATTGCCGGTTCGGCTACCTCAGCAGAACCGAAACCGATCGTGTTCGCCCGTGACATCAAGCCGGTCCTGCAGCGGTTGTGCGTCGGTTGTCACGGACCAAAGAAGCAGGAAGCCAAGCTTCGGCTGGACACGCTCAGCACGGATCTCGTGAAGGGATCCGATGCGGAGACGTGGCACGATGTGCTGAACAAGCTGAACCTTGGCGAGATGCCCCCGAAGAAGGCCGGGCAACAATTGACCTCCTCGGAGCGTCGATTGCTGGTGCGGTGGCTGACGTCCGAGTTGCGACGTGCCGAGGAGGTGGCTCGCAGCACTGGTGGCCGTGTCGTGATGCGACGGCTGACCCGGTATGAATACAACAACACGATGCGCGACCTGCTGGGTGTGGAGTTTGACTACGCCGAGAATCTCCCGCCCGAGTCGATCTCACGCGATGGCTTCCAGAACAACGGATCGGTCCTGGGCATCTCGCCGATCCAGGTCGAGTATTACCTGAAGGCGGCCCGCCTGGCCCTGGGCAAGGCGATCGTCACCGGGCCACGGCCCGAGGTGATCAGGCACCATGCGATCAAGAGTGCCAAGGTCCGCCGGGTCAAGGGGGAGGTGTCGAATCGGCTGGGTCCAGGTTCGAGATTCCTGGCCCGGCTGGACGAGTTTCCTCGCGAGGGCGATGTCGTGGTCCGGGTGCGGGCGCATGCGGTCGTACCCGATCAGGCCGGCTTCCCCAGGATGAAGGTCACGATGGGTGTCCGGGCCGACGTGCGAGCACCGGAAAAGACACTGGCCGAGATGGACGTGACCAACACCGAGCCGCAGACGTTCACGTTCCGGGGTCGTATCGAGTCCTTCCCGTTGCCGGGACACAACCCGAAGTACCCCGGCCTGCAGGTGACCGTCTACAACGTGTACGAGGACGGCAAACCCATCCCGAAGAAGAAGAGGATGGCCAAGAAGAACCGCAAGAACCTCCCGCTGGAGCCAGATCCGACGAAGCCGTTGCTGGTCATCGAGTCGGTCGATTTCGAGGGACCGGTCTTCGAGACGTGGCCACCTCGCAGCCACTCGCAGATCTTCTTCCAGACCTCCGGCAAGCCCGACGAACGCGAGTACGCTCGCAAGATTCTCGCCCGGTTCATGACCCGTGCCTATCGTCGCCCGGTTGATGAATCGGAACTCACCGCCATGCTGGACCTGCTTGAGAGGCTGCGGACAGGGTCCCCGTCTTTCGAGAGTGCCGTCGGTGATCTCCTGGCACTGGTGCTGGTCTCACCGGAGTTTCTCTACCTGGTCGAGCCGCGCAACGAGTCGGTTGAACGGCAACCGCTGGAGGAATTCGAACTGGCCTCCCGGATGTCGTACTTCCTATGGAGCACGATGCCCGATGATCGGCTCTTTGAACTGGCCCGCGGTGGCAAGCTCTCGGATCCCTCGGTTCGCCAGGCCGAGGTTCGACGGATGCTGGCGGATCCCAGGGCCTGGCAGTTCGTCAAGCACTTCACCGACCAGTGGCTGGACCTCCCGGCGCTGGATCGGATTGCGGTGAATCCCGAGTTCCACCCGAACTTCGATGATCGGCTGAAGCAGGACATGCGCAGCGAGACACGACATTTCTTTGCCAAGATCCTGAACAAGGATCTCAGCGCCATGAACCTGATCGACTCGGACTTCGCGATGCTCAACCGGCGCCTGGCCCATCACTATGGTGTCCCCCTGCCGCCGGGTGGCGACATGCAGAGAGTCCAGTTGCCCGAGGGATCGCATCGGGGTGGGTTGCTGACACAGGGGAGTTTCCTGTTGAGCAATTCCAATGGCGAGGATTCTCATCCGATCAGGCGAGCCGTCTGGCTGCTCGATCGGCTGTTGGACGATCCTCCGGCGGCTCCTCCGCCCGATGTCCCCGACCTGAAAACCAATCAACCCGACGTTGCCAGGCTGTCGCTGAAGCAGCAGCTGGAATTGCACCGCAAGAAGGAGTCGTGCAATAACTGCCACAGGCGGATCGATCCGTGGGGCGTGGTGTTCGAGAACTACGATGCGGTGGGTCGCTGGCGAACCGTCGTTACCGGTCCACGCAAGAAACGCCGACCCCGGCAGCCAATCGATGCGGCGGTGAAGCTGCCCGATGGAACCGGGATCGATGGAGTCGACGGTGACGGGGGACTCAAGACATACCTAGTCGAGGTCCAGGGCAAGGCGTTTGCCCGGGCGCTGGTCAGGCGGCTGCTGACCTACAGCCTGGGACGGTCCCTGGAGTACACTGATCGCGAGGCCGTCGATACCCTGGCTGCTGGATTCATCAAGAGTGACTATCGGTTGCGGGAGTTGATCGTGGCGATCAGTGTCAGTCGGCCGTTTATTTCGAAGTAGCGCGAGAGAGAATCGATGTCGAGAGAGTCCTGGAAGATCAGTCGCCGGACCTGCCTGCAGGGATTGGGCGTCAGTCTGGGGCTGCCGTTGCTCGACGGGATGGTTCACGGCAAGCAGAAGGCCGCCTCGCGTCCGAAACGGATGTGCTGTGTCTACTTCCCGTTTGGCGTCGCGATGCCCAAGGACGGCACCCCGGATCGTCCGTGGGGCTGGTTCCCCAGCGGCGAGGGCGCCGATTACCAGTTAACCAACCCGTTGAAACCGCTCGAGCCGTTGCGCAGGCAGTTGACCGTTCTCGGCGGATTGTCGCACCCCCGGGGCCGCTCGATGGGTGGCCATGACACCGGGGACACGTTCCTGACCGGGGCAAATCTCTCGGGAAGCAGTTTCTCGAACACGGTTTCGATCGATCAGTACGCCGCCGCTTTTATCGGCGACCAGACCCGGTTTCCCTCGCTGACGCTTTCCAGCGACGGTGGTGTCGGCGAGCCGACCCGTTCGACCACGCTCTCCTTCACCCGCACAGGCCGCCCAGTTCCTGCGTTGGCCAGCCCGCAGCAGATCTTCAATCGGCTCTTCGGCGCCGGTGACGGATCGACCGAGGCCCAGCGACGGCGACTGGAACAGTCGGGCAGCCTGTTGGACCTGTTGCTCGAGAATTCCCGGTCGCTGAAAAGGCGGCTGGGAACTCGCGACAAGAAGAAGCTGGACGACTACCTGGCATCGGTTCGCGCGGTTGAAAAGCGGGTCCAGCAGTCGCAGCGATGGCTGTCCGTTCCCAAGCCGAAGGTCGATCCCAGGTCATTCGACCTGGCCGCCGACCAGGATGCTCCTCGCGAGTACCTGCGGGCGATGTATGACTTGCTGTTCCTGTCGTTCCAGACCGACACCACGCGATTGGCCACGTACATGATCGGCCAGGTGGCCGGCGCGACGACGATCGCCAACGCGTTTCCGGCCTGTATCGGGCTGAAGGGCAACTGGCACGGGTTGGCTCATGGGGCCGGAAAGCCTGGAGGTGCCGAGCGGCTGGGCCGATTCGACCAGTTCCTGGCCGAGCAGTTCGGCTACTTCCTTCAACGACTGCACAAGACACCCGAGGCCGATGGCACGCTGTTGGATCACACCGTGGTCCTCTACGGCAGCAGCAACAGTCGCACTCACCAGAACCGCAACTACCCGCTGGTGCTGGCCGGTGGCAGCAAGCTGGGCCTGAAGCACGGGCACTACCGGAGATATGGCAACGATGTGCCGTTGTCGAACCTCTTCGTCACGATGCTCGATCGCATCGGTGTTCCTCTCGAGGGGTTCTCTGACAGCACGGCGGAAATGTCGGACCTGCTGGCCTGATTGGTGGGCCGGCCCACCGGTGTCTCGGCGCAGCGGGTGATCCATGATAGCACCGTGATGAGCATCGTAATACAGGCTGTTGCGGAGGAACTCGTGTTTCGATCGCCGGTCAACGTCCCGTCTCTGGAAGTACAAACGGTACAACGACCATGCCAAAACAGATTCGCCACGACGTTCCACTTCCTCCTGAAGTAGTTCTCGAACGACTGACAGACGCGACCGTGCCCTTCGGGATCTTCCGTGACGTGTTGCGGACGCCCATCAAAAGTGCCATCGAGCTTTACGGCCAGTCGTTCGTCGGTCCCAAGAAGTTGATGATGAAGGTTGACGGTAGTCATTTTCGCCTGATGAACATCGGCCTGATGTGGCCGATGAACAAGCTGGCTGCCACGTTCAGACTAGGAGCCGTCGAGGGAACTGTGCGTGAGTCGACTCATGGTTCGATCATTCGCGCGCGTTACAAGCCCCTTGCTCTCTCACTAATCCCGTTGTTGGGCTTTGGTTTAGTCGCTGTCGTCTTCACGAGTGTTTCGCTTTTTCTGTTGGCCAATGGCCTGGATGGCGGCGGAGTGCTCCTTGCAGCGTCCGGTTGTTGGGATTTCATGCTGGTTGTCGTATTCATCGTCGCCTACTTCGGCGGACGTGCGGAAGCGAGGTTCATCAAGAACTGCTTGGATGAATTGGTAGCGTCCATGGTCGCCGAACCAACAACGTCTGATTCGGATCTGGCGGGTTGAACGCCGGGGCTGGGGTGGGGAGACTGGGGGGTGGTGTCCGAGCCTGGAGAGATGTGATGCGATTGCTGCTGTCGTTGCTGTTGATCCTGGGGATAAGTGGGTGTGGAGACGGCACACCACTACCAGGACGCGACGAAGTTCCGCCTGGCGTGACGGGAGCGTCTGGTCGGGCTGTTGAGCACGAAAAGGACAGAGCCGTTGACGAGAGCGAGCAGGAATTGGGGATCGACGAGGCTCCGGTCTTGCCCATCGATAAACCGC